>Ga0209148_1000975_pt1 | contig 18545 bp, 16 predicted proteins | sample AraplaCol_mMF_r2_2_FD_184288 | JGI IMG/M metagenome (GOLD analysis project Ga0209148, IMG submission 184288) | Arabidopsis root microbial communities from North Carolina, USA - plate scrape CL_Col_mMF_r2 (SPAdes) (version 2) | ecosystem: Host-associated > Plants > Roots > Endosphere | place... | reverse complement strand
AAGTCGACCCTGGTCGGTCGCCTGTTCCACGACACCGGCTCGCTGCCGGAAGGCAAGCTGGAAGCCATCCAGGCCATGTGCGAACGGCGCGGCATGCCCTTCGAATGGGCCTTCCTGATGGATGCCTTCCAGTCGGAACGCGACCAGGGCATCACCATCGACACGTCGCAGATCTGGTTCAAAACGGCGAAGCGCGATTACACCATCATCGATGCGCCGGGCCACCGCGAATTCATCAAGAACATGGTGACGGGCGCGGCCAATGCCGATGCCGCGGTCATGCTGATCGATGCCAGCCAGGGCGTACAGCAGCAGTCGCGCACCCATGCCTATCTTCTGCATCTGCTTGGCGTGCGGCAGATCGTCGTGCTGGTCAACAAGATGGATCTGGTCGACCTTTCGGCGACCCGTTTTGCCGAGATCGAGGCCACCTATCGCAGCTATCTCGGCGAGATCGGTCTGGCGCCGGCGGCGATCATTCCGATCGTCGCTCGCGACGGCGATAATATCGTCACGCCGTCCGCGCGCATGTCGTGGTACGAGGGGCCGACCCTGGTCAGCGCTTTGGACGATCTCGCCAGCAAGGCTGATCTCACGAGCTTGCCGCTGCGCTTCCCGATCCAGGACGTCTACAAGTTCGATGACCGCCGCATTCTTGCCGGCCGCATCCAGACCGGCAGGTTGAAGGTCGGGGACCGCCTGTTATTCTCGCCCAGCAACAAGACCGCCCGCGTGGCCTCGGTCGAAACCTGGTCGGCGCCGGCGAAGACGCGTGGCGAAGCCGGTGAGTCGATCGGTATCACGCTCGATGAGCAGCTGTTCCTCGAACGCGGCGATATTGCCAGCCATGAAGATCATGCGCCGATCGAGACCAATGTCTTCAAGGGCCGCCTGTTCTGGCTGTCGCACACACCTTTGCGCGTCGGACACGGTTATCGTCTGCGCCTGCAGAGCCGCGAGGTGCCGGTCACGATCCAGCAGATCTCTGCGCTCTATGACGTCGAGCAACTCTCGAGCGCACCCAGTGACGAGGTGCCCTATAACGGCATCGCCGAAGTGGTGCTGCGCTCGCAGGCGATGCTGGCGCTGGATTCCATCGACGACAATCCGGCCACCGGCCGCTTCGTGCTGACCGATGGCACCAATCTGGTTGCCGGCGGCACCATCAGCATGCAGGGCTATCCGAACCAGCGTGCACTGGTGACACGTCGCTCCAGCAACCTCACTGAGGTCGAGCACAAGGTGACGGCCGAAGCGCGACAGCAACGCAACGGCCATCGCGGCGGCGTGCTGTGGTTCACCGGTCTCTCCGGTGCGGGCAAGTCCACGGTCGCCATGGCGGTGGAGCGCGAGCTGTTCCGGCGCGGCCTGCAGGTCTATGTGCTGGACGGCGACAATATCCGCTATGGCCTCAGCGCCAATCTCGGATTCGCTCCGGAAGACCGCGCCGAGAATATCCGTCGCGTCGGCGAGGTTGCCGCTCTGTTCGCGGATGCAGGCATGATTGTCATCACCGCCTTCATCTCGCCCTACCGGTCCGACCGCCAGCGGGCGCGTTCGGCAGCGCATGACGCCTTCCACGAGATCTATATCAAGGCGGATCTCGCGGCTTGCGAATCGCGCGACCCGAAGGGGCTCTATCAGCGCGCCCGCAAGGGCGAGATTCCGGAATTCACCGGAATTTCCGCACCTTATGAGCCGCCTGAAGAGCCGAATCTGGTAGTGGATACGCAGCATTTGACGATCGATGCCTGCGTCGCGGCGGTGATTGATTATGTCGAGAAGAATTTCCGCTCTTAATATTCACGTCATGTGAGACGGGTTTCGGCACGTCCAGCGCGGTGAGATGAGGCGGCTTTTTCCGCCTGTGGAAAAGTCGCTATGTCCGATTGTTTCGGGCGAGCGACACCGGCCAAACGGGCAATTTCCGCTTGCCACCTTAGGGGCTCCCCCCTAAGGTGGCTCCCTTAAGAAAGTTCATTGTCTCGTTCTCGAAACGACATCGAGCGGTTCGAAGGCGAGGCATCGACGGGGCGGCCAAGGGGGCTTGGTCAAATAAGTACTGCGTGATGGCAACGTACTCAGAACAAAATGGGTATGTTTTGTCACATCGTTGAAGAACTGCCGTAATAATTCGGCGACAGATTTTTTCGGCGACCGGGGACATCAAGTTGGTCACGACTTTCAAGCAGCATTTGCGCAAACGTCTGGACGCATGTTTCGCGCCGCGCGAAGTGATCATTCGCTGCAATGGTCGTGTGAGCTATCTCCGACTCTCAAGCCGCAGCCAGATGCTTGGCGCCAGCATTCTCGCCGGGCTGAGTTCGATGGCGCTGGCAACATCCCTGACCCTGGCGACCAATCAGATCGCTGTTCATGGCCAAGACCTCGCCATGCGGCAGTCGGATCAGGCCTATACCGGCCTGCTTGCCGAAGTGGACACTTATTTCCGTCAATTCCGTGACAATGCCGGCGGCGGTCAGGCGGGCGCTGCGCGCCCGTTTGATGCGGATGAGGCCTCTGATACGGCGGGGGCATCCCAGCCGGGCGATGTGCAGATGAGCCTCTCGGCCATGCGGATCGCAGCTCCGAACGTCGCCGATGAGCGCGCGGATTCCGAAGGCGATGCACGGCGTGCCTTGCGGGTCTCCCTGCAGCAGAAGCTGCGCAGCTTTGATAACGATCTGCAGCGCATCGCTGCCCGCAACCAGTCTTTGCAGGAACAGGTCGTCAGTCTCTCGGAGACGGTCAGCGGCCTGCGCCACAGCAATGAAGGCCTGGTAAAAGACAATGCCGATCTGACCAAGCGGCTGGCCAGCCGCTCGATGGAAAACGGTGCCCTGGCAGCTGAGCTCAAGGCCATGCGGGCTCAGTTGGCCAATGTTCAGACGCAGCACGACAACGACTTGGCGCAGATCTCCAACCTGGATGGCCAGATCGCTGCGTTGCAGGCGAACGCCGACAATGCGAGCCAGGACAAGGCCGATCTCGCGCAGCAGGTGGCGCAGAACGAGCGGGCGCTCGCCACTCTGGTGGCGCAACGCGCCGCCTTGCAATCGACCCGGGCCGATCTCTCGCAGTCGATTTCCGGCCTGAAGGAACGGCTGGCGTCACTTCAGGAAAACCAGGCGGAATTTGTCGCCAGTCTGGCCGAGCGGACCCGCAGCAACATGGCGGAAATGGAAAAGACCGTCGAGATGACGGGGCTCAACATCGACAAGCTGTTGCTGAAGGCCGATGACAGTCGCAGCGGCCAGGGCGGCCCCTTCATTCCGGCGCCCAGCTCTACCGCCAATGACGAGAATGAGCAGAAGCTGATGATGAGCGTCGCGACCTTGGACGGCGAGGTCGGGCGTTGGGAAAAGCTGCAGGTCATCCTGCGCTCGCTGCCGCTCACGGCGCCGGTCGACCACTATTATATTTCCAGCAGCTTTGGTGAGCGTGTCGATCCGATCAACGGTGAGAAGGCCATTCACGAAGGCGTCGATATGGTGGGCGCCCTGCGTTCCGAAGTGCTGGCGACCGCGCCCGGAACGGTTGTTTTTGCCGGCTGGCAGACCGGCTATGGCCAGGTGGTCGAGATCGATCACGGCTTTGGTGTCCACACCTTCTATGCCCATCTTGACCAGCTTGCCGTCAAGAAGGGACAGACGGTGGATTATCGTGATATCCTTGGCCTTCTTGGCACGACGGGCCGCAGCTCCGGCCCGCATGTGCATTATGAAGTCCGCTACGACAACAAACCGCTCGATCCGATGGGTTTTCTCAAGGCAGGTCGCTATGTTTTCAAGGGCTGACAAGTCACAGCGCAACAATTCGGTCATTGACCAGGGCCGCGCATCTGCGGGACGCAGCAGCGTGCCCTCGATCATCAGTGCCGATCTGCGGATCACTGGCGATCTCGAATGCAGTGGCGATATCCAGATTGACGGCGTCGTCAACGGTGACATCCAGAGCCGCAATATCGTGATCGGCGAGGGCGCTGCGGTCACCGGCAGCCTGAAGGCGGAAGCCGTTCAAGTCTACGGCAAGCTGATTGGCCAGATCCATGCTGATACCGTCACGCTGGAACGGACGGCGCATGTGGCCGGTGACATTCTGCATAAGGCCCTTGCCATTGCCCAGGGCGCCTTCCTGGAAGGTGCCATCAAGCGCATTGATGTGGAGAAGCCGGTCGTTGCCGAGGCGGCCAGCGAAGCCGTGAAGGCTGATCCGGTGAAGGCCGAAGAAGCGAAGACGGATAATGTGAAGAGCGAGGAAGCAAAGGCTGATGCGGTTGAGGCCGAAGAAGCCGCCGCCTGACGCGGGACGATCGATCGCTTCTGCCGCAAAGAGTGAGGGCCGCCTGGATATCCGGGCGGCCCTTTACATTTCAGGATGGTCGACGGCTGTCGATCAGCCAAGCCCATGCCCGGCGGCAAGAGCACGCTGCATCATGGCCGGGTCGACATTGCCGCCGGAGCAGATGACGACAACGGTCTTGCCCTTGAGGTCGAGGGGGCCGCGCAAGGCGGCACCCAAGGCCAAGGCACCGCCGGGTTCGACAACCAGCTTCAAGCGGTCGAAGGCGAAGGCCATGGCAGCCAAGGCGGCGTCATCGGGCATGGCGATGGACCCTGCCAGCAGGTGCTGATGGATCGGGAAGGTCAGCTTGCCGGGTTGCTTCGCCATCAATGCGTCGCAAATGGAAACCGGCCCTTCGGTATTGGCGATCTGGTGGCCGGCGGCGAGGGACTTGGCGAGGTCATCAAAACCTTCCGGTTCCACTGCATAGATCGCCATCTGTGGGAAATGATGACGCAGCGCCGTTGCGACACCGGCGGCGAGGCCACCGCCGCTGCAGGGAACGAACAGAACATCCGGTTGCAGCCCCTGAGCCTGCAGATCGGCGGCGATCTCCAGGCCAATTGTTCCCTGGCCAGCCATCACGTAAGGATCGTCATACGGCGGCACGATCAAGGCCGACTGGCGCCGGGCGAGATCCGCCGCGATCTCTTCGCGGGATTCCTTCCAGCGGTCATAGAGAACGACTTCCGCGCCGAGCCGCTTGGTATTGGCGATCTTGGCCAGCGGGGCGTCCTTCGGCATGACGATCGTAGCGGCAAGGCCCAGCAGGCCGGCTGCCGCGGCGACACCCTGCGCATGATTGCCTGAGGAGAAGGCGACAACATGGCGAATGCTGGGATCCGCTTTGGTCTCCGCTGACAGCTTGTTATAGGCGCCACGGAACTTGAAGGAGCCCGTGCGTTGCAAAACTTCCGGTTTGATGAAGGCCGCCTTGGCCCCGGTTGCCGCCGCGAGGTCGAGGCTGCGCAGCAGCGGTGTGCGGACCGCCTGGCCTTGCAAGCGGCCGGCCGCCGCTGTGACGTCGTCGATACCGATGGCGAAAGATGTCGCTTGGCTCATGGTTGCTGTACCCGTCGAAGATCGCTTTCTAGCGTCAGGGGAAGAACGCCCTTGTTGAGGCGGGCGCGATAGATTTCCAGATTTTCCATCACGCGCTGAACGTAGTTGCGGGTCTCATCGAACGGGATGCTTTCGACCCAGTCAATGGCATCCGTATGGGAGAGGCGGGGATCGCCATAGGTATCGATCCAGTCGCCCATGCGGCTCGGACCCGCATTATAGCCGGCAGCCGCCAATACATAGGAGCCGTCGAAGCGATCGATCAGCTTCTCGAGATAGGTGCTGCCGAGCTGGATATTGTATTGCCCGTCTTTGGTCAGCGCCTTCTCGTTGTATTTGACGCCGGCCTCCTTCGCCATCTGTTTGGCCGTTGCCGGCATCAGCTGCATCAGGCCCAGGGCGCCGGCAGGGCTGGTGGCGGATTCGAGGAAGGCGCTTTCTTGGCGGATGACGCCCAGGACCAGAGCCGGTTCCGGCGTCCGCGTCTTCGGCACCAGGGGCATCGGATAGAGGTATTGAATCATCTCGGTCCCGGCCTGCCGCGCCTGCCGGGCGACGAAGACCGCGAGATCATCGCGATCCACATCCATCGCCAATTGCGCCGTCAACGAATAATCGCTGGCCTTGGTTGCCATGTCGCGCAGCTTGAGAATGAAGGGCCGTGTCCGGTCGCTCTCGTCGAGGAGGTTCAGCAGGCGCACCACCTTCACGAGCTCCTGGCGATCGAAAGCGGCCTTTTCGCTGGCCTGAGGGGCTGGCGTGTCACGCAGCTCCCAGCGTTCCTTCTGGTTCAACTTGCTGGCGGCGAGCAGGCTGTAGAACGTGGTCGCGGCCTTGGTCGAGAGGCGATACCATTCCTGCGCCTTCACCTTGTCGCCGGCCTGCTCCGCGGCGCGGCCGGCCCAATAGGCCGCCGTCGCCTGGGTCACCGCCGATTTCGAGCCCTTGTAAAGGGCGGTGAAATGGCGCGTGGCGGTGGTGGCGTCCTGCAGGAAGCGCAGCGAGATCCAACCGGCCAGCCATTCGCCCTCGACGAAAGCATCACCGGATGACGCACCGTGATGGGAAGCCAGGCGATAGGCAACGGAGATTTCTCCCTTGTCCAGCGAGAGGCGGGCGGCCCGCTTCAACTCGGCCCACATTTTCTCCGGTCGCAGCACATGCGGCGGCACGGGGTCGAGCAAAGCCGCCGCCTTGTCGACATCACCGCTCAGCCGTAGCCAGCGGGCCTGGTCATAGATCAGACCGGGATCCTTGCGCAGTTCTGGCGGTACCAGCGACAGCATGGCCGGCGCATTCGATGCCTGGCTCTCCAAGGCAAGCCGTGCCTGCGCCAGGACACGATGCGGTGGGTCGACCCGTGCCAGCATGCGGCCGGATTGCTCGGGGTTGTTGTCCCATAATAAGCGGTCAAGGCGGGCCAGATGATCGGTCGGCTGCAGCAGCGATCCGAAGAGCTGCAGGAAGGTCGCTTCCTGGTCGGAAGAGAAATCCATGTCGATCCAGGTATCGCGCACCAGGCGCGACAACTGGGTGGCCTGCTTCTTGGCGGCCAGCGCATTGGCAAGCTTGATGGCGCCGTCGACCGTGTTCGGCTCCCGGCCCTTGAACCAGGCGATCACATTATCGGCCGGATAATCGTCGGGCATGGCGCGCTCGGCTTGCGAGAACAATGTCTCTCGCAAGGGCCAATCGGGATTGTCGCGGAGGAAGCTGGTCATCTCCTGGAAATCCCGGCCGGGTCCCGGCCGGGTCAGGTCCAGCCACTGGATCACCTTCTCGGGCAACGGATTGCTGGCCTTGGCGGCCAAGGCCCGGGCATCGCTCCACTTGCCCTTGTCGATCAGGGCGAAGGCACGGAGATAGATATCCTTGTCCTTGCTGCTGAGGGTGGCCGGCAGCAGGGTGGTTGGCGGCGGAGCCACCGTCGACTGCGCCCAGGCAGGAGTGAAAGCATAGGGGCCGACGAGCCCGGTTAACAGAAATACGGAAAGTGCCAGAGCCCGTCGCACAGGAAACCTCATTCGATTCTTCCTGCATTCTAAATTGGTTAACCGGTTGCGACAATGTTCCTTACCCGTCAAACATGATTACCGTCATAGTGCCAGGCGGGATTCTGCGGCTCAGGGAGCCACCCGGCGATTCGACGGCCTTGACCCATCGTTTCGCTTGCTCGAGCCGAGCCGTGCAGCTATCTTCCGGCACCTTTAGGAGCGGCGCGAGTCACGCCGTATAAGTGCAAGGACAGGCTGAAATGACCGAGTTCAAGGGTTCGATTACGGCGTTGATCACACCTTTCCGCAACGGGAACGTCGACGAGGCGGGGTTCCAGAAATTCGTGGATTGGCAGATCAAATCCGGTATCGACGGCGTGGTTCCGGTCGGCACGACCGGCGAATCCCCGACCTTGAGCCATGAGGAACACAAGCGCGTCGTCGAGCTCTGCATCGAGACGGTGGCGAAGCGCGTGCCGGTCATTGCCGGCACCGGCTCCAATTCCACGGCGGAAGCGATCGATCTGACCTTGCATGCCCAGAAGGCTGGCGCCGATGCCGCCCTGGTGATCGTGCCCTATTACAACAAGCCGACCCAGGAAGGTCAGTACCAGCACTTCAAGGCGGTGCACGATGCGACCGATATTCCGATCATCATCTACAACGTGCCGGGCCGCACCGTCGCCAATATGACGGTCGAGACGATGGCGCGCCTCTCGAAGCTGCCGCGTATCGTCGGCGTCAAGGACGCCACGGCGGATCTGGCGCGGCCGGCCTTGCAGAAGCTGGCCAGTGGCGCCGCGTTCCGCCAGCTCTCCGGCGAGGATGCCACTGCCTTGCCGTTCCTGATCCAGGGCGGCCATGGCTGCATCTCGGTTACCTCGAATGTGGCGCCGGCCCTGACGGCACAGCTGCAGGCCGCCTGGCGCCAGGGCGATCTCAAGACCGCCATCACGATCAATGAGCGCCTCACCCCGCTGCATGAAGCGATGTTCTGCGAGACCAGCCCCGGCCCGGTGAAATACGCCGCCGAACTGCTGGGACTGGCATCTGGCGAATTGCGCCTGCCGATGGTAGAAATCAGCGAAGCTTCCAAGGCCAAGGTGCAATCGGCACTGAAATCGGCCGGATTATTAAACTAGTCGGGTCGATTTGTTGGCCCAAGGTAAGTTGGGCATATCAATGGCGCGCGATCTTTCCAAACAACGCTTTGCGGCGCAGAACCGGCGCGCCCGCTTTGACTATAATATTGAAAGTACGGTCGAGGCGGGCATCGTCCTGGTCGGGTCCGAGGTCAAGACCTTGCGTCTTGGCCGGGCCAGCATCAATGAAGCCTTCGCCGCCGAGCGGGACGGGGAGATGTGGCTGTTCAACGCCTATTTCCCGGAATACGAGGCAGCGAATCGCTTCAATCATGAGCCGCGCCGACCGCGCAAGCTGTTGCTGAAGCGGCGCGAAGTCAGTCGTCTCATCGGCCAGACCCAGCGCGACGGCATCACCCTGGTGCCGATCTCGATCTATTTCAACGAGCGCGGCCGGGCCAAGGTCGAACTCGGCCTCGGCAAGGGCAAGAAGAAGGCCGACAAGCGCGCCTCGGAAAAGGAACGCGACTGGAAGCGCGAGCAGGGCCGTGTCCTGCGCAGCGGCGGTCGCGACCAGTAAGGCGCGCCACCGCTCGCCACATCCAATCCATTCAGTGATGGAACGCGGCCTGCTTCGCCAGGGCGACCGCATGCCGGAACATCTCCGGCGTCAGGCGGTTGGTGTTGGTGTTGTAGCGGGAGCAATGATAGCTGTCGGTGAGGACCAGCCCGCCTGGCAGATGGTGCTGGGCTGCATGGGCGAAGCGATAGGCCGACTTCTTGTGCCCGTTGGCCGCCAGCACGGCATCATGGGCGATCGAACCCAAGGCGAGAACCGAGCGCAATCGCGGCATCGCTGCCATGTCGCGCAAGAGGAAGCGGTTGCAGGTCTTGATCTCGGCCGGTGTCGGCTTGTTCTGCGGGGGCACGCAGCGGACCGCGTTGATGATCCGGCAATGCTGCAAGGCGAGCGTATCGTCCGGCCGGCGCTCATAGATACCGGTTGCCAGGCCGGCTGCCAGCAACGTCTCATAGAGAAGGTCGCCGGCATAGTCGCCGGTGAAAGGGCGGCCGGTACGATTGGCTCCCTGCAGGCCGGGAGCGAGGCCGACGATCAACAGCTCGGCGGTGGCATCGCCAAAATTAGGCACAGGTGCGTTATGCCAATCGGCATGCGCCTGGCGATTAGCATCGCGAAATTCCGCGAGACGCGGGCACAGGCGGCAATCGGTCGTGGGATGACAGGTTTCGGCGCTGGCGGACATGGCGTGGTCGATTGCCGGCGCTTACGAGCGAGGCTCGCCTTGATGATCGCCGCCATTGCCGTTGCCATGGCCGCCCGGCGCAGCAGCACGGGCATTCTGCCGCGAGATCATCGGCGCGATATCGTCAAGGTCGATGAAATGATCCGCCTGGCGGCGCAATTCATCCGCCACCATGGGCGGCGAGGAGCGGACGGTACTGACGATCGACACACGCAATCCCCGGCGTTGCACGGCTTCCACCAGACGCCGGAAATCGCCGTCGCCGGAGAATAACACGATATGGTTGAGGTGCGCCGCCATTTCCATCACGTCGATGGCGAGCTCGATATCCATGTTGCCTTTGATCTTGCGCCGACCGGTGGCATCGGTGAATTCCTTGGTCGGCTTTGTCACCATGGTGAAGCCGTTATAGTCGAGCCAGTCCACCAAAGGACGCAGAGGCGAATATTCCTGATCCTCGACCAGTGCGGTGTAGTAGAAGGCGCGGATCAGATGGCATTGATCCTGGAAATAACGCAGCAGGCGCTTGTAATCGATATCAAAGCCGAGGGCACGAGCGGCTGCATGCAGGTTGGCGCCATCGATGAAGAGAGCGACCCGTTCCTGCGAATAGAAGCGTGTAACCATTAAATATCCCCCGGCCTGTCTACTGCGATGCAAATAAGATATGCGTGTCGTTGCAAATCAATTTTTTCATCACGCTAAAATCTAGATAATGGGATGCAACGTTTCGTTCAATGGACTTCAACCAAAACTGCGATCAGTTCATGGTGAGGTCCATCATGATGATGAAAGACGACATGACTGAAAAGAGGACCCAGTGGTGACGCAGGCAGTACGGCGCGGGCACAGCTATATCGGGCTCGGCGCCAATCTCCAGCATCCTGTGCACGGATCACCGCGTCAGACGCTGACGGCAGCGATCGAAGCCTTGCATGCTGCCGGCCTCGAGATCATGCACCGTTCCTCCTGGTATGAATCCGCGCCGGTGCCGCTGGCAGATCAGCCTTGGTACGTAAACGGCGTGGTGTCGGTTCACTCTGATCACGATGCCGCCGACTTGCTGGCGATCTTGCATGAGGTCGAGGCGACTTTCGGCCGCGTCAGGTCCGTCGCCAACGCGCCACGCGTGGTCGATCTCGATCTTCTGGACCATCGGGGCGAGATTCGCCCGGCGACGGCAGGGAATCCGGTTCTGCCCCATCCCCGCATGCATGAGCGCGGCTTTGTGCTCCTGCCCTTGCAGGAAATCGCCCCTGAGTGGCGCCATCCGGCCAGTGGGCGGCCGGTCGCCGAGCTGGTCGCCACCTTGCCGGCGGACCAGATCACCCGGCGAATGGCGGATTAGGGCGGTTTTTGGCGCAGAAATCCGCCGTTTGTCAGGAATCATGCAATTCCTGCATGGTAAAAAATTAATTTCTTGGGCCCGATAAGCTTGCCTTGTTCGGGCTCAAAAAATATAGTAGGCGCATGCGATTGCGCCCTGTTTTAGAGAAAGTATGAAGAATGGCACGAGTTACGGTTGAAGACTGCGTACAGAAGATCCCCAACAGGTTCGATCTGGTCATGCTCGCGGCCCAGCGCGCCCGTGAAATTCTTGCGGGTTCGCAGCTTACCATCGACCGCGACAACGACAAGAACCCCGTCGTCGCCCTGCGTGAAATCGCCGATGAGACCGTCAATCTCGACAACCTCTCCAATAATCTGGTGACCGGCCTGCAGCGGCATATCGAGAATGATGAGCCGGAAGAAGACGGCGCCGGCTTTGGCGCGGGTACCGGCGATCTCCTGGCCGAAATGCAGCAGGCCCAGATCAGCCAGGACGATGCCGAAGACGCCGATATGTCGATCGACGGCGAGTTTGAGGATGATGCCGGCGCGTTGGACGACAACGGCTGAGCAGGCAAACGGGGCAGCCGCCACGGCGGCTGCCAGCGGATCCCCAGGCATATGCCTAAAGCCGGTTAGGACCGGTCCAGGCAAAGGAAAGGGAGACGGATTACCACGATAAGGATGACTTCAACGGCGGAGCCGACGCACGCGATGATTCGTCAATATGAACTTGTCGAGCGCGTCAAAGCCTACGATCCGGGCGCGGATGAGGACATCCTCAATCGCGCCTATGTTTTTTCCATGAAGGCGCATGGCTCCCAGTCCCGGGCTTCCGGGGATCCTTATTTCTCCCATCCGCTCGGCGTCGCCGAGATCCTGACCCGCCTCAAGCTTGATACCGCTTCCATCGTCACCGGTCTGCTCCATGACACCGTGGAAGACACCGACGCGACCTTGGAGCAGATCGAGGGATTGTTCGGTCCTGAGATCGGCCGCCTGGTCGACGGTGTCACCAAGCTCTCGCGTCTGGAGCTGCAATCCGACAACACCAAGCATGCGGAGAATTTTCGCAAGCTGGTCCTGGCGATGTCGAACGACATTCGCGTCCTGCTGGTGAAACTGGCCGACCGTCTGCACAATATGCAGACGCTGCATTTCATCAAGAGCGAGGAAAAGCGCCGACGCATCGCGCTGGAGACGCTGGAGATCTATGCGCCGCTCGCCGAGCGCATGGGCATGCATCAGATCAAGGACGAGTTGGAAAACCTCGCCTTCGCCGAGGTCTATCCGGATGCCTATGCCTCGATCATCCAGCGCCTGAATTTTTTGCGCGAGCAGGGCAGCGATCTTGCCCAGAAGATCATCGAGGAACTGCAGCGGGTGATGTCGGAAGCGGGCGTCACCTGTGTGGTCTCGGGACGTGAAAAGACGCCCTATTCGATTTGGCGCAAGATGCAGCAGAAGCGGATGGAGTTCGAGCAGCTCTCGGACATCATCGCCTTCCGCGTCACCGTCGATGATGTCGGCCAGTGCTACCAGGTGCTCGGCACCCTCCATAGCACCTATTCGATGATCCCGGGGCGCTTCAAGGACTACATCTCGACGCCGAAGCCCAACAATTATCGCTCGCTCCATACCGGCCTGATCGGCCCGTTCCGCCATCGCATCGAAGTGCAGATCCGTACCAAGGAGATGCATGCGATCGCCGAGCTCGGTGTCGCCGCGCATTGGAAATACAAGCAAGGTGCCCCGCAGGTCGACGGCCGGCAGTATCGCTGGCTGCGCGAGCTGCTCGACATCCTTGACCACGCTTCAGGTCCCGAAGAGTTCCTGGAACATACCAAGCTGGAAATGTTCCAGGACCAGGTCTTCTGCTTCACGCCGAAGGGCGACCTCATCGCCTTGCCGCGCGGCGCGACGCCGGTCGATTTCGCCTATGCCGTCCATTCGGAAGTGGGCGATACCTGCGTCGGCGCCAAGATCAACGGTCGCATCGTGCCGTTGCGCAGCGAACTCCATAACGGCGACCAGGTCGAGATCGTCACTTCGCGGGCGCAGACACCGTCGCCGACCTGGGAACGCTTCGTCGTCACCGGCAAGGCGCGGGCCTGTATCCGCCGCTTCATCCGCACCCAGCAGCGCGCCCAGTATATCGAGCTCGGCCGGGCGATGATGCAGAAGGAGTTCCAGCACGAGGGCTATGAATACGCCGACAAATCGGTGGAGGGCGTCCTCAAGAAATTCAAGGCGGATAATGCCGAGGATCTGCTGGTCCAGGTGGGGCAGGGCAATTTCGGCGCCCGCGAAGTCCTCAATGCCATCTTCCCGGGTTCGCGCGCGGCGCAGACGACTGACAAGGTGGTGCCGATCGGCCGCTCGCGGGCAAAGACCAAGCGCGGCGAACTGGCGGTGCCGATCCGTGGCCTCATTCCCGGTATGGCGCTGCATTTCGCCGGCTGCTGCCATCCGCTCCCGGGCGACCGCATCGTCGGCATCGTGACCACCGGCAAGGGTGTCACCATCCACACCATCGATTGCGAGACGCTGGAGACCTTTGCCGATACGCCCGAGCGCTGGCTGGATGTCGCCTGGGATGTCGATCCGGCGTCGACCGAGAGCCATGTCGGTCGCTTGAGTGTTGTCATCACCAACCAGCCGGGCAGTCTCGGCAGCCTGACCACGGTGATCGGCAAGAACAGCGGCAACATCAACAACCTCAAGATCGTCAACCGCTCGACCGATTTCTTCGAGGTCCTGGTCGATGTCGAGGTGCGCGACGTGCGGCACCTGACCAGCATCATTGCCGCCTTGCGTGCGACGCCGGCCATCAGTTCGGTCGACCGCGCCCGCGGTTAGGCCCGCGCGGTTAGGTGGGACAAACACCGGGTTTTGAACGGCGTCAGAAGGCGCCGTATCGACACAATCTAAGACTGGATTAACATCTCCCGGCCGACGATAATCTTTGCAGAAACGGTCCTCCTGACCCGTCATCCACGAGCGTTCCATCATGGCTGCCAAACTCGCCCTTGCTCCGTCTTCGCCCCTGCGTCTGGGGGTCAATATCGACCATGTCGCTACCGTGCGGAATGCCCGCGGCGGCAAGCATCCGGATCCGCTGCTGGCGGCGCGCCTCGCCGCGGAAGCGGGCGCGGATGGGATCACGGCGCATCTGCGCGAAGACCGTCGCCACATCGTCGATGCCGATATCGAGCGATTGATGCGCGAGATCACCCTGCCGCTGAATTTCGAAATGGCGGCGACCGAGGAGATGGTGGCGATCGCCCTGAAGCATAAGCCGCATGCCGCCTGCATCGTGCCGGAAAAGCGCGAGGAGCGGACGACGGAAGGCGGGCTCGACGTCGTTAGCCATCGCGCTCATCTACAGCCGATGATCAAGCGTCTCAGCGATGCCGGCATCCGCGTCTCGCTGTTCATCGAGGCGGATCCGAAGCAGCTCGATGCGGCGGTGGAACTGGGCGCACCGGTGGTGGAACTGCATACCGGCGCCTATTGCGATGCCGAGGGTGCTGAGCGGCGCAAGCAACTGGCGCGCATCACTGCGGCCGCCGAACATGGTGCCAAGATCGGCCTGGAATGCCATGCCGGCCACGGCCTCAGCTATGAAACGGTGACGCCGATCGCCGCCCTGCCGACCATCGCTGAGCTCAATATCGGCCACTTCCTGGTCGGCGAGGCGATCTTCGTCGGGTTGACGGAGGCGATCTGGGAAATGCGGCGCCTCATGGAAGCGGCCCGCGGCAATGGCCAGCGGACGCAGAACCGGTTGGCCTTCTGAAGGCCGGCCACGATGATCCTCGGCATCGGCAATGACATCATCGATATCCGCCGCATCGAGAAATCGATCGAGCGCTTCGGTGATCGCTTCATCCAACGGGTCTATACGGAGGTGGAGCAGGCGAAGTCCAATCGCCGGGCCAACCGGGCGGCTTCTTACGCCAAGCGGTTTGCCGCCAAAGAAGCCTGTTCCAAGGCGCTAGGCACCGGTCTCAATCACGGTGTCTTCTGGCGCGACATGGGGGTGGTCAACCTGCCCTCGGGCAAGCCGACCCTGAAGCTGACCGGTGGGGCGCTGGCCCGACTCGAAGCCATGACGCCGAAAGGCATGGTGGCGCAGATCGACCTCACCATCACCGACGACTTCCCCCAGGCCCAGGCCATCGTCATCATTTCCGCCAATCCGGCCTGAAATCCGCCTGAATAGGCCATTGGCCCGGCGGTTGAGTTGAGATCGGCGGGGCACACTGGCAATGGCTGCGTCAGTAGGGCCTGCCTCCATGGCAAGCCACTGTGACGCCTTGACTTTCCGTTATACGGCTGGCTTGATCCGCCGACGACTGACGTTACTTGGGTGTAAATTCCTTGAGCGACAGACTTTCCCCCCAGCGGAGCCACGACCGTCCAATGCCGCGTAAATCCTCGGGCACGTTCCAGGAAATCTGGGATTTCGCCAAGACCATCATCTGGGCTGGCGTCATCGCCATCGTCATCAGAACCTTCTTCTACGAACCCTTCAATATTCCCTCGAAGTCGATGGTACCGACGCTGCTGGTCGGCGACTATCTGTTCGTGTCGAAGACCACCTTCGGCTACAGCAAATTTTCCTTTCCGCTGTCGCTGGTGCCGTTCGATGGCCGGATCTGGTCGGGTGAACCGAAGCGGGGCGATGTCGTGGTGTTCCGCCCGCCGGGAGAGATCGACACCGATTTCATCAAGCGTGTGATCGGCCTGCCGGGCGACCGCATCCAGGTGCGGGAAGGTCGCCTTTATATCAATGGCGAGATGGCCCAGCGCCAGGAGATCGAGGATTATATCGATCCCGAAGAGCCGCGCTGCCCTTGCAAGCAATATCTCGAGACCCTGCCCGGTGGCGTGGTCCATCGCATCGTCGAGGCCTCGGGTGATACCGGTTCCTATGACAATACGCCGATCTATATCGTGCCGCCCGGGCACTATTTCATGATGGGCGATAATCGCGATAATTCGAATGACAGCCGCGGCTTTGCCGATGGCCGGTCGCCTTCCAGCCTGCTGCCGACTGACGAGATCACGCAGCAGAATGGCGATCTGATCGGTCCGGTCGGCTTCGTGCCGGCGGAGAACCTGATCGGTCCGGCGCGGGTGCTGTTCTTCTCCTGGAGCAAGCCGTTCGACATCCGCTGGAACCGGCTGTTCAATGTGGTGAAATGAGCGCGCGGACAAGCCCGGATCTGGCGGCTTTGTCGGCGGCGATTGGACATCACTTCGCCGATCTTTCCTTGTTGCGCACGGCGATCACCCATCCCAGTGCGCTGACCCGGAATAGCGGCCGCAGGGGTCCCCGGCAGACGGGGGATTACGACAACCAGCGGCTGGAATTCCTCGGCGACCGGGTTCTCGGCCTGGTCGTCGCCGAGATGCTGTTCCGCACCTTTCCGCATGAGAATGAGGGGGCGCTGGCGAAGCGCCTGGCGGCCCTGGTGCGCCAGGATGGGCTCAGCCGGGTGGCGAAGTCGATCGAGCTCGGCAAGTATCTCGTCATGTCACGGGGCGAGATCGAGAGCGGCGGTCGCGACAATCCGGCTTCGCAGGCCGATGCCTGCGAGGCGGTGATCGGCGCCATCTATCTCGATGCCGGCCTCGACCCGGCCCGCGCCTTCATCATGCGCATGTGGTCGCCGATGATGAATCGCGAGGTCAAGCCGCCGCAGGATGCCAAGACGGCCCTGCAGGAATGGGCCCAGGCCGGCGGTCTGCCTTTGCCGAATTATGATGTCTTGGAAAGCAGCGGTCCGCCCCATGACCCGGTCTTCACCGTCAGCGTCACGGTCGAGGGCCATACGCCGATGAGTGCCAGCGGACGGTCAAAGCGGGCGGCGGAACAGGCGGCTGCCTCCGCCTTCATGGCCAAATTGCGGGGCCAGGGAAACTAACTAGTGAAACTAGCTAGCGAAGCTAGCTGGGGAAACTGACTGGCGCCGCTTCAAGGTTGGCGCCAAGATCGGCCGGATTGGTCGGCCGAATGGATTTGATAAGGATGACAGGATGAACGACCCAGCTCCGGCGCAGCAGCGCTGCGGGTTCATTGCCTTGATCGGCGCCCCCAATGCCGGCAAATCGACTTTGCTGAACCGGTTCGTGGGTGCCAAGATCTCGATCGTCAGCCCGAAGGTGCAGACGACACGCCGGCGCGTGCTTGGCATCGCCATGCAGGATAATGCCCAGCTGATCTTCATCGATACGCCCGGCATCTTCTCGCCCAAGCGTCGCCTCGATCGTTCGATGGTCGCCGCTGCCTGGGGCGGCACGGAGGAGGCGGACCAGATCGTGTTGCTGGTCGATGCGACCGTGCGCGGCATCAATGACGAGACGCGGCAGATCATCAACGGCCTCAAGAAGGCCGGCCGCAAGGCGATCCTCGCCATCAACAAGGTCGATGCCGTCAAGCGCGACAAGCTGCTGGCTTTGACCGCCGAGCTGAATTCGCTCGGCGACTTCACTGAGACGTTCATGATCTCGGCCGAGACCGGCGACGGTGTCGAAGACCTGATGAAGCTGTTGACCGACCGCCTGCCGGTTGGACCGCATCATTTCCCGGAAGACGAATTGACCGACATGCCGCTGCGCCTGCTGGCGGCTGAAGTGACACGCGAATATCTCTTCCGCCAGCTGCATGACGAGCTGCCTTATGACCTCACCGTCGAGGCTGAAGGCTGGGAGGATTTCAAGGATGGCAGCGTCAAGATCAGCCATGTGATCTTCATCGCCCGCGACAGCCAGAAGTCGATCGTGCTCGGCAAAGGCGGTCAGCGCATCAAGTCGGTGCGCTCGGCGGCACAGAAGGACATCGAGGAGATGCTGCAGCGAAAGGTGCATCTCTTCCTCTTCGTCAAGGTGCGCGAAGACTGGCAGGAAGATCCCGAACGCTACCGCGAGATGGGCATCGATTTCGATACGTGAAGGCGTGCCGTCGAGATACGTGCAAGATAGGCAATGTCGTTGCAGTTGTTTCCGTGGACCCTCGGGTCAAGCCCGAGGGTGACAAGATAGGAGGCTGTTGATGCACGGCTCAATCCGCAAACTCCTTTGTCATTGCCGGGCTTGACCCGGCAATCCATGGCAGAGCCATTCACAATGCCCGAAAAATGGCTTCCCATTCTATCTTGCTGATTTGAGGCGGTATGGACTGGCAGGATGAAGCGATCGTTCTCGCGGCCCGTCATTATGGCGAACATGATGCCATCCTGACGCTGCTGACGCGTGCGAACGGCCGGCATCTTGGCATGTTGCGAGCGGGCTTCTCGCGGCGCCAGCGCCCCAGCATCGAGCTTGGCAATCGCCTGCAGGCAAGCTGGCGGGCTCGGCTCGAGGAACAGCTCGGCAATTACCAGATCGAATGCCTGCACTCGGTCGCGGCCTTGCTGCTGGACCAGCCTCTGCGTCTTTCCGCGCTTGCTTCAGCCTGTGGT
>Ga0209148_1000974_pt1 | contig 18589 bp, 20 predicted proteins | sample AraplaCol_mMF_r2_2_FD_184288 | JGI IMG/M metagenome (GOLD analysis project Ga0209148, IMG submission 184288) | Arabidopsis root microbial communities from North Carolina, USA - plate scrape CL_Col_mMF_r2 (SPAdes) (version 2) | ecosystem: Host-associated > Plants > Roots > Endosphere | place... | reverse complement strand
CTTCGCGGCCTGGACCGCTTCGGGCCAGGCCGACAGCCGGTCGACATTGGGCTCGACGAAGGGTTCGGGCACTTCGGCGCCGACGACATGGTCGATGAACCGGTCCATAAAGCGCGCGACATGGCGCTTCCACGGCTCGTCATTGGGATCGCGGAGTACGTAGCTGGGCTTGCCGTTGCTCCACGAATCGACCGGCGCGCCACCGCCCTGGTACAACCGGAACCGATAGCCGCTCGCCTCGCCGAGTTTTTCCAGCATTGCGTTGAGCTGGTCAGGCGGCGTCGCTGCAGACGCCGTCGCGGCAAGCCTGGCCTCGGTCGAGATTTCGTCGGTACGCTCCTCCAGGAGCTGGACGCGATAGGAATCGAGATAGAAGAACCCGCCCGCCAGGACGATCAGCGCGAAGATGTTGACCGCGAGGATGCGTCCGGTGAGCGACAGCCGCCACCCGCCCTCGCCGTCGTCACTCCTCCGAAAAACGGTAGCCAACGCCATAGAGCGTCTCGATCGCCTTGAAGTCGTTGTCCACCTGCCTGAACTTGCGCCGCAACCTTTTGATATGGCTGTCGATCGTGCGGTCGTCGACGTAAACGTCGTCCTGATAGGCCGTATCCATCAGTTGGTCGCGCGATTTGACGAACCCCGGCCGCTGCGCGAGCGCCTCCAGGATCAGGAATTCGGTGACGGTCAGCGTCACTTCCTTGCCGTCCCAGGTCACGCGGTGCCGCGCCGGGTCCATCTCCAGCCGGCCGCGCACGATCTTCTCGGCGGGCGGGGTTTCCTCGTCGCCGCGCCCGCGATTCTCCACCCGGCGCAGGATTGCGCGGATCCGTGCGATCAGCAGGCGTTGGCTGAACGGCTTGGTGATATAATCGTCCGCGCCCAGCGCCAGGCCCAAAGCCTCGTCCAGCTCGTCATCCTTTGACGTCAGGAAGATCGCCGGCACGGCGCTTTTCTCGCGCAGCCGGCGCAGCAGCTCCATCCCGTCCATGCGCGGCATCTTGATGTCGAGTACCGCCAGATCGGGCGGATTCTCGGTCAGCGCCTTCAGCGCGGTTTCGCCGTCCGTGTAGATACGGACCGCGAAACCCTCCGCCTGGAGCGCGATCGACACCGAGGTCAGGATGTTGCGATCGTCGTCGACGAGCGCGATCGATGCCGTCATTCTTGCCTTTCGCGCGCTGCTGCAGCGCAAAAGAGCGGATAGCCGCTTCGTTCCGCCCGCTCAACCGTTCGATGGAACGGCAAGCGGCGTCGATGTTTCCCGCCTCATGTCCTTTGCTGTCAGGGTTGGAACCGCGGGATGGGCGCTCCCGCGCGCCTGGCAGGATCGGTTTCCGCAGCCGGGCATGCATCTTCAGCGCTACGCGGCGCGCCTGTCGGCGGTCGAGATCAATAGCAGTTTCCATCGGCCGCACCGCCGTGAAACCTATGAACGCTGGGCCGCGAGCGTCGGCCCCGACTTCCGCTTCGCGGTGAAGCTGCCGCGGACGATCACGCACGAGCGTCGGTTGGCGGCGGTCGACGATCTTTTGGAAACCTTCGTCGGTCAGGCCGGCGGCCTCGCCGAGAAGCTCGGTGTCATATTGATCCAGCTCCCGCCCAGCCTCGCCTTCGACGCACGGATAGCGATGCCGTTTCTCCACGCCGCGTCAGCGGCATTGACCTGCCCGATCGTTCTCGAGCCGCGTCATCCCAGCTGGTTCGACACGGATGTGGACGTCCGGCTGGTCGACGCCCGCATTGCCCGCGCGGTCGCCGATCCGCCGCTGGTACCCGCCGCGGCAGCGCCCGGGGGCTGGCGCGGTCTTGCCTATTTCCGCCTTCACGGCGCGCCGCGCCTCTATTGGTCGGACTATGAGAGCGAGGATCTGGCGGCGCACTCCGCGGCCGCTTCATCCGCTGCCGCGACTGCGGAGACCTGGGTGATCTACGACAATACCGCTGCCGGCTTCGCCATCGGAAATGCGTTGGCACTCGATGCGCGCGTTAAGCACGATTCTGCCCCGGCTTAACTCTAAAGAAACGGCTTGCGTGCACGTAATGAAATCATGTTTCACGATCGCATTCCCCCCGAATCCAGCGACCAGTCTGCGAATAAGCGGAAGGGTTGGCTGCGCAGCCTGTTCGGAGTCGATGAGGATGCAGTCGATAATCCGCCGCAATTGCTCGACCCGCCGATTCCGGCCGACGGCGCCGATATCATCGGCGCGGACGAACTGGTCGATCTGGCTTTGCTCGCGACCCAACTGGCCGACCTGATCCAGTCGGCGCGCGACCGCCTCGATGGCGCGGTCGAGATGGTCGACCGGTCGGCGGACGATGCAGCGGATTACGGCCGCGCGCTCAGCGCCAGCGCGAAGGCGCTCGACGCGCAGAAACTTCCCAAGGATGCGGTCGCGGCGTTGCTCGATGTCACGCGCCAGATGATCGATCGCACCGAGACCGCCGAGAAGCGCCTGCGTTCGACCAATGGCGAACTGCGCGCGCTCCAGCGCGACCTCTGTATCGCGCAGGAAACCGCCGAGCGCGATCCGCTCACCGGCCTGCCCAATCGCCGCGCGCTCGAGCAGGCGCTGGTCCGCGCGGTGGATACCGCGCGCCGCGCCGACGCCGCGCTCTCGGTCGCCTTCTGCGACATCGACAATTTCAAGCGGCTGAACGACGTCCATGGCCATGCCGTGGGCGATCGCGTGTTGCGTCTGGTCGGCGATTGTCTGTCCGACGACGCCGACGACCGCACCTTTGTCGGCCGCCAGGGTGGCGAAGAATTCGTGCTTCTGTTCGAAGGCCTGCCCGTGATCGAGGCTGCCGCGCGCATCGACGCGATCCGCGAATCCCTGTCGAAGCGGACCTTGCGCTCACGTTCCGATGGAACCCCGATCGGGCGCGTCACTTTCTCTGCCGGCGTAGCTGCCCTGAACGGCCAGGAAACGGGCGAAGACCTGCTCCACCGCGCCGACGTCGCACTCTACCGCGCCAAGGAAGGCGGCCGGAACCAAGTCGTGATCGATCCGGGCGCCTGATCTAAGTCCACACCCCGCTTGGCCTCACGGCAGGCTATTTTAGGGGAGGCCGGGGAAGGTGTGGGCGGGTGGTGCTCCCACGTAAGCGGGCAAACTAGTGCCCGGCGGCGATCAGGTGCGCCTGGTCGAGCCCCCGCTGGATCGCAGCGGTGATCCCTTCGCCGATCGCGGGCGCCGCGATCGCCAGCAGGATCAGTCCCGACATCAAAGTCACCGGCATCCCTACTGCGAACAGGTTCATCGCCGGCGCTGAGCGCGACAATATGCCCATCACGATCTGCACGATCATCAGCGCGAAACCGACCGGCAACGCGATCGCGAAGCCCGCCGCGATCATGTCGCCGCCGAACATCACCAGCCCGTGGATCGCATCGTTGCTCAATCCCGGTCCGCCCACAGGCATCGACCGGTAGGAATCGACGATGATCGCGGCCAGCGTCAGATGGCCGTTGATCGACAGGAACATGAAGCTACCCAGCATCGACAGGAGGGTGCCGAGCGCCGGAGTAGAGGTGCCCGAGCTCGGATCGATCATCGCCGCGAAGCCCAGCCCCATCGCATTGCCGATCGTCTCGCCGGCCAGCATCGCCGCCGAAAAGCCGATCTGCACCGCGAAGCCCAACGCGAGCCCCGCCATGACTTCCCCGAAAACCAGCCCTATCCCCGAGAAAGAGGTGATTCCGTCCGCGGGCAGATGGAAGGGCACCGCATTATAGCCCGCCATCCCGATCGCGACCGCGATCACGAAGCGCAGCTGCATCGGCACCGCGGTCTGCCCGAACAAGGGTGCCGCGAAGAAAGCCGCGCCGGGCCTTATCGCCGCGACCAGCAACACCCACAGATAGGATTCCACGCCCGCAAAGGCTGGCGGCAGCATGGCCTGCCTATCTGACCACGTCGGGAATGCGCGCGAACATGTCGCGCGTGAAATCGCCGAGCAGGCCCAGCATAGCGCTGCCGAACAGGATGAAGCAGAAGCCGATCAGGATCAGTTTGGGCACGAACGAAAGCGTCGCCTCGTTGATCGACGTCGCCGCCTGGATCATGCCCAGCACGATCCCCGCGATCAAAGTCGGGATCAGGATCGGCGCGGCGCAGAGCGCGATCACCCACAAAGCCTGCTGGGCGACGCCGATGAAATAATCGGGGGTTGCGGCGCTATCCATGGGGCCTCGCTACTGGAAACTGCCGGCCAGGCTGCCCATCGTGAGCGCCCAGCCGTCGACCAGAACGAATAGAAGCAATTTAAAGGGCATCGATATGATCGCGGGCGATAACATCATCATGCCCAATGCCATCAGGGTACAGGCGATGACGATGTCGATCACCAGGAAGGGTAGGAAGATCAGGAAGCCGATCTGAAACGCGGTCTTCAATTCCGACGTGATGTAGGCCGGTAACAGGATCGAGAAGGGCACCTGCGCCGGATCGGTGAATTTGGGCGCCTTGGCCATGTCCGCGAACAATTTGAGGTCGGTCTGGCGTGTCTGCCGCATCATGAAGCCGTGCAGCACGTTGCCCGATCGCGCCACTGCCTCCTCGATGTTGATCTGGCCCGCGCCATAAGGCTTGTAGGCGGTGGCATTGATCTGATCGATCGCCGGCCGCATCACGAACATCGACAGGAACAGCGCCAGGCCGACCAGCACTTGGTTGGGCGGTGTCTGCTGCAGCCCGATCGCCTGGCGCAGGATCGACAGCACGATGATGATGCGCGTGAAGCTGGTCATCATCAGCACCAGCGACGGCAGCACCGTAAGCAGGCTCATCAAGAGCAATATTTGCAGCGATAGCGACATCGGCTGACCGGTGCCGCCGATCGTCTTGAACGCGCGGTCGAGCCCGCCCGACGGATTCACGGCGGGGCCCGCGCCCGGCAGGGGCGCGGTGGTCGAGACCGGCGCGGCTTGCGCGAAGGCCGGATGGGCGAGGAGCAAGGCGATCAGCGCGACCGCGATCAGGATCGCGATGCGGCGCATTGCTGCGGGCGAGGGGAGGGCGATCTGCATCACCTTATTCGTCCGGTAGCGCGAAGGCGGTGGGGGCCGGGGCCTCGGCGATCGTGTCGACCCGGCCGCGCGATACTGCGATCAGGATCCGCTTGCCCGCGAATTCGACCACTGCGAGCCGGCTCATCGGCCCCATCGGCACCGCGTCGATGACGCGCACCGCGCGTTCGCGCGCACCGCCGAGCGAGAATCCGCCCGGCTGCAATTTCTTGTATAACCAGAGGGATAGAACGGCCATTCCTCCCACCAGCAAGACCATCAGGAACAGCTGGAGGAGGTAATAGCCACCGATCATGTGCGTCGTTCAATCCCCGACAGCCGCGCCTCCGTGGCGACGACGTCCACGACCCTTATGCCGAACTTGCCGCCCACCGTCACTACCTCTCCGCGCGCAACGAGCGTGCCGTTGACGAGGATGTCGAGCAATTCGTTGGACTGGCGGTCGAGCTCGACCACGCTGCCTTCGTTCAGGTCCATCAGCTCGGCGAGCTTGAGGCTGGTCGAGCCGACCTCGACCGACAGGCGCAGCGGGATGTCGGCCAGCAACCGGTAGTTGCGGCCACCCGAAAGGCCAGTGTCGACCACAGGGGCTTCGGTCATGTCACTCATGCTCACGCATTCCCTACTTTTTCGATCATGAGCGCGGCGCGCCCATCCTGTTCACCAATGACGCCATCGGCGATCCTTCGTGCCCCCGCAAGCAACGGCGTGCGCGGCTGGATATTAATCGGGATCACATCGCCCGGCTTGAGGGCAAGAAGTTCAGCCACGGAGATTTCGGGCCGCGCCAGCACGCTACGTACCGGCAGGCTGACCTGCGACAAAGCTTCGCCCAGGCGCCAGCGCCAATCCTCGTTCGCGGCAAGATCCTCGTCCTGGGCGCGCGTCTCGAGCTTCTCCTCGATCGGGCGCAGCATCGCCAGCGGATAAAGGACCGAGATCACGGTCGGCGATACGCCAGCCCCGATCGAGAATTTCTGCACGACCACTACCTCGTCGCTGCGCAGGAAAGGCACAAGCTGGGCGTTGGTCTCGCGCGCGCCGAAGGCGAGCTCGACCGGGGTTACGTCGTTCCAGTGGGTCGCCAGGATCGTCGAAATCTTGTCGAGCAGCCGATTGAGCAAGAGCTCCTCGCTCGCGGTGAAATCGCCCGGCTTGCGCTTGACCGACGCGCCGGGAGCGCCGCCGTAGAAGATCTCGACCAGGCTCGCGACGAAATTGGCGTCGAGCTGGATCAGCATGCCGCCCTTGAGCGGACGCAGGCGATAAATCGTCAGAGCCGAGAATTCGGGCTGCTCGTCCTGCCATTCTCCATAAGGGCGCAGTTCGAGCGGCTCGGCGTTCACCGAAATCCGGGCGCGCGCGATCGGCTCGATCGCGGGGCGCAGCGCGCGGGCTATTTTGTCGCCCATCCGCTCCAGCCCCGTCAGTCGCTCCGCGGGACGCGGGCTGTCCTGGCCGAACACGAACGGCTGAACATCGCCGCCCGCGAACGCGATCCCGGGATTCTCCTCGGCGAGTTCGTCGAGGATGACCGCGGATTCCGCCGGGTTGAGCGCTTCCTTGCTCATTGGATGATGAAGCTCGTGAAATAGACGTCGTCGATGCCGCCGAAGCCTTCGCGCGCCTGGAGCACGTTGTTGATCGCAACCTTGAGCTCGTTGCGCAAAGCGGCCTTGCCCTGCGGCGTATTGAGTGCCTCGGCCGACTGCTGCGCCAGGACCTCCAGCACCGCGGAACGGACCGCCATGTCATTGTCCTTCAGGTGGTCGGTCACCTTCTGGTCGTAAAAGGTCGAAACGCCGACGCCGAGCTGCAGATAGCCATCCGTGTCCTTCAGGTTCGACGTGAAGGGCTGGTCCATCGGCACATAGGTCGACTTGTAGATTTCGGGATTGGGCTTGGCGCCAGGCGCCAGGTCGACCGGGCCGGTTTCGCCTTCCTTGAGCACCAGCTTGGGGCGGTTCGGATCGAGCTTCGGGCCCTTGTCGTGGCTGCCGAACTTGCCCGCAGCGAACACGCCCGCGCCGATGCCGCCGCCGATCAGGATCAGCGGAAGGATCACGAAGAAGATGATCTTCTTCATTTTGCCGCCCTTCTTCTTGGGCGTGGCTGCGGCTTCGTCACTCATTCTCAATCACCATCTCAAGCGTAGAGACCGCCCGAATCACCGTCAGATGATTCGGAATCGGCCTTCGCCTTACGCCCCAGGTTGCTCACAAATGGTTTATGACCTGGTGAGGATTGGCGGTTCTGCCCGTTCTGGGACATGGCGTTATGGCCCGATTGCTGCTGGGCCCAACGCTGGCTGTCCTGATTAGGGGTTTGATTTTGGCTGTGATTCTGATCCTGACGGACGTCGACCTGCGTATCTGAGACCTTCAGGCCGTGCGCACGCGCCGCCTCGATCAATTTCGGCTGCGCGTCGACAAGAATGTCCCGCGTCTGCTGATTGTCCGCGGTCAGGCGGATCGATGCGCCATCATCCTTCTGGCTGATCGCGACGCTGAGCGCGCCCAGATTTTCCGGCGCGAGCTTGAACTGCAGATCGCCGCCGCTGCCCGCATCGGCAATATCCTTGGCAAGATTGTCGAGCCAGGCGCCATCCTTGGCGATGGTGAGCGTGTGCTCGACCATCGTGTCGCCCTTGCCCTGGACGTCGGTGACGGGGCGGCTGATCGTTGCCTGGACAATGTTCGTAGCCGGCTGGCCGACCCCGGCCGAAGCGGCGTCGATCGGCGCGGTGTCGGTCCGGCGCCGCGCCTCGCCCGAACGGCGCGGTGCGGTGCTTTCCTCGCTGCGGCGGCGCGGCTGCGTCGGGCCGGGCGCGGCTGCGGCCTGCTGCTGCATAGGCGGCGCTGCGGGTTGCCGAACCTGGGCCTGCGGTGCACGCTGCGGCATGGCGGGGGCGTCGGCAGTCGGGGCGACGACCGGATCGGCCGCCGCCATTGCCGGCGCGGTATTGGGTTGCTTGGCGGATGGGGTCTGCACCATCGCGGCGGATTCGAGCACCTGGGCCGGCTTGGCCTGCTCGCTCCCGGATATCGGAGCGGTCTGGTCCGCCGGCGCGCTTGGCGGCGCCTGGGTGACGGGCACGGGCGCAGCGTCGCGCTGCTGCATCGCTGCGGTCACAGCCTTGGTGACCTCGGGCGGAAGCGCCACGCGGGCCGGCGTGGCGTCGGCGACCTGTACGTTCTGCGGCTGCCCCGATGCGCGCCCGTCGGCATCCGCGCCCAGTTGGGCTTGCGCTGCGGTCTGATCGGCCTGCGCGGCGCTATCGGGAACGCGGGTCTTGAAAATCGGGTGGTTCGGCGCCGTTCCGGCAATCCTCGGCAGGATCGGCCCGTCGAGCTTCACCTGCGTCTCTGCCACCACCTGCGGCTGAACGGGCGCAACGATGGCCGGCGCCAGCGCCAGCACGGCGGTCGGGCCGGAGGCGATCGCATCGGCCAGCTTGTCGCTGCCGTCGTCGTCCTTCGGGTCCTTGTCCTCGTCTTTATCCTCGCTTTTGCCCTTGGGTGCGTCGATCTCGGCGTCTGGATCGGTTGGCTGCGCTTCGGCGGCGCTCTCAGCTGCAGCTTGTGCGGTCTGTGTCGCCACCGGCGCCGGTGCGGAGCCCGCGCGCAGCGCCGCGAGCTTGTCGGACGTGTCGCCGGCATTGGCCGGGGTCACGATCGGATCGGTCGGGTCGCTCTTGGCCGAAGCCGAGCCCTTGGTGCCGCCCGCCCGGTCGAGCAGCGCCGCGAACGGATCTTGTCCATGCGTGCGGGCGCCGTTCGTGGCGGGCGTGGAATCGGCTTTGCCGCCCGGCAGCAAGGCTGCGAGCGGCGAGGAAGCGGGGGAAAGCGCGACGTCAGGCATCTGAGGCCTCCTTGCGCGAGCGGTGGCGGATATTCGCCATCATCCGCTGTTCGATCATGTGCTGGAGCTCGGCCACCGCGCGGGTTTCGAGCCGTTCGGCGCTTTCGCGCCTGATATCTGCGGCGGTGCGCTCGTTGACCCTGGCCAGCGCCACCGCCTTGGCCGCGCCGATCGCGTCGGTCAGGCCATGGCGGACGGTATCGAGCCGCAGGCCCATCTCGCCTGCATGGCCCAGAGTCGAACCGCTGGTCAGGCCGGGAGCCAGTTCCAGGCTCATCCTTAATGCGGCGAGCCTGGCGGCATTGGTTTCAAGCTGGACGACCTTGCCTTCCGCGGTGGCGGCTTCGCTCACGGCCTGGAGGTGCTGGACCTCGCGGACACGGGTGATTCGGGCGCGGCGTTCGGCAAGGGCTTTCATGCCCCGAAGTTATCAACAAGTTGGGTAACCGAGACGTTAAGACTGACCAACTCTTTCTGACCCTGGCGCAAAAACTCAAGTATCAGAGGATGATGGGCAACAGCGGCATCGATCACCGGATCGCTGCCATCCTTGTAGGCGCCCATCAGAATCAGGTCGCGATTCTCTTCGTAGACCGACCAGAGCCGGCGGAAGGTGCGCGCGGCCTCGGTATGTTCGGGCCCGATGATGTCGCTCATCACGCGGCTCAATGACTTGCCCACGTCGATCGCGGGAAACACACCTTGCTCGGCGAGGCCACGCGACAGGATGATATGCCCGTCGACGATCGCACGCGCCGTGTCGACGATCGGGTCGCTATTGTCGTCGCCGTCGGCCAGCACGGTATAGATTCCGGTGATAGAACCGCCGGTGCGCACATCCACGCCGGCGCGCTCGACCAGACGGGGGATCAGGCCGAGGGCGGAGGGCGGATAGCCCTTCATCGTCGGCGGCTCGCCCAGCGACAGGCCGATCTCGCGCTGCGCATGCGCGACGCGGGTGAGGCTGTCGATCAGCAGCAGGACGCGTAAGCCCTGGTCGCGGAAATATTCGGCGATCGCGGTCGCGCGCATCGCGGCGCGCAGGCGCAGGATCGGAGGATGGTCGGCAGGAACCGCGACCACCGCAGTCTTGTGGCGCACGCCGTCGAGCTTCGTCGCCAGGAAATCGGAGACTTCGCGGCTGCGCTCGCCGACCAGACCGACGACGATCACATCTGCCTGCGCGCCCTGCAGCATCTGCCCCATCAGCACCGATTTACCGACGCCTGAGCCCGCCGCGATCGCGATACGCTGGCCGACGCCCGCGGTGAGCAAGGCGTTGATCGCACGCACGCCGAAATCGAACGGCTCGGTCACGCGGTCGCGGTCGAGCGGGTTGCTACGCTTGCCGGCCAGCGGCCAGCGCGCCTTGGTGGCGATCGGGCCCAACCCGTCGATCGGATTGCCGAGCGCGTCGATCACGCGGCCGAGCAAGGCATCGCCCACGTCGACGCTGGTGCCGCGCCGGTCGGGCTCGACCCGCGCGCCGCAGCTGTGCGGCGCATCGGCGTCGAGCGCCATCAGGAGGGTACGGTCGCCCCGGAAGCCGACCACTTCGGCGAGCGCGGCATGGCCGTCCGCGTCGATCACGCGCGCATTCGATCCTACCGGCTCGCGAAAGCCGGTCGCTTCCAGCATCAGCCCGTCATAAGCGGCAAGGCGGCCGATCCGGCGTGGCCCGACATTCTCGATATCGATCGTGTCGAGCATCGCGCCCGCACGCGACGCGAGATCGCTCACTTCGGTGCGCCCAGGCGATCGAGTTGCGCGCGCAGCTTTTCGAGGCGGACGTGCGGGCCGTCCTCGACCCAGCCGGAGCCGGTATCGAGTACGATCGTCCCTGGCGCCAGCAGCGGATCGCCCACCAGTTCGACCGAAATCGGCGCGCCCTGAAGGCGGACCACGTCGGTCGGGTGGAGGCGCAGCCGCGACGGCGCGGTCTCTTCCGCGATCATCGCGGCGACCGCCTGCGTGCGTTCGAGCAAGGTATCGGCGTTGATCTCGACCTCGCCCACGATCTGCGTGACGAGGCGCTTGACCGAATTGGCGAGCATCGCGGCCAGCCCGTCCGAACCCTGCGGATTGAGATGTTCGACCGCGGCGACCAGGCGCTGCAACGCGGCGCGCTCGTCTTCCAGCTCGATCATCGCGAGGCGGCGGCCTTCGTTGAGCCCGTCGGCATAACCCTGCGCGATCAGCGCCTCGGCATCCGCTACGTCGTTCGAGGCGCCACTGTGGAAGCCGTGATCCGCGCCCAGACCGGCATCGCTCTGCGCCCAGGCCGAGAAGCCCCCGGTCGCGCCCGCGCCGCGCGGGGTGAAACCGCCGCCGGAAGGGCGGGTCCACACCGGAACGCGCGATGCGTCGTCGAACTGCTTGGAAGCGGCGGAAGACATATCAGACATAGTCGTCGCCCTTGCCGCCGAGCTGGATCGTGCCTTCCGCGGCGAGGCGGCGGGCGATGGCCAGCATTTCCTTCTGCGCTTCCTGCACTTCGGCAAGGCGCATCGGCCCCTTGTCGGCGATCGCGTCCTGGATCGACTGTGCGGCGCGGCTGGACATGCAGCCGAAAATCTTGGTCTTCATCCGCTCGTCGACGCCCTTCAGCGCGACCGTCAGGATCTCGCCATCGACCGACCGCAGCAGCGTGCCGAGATTCTTGTCGTCGAGCGCCATCAGGTTGTCGAACACGAACATCTCGTCCTCGACCGAGCGGGCGACATTCTTGTCCAGCTTCTGCAACGCCTTGATGATACGCTGTTCGGCCGACTTGCGGGCATTGTTGACGATCTGTGCCGCGTCGGTGGTGCCGCCGCGCTTGGTCGTGCCGCCCGACTTGGCCGGCGCGACGGGGCGGAGCAGCAAGCGCTCCAGATCTTCGATCGCGTCCGAAGTCACCGGGCCCATCGTGGCGACGCGGTAGACCAGGTCGGCCTGCATATCCTCGTCCAGCAGCTGCAGCACGTCGGCCGCGACCGGCGCGTCGAGATGCGCCAGCACCAAAGCGATGATCTGGGGATGCTCGTTCTCGACCAGATTGGCGATCGTGCGCGCATCCATCCACTTCAGCGCTTCCAGCCCCTTGGACTGTTCCTGCGGGGTGATGCGCGCCAGCATGTTCTCGGCGCGCTCGTTGCCCAGCGCCTTCTGCATGATGTGCTTGATCTGCGTGCCCGCCCCGAAGCCGAGCGTGGTGCGCTGGCGGGCCCGGAGCACGAACTGGTCGAGCACCCGGTTGACCTGGCTTTCGCTCACGTCGGCCACGCTGAACATCGCGCCGCCAAGCGTTTGCACTTCCTGCGGGTCGAGGCGGCCAAGCAATTCGGCAGCCTCTTCTTCGCCAAGCAGCATCAACAGGATCGCGGCGGCTTCGCTGCCGGCGGGATCGGCGCTGACCTCGGTCAGGCCTTCGATCTGGGGATCAGCCTCGGCCATTATTATTCAGCTCCGGCGGGCATGTCTGCGCGGATCAGGTCGCGCACCACCAGAGCGGCGCGATCCGGGTCCTGGCGGACGAAGTTGCGGATCAAGGCGGCGCGGTCCGAATAGCCCGGCGCGGCCTCGATCATGTCGAGCGTGACGCGCTTGCCGGGGTCGTTGACCGCTTCGTTGGCGAGCGCTGCGGCGATCTCATTGCCCAGCCCCGGACCTTTGCGGTTCGCGGCGGCAGGGCCGGCGATCGCGCCGGTTGCCTGTGCGGCCGCCACCTGCGAGCGGCGCTTCATCAGCGGCTTGATCACCCCGAAGAAGGCAAGCAAAGCGATGATCAGACCGGTCACGTTGCGGCCGGCAATGCCGACCCACGGCGATTCATACCATTTGGCGACGGGCACGGCCTCGGGATCTGCAAACGCGCGCGAGGTGAGCGCGACCACGTCGCCACGGGTCTGGTCGAAGCCGACCGCGCCCTTCACCAATTGCTCGATCTGCGCCATCTCGGCAACGCCGCGGGGCTTGGCGCCCTGCTTCAGCGCAACGGCCACCGACAGGCGCTTCACGGTACCAACGGGGTTACGCGTGACCGATACTTCGTGACCAAGTTGGAATGTGCGGTCATATTGCTCGCTGGTCTTGCCGTTGGTCGCACCGGCCGCGGCGCCCGCATTGGGCGCGCCAGCGGTCGCCGGGACCGCCGGATTGGCGGCCTGGGTCTGGTTGGGCTGGGTCGAAACCTGCGCCGCGCTCGGCGGCTGGTTGGCGATCGCGCCGGGGATGCCGCCCGCAGGCGGGGTGCCGCCATTGGTGCCGTCATTGGCCCACTGGCCCTTTTCGGATGCGATTACGCTCTGGTCCTTGGGGAAGCTCTCGCGCGTCGCTTGCGTCTCGGCGAAATCGAGATCGGCATGGACTTCTGTGGTGAAGCCGTCCGCGCCGACGATCGGCGTCAGGATCTTGGAGACCGCGTCGATGTAACGCTGCTCGACCTGGTTCTGTATGTCGAGCTGCTTGTCGGCCGAACCGTCGCCGCCCTTCTTGCTGAGCAAGTGGCCCGACTGGTCGACCACAGACACATTGTCGGGCGACAAACCCGGGACCGACGAGGCGACCAGGTTGACGACGGCCTGGGTCTGGCCGTCCGAAAGCGCATGGCCCGAACGCAAGGTCAGCATTACCGAGGCCGAAGCCGGGGCTTCGTCGCGCACGAACACGCTCTGCTGCTCGGCGGCGATGTGCACCTTGGCGGCCTGGACCGCATCGATCTGCTCGATCGTACGGGCAAGATCGGTTTCGCGGGCATCGCGCAGACGCTCGCCCTCGACCGCGCGGCTCGCGCCCATCGGCAGCGACGCGATCACGCTGTCGCCATCGGGCGCGGTCTTGGGCAGGCCGGCTTGAGCCAGCAGCATCTTGGCCTTGTAATAATCGCTGTCCGAAACCGTCAGCGCGCCGGTCGAACGGTCAAGCGTGTAACTCACGTTGGCCGCCTTCAGCGTGTCGGCGACCGCCGCCTTGTCGGAATCGTTCAATCCGCTGAACAGATCGCGCTGCGGCCCCTTGGCGAAGCTGGTCCAGGCCAGGAACGCGATCAGGATCGCGGCCGCGATGCCGAGAAGAGGCAGGCTCTTCTGGACGGCCGGCTGGCCGGTAAAGCTCTTCACCCGTTCGAGCATGGCGCCCGACGGGTTATTCGCTACGGAGACGGGGACGGGGAGTGAAGCGTCGCTCATCGATTATACCGGCATGCTCATGATGTCCTTGTACGCGGACAGGAGTTTGTTGCGGACCTGCAAGGTCGCCTGGAAGCCGACCGAAGCCTTCTCGCGCGCCAGCATGACGCCGGCGATATCGGTGGTTTCACCGCGCTCGTAGCTGTTGGTCGCCTGCTCGGCGCTGGCCTGCAGATCGTTGACCTGGTTGAGCGCGCTCTTCATCGCGCTCGTGAAATCGGCACTGCCGGCGCCGCCCGCGACGCCGCCCGCTACGCCCGCGCCACCAATGCCGTTGATCGGCTTGGCGGCATTGGCCGCGGCCTGCTGCAGTGCGCTATTCTGCTGGAGAATGGCGCTCCGCATCTGGAGCAGGGTTGTGGGGGAGATTCCGCTCATCGCCTAAGCCTCCTCACGCCGCCTGCCGCATGCCGGCGAGCCGGTAGCGGAGCGTGCGCTCGCTGATGCCCAGCCGCTCGGCCGCGCGCAGGCGGTGACCACCGGTGGCGGCGAGGGCCTCTTCGATCGCTTCATATTCGGACGTCCGTGCCGCATCGGCGAGACGGGTGGTGCTGTTGGCCGGCAGCTTGGCGGCGGCGGCGGAAAGCGGGGTCGCCTTGGTGGTATGGCGAACGCTCTGCGCCGCGGCGAGCGTGCCCGCCTCGATCGCCAGGTCATGCGCTTCGATCCGGTCGGTCGAGCGCAGCAGCATCGCGCGTTGCAGCACATTCTCCAGCTCGCGGACATTACCCGGCCAGCCATGGCTCATCAGGCGGTTGATCGCGGCACTGGTCGGCCAAGGGAAGGTTTCACCCTGCGTCATGTGGCGCAGCATCAGGGTCGCGGTGATCGCGCGCACGTCGAGCCGGCGCTCGGCGAGCGGCTTCAGCATCAGCGGCATCACGTTCAGACGCCAGTACAAGTCGGCGCGGAACCGGCCTTCGGCGACTTCGGTCGCCAGATCGCGGTTGGCGGCGGCGACGACGCGGACGTTGATCGCGATCGGCTTGGTCGCGCCGATCGGCAGAACCTCGCGCTCCTGCAAAGCGCGCAGCAGCTTGGCCTGGAGCGGCAGCGGCAGCTCGGCGACTTCGTCCAGCAGCAAAGTACCACCCTCAGCCGCGCGGAACAGGCCTTCGCCCGCCCCTGCCGCACCGGTGAAGGCACCCTTCTGGTGGCCGAACAGCATCGCTTCCAGCATGGTTTCCGGCAGAGCGGCGCAATTGACAGCTACGAACGGGCCTTCGGCGCGCGGCGAGCTGGCATGAATGAAACGGGCGAGGCCTTCCTTGCCGGTGCCGGTCTCGCCCAATACCAGCACGGTCGCGTCATGCGCGGCGATGCGGGCGGCGAGCGTCAGGAAGCCCGCGCTCTCGGGCTCGCCGCAGGCCGGACGGCCATTGGGGCGGACCAATTCGGCGATCAAGGCATGGCCGAATGCCATATCCTCGATCCCGAAAGCGATCTCCGCCGGGAATCCCTTGGCGGCCTGGGTGTAGACGGGAGCGCCCTCGCGGACGTCGAGCAGGATGTCGCTGTGACGGGCGGAAGACCGCTCCGAAACCGCGATAATGCGGATCATGTCCTTGGGGGCGGCATCGGCGGCGTTGAGTCGCAGCGTCGGCAGGCCCACCCCGGCGAGCCAGGACGCAAGGGCGGGGGCGATCCCCGCAGCGCCTTCACTCAGACCGATCTGGCTCATGAGAACTCCTGAAACACCCGGCATTTTTTTGCCGTGGGTCCTGGTTACTCCGGAATTAACTTAAAAAGTCTTAATAGAACGGGCGCATGGCGCGCTTGTGTGCACCCGCCGCTCGCCGCGCATCACCCGCACACCACGCCCTCACACGTATGCGGGCATCGCGCAGGCGCCTTGGGCCAACTTTTTTCGAGGGGTGCGAATTTTCTGGTTAAAGACCCGCTGACCGCTGCCGTTACCCAATTCGAGGCGGGAACAGGACCACTGTCCATGACTGCCTGATTTGAGCGGGAAAGGAACCCACAGTGACTGTTATCAACACCAATGTGAGCGCTCTTCGGGCCCAGAACGGTGCACGCATGGCCGATCAGGCCCTGCAGACTGCGATGGAACGCCTGTCGAGCGGCAAGCGCATCAACTCCGCGAAGGACGACGCCGCTGGCCTCGCCATTTCGTCTTCGATGACCTCGCAGATCCGTGGCATGACCCAGGCGGTCCGCAATGCCAACGACGGTATCTCGATGGCCCAGACCGCCGACGGCGCGCTGGACGAGGTCACCAACATGCTGCAGCGTATCCGCGAACTCGCGGTGCAGGCTGCCAGCGGTACTTACCAGGATAGCGACCGTACCAATCTGCAGACCGAAGTTACGGCTCTGGCCTCGCAGATCACGCAGATCACGTCGAACACGAAGTTCAACGGCGTTGGCCTGTTCACCGGTTCGGCTGGCTCTTCGGGCACCGTGACCATCCAGACCGGCTCGAGCTCGAGCGACACGGTTTCGGTGGACTTCTCGCAGCTCGACCTGTCGGCTGTCAGCTCGGTCGCTCTCGGCACCTCCGCTGGTGCTACTGCGGCGCTGACTTCGCTCGACACGCTGATCACCACGGTCGGTACCAAGCGCGCTTCGCTGGGTGCGTCCGAAAGCCGACTGACGTCGGTGGTGAACAACCTGACGAGCAACATCACCAACCTGTCCGACGCGCAGTCGCGGATCCAGGATGCCGACTTCGGCACCGAGACCACGAACCTCGCCAAGGCACAGATCCTGTCGCAGGCATCCACCGCGATGCTCGCCCAGGCGAACCAGAGCCAGCAGAGCGTTCTCAAGCTGCTCCAGTAATCCTCTTCCGAGGGTTGACCCAAAACGGGCGTTGAGGCCCCGGGCGCTGTTCCCCCTTGGCGCCCGGGGCTTCTTCTTATTTATGCGGGGCTCATCGCTTCGCCGCTCAAACCGCCCGCAAGGACCGGCCATTCGCGCCGCCCTTGCGGGCGCAGTGCGTTGAATTTCCGTCCGCCGCGAACGAATAGCCTTTGGCGGGCAGAGACATTAAGGGCCGGGCCATGACCGCCGCGCACAGCCACGATCACTCCCACGATCACTCCCACCATCACGGCCACGATCACGGGCATGGCCACGGCCACCATGATCATACCGCGGGCGCCAGCGCGCGTTCGCTCGGTATCGCCCTGATCCTGTCTGGATCGGTGCTCGCGATCGAGCTGGTCGGCGCATTCCTCTACAATAGCCTCGCGCTTCTCTCGGACGCGGCGCACATGCTGACCGACGTTGCAGCCCTGCTGATCGCGCTGATGGCGGTCCGGATCGGCACCAAGGCGCCCGACGACAAGCGCACCTTCGGCTATAAGCGCCTCGAAATCCTCGCCGCCGCTTTCAACGCGATGCTTTTATTCGTCGCGGCCGCTTATGTCCTGGTCGAGGCGATCGGCCGTTTCCGCACGCCCGAGCCGGTCGCCGCCGACGGTATGCTCGTCGTCGCCGTGATCGGCCTGGTCATCAACATCATCGCGATGGGCGTGCTGGTGGGCGGCCGCGGCGAGAGCATTGCGGTCAAGGGCGCCTATCTCGAGGTCTGGTCCGACGCGATCGGTTCGTTCGGCGTGATCGTCGGTGCAGTGCTGATCCGCTACACCGGCAAGGGCTGGATCGATCCCGTGGTCGCGATCGGAATCGCCTTATGGGTCTTGCCGCGCACCTGGGCTTTGCTCAGCGACACGATCAACGTGCTGCTCGAAGGCGTGCCCAAGGGGATCGACCTGACCGAGATCCGCCAGGCGATCGCCGATCAGCCGGGCGTGTGCGACGTGCATGATCTCCACGTCTGGTCGATGGCGATCAGCGACGTGAACGGCACCGTCCACATCGCCATCACCGAAGAGGTCAGCCACGAAGAAGTGCGCCAATCGGTTGCCGAATTGCTCAATGGGCGCTTCGGCATCGGCCACGCCACCATCCAGATCGAACGCGATCCGTGTGGGGCGACGCATAAATAAGGGAGCTCGTCGTGCCGGACTTGTTCCGGCATCCACCGGCCGGCTGGCGCCAGGCCCGGAAGTGGACCCCGGGACAAGTCGGGGGTGACAACCTAGAAAATTATTCCGCCCACTCGGACAGTGATTTGCGCAGGCGGTCCAAAGCGGCCTTCTTGATCTGACACACCCGTGCGGCTCCGACGCCCAGCGTCAGGCCGATTTCGTCGAGGTTCATCTCCTCGACGAAGTATAGCTGCAGCACCATCGCCTCGCGCTCGGGCAATTCGGAAATATGCTCGGCCAACGCTCCGGCCAGCTGCTCGCGTTCGAGCGTCTGGTCGACGCGCTCCTCGACGTCGGCAAACCACATCGACTGGTCCGAATAGACCTCGTCTAGCGATTCCTGGCGGACCGAGACCGACGCATCCGCCATTTCGCGGAATTCGGCCGGGTCCATACCCATCGCCTTGGCCAATTCGGCCTCGGTCGGCGCGCGGCCCCACTGGGCCTCGAACTTGGACGTTGCCTCGTTGATCGCCTTGCGCTTGGCCATGCCCGATCGGCAGATCGTC
>Ga0209148_1000971_pt1 | contig 18630 bp, 17 predicted proteins | sample AraplaCol_mMF_r2_2_FD_184288 | JGI IMG/M metagenome (GOLD analysis project Ga0209148, IMG submission 184288) | Arabidopsis root microbial communities from North Carolina, USA - plate scrape CL_Col_mMF_r2 (SPAdes) (version 2) | ecosystem: Host-associated > Plants > Roots > Endosphere | place... | reverse complement strand
ACGGTGGCTGAGGTCAAGGGCGAGGACGTGCTTTGCCTCTGGATGGGCATGGAAGGCGATCTCTTCCGCGAGACGCTGCCACTCGCGACCCTCGTCCAGGTGGAAGAAGATCATGATGATGAGGACGACGAGGACGAGGAAGAAGAAGACGACGAGGACGACGAATAAGTCTCGTCCAAGCCCGCATCCTCATGCGCCACATCGGAGCGTCCGGCTCCGGCGCTCCCGACATCCGCTTCTGTGCCAACCACAGCACAACAGCGGATATTCGCGACATCAAGACAGGAGAGTTACGGTGCCGGTGCACTCAAATCGCAGGACACCGCGGGTCTTGAAGTGCTGGCACCGTGATCGACGCAATCCACCACGGTCATCTACAGCCCTTAAAGCGCGATGAGATTGGATTGAATCGTCATCGCGCTTTAGCTCTTTGTTTGAGCATGATCTCCGCGCAAACGCGCTCCGCGTTTGTCGCGAGGGAAAACCGCTTCACACTTTGCGCTGACGCAGCCCTTCGGGTCCGGATCATGCTCTAGTGCCCGGTCTTGGGCCCCAAATATTTCTCATAGATGGCCTCAAAGCTGTTATCGTCCTTCATGCTCGTGAGCGCTCGATCGAAATCGGCAATGACTTTCGAATAGTCACCTTGCTTGTTGAATGCCAGATAACTTGGAATCTCGTCGACGCCTGGAGACAGTTCCCTTATCTTGTCCAGATACCCGTTGTTGCGCGCGGCATCGAGGACGACATGCCGGTAGCCGATCGCCAGATCGATCCTGTTCAGGGCAAGCATGCCAACGAGGGTATCGACATTGTTGGTTTCGACAACCGTCGACCATAGCCCCGCCTTGAGTGCACTATCGACCTTGAGGCCGTAACTCGTGCCCCTGATGATCCCGATCCTGAGCTTTCCCAGCTTGCCGATGTCGCCGTCAAACGTCGCATCGGAATCGGCAGCGACAAAAAACGCCATCACCTGCGTGATGACCGGGACGTTGGTGTAGGTGAGAAACTCATTTCGCTCAGGCAGCTTGAAAACGGAGAATATTCCGTCGACGCGGCCGCTGCGAACTTCCGCCAGGCAACGTGCCCAGGGCATCACCTGAACGTCAATCGGCTCGCCAGTCCTTCGAAAGGCTTCGGTCACGACATCGACAAGTATTCCCGACGGCTTGCCATCCACAACATAGGCCGTGGGCGAACTGTCGGCGGCCACGAGGACAAGGCCGGCGGGATACGCATTGCCGCAGCCCGTTGCCGCGATCGCAAGGGCGAACAGGAGGGATCTCAGAGGACCAGCACCTTTGGCTGACGTCCGGATGCGCTGATTTCGCATCATGTTGAACTTTCGCCGCGCAGGCTCACGCTCAAACCGAAGTCACGCACGAATCTCGCACCTCCGCGCGCAGTTGCCAAGCGCAAAGGGATTTGGAACTGCGGGAGACATTGGAATCTGCAACTGAACTTCCCCCGGCAGTATCTGCAGCGGCCGGCCTTTGCAGGAAGCGCATCCTCATACGTCAAAATTCCGGTCCGCTCCCATCAGCGGACATGTAGTTGCATCGCGTCAACGGAAGCAACGGGCCACAATCGGACATCGATGCTATTCGATCACCTCGTCGGCGCGAGCTAGCAGAGCAGCCGGCATATCGATGCCGAGCGCTTTGGCGGTCTTGAGATTGATGGTCGTGATGTATTGAGTAGGCTGTTCTACCGGGATATCCGCCGGTTTTGTACCTTTGATGATCTTGTCGACCAGGCGGGCTCCCTGACGAGCGAATGCCAAAAAATCCGGACCGAGGCTTATCAAGCCCCCCGCCTCAACAGTTTCCTTGAAGCCGTGGCAAGACGGCAGCCTATTCGACAAGGCCAATTCGGCTATGGACTTGCTGTTCACGTAAGTCAGCGCGCCGGCGACAACGACCAAAGCCTCGGATTGGCGGTGCTTCATCCCATCGAATGCGCTCCTGAGATCGTCAGCCGAATTGAATTCAACCGGCGCGATCGACACGCCGAGCGCCCGGGCAGAATTGTCGAGCGACTTCATTGCAAATGCAAAGTTCGGATCACCCTTTGCTCCCAGAACGGCCAGGCGGCTCAGATTCGGAAGTATCTCCTTGAGAAGTTGAAGCCGCTTCCCGTAAGTCTCCGAAGCGGCCTCAAACGTTATGCCCGTCATGGCGCCGCCAGGGTGAGCAAGGCTTTGAACAAGGCCTATGTCCACGGGCGCCCCAACCGATACGAATACCACAGGAATATTTGACGCCGCCGATTTTGCTGCAACGGCCCCGATCGTTCCCCATACGACGAGCAAGTCGATGTCCGGAAGCTGGGAGAGAACGGCCTCCTTCATGTCTTTCGGATTCGGAGCCGTAAACAGCGTCCGCACCTGAACGTCCTTGCCGTCGATATAGCCGAGGCCGAGAAGCGCCCGGACGAGTTCGGAAGGGGCAGCATTGTCCGGTGGACCGCCAAAGACCTGACCGATGCGCCAGGGGGTGGCGCCCATCGCGGCAGAAGAAAAGCTAAATGCAATGATACTTGCCGATCCAGTGATGAACTGTCGCCGCTTCATTGCCGATCTCGCCCCATGCCTCTCTCCGACAGTAGACAATTTTGGCCCGGAGGTCCAAGGCATCGAATGTGCGAGTTGGGGCCAATCGCGTCGCTTCGGTCGGAGCAACGTGGCGTCCGCTTTACCCTCACGGCCGACATCCAGGCACGGCGCAGGATCGGTCGCCAAGCGCCATGAGCGGATAACGAGCGACTTTCCCGTGGCCGATCCCAAACTTGATCCGGCGGCGGCCTCAGCGTCACCGTGAGAAACATCACACAGCGCGGAGGCGCGGCACCGAGCTCGCGTCAATATTTGCGAAGAATCCGAGCATTTCGAACCATCGGCGGAGTAAGCGTGACCAACGTCGCAGAGCCTGGTGAAGGGATCCAATATCTGCAACGGGATCGTTTCATGGATCGGAAGCACTCCCGTGAAGAACCATTTTGCACTGCTGGATCCGCTGCGCTTCGGGACCGCTCTCGGAGTCGCCGTTTTTCACCAGATGTTCTGGTCATGGGCCTGGGTTTCGATTGGCGTCCCGGGCTTCGAGCGCTACGTGGCCGCCGACGTCATCTACCCATCTGCCGCGCCCTTCACATGGTTCGGCTGGGTGGGCGTCGAAATCTTCTTTGTCATTTCCGGCTTCGTGATCGCCAACTCCGCGTGCAAGTCTTCGCCGGGCGAATTCCTGCTCGGTCGTGCACTCAGGCTTTATCCGGCGGTTTGGGTTTGTGCAACGGCGACCCTTCTTGTTCTGGTTCTCTTCGGAAGCGGACCGGCATCCGAATTCATCCTGCCCTACATCCACGCCATGCTGATGGTCCCCAAGGGGGTCACGGGTCAGTGGCTTGATGGCGTCTACTGGACGCTGGCTGCCGAGACCGCGTTTTACGGGCTCGTCTACTGCGCGATGCTGACGAAGAACGTCACGCTGAGGCACCTGGCTTGGGGCCTCACCATCTACAGCGCGGCATTCAATGCTGTCGCGTTACTGGTGCTGTCGTGCACGACGCCGTCCGATTTGCCCTACCTCGTCATTCTCATGTTTCGGGTCCCGGCCGCAGCATTCCTGTTGAATCATGGCTGCTTCTTTGCACTCGGCATCTGGCTGTTCATTTCTGCAAACAGGGAATTGACGAAGCTCGAGCGGGTCGCGGTTGCCGTTACCTGTCTCTCGGGGGCAGCGGAGATCTATTACTTTGCATCCTTCTTTTTGACCTCGATACCGGCCATCGCGGACCAGTCAGCTCTCGTGCCGATCATGGTCTGGGCTACTGCTGTGCTCCTGATCGCCGTGGCCGCGAACCGGAACAGGAACAGGCGCGCCGCCGGCATCGCTTCGCCTGAGGCGCCGGCCTATTGGCGAACGCTGGGACTGATCACCTATCCGCTCTATCTCAGCCACAATGTCGTCGGCACCGCGATTATTCGTGCCCTGGTCGATGCAGGGCTGGATGCCAGCACGGCCGTGTGGGTCGAGCTCTGCATTCTTGTCCTGATCTGCTGGTTGATTTGCGCGAAGGTCGAGCCAGTCATCAGAACTGCGATGACCAGAACGATCACATATTTCGGACAGCTTCCGGCAAGACTGCCGACATCGACGCGCCCGAGGTTTTCCCGGGGGCTGGGCCTTCGGCCGCCCATGCCGGCAAAGGTGATCGCTACGTTGCGATAGAAGATAGCCTGCCAGAGCCATCGCGCCTTAGATTGGCCTCCTGAACTCGGCGGGACGCATCGAATGAAGGTCACCAGAGAGATGGTGGATGAAGGCTTGCGCGGCCGATACGCCCTCGGGCGGATCATCGCAAGCTTTGTCCACACGAGATGGTTCTCTCTGCTCGTGTTCCGTTTCTCTGCGGCCGTCTTGCGGGGAAGCAACATCAGGGGACTCGTCAACGAACAGCGACACATTCCAAGCAGGAATGGTGGAGCGCCGATTCGTATCAGAATCTACCGGCCATCAGCCGCAATCGGGCCGCTGCCGATCATGCTCTACCTGCATGGTGGCGGTTACGTTCACGGGGTGCCCGAGCAATTCGGCTCAATCCTCAAGGACTTCATCGATACGGAGCCGTGCATCATCGTCGCGCCGGACTATCGAAAGGCGGCTGAAGCGCCGTACCCGGCTGCGTTCGATGACTGCTACGACACCTTGCTATGGATCAGGGATCATGCAGCGTCCCTCGGTGGAAGAGATGACAAGTTCATCGTGTCGGGCCATAGCGCGGGCGGTGGACTCGCGGCCGCCGTCTCGCTCAAGGCGTCCGACACGGACGACGTAAAAATCGCTTTTCAAATGCCGCTCTATCCCATGATCGATGACCGGCAGACCAGCGCATCTGTCATTGGAAACGACGCACCGGTTTGGGATGAGAGAGCCAACAGGCTGGCATGGTCCCGCTATCTCGACGGCGTGACGACCATTCCGCCCTACGCCGCTGCGGCACGCTGCACGGACTATGCGAAGATACCGCCGACGATTACCTTTGTCGGCACTCTCGAGCCATTCCGGGATGAAACGGAAATCTACGTCGAGAACCTTCGTCGGGCCAGCATTCCGGTTGAGTTCGAAATGTTCGACGGCGCGTACCATGGTTTTGATATGATGGTGCCAGGCGCTCCCATCAGCAAGCGCGCACATCGGTTCTTGATGGACAATTTCCAGAAATTTGTTCAGCGGTATTTCAATTAGATTTCAAACCGGTGGAGCAATGCTGCATGGGCGGACGTCGCCCGATGTCGCCAGGCAAGCTTTGCCAAATCGCACGATTGCTCGCCCGATGCGGCCTCGTGATGCCGGGGATGTGACCGGTCGTGAAGCCCTGGTCCGTTGGGGCCTTGCGGCCGAGGGCCAATTAAGGGAGGCAACGAGATCCGGAGACAAACGATGCGTTCCATTTTGGCTTTGAACCTTTTGATCGTCCTGAGCGGCGCCGCTGGTGCAGCGACGGTGCATCACACCCATCGGCACGCGGCTCCCGCTTCGAGCTACGCCTACGCGGCGCCTCGGGAGACGCTCCAGGACCGGTCCGGCACCCTGGATTGCAGCAAGCCTGAACCGTATTTCGGCGCATGTCAGGGCTATGCGCCTGGCGAAAAAGAGCGGTTTCTCGGCAGCGTCCACAGCCCGTAGAGGCCTGGAGTTCGCAAATCACGCCCGCCTCGCTGGCGAGGCCATCAAGGCGGAAGCTGTCGCGCGACACGATCTGATATCTGCCGTCAATCCAGCGGAACGTTCAGACTGGTCCCTTTGACGATGATGCCGCCGCGGTTGCCGATCTCGATCGAGCCATAGCGCTGCCTGAAGCAATCGGGCAGCGGCCGGTCGCCTTCCATACTGAGCCACAGACGCAACAGGTGACGCTTCTGGCTGACGTCAGGCCAGTCGCGGAATCCGGTGCGATCGTGCAGCAGGGCATGATTGTAGACGAACTGCATGTCGCCGGGCTGAAGCCGCATGCCGAAATGCAAATTGGGGTCATTTGCGAGCGCGTCAAAGAGATCGAGCGCCTCGACGTGAGCAGGCGTCAACCTCATCGCATCGGGAAAGCGCTGCGCGCTGTCGATGTACTGGCGCTGATAGAACCCGGTCAGGAACCCCACATGCCAGCTCAGCACCGGGATTTCGAGATAGGGCTTCTGGTTCTCCGGCACCTCGCCGCGCCTATCCGTTGCGATCGGATCGAACAGGAGAGCGGCAAGGTCGGGACGCCTGGCGAACATCTCGTTGTAGATCGTCGACGTGCTGACGAGGAGAGAGTCCCCTCCCTCCATCGCCTCGCGAATGCATAGCAGCCCGACCACGTCGGACGAATCCGTGTGGAATGTCTGCCGCTCCGAGGTTTGATAAATCCTGGTGTTGGGATCCTTCGCGTCGGCGCCGACGTCACGGACGTGACCGAGAATGTGCCCCGCGGCATTTTGGGAGCGCGCGGATCCCAGATGCGCGCCCACCCCGCAAAAGATCGTCGCGGCAAATTCCTGGCTGTACTTCGCGACCGGCAGGCCGCGGATGACTTCGAAGCCGATGCCCGTGAGCAGCGTCGTCTTCAGCCTTTCCAGGTGTGCGCCGAGCCGGGGAAGCGGAAAGCTCTCCTTCGTGATCTCGGCGATCTTCCTGCTCCGGCCAAGAAAGGATTCCGCCGCGTTCTCGAGTTCGGCGATCTCGCTGGCCCCAAGCGTCACCAGCCATCGATCAGGATTGGCTTTCATCTCGGCGCCCACCCAGGCGGACGGGATGTCGATCTTTCCGTGAGGGCGATCGATCCCGCTGGAGGTTGAGACGTCGTTCATGAACTTTATTCCCGGGCAGAACTGGTCACCAGACCATCGACGATATTGTGCCGCCCCCCTGTTTGCAACTTGGCGGGGCTATGGGTCCGTGAGCCTGTTCTCGCGAGGAATAATGTACAGGAGTTGAGGCAGGATGGTTTCCGGCGAGAAGTAGAACGGTCCTTCGCCGATCCTGACGGCCCCCATGCGCTTGTAAAACCCTTCCGATGAAGGTTCGGCGTTGATCATCAGGGCGCCAGCCTTCATGCCGACAGTGCTGGTTACGGCCGCCTCAAACAGAGCCCGGCCGATTCCGCGTTTCCAACACGGTGGATCGACAAACAGGCCGTGAAGCAGTGCAATTCCCTGAAGCGCCGGCAGTGCCCAGACGACGCCAACGGCTTTGCCGGCATCTTCCGCGACTTGGACATGTCCCGAGTTGAGGAGCGGCACCGTGATCGTGAGCGCCGGCATCACACGATCGATGAACGCCTCGTCGTGCCCTGCCCCCTTTGTCGCCCGGACGCAGAGGCGCGTCAGCTCACGTTGCTCCTCAGCCTTCGCGCCGCGAATGTTGTAGACGCTCATTGCACCTCCAAGCGTGGTCAAGCCGCAATCCTGTTCGATTGCGGAGTCTCGGCCGACATTGTGTTTGCCACCCTATCGACGGCGATGAATTCGGCAGATGGCCATGCGATCTGCGAATGGCCGGTATCGCGTTATTGTGATACAACTCCTGGCTGTCGGGACGGCTGTTCCGTCCCGGATTTCGGGAGGTACCTTATGCGATCGTCATTAGGCTTCGCCGTGCCGTCAGTCGTCGTTACCCTGTCAGCTGTCTTGTTGTGCAGCAGCACGGCAATGTCGCAGCCCACACCAAACTCCTCGCTCCCTGCCGTCTCGGTCGAAGCGCCGAAGCCTCGACCGACCGTTGTGCCACGGCAGGGGCCAACGACCGTGACCTCCCACCACCGCGCGAGCGGCTCGTCATCGGCGCAAAATCCGGTATTCGCTCCGGATTCGGCGCTGGGTAAGCTTGCCAGGCTGGAGCGCTCCGCCAGCAGTTGCAATGGCGGCTGCGAAACGAGCTACAGGGTCGGCAACGCCCCCTGGGTTGGCTGTAGCTACACCGGTGAAAATTTTGCGACCGGAAGCAACTTCTCGTCCACGTGCCGGGACACGCTCAGCTACAACACTTATGCGCAGTGCTTCGCCACCAAGACCTTCCTGGGCATGACCGGCAGAGAGGCTCGATGGCTGTGCAGCAGCCTGATGGCCGCAGGCAAGCTGCCCGGCGAAAGGCAAGTCGCCGAGCAATCGGGCCGCCGCTAATCCAAGCCGCTCGCCGCGGTATCAGAGACCTGGGACAGCGTGGCTCGAGGGATCCTGAGCCACGCTGAACGTTTGATGGGGGACGAAAGCGCCTGGCAATTTGGCCCGAGCGCGCCGCGACCGTGAATGACGTCCAGCCGGGGCTGGACGCCGATGCTGACAGAATCTGGCAGCAGGCCGTGATATGAGCCGGCATGTCGCGCGCTCAACGCCTTCTCGACGTGATCCAGCTCCTGCGCAGCCACCGTCGGCCCGTCGCGGCTGGGCGGCTGGCCGAGGAGCTGGGTGTCTCGCTCCGGACGGTCTATCGGGACATCGAGACGCTGAAGGGCCAGGGGGCCCACATCGATGGCGAGGCCGGCATCGGCTATGTGCTGCGGCCGGGGTTCATGTTGCCGCCGCTGATGTTCTCGGAAGAGGAGATCGAAGCGCTGGTGCTGGGCGGCCGGTGGGTTGCCGCACAGCCGGACGAGCCGCTCGGAAAGGCCGCCAGGAACGCGCTTGCAAAGATCGCCGCCGTGCTGCCGGACGATCTCCAGCGCAGCCTGGAAACGTCGGGACTGATGGTGGCTCGCCGCGATCCAGCGGCGGGCGATGCCGAATTGCCGATTATCAGGGCCGCGATCCGCAACGAGCGCAAATTGCGCGTCGTCTACAGCGACGAACGGGACAACCGCACCAATCGCACGATCTGGCCGATCGCGCTCGGGTTCTTCGACCGGGTGCGCATGGTGGCGGCCTGGTGCGAGAGCCGCGGCGACTACCGCCATTTCCGCACCGACCGGATCCTGTCGATCACGCCGACGGAGCGCCGCTACCCGCGACGCCGCACCGATTTGCTGCGGGAGTGGAAGCAGCTGGAAGGCATGAGTTAGCGCTGACCATGCTGACAGAAACTGTCAGCACCCTCTTGTAAGCCTCGGCCATCGCCAAGCTGAACAGGAGATGCAAATGGCCGACTTCAACCTCGTCGTACTCTACGTCAACGACGCGCAAGCGAGCTCCGCTTTCTATCAGACCCTGCTCGAGTGCCCCGTCGCACAGTCATCGCCCAAATTCGTGGTTCTGCCGCTCCGGAACGGCGCGATGCTGGGTCTGTGGCAGCGGGACGCCGTCGTGCCGCCGTCCGCTGCGCAAGCTGCCAGTAGCGAGATCTCATGGGCGGTCGCAAACGCGGAGGCGGTCCGCGCGACCTTTGACACGTGGACGACCCGCGGGGTGCGGATCGCGCAGCCTCCGACCGCCATGCCCTTCGGAGACACCTTCGTCGCGCTCGATCCCGACGGCCATCGCCTGCGCGTGCTGGCGACCGCCGCTTAGGCGGCAGACTGATGCGCATGAGAGGCTGGGCGTCTGGCCCAGCCTCTCTCTGTCGCACGGCCTTCACGGGGCCCCCTATGCATGCTGTTCGCCGAAGCGCCGATTGCGCGGAGCGAAAAGGCTGACTAGGAAATTCGGATGAATTCCGAATCGCCTCCCAATTGGCCAGTCGTGGAGCCGCCGCCGTTCCTTCCCCCGCCGCGTCGCCGGTGGCCGCTTGCGCTCGCCGTGGCGGTCGTCCTTGCGCTCGCAGGCGCAGGCGCCTGTTATGTCTGGCTGAATCCGGGATTTTTCATTCCGTCCGCGGGGCGCGAGGCCGCCGACGCCGATCCCGGCGCCAATGACAAAGCGCTCATGACGGACCTGCTGGCCACGCAGCAAAAGACGGCTGACGATTTGGCCGCGCTCGAAAGGGCCGTCGCCGATCAGCAGGAGCAGCTCAAGGCGATCGTGGGTCAGCTTGCCAACCTCGGTGCCAAAATCGACGCCCTGAAGAGCCCGGGCCCGCAGCCGCCGGCCGCACCTTTCCCCTCGCCCGGGCCGGTTGCGTCGACGCCGCCAGTTGCAGCGCCTCCCGTCGCGCCTGTTACAGCGGCGCGCGTCGCCCCGCGGCAGAAGAAGCCGCCGCGCGTAGCGACCCCGACGCCGACCGGTCCGATCTCGGTCGGGGGAGCGCCGCTGAACGCTGCGCCCGATACGCCCGCGCGCTGAGCAGGCCCGTCTAAGCGATCAGCTGCTTGGCCGCCGCCGAGATCATCACGAGGCCGCCGGTGATCACGGCGACATCGAGGATCGCGGTGTGGATGTGCACCGGCATCCGCTCGACGAAGGCTTTGGCGAGAAACGCGCCGGGGATGGCGATGCCGCCAATCAGCAGCGCGAAGGCCAGCACTTGCGCGGTGACGGCGCCGGCAAGGCCGAACACGGAGATCTTGATCAGGCCGGTGCCGAGCGAGATCATCGCGTCGGTCGCGATCACGGCAGCGCCTTCGAGGCCGGCGGCCATCAGCAGCGAGAGCAGGATCACGCCGGAGCCTGAGGTGCCGCCGACCAGGACGCCGTAACCGACCGAGCCCGCCGCCAATCCGGTGTCGCCGATCTTGACTTCGCGGCGCCGAAGCACGCGGCGCAGCGGCACGCTCAGGATCAGCATGGTGCCGATCACGATCGCGGCGCCGGCATTGGTGAGGCGGGTGTAGCCATAGGCGCCGAGCCCGGTCGTCAGCGCGGCGCAGGCCAGCACGATCGCTGCGCGGCGACGGTCGGCGTAGCGGAGGTAGGCAATTGCGCGGCTGGAATTGGTGAACAGCGCCGAGATCGCGATGATCGGCACCACGGGCTCAGCCCCGACCAGGGGCACCAGCACCAGCGGCATCAGGGCGCCGGTGCCGTAGCCGGCGAGACCACCGATGATCGAAGCAAACAACGCCATCATCGCGACCAGTACCAGCTGGAAAATCGAGATGTCGGCGAAGCCTGAGACGATGGTCAATTTTTCTCGCGAGTGGCGCGTGCGGTGGCTTGATCGGCGATGGCGGCGAGTGCGGCTTGCTCTAGTGGAAAATCCGCCGCAAGCCAAGCGTCCTCGGCCAGTGTCAACACATGGCCGAGCACAGGTCCTTCCGCGAGGCCCCGCGCGATGAAGTCGGCGGCCTTCAGCGGGAATTTTGGGGCGGTCCAGCGCTGCGGCAGCTCGGCGAGCTCGCGCCAGCGCGACGAATTCGCATCAACGCCGCTGCGCGCCCAGGCCAGCAACACACGATCGTGATAGCGCTCGGGCCCGAGACGATAGACCAGCCGCCGCGCGCTGGCCTCGTCCTTGGTCGGAAAGCGCCACCAGCGATGGCCCATCGAATCCAGCGCCTTGGCTTCCGCATTGGAGAGCCGCAGCCGCGTCGCGACACGCTTGGCGTCCTCAGTGACGGCGACGGAGAGCGCAGCGAGGCGGCGCGTGCTGCTGGCGGGCAGGCCGAGCGCGTGCTCGATGGCGATCATCGCCGTCAGCGGCCCGGCATAGGCAACGCCGCCGATCATCGCCTGCAGCAGGCCGGCATCGACCATCGCAAGCACGGCGGCGGATGCGCCTTGTGCCACCAGCAATTTCAGCATTTCCATGCGCACCCGCTCCGCCGAGAGCGTGGCGAGCCCCGCACGTCCGCGGATGCAGGCGAGCGTGCCGTCGCGGTCCGGCTCGCCGGCACCGAAGGCGGCGTGGATGCGGAAGAAGCGCAGGATCCTGAGGTAATCTTCGGCGATGCGCTGGTCGGGCGCGCCGATGAAGCGGACGCGGCGCGCTTTGGCATCCGCGATGCCGCCGACATAATCGTAGACGACGCCGTTCGCATCGACCGACAGGCCGTTCATGGTGAAGTCGCGCCGCTCGGCGTCCTTCACCCAGTCGCGGCCGAAGGCAACCTTGGCCTTGCGGCCGAAGGTCTCGGTGTCCTCGCGCAGCGTCGTGACCTCATAGGGCGCGCCGTCGATGACCAGCGTGACGGTGCCGTGGTCGATGCCGGTCGGCACACATTTGATGCCGGCAGCCTTCGCGCGCCGCACCACCTCCTCCGGCAGCGCCGTGGTGGCGATGTCGGTATCACCAGGCGGCAGGCCGAGCAGCGCGTTGCGGACAGTGCCGCCGACCACGCGCGCCTCTTCGCCGTCAGCGTTGAGCAGTTGCAGGACGCGCGCGGTCCCGCCTGCAGTCAGCCAGGGCGCACCAGCAAGGATCGGCTCCGCGCTCATCGTCCGGCCCTTATCTTTCGGTGCCCGGCACGAGCTTGCCGTTCTCGATATGGGCGGGAATGTAGGTCGAGTTCGGCGCGGCGCCGGAGAAATGCGCAAGGCCGATCAGCCCGGCGATGACGAGCACGAGCGCCACCAGGATCAGGCGCGCGACGATGGTGATCGGCCAGGACGATTGCACGAACAGGCCGGACCGCGTGGCGGCCAGGAACAGCGCATAGACGGCAAAGGGGATGAGGAAGATTCCGATCTCGGTCAGAACCGGCCGGATCATGACTGATAGATCCGCTCATACAGCACACGCAGCATTCCGGCCGTGGCGCCCCAGATGTAGCGCTCCGCAAACGGCATCGCATAGTAAAACCGCTCCATGCCGCGGAATTCCTTGCTGTGGACCTGATGATTGGCGGGATTCATCAGGAAGGATAGCGGCACTTCGAATGCGTCATCAACCTCGGAATGGTTGATCGACAGCTGAAAACCGGGCCTGACACGCGCGACCGTCGGCAGGATGCGGAAGCCGAACGCGGTGCCGTACAGATCGAGATAGCCGATCGGCTCGACGAAATCCCTTGATAACCCGACCTCCTCCTCGGCCTCGCGCAGCGCGGCATCGAGCGGTGAGGAATCGATCGCGTCGATCTTGCCGCCGGGAAAGGCGATCTGGCCGGCATGGTCGTTGAGATGCGCCGAGCGCTGCGTCAAAAGGATGGTCGGCTCGGGATGGTCGACCACCGCGATCAGCACCGCCGCGGGGCGCACCGGCTGCTCGCGCGCGACGATCTCCAGCATCTTGTCGGTGCCGGGATCGCCTGAAGCCGGGACGATGTTCGGATCGAACAGACCGGGCGGCACGTCGAAGCTGAGCTTGGCGCGTGAGCGGGCGAAGAAGTCCGCCGCGCGGAACACGACCTGCTCGTTCTTCGCAATAGGCTTGTTCAAAGCGCGGCCCTCACCTGCTCCGCGTCGGCCATGGCGAAGAACTCGCCGGCCGACTCGACGCCAAACATCGGCTGGCCATCGACCATCCGCTCCTCGCCCATGTCAACCAGATCGTAATAGAGCGCGCGGGTGACCTTGGCCCAGAGATCGGCGCGGACATGCAGGTAAGGCGTCAGGCCGCCATCCGCCGCCTGCTCGAAGCGGAGCCGGTGCGCGGCATCGCAGGTGACCCAGTCGTCGACATTGGTGCGGAAGCTCAGCACGCGATGGTTGTCCTCGTCGCGTTTCAGCATCTCGACCGCCATGAACGGCGCGTCGTCGACCTTGATGCCAACCTTCTCCACCGGCGTGACGAGGAAATGCTTGTCGCCCTCGCGCTTCAGGATGGTGGAGAACAGGCGGACCAGCGCGTGACGGCCGATTGGCGTGCCCATGTAGAACCAAGTACCATCGGAAGCGATTCGGATATCGAGATCGCCGCAAAACGGCGGATTCCACAGATGCACCGGAGGCAGGCCCTTCTTGGCGCCTTCGGCATTGGCAGCACTTTTGACGGCGGCAGTCAGCCCCTCAAGACCGCGATCGGCGCTCTGCCCTTGGTTCGCCATGGTTTGCCCTGACTTTGTCCGTTGGCACGATTGGTGCAGGTCTAAATTGTACGTAAGTCTACGGTTCCACTCCGGATTAGTCCGGTGTGGAGGTCTCCACTTCGTGATGCCGTACATAACCCGAAGCCGATAAAGTGGGGATAGGTTAATTCAACGAATACATGGCGTTCCTGCAAGTCTAGCATAGGGGCCATGACGCAGATTGATGCGATAATTCGACGACGCAAATGAGCCGCGTGGCAGGCTTGAGGAGCTAACGGATGGCGGAAAGTGTCGAGAAGCTCGAAGACGGCATCGTCCGTTCGGCCGAGCAGGTGTCCAGTCAGATTCGCGCGGCGAAGGATGCGATCGGGTCGGTGATCTTCGGCCAGGATCGTGTGGTCGAGAACACGCTGGTCACGATCCTCTCCGGCGGCCATGCGCTCTTGATCGGCGTACCCGGCCTTGCCAAGACAAAACTGGTCGAGACGCTCGGCGTCACGCTCGGTCTCGATGCCAAACGCATCCAGTTCACGCCTGACCTGATGCCCTCGGACATTCTCGGCGCCGAGGTGCTCGACGAGAGCACTGCCGGCAAGCGCTCATTCCGCTTCATCTCGGGACCCGTGTTCGCACAGCTGTTGATGGCGGACGAAATCAACCGCGCCAGCCCGCGCACGCAATCGGCGCTGCTGCAGGCGATGCAGGAGCAGCACATCACCGTCGCCGGTGCGCGCCACGATCTGCCGAAGCCGTTCCATGTGCTCGCCACGCAAAACCCGCTGGAGCAGGAAGGCACCTATCCACTGCCCGAAGCGCAGCTCGACCGCTTCCTGATGGAAATCGACGTCGACTATCCCGATCGCGACGCCGAGCGCCGTATCCTGTTCGAAACGACAGGCGCCGAGGAGACACTGGCGAAGGGATCGATGAATGCGGATGCGCTGATCACGGCGCAGCGGCTGGTGCGCCGCCTGCCCGTCGGCGATTCCGTGGTTGAAGCGATCCTGTCGCTGGTGCGTTCGGCCCGTCCGGGGCCGGACAGCGGCGAGGCTGGAAAATTCATCGCCTGGGGCCCCGGCCCGCGCGCCAGCCAGTCGCTGATGCTCGCCGTGCGCGCCCGCGCGCTGATCGACGGACGTCTCGCGCCCTCGATCGACGACGTGCTCGACCTCGCCGAGCCCGTGCTCAAGCACCGCATGGCGTTGACGTTCCAGGCACGCGCCGAGGGTCGGACAATTCCTGACGTGATCAAGCAGTTGAAGACGCGGATCGGTTGATGGCAGCGGAGAACGGGCACACGGCGAAGGAGATCATCGCGATCCGACGTGCCGATGGCGAAAGCCGCACGCTCGCCGCTTCCTTGCCGCGCCTGGTGCTCGAGGCCCGCCGTATCGCCGCCAACGTCATCCATGGATTGCACGGCAGGCGCCGTGCCGGCTCCGGCGAAAACTTCTGGCAATATCGCCGCTTCGTCTCGGGCGAGCCGTCGCAGAACGTCGACTGGCGGAGATCGGCGCGCGACGACCATCTCTATGTCCGCGAGCTCGAATGGGAAGCCTCGCACACGGTGTGGATCTGGCCTGATCGCTCGCCCTCGATGGCGTTCGCCTCGAAGACCGCGCGCGAATCCAAATTGGAGCGCACCCTGATCGTCGCCTTCGCGCTGGCCGAGCTGCTGGTCGCGGGCGGCGAACGCGTCGGCATTCCCGGCTTGATGGCACCGACCGCGAGCCGCAGCGTCATCGACAAGATGGCGCAGGCGATGCTGCATGATGATGCCATCAGGCTGAGCCTGCCGCCGTCCTTCGTGCCATCGGCGCTGGCCGAGACCATCGTGCTGTCGGATTTCTGGTCGCCGATATCAGAGATCCAGGCAACGCTCGGAGGGCTCTCCGGCTCCGGCGCACATGGCACTCTGGTGCAAGTCGTCGATCCCGCCGAAGAGTCGTTTCCCTATTCGGGCCGCATCGAGTTCGTCGAGCCCGAGGGCTTTGGCGTCATCACCGCCGGTCGCGCCGAGAGCTGGGCGCAGGATTACACCACGCGCCTTGCGCTGCACCGCGACCAGATCCGCGCCGAGACCAACAAGCTCGACTGGCTGTTCACGACCCATGCGACCGATCGCTCGGCCGCTGAGCTGCTGCTGTTCCTGCATGCCGGCATGCAGGTGAGCAAGTCGGGCGCCCGCATCACCTCGATCAAGGCGGGGCCGGCCGCATGATGGGATTGCCGCTCGCCTTCACCGAACCGCTGCTCCTGATCGGCCTCGTCAGCCTCCCCGTGTTGTGGTGGCTGCTCCGCGTGATGCCGCCGCGGCCGCGCCGCATCGAGTTTCCGCCGACCCGCCTGCTGTTCGACATCGCGCCGCGCGAAGAGACACCGTCGCGGACACCGTGGTGGCTGACCGCGTTGCGGCTGCTCGCCGCGGCGCTGGTGATCTTCGCCGCTGCCGGCCCGATCTGGAATCCGCAGACAGGCCTTGCCGCCAGCAAGGCGCCGCTGATGATCATGCTCGACGACGGCTGGAGCGCCGCCTCGAGCTGGGACACCAGGGTCCGCGCCGCCGACGAGCTGATCGCCAACGCCGACAACGACCGCCGCGCCATCGCGCTGGTGCAGCTGTCCGAGCCGAACCGCGACATCACCTTGATGCCGGCCGGCGCGGCGCGCGTTGCGTTGCGGCAGATCGTGCCAAAGCCCTATTCGATCGACCGCGTTGAAACCCTCACCGCGATCGATCGTTTCCTCAAGGCAACCGGCGATTGCGAGATCGCATGGCTCTCTGATGGCGTCGACACCGGCCGCGGCGAAGAGTTCGTGGCTGGGCTCGGCAAGACCATAGGGGATCGCAGCTTGACGCTGTTCGAAGGCGGCACCTCTTCCCCGCTCGCGCTGGTCGCGGCGGAAAACGCGGCCGCGAAGATGACGGTGAAGGTGCTGCGCACCGACAGCGGCATACTCGCCGGCACCGTGCGGGCGCTGGACCAGAAGGCCTCGCCGATCGGCGAAGCGCGCTTCACCTTCGGACCACAGGACAAGGAAGTCGACGCCGCGTTCGACCTGCCGGTCGAGCTGCGCAACGACATCTCAAGGCTCGAAATCTCGGGCGAACGTTCGGCCGGCGCGGTGCAGCTGCTCGACAAGCGCTGGCGCCGCCGCGCCATCGGCATCGTCTCGGGCTCGACCAGCGAGACCTCGCAGCCGCTGCTCGCGCCGACCTTCTATTTGACGCGCGCGCTGGCGCCGTTCGCCGACGTGCGGCTCGCCGACAAGGGCGCGCCGCAGCAGGGCATCACACAATTTTTGGACCAGAAGCTGCCGATGATCATCCTCGCCGATGTCGGCACGGTGGCGCCCGAGCTGCGCGAGCGCCTCAACGCCTGGATCGACCAGGGCGGCGTGCTGGTGCGGTTTGCCGGGCCCCGGCTGGCGCAGGCCGAAGACGATCTCGTGCCGGTCAAGCTGCGCAAGGGTGGCCGCACACTCGGCGGCAGCCTGACCTGGGAGAAGCCGCAGCATCTTGCGAGCTTCACTGCCGATGGCCCGTTTGCCGGCGTCGTGGTCCCCAAGGATGTCACCGTGAGCCGCCAGGTGCTGGCCGAGCCCGATGCGGTGCTCGCCACCAAGAGCTGGGCCTCGCTCGAGGACGGCACACCGCTCGTGACCGGGGAGCATCGCGGCAAGGGCATCGTCACCCTGTTCCATGTCAGCGCCGACATGCGCTGGTCGGATCTGCCAATGTCCGGCACCTTTGTCGAAATGCTCCGGCGTGTCGTCGATATGTCCGGCTACACCGCAAAGCCCGGCCCCGGCGTTGCCACCGAGGCGACCGCCGAGACGCTGGCGCCGCTGCACATGCTCGACGGCTTCGGTGCTTTCGGCCCGCCGCCCGCCACCGCCAAGCCGCTGACGGCTGATTATCGCGACCGCGCCACGCCGGACCATCCGCCCGGCTATTACGGTCCGGCAGAAGGACCGCTCGCCGTGAACACCCTCGCCGCCGCCGACCGCATCGCTGCCCTCAACACCGCGCCCCTGCACGCAAGGCGCGCCACCTACACCAATGCCGAGCCGCGCGACCTGCGCGGCTGGCTGCTGTCGACCTCGCTCGCGCTGTTCCTGATCGACGCCGTCATCGTCGCGCTGCTCGGCGGCGGCCTTGCCGCGGTGCTGCGCCGGCGCGCCGCGCCCGCGATGATCCTGCTTGGCGTCATGCTTGCCGGTGTCGCGGCGCTGTCGCCGACGCCCTCGCGCGCCGACAGCGTATCGGACGAGTTCGCGATGAAGTCGACGTCGCAGACCCGCCTCGCCTATGTCGTGACCGGCAATGCCGACGTCGATTCCATCGTCAAGGCCGGCATGTCCGGCCTGACGCTGTTCCTGGCGCAGCGCACAGCGCTCGAGGCCGGCGACCCCGTTGGCGTCGATCCCGCGCGCGACGAGCTCGCCTTCTTCCCGCTGATCTACTGGCCGATCGTGCCGGGCCAGCCGAAGCCGCCGCAGGACGCCATCAACAAGATCGACGCCTATATGAAGCAGGGCGGCACCGTGATCTTCGACACCCGCGACGCGGTCGAAGCACCGCCTGGCGACAACGGCTCCTCGCAGACGCCGGGCATGCAGGCCCTGCGCGAGATCCTGGCCTCGCTCGACGTGCCCGAGCTCGAGCCGGTGCCGCGCGAACACGTGCTGACCAAGACCTTCTATCTCTTGCGCGACTTCCCCGGCCGCTTCAATTCGGGCCAGACCTGGGTGGAAGCGCTGCCGCGCGAGGATGACGACGAGAGCGCACAGCGGCCCGCACGCGGCGGCGACGGCGTCTCGCCGATCATCATCACCTCCAACGACCTCGCCGGTGCCTGGGCCCTGCGCCCC
>Ga0209148_1000970_pt1 | contig 18674 bp, 18 predicted proteins | sample AraplaCol_mMF_r2_2_FD_184288 | JGI IMG/M metagenome (GOLD analysis project Ga0209148, IMG submission 184288) | Arabidopsis root microbial communities from North Carolina, USA - plate scrape CL_Col_mMF_r2 (SPAdes) (version 2) | ecosystem: Host-associated > Plants > Roots > Endosphere | place... | reverse complement strand
TCGTCGACCGCGGCATCCTCGCCGCCCACCTGCGCCGGCGCGCGGCCGCGACGACGGACGGGGGTGCCTGCGGCGGCGTGGCGTTTGCGGACGGCGACGCCTGCGCCGATGGCGGCGGCAGCGACGGCGGTTGCGACGCCGGCGGCGGCGGTTGCGGCAGCAGCTGCGGCGGCGGCGATTGAGGTTGGATCAGCCGATGATCGCCGCCAGCTCCGCGGCCACCTGGCGTCCCAGCAGGTGGATGTGCCAGCCGTCGACGAAGCCGTGGTGCGCCTGCACGGAGAACGGCAGTTGCAGGCCCTCGGGACCGGCGCAAAAGCGGCCCCAGGCCAGCGACGGGATGTCCGGCGTGGCCAGCGACGCCATCGGGTGCTGGATCGAGGTGAAGGCCAGCCACGGCATGCAGGTGACGAACACCTGGTCCTTCGCGTCGCGCGGCGACATCGTGCGGTATTTGACGTTCAGTTCCGTCATGGCCGACGCTTCTGCGCGCGCCGCCTGGCCGCGCGCGACGAACTCGCGCACGTCGTCGGTCCAGTCGAACTGGGCGAAGTTCAAATCGCCGTGCTGGTTCATCACGGTGAACGACGGCACGAGACGGTCGATGCGGATCACCTCACCATCCACGACGCGGTAGCGGAAGTTCTCGACCTTGAGCACGGCGCGCAGCACGGCGCACAGCATCACGTGGAAAGGCGCCAGTTCGTTGGCCTTGCACCAGGGCCGGAAATCCGGCACGTCGAGGGTGAAGCACAGGTTGACCGCGGGGCTTTCCATGCGGTCGAAGAAGTCGAAGCGGTCGCGCCGCCGTTCGAAGTCATGCATGCGTCGTCCCTGCGTCGAGATAGCGCGCGCTCCATGCCGAGATGACGCCGGCGACGTACGCCGCATCCTCGCGCCGCGAGATCAGGTGGTCCATGCCGTCCAGCGACACGAAGCTTTTCGGATACCGCGCCAGCTCGAAGATGCGGGTGGCGTTGTCCATGCTGACGGTGTCGTCCTGCGGCGCCTGCATCACGAGCAGCGCGCGCCCGAGGGTGGCGATGTTCTCGTGCAGGCGATGCCGGCCGGCGTCCTCGACGAAGTGCTGGCGGATGTTGAAATCGCGCCCGGCCAGCTTCACGCGCGCCTCGCCCTGCTGGGCGATCGTGTCGAGGTGCCCGGACAGCAGTGTATTCACGACGTAGTGCGGATCGCTGGGCGCGGCGATCGTCACGACGGCCTGCGCTTCCGGCACGCGATGGGCCGCCGCCAGCACGGCCGCGCCGCCCAGGCTGTGGCCGATCAGGAGCCTGGGCGCCGCGAATGTCGAGCGCAGGTAATCGGCGGCCGTGACGAGGTCTTCGACGTTGGATGAAAAATTGGTGTCGGCGAAATCGCCGTGGCTGGACCCGAGGCCGGCGAAGTCGAAGCGCAGCACGGCCACGCCGAGGGCCGCCAGCCCGCGCGCGATGTGCGTGGCGGCCAGGACGTCCTTGCTGCAGGTGAAGCAGTGGGCAAAGATGCCGTAGGCGCGCGGGGTGCCGGCGGGGGCGTCCAGCTTGGCGGAGATCTTGCCGTGCGGGCCGGGGAAGTCGATACGTTCGGTGAGCATGGTGGTCGTTGCGGAAAACGGTGGCTGACGAACGCATTGTGGAACAAGCCGGGAATGTTTGCTTGAACGGGTGGAAATGCGTGAGCTTTCGGGGCCGTGAAATTGCTATGCTGGGCGCCCGACTCAAGGAGAATATCCATGCGCCTCATCATTGCCATCATCCTGCCCTGGCTGACCTTTTTCACCATCGGCCGTCCGTTCGCGGGGATCATCTGCCTGATCCTGCAACTCACCGTCATCGGATGGCTGCCGGCCGCCATCTGGGCCGTGTATTCGCTCAGCCAGTACAAGACCGACCAGAAGATCGAGCGCGCGCTGCGGCAGCGGGCCTGAGCCGGCCGCGGCGTGAAGAACGCGATTGGCCTTCTGCTCTGGCTGGCCGGGCACCTCGTCAACGTCCTGACGTTGTTGGCGGCCGTCGTCTATCTCTGGGGCGTCGTCGTCTGGATGCATGCCCCGCTCCCGGACGCGCTGCGCGTGACCGCCGCGATGGCGCTGCTGCCCCTTGCGCTGGCCTGGGCGTGCAGGACGATCGGCAGGCGCTTGCGGAACAATCTCCCCGTTGCCGCGCCCGCGCCCGCGCGACGCTGGCTGCTTGCCGGCGCCGGCATCGTCTTCGTCGTCGCCTGCGGCTCGCTCGTGCGCCGGGGACTGAACGAGTACCAATGCAGCGTCGACCGGTCGCGAACCTGGGCAACGCATGAAGCCGAAACGCGCAAGAACGGTTTCGAGCGTGTCTGCGAAGGCGACCTGGCACGTTTCGACATCTCGTTCAAGTCGCTCGCAACGGCCACCCGCAAGCTGGCGTTCACACCGGTCGATCTGACGCACACGCCCTTCGCGCAGCTCGAGAGCCTTGGCGGCAGGGCCGAATCCGAGGTCGACGTGCTCTCGCGGCTGTACCGCGGCTTCCGCATGCCGGACGGGCACCGGGTCACCTTGTTCGAACACGATATGTCGGCCGACGGCAGCCGCAGCTGGCGCGATCCGAAGGACGAGCCGGAGCGCATCAACGGCTTGCCGGCGAGACTGGTCGTCCGGGAAGATTCGTCAGGGGCGGCGGTCTCGCTGCTGTCGTGGTTCGAGGGCCGGCGCGAGTACCAGCTCTGGATCGATGCCAACATCGTGCGCGTGCCGCTGCGCGACCGGTTGTTCGCGCTGGCGGCATCGCTGCCGCGCGCCGTGCCGGCCTGTCCCAACGAGCCGCCGCCCAAGCCGATGCGCTTTGACGCGGACGGGAATCCGATCGACGAGCCGATGCCGAAGGTGCTGACCCAGGCGCAGGTGGATGCGATGTTCGACAAGAGCAAGCGGCCTTGTCGATGACGGTCATCTCGCTTGCTTCCGACAGGGCGCGGACTTGCGGCAATAACCATCGCTTGACCGAAGAATGCATTGTATGGATATTCAATCAAGTCCATCCGCCCCGCCGTCCGCCTTGCTGGCCGTTGCATTATTGGCCTGGTGACTGTGGTGCTATCGTGTAGGTCAAAAGGTAAAAATGAGCACTTCGTCCAAGCTATTACGTCGAGTGAAATACCCGTTTATCGTATTCCTTCCCGTTCTCATGACTGCCTGTGGATTTCCAGGCGTGAAAGTGGATACGGGCGGACTTGGAGATTCGCAGATATCAAAACGTCTTTCGGAAATATGGATGAATTCACCAGAAGCGATTTCGCTTGAAGTCGCAAGAATGCTGGAGCCGAAAGATGGCACCAAGATAGTGACGGTTGCGCGCGCAAAGTCGATAGGGTTTGATTGCCAGGACCTGCTTGCCACCTGCCGCTATGACGGATATGTGAATTACCATTTTTTAAATTTGCCACCGGAAAACGAAGGGCAGGCAACGGGGAAGACAAATATTGTGATTACGATTGCCAGGGAAAATCCGCTGATGGTCCATACCGATATCGATCGGCAAGGCACCGGCATGCGGTGAGTTGCGAGTATGGCGTCCAGGCTGCTCAAGACTGCAACCTCGATGCGTGCCCCGCCAGCACCGCTCACCCGAACAACCCGTGCAAATACCACCTCGGTTCGCGCTCATCGACACCGATGCGTTCCCGATACACCCAGTACAGCGTGTGATCCTGCCCCTCGGCGATGAAATAATCGCGCGTTCCCAGGCCGTCCCACCAGCCGGCCTCGATGCGCTCCGGGTTCGAGGTCACCTGCAGCGGCGAGCCGTAGAACGGGCGCCGGTCGCGCATCAAGAGCGCGATCGGCCGGGCCAGCAGCCAGGTCGGGCGCGGCAGGCTCAGCACGTCGGGCGGCAACTGGGCGGCGCGGGCCTTGTCGCTGACTGTCTGCTGGACCGGCACCCAGACGTTGGCCTGCTCCGGGCGGTAATCCGCCAGCGGCAGCGGCTGCAGGACGTTTTCCGGCCCCAGGCGCGCCGCCAGCAGTTCCAGCATGCGCATGCGGTCTTCCTCGCTGCCGCCCGGCTCGGGGAACAGCGATGCATTCGGCGGCGCCATCGGACGCACCTGCAGGGCTTCCAGCGCGAGGCCGATCACGGGCGCATCCAATGCCAGCCTGGCGAGGCGTTCCCTGAGCAGGCGCACCAGGTGCTCGTCGCGCCACGCCGGCTCGGCCAGCACGATCTCGATGCCGGTCGGCGCGCGCGCCACGCGGCCCCGTTCGTGCTCCAGCCGCAAGGTGATGCGCTCCACCGCCAGCTGGCGCGCGCACAACCAGCCCGTCAGCTGCACCAGCAGGCACCGGGCGCCCGCCAGCAGCAGTTCGGCGTCGTCGATGCGGTCGTACAGTTCCAGCCGGGCGCGGAACGTCTCGGGTGGAGATATCCATGTGTGCAGCTCCGAAGTGAGGCCGTAGGCGGCGTCGAGCAGGTCGAGCAGCGCCCGTCCGCAGCGCCGCTGCAGCCCGGGGCGCGGCAGGCGGCGCAGGTCGCCCAGCGTGTGGCACCCGATGCCGTCGAACCAGTCCGCGAACGGGCGCGCCGGCGGCACCAGCAGCACGGCCAGCCGGTCGAGCCGGCGCAGCAGCGATTCCATCCGCACGGCGCGGCCCGCGTTCGCGCGCGCCAGCAGCCAGGCCCCGCGCGCGGTGGGCGCGCATGCGAGCGAGGCCGTGAAGCCCAGCGTGCGCACGTCCGCGTGCACGCGCCGGCACAGCGCGCGGATGCCGCCGAACAGGCGCAGGCTGGCGCCGACGTCCATCAGCAGCGTCGCTTCCGCGCCTTCCGTGACCTGCGGCGTGTACTGCAGCAGGGCCAGCGCCACCGCCTGAAGCGCTTCCGCCTCCAGCGCCGGCGCGCGCGCGTGGAGGCGGGCGTCGGGCAGCAGCATCACCACGCCGCCGCGGCGCATGCCGGCGCGCACGCCGGCGTCCAGCGCCAGCTGCGAGGCCACCAGCACGCGCTCCTGCTCGAGCACGACGCTGCCGGCGTCAGTGGACCAGCTGGGTGTGAACACCTCGAGCGGCAACCGGGGCAGGTGTAGTCCGATCCACAGGCGCATGGCGATTGGGCAGGTAGGAAGTCAATGGAAGGAACAGGGTCGCGTCGCGCTGCGGTCCACGGCGTTTCACGAAACTGATCTCGATGCCGCCCGACTGCGGCCGCAAGGCGAGGCGCAGCGGCGCCGGCGACGCGTCCTGGGCGGCCGCCAGCGGCCGCATCATGAAGAACAGCGTCTCCCCCGCCTGCGCCGCCAGGTGCAGCCGGCGCAGGTGCTCGCCGCGCACGTGGTTTTGCCAGAACAGCAGCGCGCCGCAACTGCCGCTGCGCAGCACCTGTTCCGCCGCCCACAGCGCATCGGCCGTGCTGCCGGCGCGCAGCCAGATCAGTTGCGAAGGCTGCACCCCGAGCGTGGCCAGCGCCAGGGCCTGGGGCGGATGCGGCGGCTGCAGCAGCACGACGCGCCGCGTTGCCACGGCCGCCAGCGCGGGACGCAGCAGGCGCATTTCGCCGATGCCGGGCTGGGGCAGTAGCAGGTCGACCAATGTTCCGGTCGGCCAGCCGCCGCCGGGAAGGTGGGCCGACAGGGCGAGATGGCCGGTATCGATGCAGCGCGTGTCGCCACGCGCCAGCTGCGAGGCAAGCCAGAGCGACGGGTGCAAGGACTCCGGCGCCGCAGATATTGAACTTGAGCAAGTCATGTTTGATGCGAAGAAATACTGTATAAACGTACAGTACTATTCTCATCAGGTTTTGGCAAGGTTGATTTTCTTGAATGTCAGGTCATGAACAATAACAACCAGCCGTTACCGAGCCATCTCAAAAGGCATGTCGGATTCCCAGGTCGACCGCCCCGTTCCCCGTCCCCCCTTCGATGGCGCTGCCGACCGTATAGCTGGCCCCGCGCCGGTTCACGATATGCGCGATCGCGGCATACAACTCGGTCCGGCGTGACAGCGCGTAGCGATAGCCCAGCGCGTACTGGGTCGCGTCCTGGTCGAGCGCGCCCCGGTCGTCCTTGTGGATCCACGACGCCATCCACGTGTGCGGGCCATACGGGATGGTGGCGCCGACCAGCACGTCGCGGCTGTCGCTCGACGCGACCGGCACGCCGGTCCTGCCGTACGGGTTCGCCGCATTGCGCAGCAGGGAACTGTTCAGGCCCTTGTCGACGCCGTACGCAAAGTGCGCCTTCACGATGCCGAAGTCGTAGACCGCGGCCAGCACCGTGTTCTTCGCATGGCTCGTGTTCTTGAGCGTCGCGGTGTCGTTGTTGCGGTCGTGGTAGCCGAGCCGGACCCGCAGCGGGCCCGCATTGTAGTCGAGCGCCCCGCCGAATTGCCGTCCCGCCGCGTCCGCGCCTGCCACCTCGCCCGCGCCGTACACGATTTCCGCGCTCGCGCCGCCGACACTGGGCGACGCGTACTTGAGCGAATTGTCCATGCGGCTGGCCGAGTTGCCGGTCGGGGCGATGAGGTTCTTCGTATCGCCCGCATAGCCCGACGCGAACGGATCGGCCAGCACCACCGTCAGGTATTCCGGCGTGTACTGGCGGCCCGCCGTCAGCGTGCCGAAGCCGCCCTGCAGCCCCACATAGGCCTGGCGCCCGAACAGCAGCCCGCCCTGCCCCAGCGCGCCGGTGTCGGCCTGGAAGCCGCTCTCCAGCAGGAAGACCGCGGCCAGGCCGTCCCCCAGTTCCTCGCGCCCCTTGAAGCCGAGCCGCGAGCCGGCGCCGACGCCGCTCGTGAGCTTGGTGACGTCGCCGCCGCTGCCTCCGGTTTCGCGCACGAGCGCGACGTCGACCAGGCCATACACATTGACCGCGCTATCGGCGGCCACGGCGTCCATGCCGGCCAGCGCCAGCGCGCCGGCGCACAAAATTGTTTTCATCGTTTTCCCTTTCTCGTTGTGGTTATGCGGGGATGCCGTCGCGGATACAGGCAACCGCCGCGGGCGCCTCCTGGACGGCGGGCGCATACCCGCCGCCTCCCGGCGTCTCGATGACGAACACGTCGCCCGCCTGCACGTCGGTGGTCGCGACGAAGCCCAGTTCCTCGACCCCGCCGCCGGCCCGCACGACGTAGTTGCGGCCGCACCTGCCGGGCTCTCCGCCCGCCATGCCGAACGGCGGCACGATGCGGTTGTTCGACAGGATCGACGCCGTCATCGGGGCCAGGAAGCGGACCTTGCGCACGCCGCCGTTGCCGCCATGCCAGCGCCCGCGGCCGCCGGAATCGGGCGCGATCTCGTAGCTGTCCAGCCGCACCGGATAGCGCCACTCGAGCACCTCCGGATCGGTCAGGCGCGAGTTCGTCATATTGGTCTGGACGACGTCGGTGCCGTGGAAGCCGGCGCCCGCGCCCGAGCCGCCCGCGATGGTTTCGTAGTACTGGTACTCCGCGTTCCCGAACGTGAAGTTGTTCATCGTGCCGGGCGACGAGGCCTGCACGCCGAGCGCGCCGTACAGGGCGTTCGTGATGCAGCTCGACGTTTCCACGTTGCCGGATACGACGGCGGCCGGGTAGCGCGGATTGAGCATCGAGCCTGCCGGGATGATCACGTTCAGCGGCTTCAAGCAGCCGGCATTGAGCGGGATGTCGTCCTCGACGAGCGTGCGGAACACGTACAGCACGGCCGCCATGCAGATCGAGCTCGGGGCATTGAAATTGTTGTCGAGCTGCGGCGACGTACCGGTGAAGTCGATGGCGGCCGTGCGCGCGGCGTGGTCGACGCGGATCGCCACCTGGATCACGGCGCCGTTGTCGAGGCGGTAGGTGTAGCTGCCGTCCTTGAGCGCGCGGATGACGCGGCGCACCGCTTCCTCGGCATTGTCCTGCACGTGGCCCATATAGGCTTGCACGACGTCGAGCCCGAACTGGTCCACCATCTTGAGCAGTTCGAAGGCGCCCTTCTGGTTGGCGGCCACCTGCGCCTGCAGGTCGGCGATGTTCTGCGCCACGTTGCGGCACGGGTGGTCGCCCGACAGCAGCAGCGCCGTCGTCTCGCGTTCCAGGAAGCGCCCCGCGCGCACCAGCTGGAAGTTGTCGATGAGGACACCCTCTTCCTCGACCCTGCGGCTGTTGGCCGGCATCGAGCCGGGCGCGATGCCGCCAATGTCGGCATGGTGGCCGCGCGAGGCGACGTAGAACAGGATGTCCACGCCCGCGCGGTCGAACACCGGCGTGATCACGGTGATGTCCGGCAGGTGCGTGCCGCCGTGGTACGGGTCGTTGAGCATGTAGACGTCGCCCGCCCGCATGCGTCCGCGATTGGCTTCGATCACCGTCTTGATGCTCGCGCCCATGGAGCCCAGGTGGACGGGAATGTGCGGCGCGTTGGCGATCAGGTTGCCCTCGGCGTCGAACAGCGCGCACGAGAAGTCCAGGCGTTCCTTGATGTTCACCGACACCGCCGTGTTCTGCAGCCGCAGGCCCATCTGCTCGGCGATGCTCATGAACAGGTTGTTGAAGACTTCGAGCATGACCGGATCGGCCTCGGTGCCGATGGCTTGCCGGCGCGCGCGCGGGGCCACGCGCGTGAGCACGAGGTTGTCGTCGACCGTGACCTCCGCCACCCAGCCCGGTTCGACCACGTTGGTGCCGTTGGCCTCGACGATGATCGCGGGTCCGGCGATGCGGTCGCCGGGGCGCGTCTGCGCGCGCAGGTACAGGGCGCTGTCGTGCCACTGGCCGCCCGAGTACACGGCTACCGTTTCCTGCGGCGCCAGCGGCGCGGCGCGCGGTGCGGGATCAAAGGCGCGTTCGGCGCCGGCGTCCGTTTCGCCGATCGCTTCCACCGAGATCGCTTCGACGACGATGGCCTTGTCCGGCATCAGGAACGAATAGCGCTTGCCGTACGCCTCTTCGAACTGCGCCTTCATCGCGGCCACGGCGCCGTGCTGCACGATGATGACGGAATCCGTGCCCTCGTAGCGCAGGTGGGCGCGTTCGACGACGCGAACCAGGGCGGCCGGGATGCCTTGCGCCAGCAGTTCCGCCGCCGCTTCGCGCGCCAGCGTGTCCAGCGCGGCGCGCAGCGCGCCGGCCGTGGCGTCGGCCAGCGCCGTTTCCATCGTCCGCTCGCGCATCGCGGTCTGGTTGGCCAGGCCCATGCCGTACGCCGACAGCACGCCGGCGAACGGGTGGGCGAAGATGCGGGTCATGCCCAAGGCGTCGGCCACCAGGCACGCATGCTGGCCGCCGGCGCCGCCGAACGTGGCCAGCGTGTAGTCCGTCACGTCGTGGCCGCGCTGCACCGAGATGAACTTGATGGCGTTGGCCATGCTGCCCACCGCGATCTCGAGGAAGCCTTCGGCCACCTCTTCCGGCGTGCGGCGGCGGCCGGTCTCGCGCTCGATGCGGGCGGCGATCTGCGCGAATTTTTCGCGCACGACGGCGGCGTCGAGCGGCTGGTCGGCGTGCGGACCGAACACCGCCGGGAAGTGCGCGCTCTGGATCTTCCCGAGCATGACGTTGCAGTCGGTGACGGTCAGCGGGCCGCCGCGGCGATAGCTGGCCGGCCCCGGATTGGCGCCCGCGCTGTCCGGGCCGACGCGCAGGCGGCTGCCGTCGAAGTGCAGCACGGAGCCGCCGCCCGCCGCGACCGTGTGGATGCTCATCATCGGCGCGCGCATCCGCACGCCCGCGACCTGCGTCTCGAATTCGCGTTCCAGTTCGCCCGCGTAGTGCGACACGTCGGTGGACGTGCCGCCCATGTCGAAGCCGATCAGCTTGTCGAAGCCGGCCTTGCGCGCCGTGCCGACCATGCCGACAATGCCGCCCGCGGGGCCGGACAGGATCGAGTCCTTGCCCTGGAAACGGTGGGCGCCCGTCAGGCCGCCATTACTCTGCATGAACAGCAGGCGCACGCCGTCCATCTCGGCCGCGACCTGGTCGACGTAGCGGCGCAGGATCGGCGACAGGTAGGCATCGACGACCGTCGTGTCGCCGCGCGAGATCAACTTCATCATCGGGCTCACCTGGTGCGAGACCGACACCTGGCTGAATCCCAGTTCGGCGGCGATGGCGGCAACCGCCCGTTCGTGGTCGCCGTAGCGGTAGCCGTGCATCAGCACGATCGCCACCGAACGGAAGCCGTCGGCATGCAGCGCCGCCAGGTCGGCCCGCACGGCGGCGGCGTCCAACGGCACAATCACGTCGCCGTGGGCGCCGACGCGCTCGTTCACCTCGACCACGCGTTCGTACAGCAGCTGCGGCAGCACGGGATGGCGGTCGAACAGGCGCGGCCGGTTCTGGTAGGCGATGCGCAGGGCGTCGCGGAAGCCCTTGGTGATCAGCAGCGCGGTGCGCTCGCCCTTGCGTTCCAGCAGGGCGTTGGTGGCGACCGTCGTGCCCATCTTGACGGCGTCCACCAGGTCGGGCGTGATCGGGGCGTCGGGCGCGATGCCGAGCAGGCGCCGGATGCCGGCGACGGCGGCGTCGCGGTACTGCTCCGGGTTCTCGGACAGGAGCTTGGCCGTCACCAGCGCGCCGTCGGGCTTGCGCGCGACGATGTCGGTGAAGGTGCCGCCGCGGTCGATCCAGAATTGCCAGCGCCGGCGCGGCGTGTCGTGTTGGTTGGTGTCTTGGTCCATGGTCTTACCTCTTCAAGATTTCGGGCGCGCGCAGGCAAAGCGCGGCCCCGGCGCGCGGGGCGCTTGCGTGTCGTGGTGGAGTGGAATGCGGCCGTGCGGCCGCCGGGTTCAGGATTCGAGCCGCTTGCCGCGGGTCTCGGGCAGGGTCAGCGCGGCCAGGATCATGATGCCGTAGGCGCCGGCCGCGAACAGGCCGATGGCGTGGCCGAGCGGGAGCGTCTGGCCGGCGGCGCCGATCGCGAACGGGAACAGCGCACCGATCGCGCGCCCCATGCTGTAGCAAAAGCCCTGGCCGGAGCCGCGCATGCGGGTCGGGAACAACTCGGTCAGGAACGCGCCCATGCCGCTGAAGACGCCGGAGACGAAGAAGCCGAGCGGGAAGCCGAGCACCAGCATCACGTTGTCCGTCACCGGCAGCCGGGTGTAGGCCAGGGCGATCAGCAGCGAGCCCACGGCGAACAGGATGAAGTTGCGCTTGCGGCCCAGGCGGTCGGTCAGGTAGGCGCTGACGATGTAGCCGATGTACGAGCCGGCGATGACCATCGCCAGGTAGCCGCCGGTGCCGAGCACGGTCAGGTGGCGTTCCGTCTTCAGGAACGTGGGGAGCCAGGTCGTGATCGCGTAATAGCCGCCTTGCGCGCCGGTGGTCAGGAGGACGGCGCGCAGCGTCGTCGACAGCATGCGCGGCGAAAAGATCTCGGTAAATTTCGCGCCGTCGGCGCTGGCGCCGCGGCGCTGCTCGGCCAGGAAGACGTCCGGCTCCTCCACGAAGCGGCGGATGTAGATGACGAATACGGCGGGAATAATCCCGAGCAGGAACAGCGAACGCCACGCCAGTTCGGGCGGCAGCAGCGAGAACATCAGCGCGTACAGCAAGGCCGAGACGCCCCAGCCCAGCGCCCAGCCGGCCTGCACCATGCCGACCGCCTTGCCGCGGTCCTTGGCGCGGATGACTTCTCCCATCAGGATGGCGCCGGCCGTCCATTCGCCGCCCATGCCGAAGCCCATCAGGCCGCGCAGCACGAGCAACTGGCCGAAGGTCTGGGCAAAGCCGCTCAGGACGGTGAACACGGCGAACCACAGGATCGTCAATTGCAGCGTCTTCACGCGGCCGATGCGGTCCGACAGGATGCCGGCCAGCCAGCCGCCCAGCGACGACGTCAGCAGCGTCACGGTGCCGATCAGGCCGGCGTCGCCCTTCGACAGGCCCCAGGTGGCGATCAGCGTGGGAATGACGAAGCTGAGGAATTGCGTGTCCATCGCGTCCAGCGCATAGCCGACCTTGCAGCCGATGAACGTGCGGCGCTCGGCCTTGGTCAGTTGGCGCAGCCAGCCGAAATGGCCGGCGTCCGCGCCGTCGTGCGTCATCTCTTGGGTGTTCATGTCGTCTCCGTGTTTTATCGTGTGTTTTTTAGAATGCCGCCAGCGCCGCATTCGCCAGGTCGGTCACCAGCATGTAGCCGGGACGATGGGTGATGGCGAACGGCAGGCGCGCGGCGCGGATCGCCTCCTGCGGGGTCACGCCGCAGGCCCAGAACACCGGCACCTCGTCCGCCATGACCTCGACCGCGTCGCCGTAGTCGGGGCGCGCCAGGTCGGCGATGCCGATCAGGCGCGGGTCGCCCAGGTGGACCGGGGCACCATGCACGGCGGGGAAGCGGCTCGTGATCTGGATGGCGCGGATCGCGTCGCGCGCCTTCAGCGGACGCATCGACACGACCATGTTGCCCGCGAACGACCCCACCGCTTCGTTCGGGATGGTCGTGCGGTACATGGCGATGTTCTTGTCCTGCTCGATGTGGCGCAGCGGGATGCCGGCGACCAGCAGCATCTCCTCGAACGAGAACGAACAGCCGATGGCGAACGCCACCAGGTCGTCGCGCCACAGGCTGGCCAGCGCCGCCGGCGTTTCCGCCAGTTCGCCGTCGCGGTACACGTAATAGCCCGGCACGTCGGTGCGCAGGTCGAGGTCGGCGCCGAGCGCCGGCAGGTTCCACGCGCCCGGCTCGCCCACCGCGAGCAGCGGGCAGGCCTTCGGATTGCGCTGGCAAAAGCGCAGGAAGTCGTGCGCCTGCGCTTCTGGCAGGATGACGAGGTTGGCCTGGGCATGGCCGCCGCAGGCGCCGGCGGTCGGCTTGCGGAATTCACCTGCGCGGATCAGGTGGCGTAACTGGATCGGTGTCATGGAAGTCCCTGCTGGGTGGTCGGATGTCAATAAGCATAGATGGGTCTTCCCTTATCCAACAAGCCACTTATTTTTACCGGATGTGTTAAGTTTTCCTAAACACGCATTCGTTCCATTCCCGTTATGCTTAAAGTATTCTTGACGCCATGAACACCCGCTTCCTCGAAACCCTGATCACCCTCGCCCAGTTGCGCAGCGTCCGCGCCACCGCCCGCGCCATGCATGCGACGCCGGCGGCGATTTCATTGCGGATCAAGGCACTGGAAGAGGAGCTGCAGACGGAGCTGATCGACCGCAGCACCCGCGAATTCCGGCTGACGCCGAACGCGGACTACCTGCTGAACCACGCGAAAGCGGTGGTGGACGCGACCCGGCGCCTGCGCGAGGCGGCGCGCACCGAGAGCGCGGTGCGGGGCCGGCTCAGGCTGGGGGTGATCGAGACGGTCGTGCACAGCTGGCTGGCGCACTCGGTCCGCCAGCTGAACGCCAGTTTCCCGGAGCTGGAAATCGATCTCGTCGTGGACATGAGCACGGCACTGGAAAAGCGCCTGCTCGCGGGGGAGCTCGACCTGATGGTCGGCGTCGAGGGCATCAACGGCAGCGAGATCACGTCGGAGCCGCTGGCCGTGTACCCGGTACGCTGGATCGCGCAGGCGGGCCTCCTGGCGCCGCACAAGGAAGGCCTGGCCCAGCGCCTGCTGCAATTCCCGATCCTGACGTTCGGCCGGGGCACGGCCCCGCACCGGATGCTCGACGAGATCGTCACCCGGCTCGCCAACCTGAGCGGGGTGCCGCTCGAACAGACGCGGATCACGTGCTCGCCGTCCGTGGCGGCCATCATCCAGCTGATCAGGAACGGCTTCGGCGTGGCCGCGATTCCCTGGCTGTTCGTCAGCAGCCATCTCGAAAACGGGGAATTCATGGAAGTGCCGCTGCAACCGGCCCCGCCGCCGATCATCGTGTCGATGAGCCGCCGCACGAACGCGACGGTGGCGGTGCATGCGGCGGCGTCCGCGGTGCGCGCGGCCTGCGCCGAATACTGCGGGCAGGTGGACAAGCGCTATATCGAGAGCCTGAGCTGATCAGGCCCGGCGACGGGTGCGGCGCTCATTGCTGGCGCTTTTTCTCTTCCTTTTTGACTTTCTTGTCCGCCTTTTTTTCCTTGGCGGATTTGGCCGGTTCTTTTTTCGTGGATTTCTTTGCGTCCTGGCTTTTACTCATTTCATTCTCCGGGAGAGACGGATTCGATCGGCGCCGACGCTTGCAGATTCAATGGATCGAGCACCCACGCAGCGTCGGCAACGGTTGGATAGCAACAGCGACATCGCCTTCAGGGTCTTCCTCGGTCTTCCACTGAATCCAGGCAAGCACTTCGGCAATACTGGACAAGCCGCTGTGCAAGGCGGCGCGGGCTTCGTAATATTCGGATATTTCCTGATCGCCAGGCGTGGGCACGACGGTAACCGAATACCCCAGCGCGAGGATTTTCGTTTCCAGTTCTTCCAGATCGCACGTCAGCGCGGCATGCAATACCTGCATGGCCGCCACTGCGTCATCCATATCGTAGGATTCGCCATCATTCATTGCAGTTCTGTTTCCAGCCTTATGGTTGTCTTGCGATCCGCGGGACCGGCAACGCGATTTGTAGAAAAGTTCAATAACGGAAGGGGGCGGGACTGCGGGGATGGCATGACCATGAAAGGCAATCCTCCATGTCATCCGAACATAAGATACAGCAATTATCAAAACGATGCTCGCGCGCTTCCGTCAATCGGGGCCGGCCGCGGCGTTGGTCGCGCGCGACTCCTTGCGGCGGTGCGGCATCGTCACCGTGAAGGTCGTGCCGCCTTCCGCATCCGACGTGACGCCGATCTGCCCGCCATGGGCATGAACGATTTCGCGCGAGATGTAAAGGCCGATACCAAGGCTGGTCTGTTCGGCATGATCGCTGTGGATGTTCGCGGCAACCCGGACCAGCGGTTCGAAAATGCACGAGATCTTGTCGGGCGGAATGGGACGACCCTGGTTGTTGACCACCACCACGATCTGGTCGTCCTTGCCGTCCAGGCGGACCTTGACCGGGGCATCCACGCTGCCGTACTGGATCGCGTTGCCGATGAGGTTGGACAACATCTGCGCCACGCGGCCATCGTCGAACACGGCGTCCAGCTGCGGCGGCATCTGCAATTCGATGCGACGTTCCGGGTGAAACGTGCGCAACTCGTCGACCACCTGCTCACACACCGCCACCAGGCTGCCCTGCCGGACCCGGATCGGCATCCCCGGTCCCAGATGGGTGCGCGTAAAGTCGATCAGGTCATTGACCAGCTTGCTCATGCGCTTGGCGCTGCTGAACATCCGTGTTGCCACCAGGATGTACTTGGGCGGAATGTCGGTTGCCTGCATGACGAAGCTCGACCCGGTGACGAGGGTGCCGAGCGGATTGCGTAAATCATGGCCGAGGATCGCCAGGAACATGTTCTGCGCTCGCTTGACCAGCTGTTCGTAGCGGGCCACCGACTCGGCCAGGGCCTGATCGACCGCCTCGTTGAAGCGTAACATGTCGCTCATCATGCCGTTCATGTCGACGGCCCGGCCGTCCCACGCCGCCTGCCACAGCGCCAGCACGCTCGAGCGCAGGGCACGGTATTCGGACACGAGTTGCACCACGGTATAACCGGACAGCAAGCGTGCCTCGGCATGGGTTTCGGCGGCCGAGTCGCCCCGGTCGCGCTTGGCCAATCCCCTGGATTTGGCGGCGCGTTCCTCATCGGACTGGGCGTTGGCAAGGTCGGCCGCAAAGGCGAGCAGCATCAGGCGCGCATGGTCGCGCAATGCTGCATCGTCCATCGTCAGGGCGGGCGGTTCGATCGTGCGCGCGAAATCTTCCCATTCCTGCAGGATCGGCTCCATATTGCCGCGAATAAAATCGGCGAGGCGGTGTTGTTTCATTTTAAAAAGACCCAGGACAGCCCGATTCCGCGACACTCGCATCGAAGGGGTCAACGATGATAACAGTTGCCATTTCCGGACGCGCCAAATAATTCCCGCACTGCCGCCGGGAAAAATAAATCGGAAATGATTAGGTAAACCCGGAAAAGTCCTGTATCTTTCTTTTCGCACTGCATCAAGTCGTCGTTATTGTTGGCCTTTCTCTCCCGTCCTGCCTGTTGGCGTTCCTGTTTGATTTCCTTCGTTACACTCCCTTGGTCGTAAGTGCGTTCCGGGCGTCTTGCCCATGCATTTAAAAGGATTATCAAATGACCACCCAAACCGGCACCGTGAAATGGTTCAACGATTCCAAAGGCTTCGGCTTCATTACGCCTGACGCAGGCGGCGGCGATCTGTTCGCCCATTTCCAGGATATTCAATCGGAAGGTTTTAAAAGCCTTGCCGAAAACCAGCGCGTTTCGTTCGAGCGCTCGACCGGTCCCAAAGGCGAAAAAGCGGGCAATATCCGCGCCATTTAATCGGCCAGACTGATTTATCGGCACGCACCGCGCAGATAGCACGGGCGGCCACTAAAACGGATTCACGTTCAGCGTGAATCCGTTTTTTTCATGATGGGTGTCCATCATCATCATTCCCTCCCCCCGCCTCGCGCGCGAACGCCACCAGCCTTTCCCGTACCCACCGTTGCGCCGTATCGCCGTGGTTGCGGTTGTGCCAGGCCATGTGGATCGCAAACCCGGGCACGGGCAGCGGCGGCGCCAGCATGCGTAGTCGAACGGCGCGACCCGCCACCATGCGGGCCGGCACGAGGGCGACGAGGTCGGAACGCTCGACCAGGTCCAGCGCGGCGTGGAACGTCGACGTCGACACGGCGACCCGGCGCCGCAGGCCCTGCGCGTCGAGCAAATCGTCGACGGGCGTGGTGAAACTGCCGCCGCGCGGCGACACCATCACGTGTTCGAGTTCGCAGAAACGCTTTACGTCCAGCGGGCGGCGCAACGCCGGGTGTTTGCTGCGCGCGATGAAGACGTAGCGCTCCTCGAACAACCGGCGCGAACGCAGGGCCTCGGCGATGCCGTCCGGCGTCAGCACGGCCAGGTCGATCTCCCCCTTTTCCATCTGCGCTTCCAGCCGCGCGGCATCGGCCGCGCGCAGGGCGATGCGCAGGCCGGGCGCCTCCCGGCGCAATGCGAGCGTGAAGTCGAGCAGCAGGGCCACCTGCACGTAGTCCGAGGCCGCGACGTGGACGGTGAAGTCGTCGCGCGCCGGATCGAAGGCACGGGCCGCCGTCACCACGTCGCGCAGCCGCGCGAGCGCCGCCGCCAACGGCGCCTGCAGGCCCAGGGCCAGCGGCGTGGGCGTCATGCCGCGGTGGCTCGGAACGAACAGCGGATCGCCCAGCATCTCGCGCAGGCGCGCCAGCTGGGCGCTCAGCGCGGGCTGGCTCAGGTTCAGGCGCTGCGCGGCGCGGCTCACGCTGCGCTCGGCCAGCAGGGCGTCGAGGGTGACCAGCAGGTTGAAGTCCAGTCTCTTGATATCCATTTTTTGGATACTACCCCAAAAGCCGGCTGGCATTCCCGGCCGCCCCGGTCACGTCCAGAATGCGTTCATCCCAACCAAGGAGCACAACGATGAAGACCGCGAACAAGACCATTCTACTGGTGCACGCCCATCCCGATCCGCACTCCCTCACCGCCCAGATGGCCGCCGCCGCGCGCGCCGAACTGCGCGCCCAGGGCCATGAAGTGATCCAGTCCGATCTGTATGCGCTGGGCTGGAAGGCCGTCTACGACGAACACGATTTCCCCGACCGCGTCGACCGCGCACGCCTGTCGTTCGTGGCAGAATCCGGCCACGCCTTCGGCACCGGCACGCAGCCGGACGACGTGCGCGCCGAACAGGCCAAGCTGATGGCGGCGGACGCCGTCGTGTTCCAGTTTCCGCTGTGGTGGTTCAGCATGCCCGCGATCATGAAGGGCTGGATCGAGCGCGTGTTCGCCTTCGGCCTGGCGTACGGCTACCAGGGCGCCGGCAACCGCCACCGCTACGGCGAGGGCGGCCTGGCCGGCAAGCGCGCGCTGTTGTCCGTCACGACGGGGGGCCCGGCCGCGGACTACGGCCCGCGCGGCATCAACGGCCAGCTCGACGAGCTGCTGTTCCCGATCACGCACGGCACGCTGTTCTATCCGGGCATGGAGGTGCTGCCCACGTATGCCGTGCACGGCACGAGCCGCATCGACGCCGCCGGCGTCGAGCGGGCCAAGGCCGGCCTGGCGGCGCGCATGCGCACCCTGTTCGACGAGGCGCCGCTGCCGTATCGCCCGCAGAACGGCGGCGATTTCCCCGACCGCCACGTGCTGGCCGACGCCGTCGCGCCCGGCGTCACGGGGCTGCGCGCGCATCTGCGCTGAAGGGTTCGCGCCCGGCGTGGGACAATGGCGGGATCATCGCTACGGGGCAAATTTCACGACGCTGCCGCGTATGCTCGAGATGAGACAGGAAGCCATTAAAACCACCCGCTTTAAGACCGTCGCCCCCGCGCAGGCGGGGGCCCAATTTGCATGCGCCATCGACACGCATAAAACCTGGGCTCTCGCCTGCGCGGCAACGACGCGGCAACTGAAAGGAACTTTTTCATGACCACGACCATGCACAAGATCGCCCTGATCCTGTTCGTGCTCGCCCTGCTGCACACGTTCGCCACCCGCCTCTTCGAAGTGCTGGCGCACCGCCATCCGCGCCACGCCGGGCTGTTCCACCTGCTCGGCGAAGTGGAAGTCGTCTTCGGCTTCTGGGCGTTCGTGCTGATGCTCGCGATGGCCTTCAGCGACGGCCGCGCCGCCGCCATCGACTACGCCGAGTCACGCCATTACACCGAACCGCTGTTCGTGTTCGTCGTGATGGTGGTGGCCGCGTCGCGGCCCGTGCTGGA
>Ga0209148_1000969_pt1 | contig 18698 bp, 14 predicted proteins | sample AraplaCol_mMF_r2_2_FD_184288 | JGI IMG/M metagenome (GOLD analysis project Ga0209148, IMG submission 184288) | Arabidopsis root microbial communities from North Carolina, USA - plate scrape CL_Col_mMF_r2 (SPAdes) (version 2) | ecosystem: Host-associated > Plants > Roots > Endosphere | place... | reverse complement strand
GGGATTACGCGAAGTTCGGCGACCCCGAGAGCCTGAACCAGCAGCATGAGAAGACCAAGGCCGCGTATGCCCAGCTGCGCTTCGGCTTCGACACGCTGCGCTATCCGGTGGACGGCAACGTGGGTGTGCGCGTCGTGCGCACCGACATGTCGGCGGCCGGCTACCTGCTGTTCTCGCCGCCGGATACGTCCAAGCTGCCGACCGTGCCCAAGATTGCCGCGCTGTCGTCCCAGACCAATTTCGACAATCAGTACACGAACGTCCTGCCCAGCCTGAACCTGCGCATGAAGGTGAGCAATGAGCTGCAGTTCCGCGCCGCGTTCTCGAAAGGGATGACGCGTCCGGACTTCTACCAGATGCAGACCTACACGACGCTGAGCCAGAACGTCCATACGCATACCGACAAGGACACGAACGCCACGATCCTCGACGGCGTGGACTACACCGGCTCCGGCGTCGGCAACCCGATGCTCAAGCCGACGCGCTCGAACAACTTCGACCTGACGGCCGAATACTACTTCGGCCATGGCGGCCAGCTCACGCTGGCGCTGTTCAACAAGCGCCTGTCGGACATCATCGTCGGCAAGACCTCGTTCACGACGCTCGACGACGAGACCGGCCAGCCGCACGACTTCGCGGTCACGTCGCCCGTCAACGGCGCGACCGGCCGCGCGAGCGGCGCCGAGATCGGCTACCAGCAGTACTTCGACAAGCTGCCGGGCCTGTTGTCGGGCCTCGGCGTGTCCGCCAACTACACGTACATCGACAGCCGCCAGGACCTGGGCAAGCCGCTGGCGCAGGTATGGTGCACGCCGCAGGACAATCCGAACACGCTGCTGGCCCGCGACCTGTCCGGGTGCGACACCGACGGCCACCTGATGAACGTGGGTAACGTGCCGATGACCGGCCTGTCCAAGAACGCCTTCAACCTGGCGCTGTTGTACGACAAGGGCCCGGTGTCGGCACGCGTCGCGTACAGCTGGCGTTCGAAGTACCTGCAGGCGATCAATGCCTTCGGCACGAACGGCAACGACGGCATCGACGCGAATCCGGCGAGCCCGAACTTCGGCAAGAACTATGTGTTCTACTACGCGCTGCCGACCTGGGGCGGGGCGTACGGCCAGGTCGACGCGAGCCTGCAGTACAAGTTCACCGACAACCTGAACCTGTCGGTGCAGGCGACCAACCTGACCAACTCGCTGTACAAGCAGTACATGCAGCAGGGGATCGGCCTGATGGAGCGCGGCGCGTTCTACACGGGCCGCCGCTACTCGGTCCGGATGGGTTACTCGTTCTGATCGCAACGTCGTGAGCACACCTCCCGCGCGCCTTCCGGCCGCGGGAGGTGTTTGCATTTTCGTCATGGAGACATCATGTCCGACAAGGCCATCCGCACCATCGTCATCGTCGGCGGCGGCACCGCCGGCTGGATGACCGCCGCGCCGCTGGCGCTCCGTCTCGGCACGTCCTGCAACATCGTGCTCGTCGAGTCCCCCGACATCGGCACCGTCGGCGTGGGCGAATCGACGCTGCCCACGATCCGCTACTACAACCACGCGCTCGGGCTGGACGGCGCGGACTTCGTCCGGCGCACCAAGGCCACCTTCAAGCTGGGCATCGAGTTCCAGGACTGGGGCCACGTCGGCAACCGGTTCTTCCACGGCTTCAGCGATTTCGGCCCGTCCATCGAAAACCGGCCCGCGTACATGTACTGGCTGCGGCTGGCGCGCGAGCGCAAGGGCATGCCGTCGTACGAGGAGTGGTCGGTGGCGACGGCGATGGCGCGCGCGCACCGTTTCATTCCGCCCTACGGCGACCGGCCATCCGTCACCAATGCGTATTCGTATGCCTTCCAGTTCGACGCCGGCCTGTACGCCGACTACCTGCGCGACTATGCGCTGGCGCGGGGCGTCAAGCGCATCGAAGGCACGGTCGGCGAGGTCGAGCAGCACCCCGAGACCGGCTTCATCACGGCCGTCAAGCTGCGCGACGGCCGCCGCGTGGAAGGCGACCTGTTCGTCGACTGCACGGGCTTCCGCGGCCTGCTGATCGAACAGGTCTACCGGGCCGGCTACGAGGACTGGAGCGCCATGCTGCCCTGTAACAGCGCCCAGGCCGTGCCGAGTGCGTCCGCGGACAAGCTCACGCCGTTCACCCGCGCCACCGCCAGGAGCGCCGGCTGGTCCTGGCGCATCCCGCTGCAGCACCGCACCGGCAACGGCCACGTGTACTGCGACGCGTTCATGTCGGACGAGGAAGCGGGGCGCGTCCTGCTCGACGGCCTCGACACGGAGGCGCTGGACGCGCCGCGCCAGCTGCGCTTCACGGCGGGCCGGCGGCGCAAGTCGTGGGTGAAGAACTGCGTGGCGATCGGCCTGTCCAGCGGCTTCCTCGAACCGCTCGAATCGACCAGCATCAACATCATCGAACTGGCCGTCGGCTGGCTGCTCCAGTATTTCCCGGACCGCGACTGCCGCCCCGAACTGGCCGACGAATTCAACCGCCTCGTCGCCCAGCGCTACGAATTCGTGCGCGACTTCATCGTCCTGCACTACAAGCTCACGAACCGCGACGACTCCGAATTCTGGCGCTACTGCGCGCACATGCCGATCCCGGACTCGCTGCGGCACCAGATCGACCTGTTCCGCGCATCGGGCCGGATCACCCTCTACGATCCGCAGGGATTCTCGATGGACTCGCACGCGTCGATCATGCTGGGCCTCGGGATCAATCCGGAAACCGGCGATCCGCTAGTCGACCGCATGGACCTGGCGCGCCTGGACGAGCATTTCCGCAAGGTGCACGCCACGATCCGGCAGGCCGTGGCGGCGATGCCCGACCATGGGACCTTCGTCGAACAGCTCGCCGGGGCTCGACCCGCGCCCGATCCGGTGCGAAAATCATGACCGCGATTGAACGATTTCATAATTGCGGGTGCCTGGAGCCGTGGGCAACATCGCATGGATAAACCTTGGAAAGATACTGATGAAACGACGTGAACTCCTGCAGCACATGGCGGCCGCCATCCCGGCGCTCGCCCTGTCCCCCTATGCCGGCGCGGCCGGCGCCCGCGTTCCCATGGCCACCGGCCCGTTCGAGCCGAGCTGGCCGTCGCTGTCCAAATACGAGACGCCGGACTGGTTCCGCAACGCGAAGTTCGGCATCTGGGCGCACTGGGGGCCGCAATGCGAACCTGAACACGGCGACTGGTACGCGCGCGGCATGTACGAGGAGGGCAGCGACCATTACAAGTACCACGTCGCCAAGTACGGCCACCCGTCCAAGTTCGGTTTCAAGGACGTGATCCGGCGCTGGAAGGCGGAACGGTGGAATCCGGACGAACTCGTGGGCCTGTACAAGAAGGCGGGCGCGAAATACTTCGTCGCGCTGGCCAACCACCACGACAACTTCGACCTGTACAAGAGCCGCTACCAGCCCGACTGGAATGCGACGAAACTCGGCCCCGGCAAGGACCTGGTCGGTGGCTGGCGCGACGCCGCCCGCAAGCACGGCCTGCGCTTCGGCGTGAGCGTGCACGCCGCGCACGCGTGGACGTGGTACGAGACGGCACAGGGCGCGGACAAGACGGGGCCGCTGGCCGGCGTCCCGTACGACGGCCGCCTGTCGAAGGCCGGCGGCAAGGGGCAATGGTGGAACGGCGTCGACCCGCAGGCGCTGTACGCGCAGAACCACCCGCGCAGCAAGTCCGGCGCCGAGGGCGGCAGCGTGGACCAGCAATGGGCCTGGGGCGGCGGCGCGGCCGTGCCGGACAAGGCCTATGCGGACAAGCTGTACAACCGCACCGTGGACCTGATCGACAACTACGACCCGGACCTCGTGTACTACGACGACACGGTGCTGCCGCTGTATCCCGTCAGCGACATCGGCCCGCGCCTGACCGCGCACATGTACAACCGCAGCGTCGCCAAGCACGGCAAGGTGGACGTCGTCGTCAACGGCAAGATCCTCGACGAGAAGCAGCGTCATTCGATGGTGTGGGACATCGAGCGGGGCCAGGCCAGCCGCATCGAGCCGCTGCCGTGGCAGACCTGCACCTGCATCGGCAGCTGGCACTACGACCGCCGCATCTACGACAACAAGGCGTACAAGAGCGCGCAGACGGTCGTGCACACGCTGATCGACGTCGTCAGCAAGAACGGCAACCTGCTGCTGTCGGTGCCGGTGCGCGGCAACGGCACCATCGACGAGCAGGAACGCGCCATCGTCGAGGAGATCGGGCGCTGGACGGCCGTCAACGGCGAAGGCATCTTCGACAGCCGCCCGTGGGCCGTGTTCGGCGAGGGTCCGGTGGCCGAGGCGGCGGCCGCGCCGATGTCGGGGCCCGGCTTCAACGAAGGCAAGGGCAAGCCGTTCTCCGCGGCGGACATCCGCTTCACGGCCGGCAAGGACGCCGTGTACGCGTTCGTGATGGGCTGGCCGGAAGACGGCAAGGTCATGATCAAGTCCATGCGCACCGGCGCCGGCCACCTCAAGAAGGCGGTGGGGCGCGTGGAGCTCGTGGGCGCCGGCACGCTCGCGTTCAGCCAGACGCCCGAGGGCCTGCACGTGCTGCTGCCGCGCGAGCGGCCCGCGCTGCCGTATGCGGTTGCCCTGAAAGTGGCCTGACGATGCCGCACATTCCACGGCCGACAATCACCGAGGAGTCCGACGCATGACCGACCACCTTTCCCGCATCGTCATCGCCGCCGCGCTGTGCGCCATCGGCAACGTCGTCCACGCCCAGGACGCCGCCGTCAACGCCGACAACGCGCGTGCCAATTTCGCCAGGCCCGTCGTCCTCGCCGCGGACGACGTCCGTGCTTTTTCCGCGCCGCCGGCCGGATTCGCGGATGCGCACGCCGGCGTCGCGCAGGGCAAGGTGGAACCGTTCACCTACGCCTCGGCCGTCACCGGCACGCGGCGCGCCGCGAACGTCTGGCTGCCGCCGGGCTTCGACAAGAGCCGCCGCTATCCCGTGCTGTATCTGTTGCACGGCATCGGCGGCAACCAGGACGAATGGCGCGGCTACGTGCGCGCGAACGACGTCCTCGACAACCTGCTCGCGGCCGGCAAGATCGTGCCGATGATCGTCGTGATGCCGAACGGCCGCGCGCTGGCCGACGACCGTTCCCCGCCGCCCGACCGCGTGTTCACGCCCGAAAACGCGGCCGGTTTCGCGCGCTTCGAGCGCGACCTGCTGGAGTCGCTGGTGCCGGCCATCGACGCCGCGTATCCGACGCTGGCCGACAGCGGCCACCGCGCGCTCGGCGGGCTGTCGATGGGGGGCGGACAGGCGCTGAACTTCGGCCTGGGGCATCCGCAGGCGTTCGCCTGGGTGGCGGGCTTTTCGCCGGCGCCGAACACGGACGACGCGGCCAGGCTGGCCGGGGAGGCCGCCAGGGCGGGCGGCGCGCTGAAACTGCTGTATCTGTCGTGCGGCAACCGCGATGGCCTGATCAACGTCGCGCAGGGCGTGCACCGGCAACTGAAGGCGCGCGGCGTCGCCCACGTGTGGAACGTGGACGGCTACGGGCATGACCGCGACAGCTGGGCGGAGAACCTGTACCAGTACGCCCAGCTGCTGTTCCGATAAGCGGCGTCAGTTCTCTTCGACGATCACGAGGTCCCACGGTGCCAGGTTGACCGTCTCGTCCGCCTTCACGGCATGGGACGTCAGCAGGTCGGTGCCGGCCTTGTGGCGGTACGCGAAGCTTGCCGGCGCGCCCGAGTAGTTGAAGTAATAGCGGATCGTCTTGCCGAACCGGTTGATGCCGGTGCGCGCCTGGATGGTCGGCGGTAGCTGCTGGTCGGGGCCGATCAGGCCCTGTTCCTGCAGCACCGATTGCAGCACGGCCTTCTGCAGCTTGTCCGACAAATACGTGCCTTCGTAGACGGCCGTGCCGGTGCCGTACTGGTTCGACGTGATCGCGGGCCAGCGGCCGAAGAATGGATGGTCGTACCAGGCCAGGGCCTTGGCCGTGTCCAGTTGCAGGAACTCGGCCCAGTACTGCACCTTGTTGTCCGCACCGGCATGGTAAGGATCGCCCTTGAGCGTGAGCGGCTGGGCGAGGTTCGAGAATTCCTGGTAGTGGAAGCCGAGCGCCTGGCGCAGCGGGCCGGGCGCCATCGTCCAGCGCACGGCCGCGTTCTCGTTCGTGAAGCCGCTCTTGAAGGTCATCACGACGTGGCCGCCCTTGCGCACGTACTCCGCGATGCGCTGCAGCAGGGCGTCGTCCGCCACGTACAGCATGGGCACGATCAGCACCTTGTACGCGGACAGGTCCTGCGTCTCCGGGAACACGAAGTCGGTGCCGACGTTCAGGTCGTACAGCGCGCGGTGGATCTGGCGCACCTGCGAGCCGTAATCGGCATTGCTGCCGCTCCCGCCCCATTGCGACGATTTCGCGAACGGCATGTCGTTGACGGCGTTCAGCGAATCGCGGCTCCACAGGATCGCCACGTCGTTATGGATGCGCAGGTCGACCAGGCGCGGGCCGATCTTCTGCAGTTCGTGGCCCGTGCGGCTCATTTCCGCGTAGGCGCGGTTCGGCTCCAGGTCGTGCGACAGCACGCCTTTCCAGTACGTCTCCTGGTTCGCGTGGATCGACGCCCAGTGCCAGTACTCGACCATGTTGGCGCCGTTCGACAGGTGGGTGTAGACGTCTGCGCGGAACTGGCCGTCGTACGGCGGATACTGGAACGAGGAGCTCCAGTCCGTCGTCTGCGCATTCGTCTCGGTGACGAGGAAGTTGCCGCCCTTGAGCGAGCGCGTGAAGTCGGCCTGCAGCTTCTGGTCGGCGCCGTTGTAGTAATCCTGCGCGCCCCAGTGGTAGATGTTCACGCCGGGGACGTCGAGCCCGCGCGCGACGGCTTCCTCGTTGACGTCCGCATGCAGCGCGCCGGAAAAATCGTGGGTGACGAACTGGCGCGGCCCCGCGCATTCGCGGATGAGCTGCGCCTGCCAGTGCAGGAAATCGGTGACGCGCATCTGGCCCCAGCGCGACCATTCGAGCTTGTAGCCCGTGCTCTGCGCGCCGTCCGGCCGCGGCAGGTCTTCCCAGGTGTGCAGGTTCTGGCCCCAGTAGTTCAGGAACCAGGCCTTGCTGAGGTTTTCCGGCGTGCCGAATTTCTTTTCCAGGTAGTGCTGGAAGCGGATGAACACGTCGTCGTTGGCGGCGCCGTAGGTGCCCGTCTCGTTGTCGACCTGCCAGCCGATGACGTTCGGGTTGTCCTTGTAGTGGGCGGCGATGCGGCGGATCAGGCGCTCGGCATAGAAGCGGTACGCCGGCGCATCGGTGTTCATGTTCTGGCGCATGCCGTAGGTGTTCTTCGCGCCGCCCAGTTTCGTCGCCAGGATTTCCGGATGCTGGTGCGCCATCCACGCGGGGATCGAATAGGTGGGCGTGCCCATGATGACCTTGATGCCCGCCTTGCCCATGGCGTCGACGACGCGGTCCATCCACGCGTAGTCGAAGCGGCCGTCTTCCGGTTCCCACAGGCTCCACGTGGATTCGCCCAGGCGCACGACGTTGAAGCCGGCGGCCTTGATCATCTGGACGTCCTTGTCCAGGCGCTCGTACGGCATGTATTCATGGTAGTAGGCCGCGCCGTACAGGACGGTCGGGAAGTCCGGCTGCGCGGTGGCCGCGGCGCTTGCCGCGCGCGCGGGCGCGTAGGCCGCGAGCGCGCACGCGAGCGCGCAGGAGAGGAGTCTCCGAGTGAACATTCGATACCTTTCTTGTGGATGCAGGTGTGGATGCAGGTGTGGATGATATGCGATTGTGCCGAGCCGCAGGAGGGTCGTGCAATTACGAAAATCGCCAGCGCGGCAACGATTTGTCGCAATCCGCGCCAGTGCGCATTTTCATATCCTTCGTTGGTGGATTTGACAATTGCGGCGCCTTCTCCGTGCCCACACAATAGCGACCAGCAGCCGCAACCACGGCTGAAAGACACCGACCGTCCGCACCTCGCGGCCAACCGATTTTTTGCCAACGATTTCCCAACCGGCCCGGCTGGAGGGGACGCTGGACCGGGCCCCTTCTTGAAAGGTAGAACGACGTGAAATCACTGCTATCGAAGGCGATGTTGTCCGTACTGTCCTGCGCGGCACCGTTCGCCCACGCCCAGAGCTGCGGCAGCGGCGCCATCGTGAACGCCGCCAAGTAACACATCCGGGAGGGCGGCGCGTCCGTGCGTGCGCCACCCCGGCTTACCGAGTAGTCTCCTACCGCCTGGCATGGTAGGTTTATGGGGCGGCCTTGGCCGCCCCCTTTTTTTGGGCCAGCGCGGACGGCGCTGTTATGATCGCAGCACGTGCCCCCGGCAGAGGCGGTGCACCGAGACACCAACCGGCGTTCGACCATGCAAGAGTTTTACAAGAAATCACTGTTCATCCTGATCGCGCTGCTGGCCGCGGATGCGCTGCTCGCGGTGTTGTTCATCTTCCTGAGCCAGCCGACCTACACGCTGTCGCCGGCGCCGCGGGACGGCATCCACTGGGAGGCCGCCACGAGCACGGACGGCGTCCTCGGCGGGACGTCGTCGGTGCGGCTGGGCGAATCGGGGCCGGGCAAGCTGGCGTTCGACTACAGGTTGACGAAGGCGGCACAGTATCCCTTTGCCGGCGCCAAGTTCGTGGCCAAGGACGAGAAGGGCAATCTCGCGACGGCGGATTTGTCGAAATACGACACCATTACCTTTCTCGCCCGGTGCAACCCCGCCGATCCGATGATGTTGGGCATGACGATATTCGATGAAAAAATTTCGACGCCCGGCCAGTTCATCACCTACCGGTCGCCCGGTACTTTCTTTTCCTGCAACGAGCATGGCGTTCCCGTGTCCCTCGACTTGCGGCGCATGACCATTCCGGACTGGTGGTTCTTCCAGATGAAACTGGACCTGTCGTCCCAGGGTTATAAACTTGATAAGGTGACGGTGTTTTCCTTCGGATCGAGTTCGCAAACGCCGTTCAATATCGATTCCCAGGTCGAGATCAGCAATATCAAATTGCGCGGGCACGATTACCGCTATCTCGGCGCGCTCGTCGTGATTCTGCTGGCCGGCTGGATCCTGTTCGGCATATGGTTTTTCCGCACCCATGCGCGCACGCTGGCCGCCAGCGTGAATTGCCGGATGAAAAAGGATTTGCCGCTGGTCGCTTATCGCCAATTGACGGTGGCGCCGTATCGGGACGAGGAAAAAGCGTCGGTACTGAAATTCATCGCGACGAATTACACGAATCCCGAGCTGGACCTGGAACGGGTCGTGGCCGGGACGGGCGCGAACCGGAACAAGGTGAACGAGGTGCTGAAGACGGAACTCGGCATGACATTCACCAGTTACCTGAATAAATTGCGGCTGACGGAAGCGGCGCGCCTGCTGACGGAAAAGAGCACCGCCACCGTGGCCGAAATCGCGTATTCGGTCGGTTATGCCAACGTCTCGTATTTCAACCGGCTGTTCAAGGAAGAATACGGCTGCACACCCAAGGCGTTCCGGACGCTGGCGCCCCGGCAGGCGCCGGCCGGCGAACCCGGCCCCGCCGAGTCGGCGCCGTCGAAAATAGTGGGAAGCGACTGATCCAGCCTTCCACTCCTTGCAGAACTGATCGTAATTTCTGCACGGTGATAGAAAACGCAGTACGTACGTTAGAGGCGCCCCGGGATGGCGCCCTATCCTTGAGTTGAGGGGGCGCCGCCGCCGGCGCCCCGGTCACGCTACGAGGAACCATCCCATGACTGCGCATCCCCCGTGCCTATCTGATTCCAGTCGCGTGCTCGCAATGAGCGCGACGTCCTTGCTGCTGGAACAATTCATTAACGCTGCAATTCATCCCGGTCCACGTCGTTCGCGGCGCCGGGGTTCGGATTGATTCCGGATTTTATTCCTTCCTTTGATGCCTGCCTTCGGTGAAGGCGGCATGGCCGTTATCGGCCGTTGTTTACTAAACGTACCGCACCGGGTCGGATAACCCGGCATTAAAACAAAAAAAGAATCACAAGGAGACGACAATGAATGGAATCGATCTGCGGCGAGGCGCCGCATGAAGACTAAAGCCTATCGGATTGCGTTGCTGTTCAACGGGAATAAAACGTTCGACCGTGAAGTGATCGCCGGTATTGCCGCTCACCTGGGCGGAACCCGCGTGGCGTGGGATTTATTCATGGAAGAGGATTTTCGGCTGCGCCTGGCCGGCATGGACCGCTGGCAGGGCGATGGCGTGATCGCCGATTTCGACGACCCGGCCGTGGCCAAGGCCATGGCCGGCCGCACGGTGCCCGTCGTGGCCGTGGGCGGCTCGTATGCCAGCGAAGCCGCCTACCCGCCCGACGTGCCGTACGTGGCGACGGATAACTTCAAGCTCGTCAAGCTGGCCCACGACCACCTGATCGACGTCGGCCTGCAGCGCTTTGCCATGTTCAGCCTGCCCGAGGCGCAGGAGAGCCGCTGGGCGCAGGAGCGCGAGCAGGCGTTTCGCTGCCTGATGGCGGAAGACCGGATGGAAGCGGAGATCTTCCGCGGCTGCGAAACGAGCGCGGCGTCGTGGGATGCCGCGGTCCAGGGGCAGATCGACTGGCTGCGCAGCCTGCCCAAGCCGGTGGGCGTCATCGCCGTCACGGACGCGCGCGCGCGCCAGCTGCTGCAGGCCTGCGCCATCGCCGGCATCTCGGTGCCGGAGCAGGTGGCGCTGATCGGCATCGACAACGACCCGCTCGTGCGCATGCTGACCCGCATCCCGCTCAGTTCCGTGATCCAGGGCGCGCACGAGATGGGCCGCACGGCGGCGCACCTGCTGGAGCAGATGCTGCATGGCGTGCGCCTCGCGAACACGCGGATCCTCGTGCCGCCGGCCGGCATCAACGTCCTCGCCTCGAGCCGCTTCCAGGCCGTCAAGCATCCGCACGTGATGCGGGCCTGTCATTACATCCGCCAGTACGCCTGCCAGGGCATCAAGACGCACCAGGTGGCCGAGTACGTGGGCGTGTCGCGCTCGTCGCTCGAAGTCTACTTCCGCCAGGAGCTGGGCTGCAGCGTGCACGACATGATCCTGCGTTCCAAGCTCGATGCCGCCAAGGCGGGCCTGGAAAGCGGCGAGCGCAGCATCGCCGACGTGGCGCTGGGCTGCGGCTTCACGTCCACCCAATACATGCACCTCGTGTTCAAGCGCGAACTGGGTTGTACGCCGCGCGCCTGGCGCGACCGCGCGCTGGGCGAGCGCGACACGTTGTCGGTGGCGGCGTAGCGCTCGCGAGAATTATTCGACCCGTTGGTAATTTTCGTAATTGAAAGGGCGTGCGCGGGCCGCGAGAATGGCTTCATATCCGACATCAGGAAGCCACATTGTAATGACGATCCATCTCATCCAGGGCGCCCCGGCCCCGCTGGCGGGCGAGCGCTCGTTCATGCTCGAAAACGCGGCCGGCATGACCGTGACGATCGGCGAGCGGGGCGCGCAGCCGCGCGCCTGGCGTGCGCCGGACCGTTACGGCCGCATGGCCGACACGCTGCGGACCGGCCCCATCCTGCCCGCAGCGGGCAAAGGCCGCACCGCGCGCTGGCAGGGGCGCTTGGCCGACGGCGTCGTCACGCTGGCGCTGACCGCGGGCGGCGACGGCGCCGGCATGCTGGTGCATTACCGCCTCGACGACGACGGCGCGCTGACGATCGAGTACCAGGCCGTGGCCGGCATGCCGATTCCGCTGGCGGCGCTGGCGCATCCGTCCTTCAACCTCTCCGGCGGCCTGGCCGACGTGGGCGACCACATGGTGCAGATCGACGCCGACTATTTCGAGGAAACGGGTCCGGGCGGCGCGCCGGCCGGCGTGGCCGCCGTGGACGGGACGCCGTTCGACTTCCGCCAGCCGGCCGCCATCGGCCCGCGCCTGCGCTGGACCGACACCCAGCTCCACCGCGCCGGCGGCTTCGACCACTGCTTCTGCGTGCGCAACCACTTCGCGGGCGGGCAGGGCGCCCTGCGCGAAGCCGCCCGTGTGTTCGACCCGGCTTCCGGGCGCCGGCTGCAGGTGTACACGACCGAGGCCGCGGTGCGGTTCAGCTGCGGCCCCGGCACCGCGGCGCAGCCGGCGTCGCGCCTGGACGCCTTCCGCGTCGAAGGCCTCGCCCGGCCCGGCCTGATGAGCGCCGCCTGGCCGCGCGTCATGCTGGCTCCCGGGCAGGTGTATCGGCAGACGACGGTCTACCGCTTGTCGCTGCAGGGGTGAGCGCCCATCAGGGCAGCGTGATCGTCAGATTCGCCGCCCGCGGCGCCATCTTGACGACGTCGCTGTACCCGTTCATGCGCGCCTCGCTCGTGCGGCCGAGCGACGTGCGCAGCCCCACATAGCCCAGCACGCAGATCAGGCCGAACACCGAGTACAGCACCCACAGCGGCAGGTCACTGCGCAGCTTGTGGCGGATCTGGTCCGGGCGCTCCGCGTGCGGCGCGAAGCCGCCGCGCCGGCCCTTCATGTGCGCGATCTCGTCGCCCAGGCGCGACGTCAGGTAGTTCAGCTTTTCCGTTCCCTCCAGGATGTAACGGCCCTGGAAGCCCAGCAGGAGGCACATGTGGAATACCTCGAGCGCTTCCACGTGCGCGCCGCCGCGCGCGCGCAGCTGCTCCAGGCGTTCGAAGAAGTGTTCGCCGGCCAGCTGGTCGCCGAACAGCTGCAGCTGCAGCGGGCGGCGTTCCCACGCGTCGCGGATCGTGAAGGTCGAGCGCAGGATGATCTCGTCGACGGCCGCGCAGAACGCGTACTTCGCCGCGTCGACGTCGTCCGGCGACGCGTTCTGCCTGCGCGCGTTGCGGCCGAAGTCGTCGAGGAATTGCGTCAACTTGCGCGCGAACGCGGCATCGTCCTGCGGGCCGTTGCCGTTCTTGAGCATGAACAGGGCGTAGAAGCCGTCGTACATCAGGTCCAGCAGCGCCTGCGGCGCGGCCGCGGCGGCTGCGACGGTGCCCGCGGCCATGAGGGAGGGTGCGGTTGCGGTGGTCATGGAAAGCCTCTCGTTTTCAGGATGTCACGGCGACCAGGTCGGGCTTCACGTCGGCCATGCTGCCCGGGACGTAGATCGAAATCGACTGCGCCTGCAGCATGCGTTCGTACATCTGGCCCTTGGCCTCGATGGCGAAGTAGACGGCGTCCGGGCGCACCGGCACGGCCGCGGGCACCTGCGGCGCGTGCACGAGGCGCACGCCGGGCATCGCGGACAGCACGAATTTTTCCACGTCGTCGGGGGCGCCGATCTTCAGGCGCAGCGGCACCACGTCCACCAGTTCGCTGGCCGGCAGGTCGCCCGCCACGGCGAGGTAGAACGTGGTCTTGTCGTCGATCTTGTCCGAGTCGAGCATGCCGTGCCAGTACGACGGCTTCACTTCGCGCAGCGCGATGGCGAAGTAGCGCGACGAGATCACGGTGTCGAGCAGCTCGCGGATGATCTGGTGCAGCGTGGCGAACGCGGGGCCCGGGTCGTCGTGCCGGTACGGCGGCAGGTCGGCCAGCGTCCAGCTCTTCGAGAACGTCATCAGGCTGCCGGCGAGCGCCAGCAGCTGTTCGTACAGGCGCTCCGGATGCAGCGACGGATGGTGGAAGTAGTGCGCCAGCGTGGCGCATGCCGTGCTGGCCGTGTGCAGGAGCCAGAACGACGACATGTCGCCCGAGCGGAATTCGATCACGTGCCGGCTCGGCTCGCGGTGGTGGCCGTACAGCGCGCTCACCTTCGCCTGCAGCGCGTCGAGCAGGCGGCGCAGCTGCAGGAACAGCGGCGGCGCGCTCTTGATCGTCAGGCAGGGCGGCACGAACGAGCCGTCCAGCTCGAAGCCGCCGGTGGCCGCGCGGCGCAGGCGCAGCACGGGCACGTGCACGTAGGCGTCCAGCGGCTCCGCATCCGACACGAGGCGCACGGTCTTGCGCAGATAGGTCAGCTGCGCGCTGGCGGCCTGCGTGTACAGGTCCGGCGTGTCGCGGTCGAGCTGGCGGAAGCGGGCCGCGTTCGCCGCATCCCCGCCGTCCGCGCCGTCCGGTTTGCGTCCGCTGAAATTGGCGCCGTACGGCTTGAAGCCGGGCAGGGCGGCGTGATACGTCACGGCCTGCACGGATTGCGGCAGCTGGCCGAGGTCGATGGCGTCCGGCAGTTCGTCGGCGCCGGGCGCGGCATACAGCTCGCCGTCCGGAAAGCGCAGCGACAGGTCGAGCAGGCGCAGCGTGTCGTTGGCCAGCGCGTCGCGGTCGACCTGCAGCGCGCCGACACCCCAGGCATACGGATGCAGCAGGGCCGCCGTGCGGTGCAGGCGCTCCTCGTGGTAGTGGTCCTGCTGCTGGAAATGCTGGGGGCGCAGGAAGAGTCCTTCGCCCCATAGGATTTTGCTGCTCATGCGATGGTGATCTCCCGGAACTACCGAAATGAAAATGGCGGAACAGTAACATTTCTTTTGGCTACGCAGCGCACGATTAAGACACAAATTTTCATCGTGACAATTAGTGATATTTTTTCGGCTCGGCGCGAGGTTCCCTTGCTTTATGGCGTAAATCCAGTGCAAATGGTGGGAATTGGTGAGCATTTCACGACGCACCGACCCGCGTACGATTGGCAGTAAATTGAGTTTTGTCAATAAAATATTTCTGATAATATAAAAAAAGTTTTACAAACTTGATGCAGAGACATCACTTTTTTAACAGTTGCGAGGACCCGCATGACCCCAGCATTCCCGTTCGGCCGCATCAGCCGTGTCGTCGGCGCCGCCGCCTGCGCCATCCTGCTTTCCGCCTGCGCCACGACCAAGCCGGAGGTGGCCGAGAAGCCCCCCGTCCCGACGATGGAAGAGCTGCTCGCCAAGGCCGGCGAAGCGAATACGGCCGGCCGCAAGGAAGACGCCGTGACGCTGTGGAAGGAAGCCGCCGCCGCCTACCCCACCGACAAGGCGCCGTGGTCCAGCATCGCGCAGACCCGCTACGACGCGGGCCAGTACGGCGACGCCATCGTCAACGCCCAGGAAGTGCTCGTGCGCGACCCGAACGACCGCCTGGCCAACAGCATCATCGCCATCAGCGGGCTGCGGCTGTCGACGCGCGCGCTGGCCGACCTGAGCCGGCAGAACAACCTGTCCGGCTCGATCCGGACGGAATCGCAGGACCTGGCCAAGCTGCTGCGCGAGAGCCTCGGGGAGCAGGTGCTCGTCCCGCCGCCGGTGGCAAGCCCCGCGCCGGCGAAACCCGTCGCCCGCGGCCGCGCCAGGGCGAGGGCGAAACAGGCCGTCGCGGGATCGTCCGGTGCCGATCCGTTCGGCGCGCTGAAATAACAAGTCCGATTCAACCCAGGGGAATCCCATGTCCAGAAATTCCAGTGTGCAGAAAAAACTGCAGAAAGTCCGCCCGCCGCGCGTCCAGATGACGTACGACGTGGAGATCGGCGACGCGATCGAGAACAAGGAACTGCCGATGGTCGTCGGCGTCGTCGGCGATTTCGGCGGGAATTCGGAAGTGCCGCAAAAACGCCTCAAGGAGCGCAGCTTCGTCGGCATCGACCGCGACAACTTCGACGAAGTCATGAAGGGCATCGAGCCGCGCGCCGCGTTCCGCGTGCAGAACGAGCTGACGGGCGAGGGCGGCCAGTTCGGCGTCGACCTGACCTTCCGCTCGATGGACGACTTCCGCCCCGAGGCCGTCGTCAACCAGGTCGAGCCGCTGCGCAAGCTGCTCGAGGCGCGCACCAGGCTGGCCGACCTGCGCAACAAGCTGGCCGGTAACGACAAGCTCGAAGACCTGCTCAACGACGTGTTGAACAGCACCGAAACGATGGCCAGCCTCGGCCAGCAGACGACGAAAGCGTGATCATGTCCGCACTCCACAGCGCGGCCCTCGCGGCCGACACCACCGTGCTTGCCCCCGAAGCCGATCTGCTCGACCGGATCGTCGAGCAGAGCAAGGTCGCCAAGTCGAGCGCCGAGCATGCACGCGCGCGCGACCTGATCGCGGAACTGGTCAACCAGGTCATGGAGGGCACGGTCGTCGTGTCCGACAACCTGGCGGCAACCATCGACGCCCGCGTGGCGGAGCTGGACCGCCTGATCTCGGCCCAGCTGTCGGCCGTGATGCACGCCCCGGAATTCCAGAAGCTGGAGTCCAGCTGGACGGGCCTGAACTACCTCGTGCGCAATACGTCGACGGGCCCGAACCTCAAGGTCAAGATGCTCAACGCGACCAGGCGCGAACTGGTGAAGGACTTCCAGAGCGCCATCGAGTTCGACCAGAGCACCATGTTCCGCAAGGTCTACGAAGAGGAATTCGGCACCTTCGGCGGCGCACCGTTCGGGGCGCTGCTGGGCGACTTCGAGATCACGCGCCAGCCGGAAGACATGTACTTCATCGAGCAGATGTCGCACGTGGCCGCGGCCGCGCACGCGCCGTTCATCTCGGCCGCGTCGCCCGAGCTGTTCGGCCTGGAGAGCTATTCCGACCTGGGCAAGCCGCGCGACCTGTCGAAGGTGTTCGACACGGTCGAATACGCGAAGTGGAAGTCGTTCCGCGAATCGGAAGACGCGCGCTACGTCGGCCTCACGCTGCCGCGCTTCCTGGGCCGCCTGCCGTACAACCCTCTTGACGGCGCCACGACCGAAGGCTTCAACTTCGTCGAGGACGTCGACGGCACCGATCATCACAAATACCTGTGGTGTAACGCCGCGTATGCGTTCGGCACCAAGCTGACCGGCGCGTTCGAGGACTACGGCTGGTGCGCGGCGATCCGCGGCGTCGAAGGCGGCGGCCTGGTCGAGAACCTGCCGACGCACACCTTCAAGACCGACGAGGGCGAGATCGCGCTGAAATGCCCGACCGAGCTGGCCATCACCGACCGCCGCGAAAAGGAGTTGTCGGACCTTGGCTTCATCTCGCTCGTGCACTGCAAGAACACGGACTACGCCGCGTTCTTCGGCGCGCAGTCGGCGCAGAAAGCGCGCAAGTACAACAACGACGCGGCGAACGCGAACGCCGTGCTGTCGGCCCAGTTGCAGTACATCTTCGCCGTGTCGCGCATCGCCCACTACATGAAGGCCATGATGCGCGACAAGATCGGCAGCTTCGCGGCCGCGTCCAACGTCGAGGATTTCCTGAACCGCTGGCTGACCCAGTACGTCCTCCTCGACGACAACGCGAGCCAGGAGCAGAAGGCGCAATTCCCGCTGCGCGAAGCGAGCGTGCAGGTGTCGGAAGTGCCGGGCCGTCCCGGCGTGTACCGCGCCGTATCGTTCCTGCGCCCCCATTTCCAGCTCGACGAGCTGTCGGTTTCGCTCCGTCTGGTCGCGGAGCTCCCGGCATCGACCAACACCTGATCAATCCCGTTGCAACCCCCGTTATCAAACCGAACTGAAAGGAAGAGAACAACATGGCAATCGACGTCTACCTGCAAATCGACGGCATCAAAGGCGAATCCGCCGACGCCACGCACAAGGACTGGATCGAAGTCAAGAGCGTCCAGTGGGAAGTCCTGCAACCGAAATCGGCCACCGCGTCGACCGGCGGCGGCCACACGGCCGAGCGCACGGAGCACAAGGACATCGTCGTCTCCAAGCTGGCCGACCTGGCCACCCCGATCCTGCTGCAGACCTGCTCGTCCGGCAAGACCATCCCGAAAGCGAAGTTCGAGTTCCTGCGCGCCGACGGCCAGGGCGAGCGCGTGAAGTACTTCGAGATCGAGCTGGAAAATGTCCTGATCAGCAGCGTCGCGCCGGCCGTCGAGCCGGGCAACATCCTGACCGAGGACGTGTCGATCAAGTACTCCAAGGTCAAGTGGAAGTACACCCAGCAGAAGGTCGGCGGCGGCTCGGGCGGTAACACGTCGGGCGGCTGGGACCTGTCGGCCAACAAGATCGCGGCCTGATAGCGGGCCGGCACGATGTCCGCCAAAGGATTCTTGCCCGGGTTGTTCGACCGTCTCATCGAGCGGCCGGATAACGAACGCAAGGGCCAAGGCCCGGCGGGCACCGTGCCGCGCGTCTCGCTCGAGGACCTGAAGGATTCGGTGGCGCGCGATCTCGAGGCGCTGCTGAATACCCGCTCCGTGATGCCGGAAGACGCTTTCCGGCGCTTTCCCGAATGCGCGCGTTCGATCGTCGCGTACGGCCTGCACGATTTCGCGGGCCGGTCGCTGTCGAGCACCGATGACCGTGCATTCATCTGCAAGAGCCTGGAGGCCGCGATCGCGCGCCACGAACCGCGCCTGCGCAATGTGCAGGCCAGGGTCGAACTGCGCGAGGACGCCGTCAACCGCCTGAACTTCTCGATCACGGCGCTGATGGTGGTGAGCGCGGCGCACGAACCCGTGAATTTCGACGCCGTGCTGCAGCCCTCCAGCCAGCATTACACCATCAGCAAGGCACGCCGGCAGGCAGCCCCGGGAGCCTGAGTTGGACCAGTTATTACCGTATTACGAGCAGGAGCTCGGCTTCCTGCGCCGCCACGCGCGCGAGTTCTCCGAACGCTATCCCAAGATCGCGGGAAAACTGCTGGTCAAAGGGGAGGTGTGCGAAGACCCGCACATCGAGCGCATGATCGAATCGTTCGCCCTGCTGAACTCGCGCATCGCCAAGCGCCTGGACGACGACTACCCCGAATTCACCGAGGCGCTGTTCGAAGTGCTGTACCCGCACTACCTGCGCCCGTTCCCGTCCTGCTCGATCGCGCGCATGGACTTCGGCGCGGCCG
>Ga0209148_1000968_pt1 | contig 18698 bp, 13 predicted proteins | sample AraplaCol_mMF_r2_2_FD_184288 | JGI IMG/M metagenome (GOLD analysis project Ga0209148, IMG submission 184288) | Arabidopsis root microbial communities from North Carolina, USA - plate scrape CL_Col_mMF_r2 (SPAdes) (version 2) | ecosystem: Host-associated > Plants > Roots > Endosphere | place... | reverse complement strand
CCTTGTCCGAAGCGCAGGTGCGTACGCCGCAGGACATCGCTGTGGTCGGTTTCGACGACATTCCGATGGCGCGCTACGTCACGCCGTCGCTCACCACCGTACGCATCCGCATCGCCGAACTGGGCGAGGCCGCGCTGGAACGGCTGGTCCAGATGATTGAAACCCCCGAGGACGAAGCGCCGCGACCGCGCGCCGTCGTCGGTACCGAACTCGTCGTCCGCGCCTCGTGCGGCGGTAGCGACATGGCACGACGACGAGCCTGACGCTTCGTCGTAGGACACGGCTTGCCGGGCCGTGGATGGGAATCCCAGGACGGCGTCACTTCAGGACACCGCTAGAAACATCGGTCCGCACCTGCGGAACGGGCAGATACACGGGGACATAACGCTTCCAAGAGTGGCTCGACCACCCGCGAATCGACGGCAACGCCGATCACCGTGCATCACGCCCACGGGCCGGAACACACACAGAAGACATTTCGGGAGAGGGGAACAATGAAAGCCTCGATGCAGTTGAAGAAAAAGATGCTAGCCGGCGTCATCACCGCGACGGTTGCCGCCGGCGTGATGGCACCTACCGCGTACGCGCAGTCGGCCATCGCCACCTTGCGCGGCAAGGCCAAGCCCGGCGCCACCGTTACTGCGTTCAATTCGCAGACCGGCCTGAGCCGCAAGGCCGTTGCCGGCGCCGACGGTAGCTACGTGATCAACGGCCTGCCGCCGGCCACCTACCAGGTGGATGCCGGCCCGGGCACGCAGCAGAGCGTGACGCTCACCGTGGCCTCGACCGCCACGCTGAACCTCGCGGCCCCTGCAGCCGCCGCACCGGCCGATGCCAGCGCCGCCACCTCGATGGAAGGCGTGACGGTGAATGCCACCACGCTGACCGAAGTGCGCACGCCGGAAGTCGCGAAGACGATCTCGCTGCGCCAGATCCAGACGATTCCGCAGGTCTCGCGCAACTTCCTCGAATTCGCCGACACCGTGCCCGGCATGGTCTTCAGCGTCGACGCGCAGGGCCACACGTCGCTGCGCGGCGGTGCGCAGAACGACAGCTCGGTCAACGTCTTCATCGACGGCGTGGGCCAGAAGAGCTACGTGAAGGCAGGCGGTGTCTCGGGCCAGGTGAACAGCCAAGGCAACCCGTTCCCGCAGCTCGCCATCGGCGAGTACAAGGTCATCACCTCGAACTACAAGGCCGAGTACGACCAGGTGTCGTCCGCCGCGATCACGGCGGAAACCAAGTCGGGTACCAACGAGTTCCACGGCGAGACCTTCTACACCTACACCTCGGACAAGTACCGCAGCCGCACGCCTTCGGAAGAAGACGGCGACAAGACGCGTTCGTTCGAGAAGGAATACGGCTTTGCGCTCGGCGGTCCGATCATCAAGGACCAGATGCACTTCTTCGTGACCTTCGAGCAGAAGAAGTTCGACACGCCGATCACGGTCACCCCCGGTTCCGACGTGCCCGCCAGCGCGATCGGCCTGCTGCCCGCCGCTGCCCAGGCCGAGCTTGGCCCGGCGAACCTGCCGTTCGATGAAAAGTTGTACTTCGGCAAGATCGACTGGGAATTCTCCGACCGCGATCGCATCGAGATCAGCACACAGGTCCGCCGCGAGACCCAGGCCGACAACATCGGTGCGGGCCAGTCGCGTTCGCAGTCCATCACCACGGAAAACCACGACACCCGCGGCACCTTCCGTTGGCAGCACAGCGGTGACTGGTACTTCAACGAGTTCAAGGCCTCGTACGAGAACTCGTCGAACGATCCGCTGCCGCTCAACTACGGCAACGGCTATAACTACACGTGGCGTCCGCTCAACGACGCAACGATCATCGGCACCGGTGCGGCCTCGGCGCTGGCGACGCAGATCAAGGGCCAGGAAGGTCCGATGATCTCGGACGACTTCACCTTCAACGACCTCACCTGGCACGGCGATCACATCGTCAAGGTCGGCTACAAGTACAAGGACGTGACGCTGCACGCCCAGGATGCGCAGAACACCAATCCGCAGTTCTTCTACAACGTCACGCCGGACGGCGGCACGGAAGCGGTGCCTTATCGCGCGCAGTTCTCCAATCCGGTGCCGGGCCTGAATCCGATCGCGGAAACGAACAGCAAGCAGTACGGCGCGTACATTCAGGACGACTGGTCGTTGAACGACCACCTCACGCTGAACCTCGGCGTGCGCTGGGACAAGGAAAAGACCCCGTCGTATCTCGACTATGTGACGCCGCAGAACGTGATCGACGGCTTCAACTCGCTGGACGAGAACGCGCAGGCCCAGTTCCCCGGCCAGACCTATGCGCAGACGCTGGCAAAGGGCGGCATCAACTACCAGGACTACATCAGCAACGGCCACAACCGCCACGCGCAGAACCAGTGGGCCCCGCGCCTCGGTTTTTCGTATGACTTGTTCGCGGACGAAGAGCACGTGATCCATGGTGGTGCCGGTCGTTCCTACGACCGCAATCTGTATGACTACCTGCAGCTGGAGCAGACCAAGTCGGCCCTGCCTTACCAGGAAATCCTGTTCAACCTTCCCGATCGACCCTGCACGGTCGGTCCGAACACGAACTGCGTGAACTGGGATCCGGCTTACTTGAACGGCCTTCAGAATCTGCAGGGGCTCGTCGCTGGCACCAATAAGGGCCAGGAAGTCGACATGCTCAACAACAATCTGAAAGCGCCGTACTCGGACCAGTTCAGCATTGGTATGTCGAACAAGCTCGGCGACTGGAACACGGACGCGACCATTACCCGCGTGCTGTCGTATGACGGCTTTGCCTTCACGCTGGGCAATCGCTATCCGGACGGTTCGTTCTTCCAGAACGGTTCGCAGCCGTGGGGCAACGGCATCCCGGGCTTCGGCTCGATGATCGTCGGCAACAACGGCATCCGCACGCGCACCACGCAGGTGCTGCTGTCGGCCGACAAGCCGTACTCGCGTGAGTCGGGCTGGAGCGCCAACTTCGCGTACACCTATACCCGCGCGAAGCAGAACCGCGATATCGGTGAGCATTACTCATTCGACGAGCCGACCATCGGTGCCTACCCGTTCATCACCTCGAACGCTGCGTCCAAGCATCGTTTCGTGGCAACCGGCTCGCTCGACGGTCCGTGGGGCTTCACCTTCTCGGCAAAGCTGACGCTGGCGACGCCGCTGCCCTGGAACGGTGCGGTGGGCTATGGCAACGGCTACATCTTCCCGACCGGCGAGAGCGCGCGTCCGATGGCCTATACGCCGCCGGGTTCCAAGTTCCTCGTGGGCGGCAAGATCTGGGGTTATCGCGACATCGACCTACAGGCCACCAAGGATTTCCCGATCAACGACAACGATCAGACGAAGTTCTACATCCGCTTCGATATCCTGAACGTGTTCAACTGGAAGAACCTCGTGGACTACAACACGAACTTCGTGGTGAACGGCGCACCTAACACGAACAACCCGGTCGTCTTCAACAAGAAGGGCAACATCCAGTTCGTGCCGCGCACTGCGCGCTTCACGGCGGGCTTCAAGTTCTAAGCGTTCCACCGGCGTATCCGGCGACCTCGCCGGATACGCCGTCATTTTTAGCGCCCGTGCGTCTCCCCGCGGGCGCCTTTTCTCTTTGATCCATGCGTGAGTTGCCATGAGCTACGGCATCACCCCAATCGTCATCGTCGGTGGCGGAACCGCGGGCTGGATGGCGGCCGCGGCGCTGGCACGCGTGCTGGGCAAGCGGGCTACCGTTCGTCTGGTGGAATCCGAGGACATCGGAACCGTCGGCGTCGGCGAAGCCACCGTCCCGCACATCAAGGCATTCAACAACCTGTTGGGCATCAACGAAGCGGACTTCGTGATGCGCACGCAGGGCACCTTCAAGCTCGGCATTCAGTTCAACGACTGGACGCGGCCGGGCGACTCGTACGTCCATGGCTTCGGCACGATGGGCCACGATCTTGGCCTGACGCCGTTTCATCAGTTCTGGATCAAAGGGCGGCTGGCGGGTCTCGCTGCCGACCTGCACGATTATTCCGTCAACACCGTCGCGGCGACCCGGGGCAAGTTTTTGCCCGCGCCGACCGACGTGCCCGCCAGCAATCCACTGAGCGGCATGGCTTATGCCTATCATTTCGACGCCTCGCTCTACGCCCGCTACCTGCGCGAGTACAGCGAAGCGCGCGGCGTGCAGCGCACTGAAGGCAAGGTACGTAACGTCGAACTGCATCCCGAGTCCGGCCACGTCGCTGCCATCGTGATGGAAGACGGCGAGCGCATCGAAGGCGCGCTCTTCGTCGATTGCTCCGGCTTTCGTGGCCTACTCATCGAGGGCGCGTTGCAGTCCGGCTACGAGGACTGGAGCCAGTGGCTTCCCTGCGACCGCGCGCTTGCCGTGCCGTGCGCCAAAGTGGCCGAGCCGACGCCGTATACGCGCTCCACAGCGCGACCGGCGGGATGGCAATGGCGCATTCCGTTGCAGCACCGCACCGGCAACGGCTACGTGTATTGCAGCCGCTACATCAGCGACGACGAGGCCGCCGCGACGTTGCTCGCGAATCTCGACGGCCCGGCGCTGGGCGATCCGCGCCCGCTGCGTTTCGTGACGGGCATGCGCAAGAAGGCGTGGAACAAGAACGTCGTGGCGCTCGGTCTTGCCAGCGGGTTCATGGAACCGCTCGAATCGACGAGCATCCACATGATCCAGGCCGGCATTTCGAAGCTGCTGCAGCTTTTCCCCGCCGATGGCGTGATGGACCCGCTGCTCATCGACCGCTACAACGCGCAGACGCGCTTCGAGTCCGAACGCATTCGCGATTTTCTCGTGCTGCACTATCACGCCACGGAGCGCGCGGATTCGCCGTTCTGGGACTACTGCCGCACCATGGCGATTCCGGCATCGTTGCAGGAGAACATCGATCTGTTCCGCCAGAGCGGTCGCTTCTTCCGCAACGGCGACGAGATGTTCGGTGTGGTGAGCTGGGTGCAAGTGATGATCGGCCAGGGCATCCTGCCCGCGGGTTACGATCCGCTCGCCGATCAACTGCCCGACGAGGAACTGCCGAAGTTCCTCGCCAGCATTCGCGACGTCGTCTCACGCAACGTGGACCTGCTGCCGACCCACCAGCAGTTCATCGATCGCGAGTGCCGCGCGCCCACGGTGGCCGTGTGATTGCCACGGCGATTGAAAGGGCGCCGCGTGCGCCGTATGGTTCCGGTCAGGCCCTTCGGGGCCTTTCTCCGGTCACTTCACGTAAACGTTTACTGGCCTGTCAGGAGCGGCGGGCGTCCCTTTCCACAGGCACGGCGAACGCATCCCCATCGTTCCGCCCGCCTCCGCAAGCCCGAAGGATCCGCCTCATGCACGTCAATACGATCAAGCGTCTCTCGCTCGCCGTCGGTCTCCTGCTCGGTCTGGCGGCTCCCCTCGCCATGGCCCAGCAAGGTGCGGCGAAGGCGAAGCACGCACCGGCCGCCGCATCGCTGAAGGATCTGCATCCAGTACCGCCGATGATCGCCGACCTCGAGAAGCGTACGTTCCAGTGGTTCTGGGACAGCGCCAATCCCAGCAACGGGCTGATCCCGGATCATTATCCGACGCAGTCGTTCGCCTCCATTGCCTCCGTCGGCTTCGGCCTGACCGCTTACGGCGTCGGCGTGGAGCGCGGCTACATCACGCGCGACCAGGCGGTGGAACGTACGCTCGCCACGCTGCGCTTCTTCCACGATGCGCCGCAGAACGATTCCGAGGACGACGCGACCGGCTACCACGGTTTCTTCTACCACTTCCTCAACATGCAGACCGGCAAGCGCGAAGCGCGTTGGGTCGAGGTCTCCACCGTGGATACCACGCTGCTACTTGGCGGCGTGCTGTTCGCGCAGAGTTACTACGACCGCGACGATGCAAAGGAAAAGGAGATCCGCCAGCTCGCCGACGATATCTACCGTCGTGTGGAATGGACCTGGGCGCAGAACCATGCGCCGCTCATCAGCATGGGCTGGACGCCGGGCGGCAAGCAGATTCCGCACGACTGGCAGGGCTATAACGAGGGCATGCTCGTCTACATCCTCGCGCTCGGCTCGCCCACGCACCCGGTCGGTGACGACGCCTGGCAGGCCTGGACGAAGACCTACGACAAGACCTGGGGCGAGTTCCACGGCCAGACGTTCCTCAATTTCGCACCGCTGTTCGGCCATCAGTACAGCCATACGTGGGTGGACTTCCGCGGCATCCACGATGCCTGGAACAAGAAGTCGGGCATCGATTATTTCGAGAACAGCCGCCGCGCCGCATATTCCCAGCAGGCTTACGCCGTCGCCAATCCGGGTGGCTGGAAGGGTTACGGAAAGAACATGTGGGGCCTCACGGCCAGCAACGGCCCCGGTGGCCTGATCATCAAGCAGGGCGACAAGGAACGTACGTACGCCGGCTACACGGCTCGCGGTGCGGGGCTCGACTACATCTCCGACGACGGCACCATCGTGCCGACGGCGGCGGGCGGTTCCATTGCGTTCGCGCCGGAGATCGTCATTCCCGCGCTGGAAGAAATGAAGAAGAAGTACGGCCAGTACATCTACACGAAGTACGGCTTCGTCGATGCCTTCAACCTTACCTTCGACACCAAGACCGACCTGCGCACCGGCCGCCTGATTCCGGGCTTCGGCTGGGCGGATACCGTGCACCTGGGCATTGACCAAGGGCCGATCGTGTTGATGATCGAGAACTACCGCAGCGAGTTCGTCTGGAACGTGATGAAGAAGAATCCGTACATCCGCAAGGGGCTGGAGCGCGCCGGCTTCTCGGGCGGCTGGCTCGACGCCGACACGGCGGCCAACCTGTGGTGAAGTGCGTGACCCATCCGCTTCGGATGACACTGGCGCTGATCGTGGCGCTCGTCGGCGTAGCCGGTTGCGCGAAGCGCGAGGAGGGTACGCGTACCCTCCAGTTCTGGACCATCGGTCGCGAGGGCGAAGCGGTAGAGAAGCTGCTGCCGGCGTTCGAGCGCGAGCACCCCGGCCTGCACGTGGAAGTGCAGCAACTGCCCCTGACGGCCGCACATCAGAAGCTGCTCACGGCCTATGCCGGTAACTCGTCGCCGGACATCACCCAGCTGGGCAACACGTGGATACCGGAGATGGTGGCGCTCGACGCCTTGGAACCGCTCGATGCGCGTGTCGCCGCGTCGTCGGTGATCAAGCGCGACGACTATTTCCCGGCCATCTGGTCCACCAATGTGGTGGACGGCGCGCTGTATGGCGTGCCCTGGTACGTGGATACGCGCCTGCTGTTCTATCGCAAGGATCTGCTGGCAAAGGCCGGCTACGACCATCCGCCGCGCGACTGGCAGGAATGGAAAGCGATGATGGCGAAGCTCGCGCAGCCGCAGGGCAAGGCGTACGGCGTGCTGCTGCCGACCAACGAGTTCGAGCAATTGCTGTCGCTGGCGTTGCAGCAGGACGATCCACTGCTGCGTGATGGCGGGCGCTACGGCAACTTCCGCAGTCCCGGCTTCAAGAAGGCACTCGCGTTCTACGTATCCCTGTTCAAGGACCAGCAGGCGCCGATGATGACCAACGTCGGCATCGGCAATCCCTGGGCCGCGTTCGGACAGGGCTTCTATGCGTTCTATCTGTCCGGTCCGTGGAACATCGGCGAGTTCCGCAAGCGTCTGCCTCCGGAACAGCAGGCGGACTGGGGCACGACGCCGTTGCCCGGCCCGAACGGTCCCGGCGCGTCGAATGCCGGCGGTTCTAGCCTTGTGATCTATCGCAGCTCCAAGCACAAGGACGACGCCTGGGCACTGATCGAATACCTTTCGCGTCCCGATATCCAAGCACGTTTCTACGAGATCCTGGGCGACATGCCGCCGCGCCGCTCGTCGTGGGAAGCACCCGCCCTGAAGAATGACGACAAGGCCACGGCGTTCCGCGAGCAACTGGAGCGCGTGAGACCCACGCCACCGGTGGCGGAGTGGGAACGCATCGTCACCGAGATGCAACTGGTCGCGGCGCAAGCCGCGCATGGCGATCTCACCATCGACCAGGCCGCCGCCGAAATCGATCGGCGCGCGGATCGTCTTCTGGAAAAACGCCGCTGGATGCTCGACCACGGCCACAAGGGTTCCCCATGACCACATCGCGCGCCGCCTGGCTGTTCATCACGCCTGCCATGATCATTCTTGGCTTGTTCTTTCTGTTGCCGGTCGTGGCGGCGCTGGTGCTTTCGGTCACCGACTATGACCTCTACGCGCTGGCGGACATCCGCAACCTGCGTTTCGTCGCGTTGGAGAATTATTGGTCGTTGCTGCAGCGGCCGCTGTTCTGGTCGGCGCTCGGGCACACGGTGTATTTCGTGGTGGTGGGTGTGCCGCTGTCGCTGATCACGTCGTTGGGCGCCGCGATGCTGCTCAACTCGCCGCTGGCCCGCTTCAAGCCGTTCTTCCGTACCGCACTGTTCGCGCCCGTCGTGACCACGGTGGTCGCGGTCGCGGTGATCTGGCGCTATCTGTTCAACACGAAATACGGCCTCATCAACTACGCCTTCGACGCCATCGGTATCCCGACGGTGGACTGGCTGGGCGATCCGCACTGGGCGATGCCGACGATCATTCTCTTCGCTGTGTGGAAGAACTTCGGCTACAACATGATCATCTTCATGGCTGGCCTGCAGGCCATTCCGGGAGATCTATACGAAGCCGCGCGCATCGACGGTGCATCCGCGATTGCGCAGTTCCGTCACATCACGCTGCCGATGCTGAAGCCGACGATGGTGATGGTGAGCATCCTCACGGTCTCGGGGTATTTCCAATTGTTCGCCGAGCCCTATGTGATGACCGAAGGCGGTCCGCTACAAAGCACGACGTCGGTGCTGTATCTGATGTACGAAGAAGGCTTCAAGTGGTGGAACCTCGGCTCGGCGTCGGCCGTGGCGTTCATCCTCTTCGTGATCATGTTCGCCGTGACCGCGACCATGCTTCGACTCTCGAAGCAGGGAGCGCCCGCATGAGCCCGCGCATCGCCAAGGCACTCATCAACGGCCTTCTCATCGGTGGCGCGGCCATTGCGATCGCGCCGCTCCTGTACATGGTCTCGGTGTCGTTCATGCCGCAGGGCCAGGCGAGCGCGTTGCCGCCACCCGTATTGCCGACGCATCCCACGCTCGACAACTACCGCCAGTTGTTCATGAATGCGGGCATGGGCCGCTATCTGTTCAACAGCCTGCTCATCTCCACTGCGATCACGCTCATCTCGCTCGCCTTCAACCTCATGGCCGGCTACGCGTTCGCGAAGCTGGAGTTCAAGGGGCGCCAGCGCCTCTTTCAGGTACTGCTGGGCGCGCTGGTGATACCGGCGCAGGTTGCCATGCTGCCGCTGTTCCTGCTGCTGAAATACATGGGCCTGGTGAACACGTACGGCGCAGTGATCGTGCCGGCGCTTGCGACGATCTTCGGCATCTTCCTCGTGCGGCAATACGCCAGCGGGATTCCCGACGATCTGATGGAAGCGGCACGCATCGACGGCGCTGGCGAATTCCGCATCTTCGCCACCATCGTGATGCCGCTGCTGAAACCGATCATGGTCACGCTGGCGATCTTTACCTTCCTCGCCGCGTGGAACGACTTCATGTGGCCGCTGATCGCATTGACGGGCCAGGAGCATTACACGCTGCCGATCGCTCTGGCGTCGCTCGCGCGCGAGCACGTGCAGGACAGCGAGCTGATGATGGCCGGCTCGGTGGTAACGATTCTTCCCGTGCTGGTGTTGTTCCTCGCCTTGCAGCGCTACTACCTCGAAGGCCTGCTGCTCGGCAGCGTGAAGGGTTGAACCCATGAATCGATTTCCCGTCGCGCGCTTGCGCGCTGCCTGCCTCGTGCTGCTCGGCATCGCCGGCCCCGCTTGCGCTACCGTGCTCGACACCTTCGACGCCTCCGAAGGCTGGCAGGCCACGCACACCGACGACGTGGTGGCCACGCTGCACATGGCGCCCGGCACCTCGGGTCAGGCCGTCTGCCTCCGCTACGACTTCAACGGCGTGTCCGGCGCGGCGGCCCTGCGTCGTACGCTGCCCATCGATTTTCCCGACGGCTTCGCGCTCAGCTTCGACGTGCGTGGCCACATGCCGCCGAATACGTTGCAGGTGAAATTGATCGACGACACGGGCGACAACGTGTGGTGGTACCAGCAGCCGTCGTTCGTACCGACCGACGCGTGGCGCACGATCGAAGCCACCAGCCGGCAAGTGGAATTCGCCTGGGGACCGACGCACGACCGCCACTTGCGCCATACGCGCGAGGTGGAGTTCGTGATCTACAAGGAAGCGCCGGCCGGTCGCTCCGCCGTCACGACGGCCGACCAGCCGATGCCCGCGAACCAGGGCGACGTGTGCTTCGACAATCTGCGTCTTGTGTCCCGCAAACCCGAGGCAGTGCCTACGCCACCGCCGACACCCAATGCCGTGTTCGAGACCCGAGCGAAACAAGTGCGACGCGGACTCTATCCGCGGGGTTTCTCAGGTGAGCAATCCTATTGGACGATTGTCGGCGTCGATGGCGGCAGCCGCGACTCCGCGCTCATCTCAGAGGACGGCGCCGTGGAGGTGTCGCGCGGCCAGTTCTCGATCGAGCCGTTCCTCATCGATCGCGGCAAACTGGTGACCTGGGCCGACGTCCGCACGACGCAGACCCTGCGCGAGCGTTACCTGCCGATACCTTCCGTGCAGTGGCGCACCGACGGGATCTCGCTGACATCGACTGCGTTCGCCGAAGGCTATCCGGGCAAGTCGCGTCTCGTAATCCGCTACCGCGTCGATAACGATAGCGATGCATCCCGCGACGTCACGCTTGCACTCGCGGCGCGTCCGTTCCAGGTGAATCCGCCCACGCAGTTCCTCAACGCGCCCGGGGGAACAAGCCGTATCGACGATCTTGCCTGGGACGGCAAGGCGCTGACGGTCAATGGCGCGCGGCAGATCATTCCCTTGCAACGCACCAGTGCCTTCGTCGCAAGCGCTGACCGTCCGACCGCCTTGGCCGAGCGACTGGATGCAGGCGAGCGTCCAACCGCGACGACGCTGCACGATGGCGCAGGCTACGCGCAGGGCGCGTTGCTTTACGACCTCCACGTACCGGCGCACGGGCACGTAGAGCTGGGGGTCGTGGTGCCCGTGGAGCGGACCGACGAGATCGCGATGCCGCCCAAGGCGGCCGCATGGCTTTCCGCGCACGAGGACGCCGTAGCCGCGGTCTGGCGCGACAAGCTCGATCGCGTGACGGTGCGCGTGCCCACCGTGGCGCAGCCCATCGTGGACACGATGAAGAGCGGCATCGCGCACATCCTCATCTCGCGTGACGGTCCGGCCTTGCAGCCAGGTACTCGCTCGTATTCGCGCACCTGGGTGCGCGACGGCGCGATGATGCTCGAGGGCTTGCTGCGTACCGGACACGAAGACGTCGCGGGCGACTTCATCCGCTGGTACGCGCCGCACCAGTTCTCCAACGGCAAGGTACCGTGCTGCGTGGATGCGCGCGGCTCCGATCCCGTGCCCGAAAACGACAGCCAAGGCGACCTCGTCTTCAGCGTGGCAGAGCTTTGGCGTTATACGCACGACCGCGCCACGCTCGCGTCGCTCTATCCACACGTGCGCAAGGCCGTGGCGTATATGGACACGTTGCGCGCAAGCGAGCGCCAGCCTTCGCGCTTGAGTGGACCGGATAGCGCGCTCTATGGCCTGATGCCGGCATCGATCAGCCACGAAGGCTATTCCGCGAAGCCGATGCATTCGTACTGGGACGATTTCTGGGCGCTCAAGGGCTACGACGATGCCGTGCTGCTCGCGCAAGCGCTCGAAGAGACCGACGACGCCACACGCTTCGCCGCATCGCGCGACACGTTCCGGCACGATCTGCACGCGTCCATCACCGCCGCGGTGAAGAACAAGGGCATCGATTTCATTCCGGGCTCGGCCGAGCTCGGCGACTTCGATGCCACGTCCACCACGATCGCATTGTCGCCGGGCGGCGAGCAGGCACGGCTGCCCAAGGCGCTGCTCGACCGCACGTTCGAGACGTATTGGAAAGGTTTCGTCGCACGCCGCGATGGCAAGACGGCGTGGAAGGACTACACGCCCTACGAGGTGCGGACCATCGCGAGCTTCATCCGCCTGGGCTGGCGCGACCGCCTCGGTCAGCTCGTGGAGTTCTTCTTCGCGGACCGGCGACCCGCCGCCTGGAACCAGTGGGCAGAAGTGGTGGGACGCGATCCTCGCGAGCCGCGTTTCGTCGGCGACATGCCGCACGCCTGGATCGCCTCCGACTACGTGCGTTCGGCGCTCGACATGTTTGCCTACGATCGCGCGGCGGATGGCGCCATGGTGCTGGCCGCTGGCGTGCAGCCCGAGTGGCTGGACGGCGACGGTATCGCGATTCGCGATCTGCGCACGCCGTACGGTCGCCTGGGTTACACGTTGAAGGCCCGAAACGGCGTGGCCACCCTCACCATCACCCAGCCGGTGTCGCCGCCGGGTGGACTCGTCCTGTCGCTACCCTCGGGCGAGATCAAGCTGGCGAAGGACCGTACCCAGATCAACGCACCGGTTAAGTAGGCGCGCGCGTCGCGATCGTCAGTGCGTCGCGACGCGTGTACGCAGCAGGGCGTCCACCGCCTGCTGCCATTCGGCCGAGCCGGGCGCCGCTTGCGGCGCCTCCTCGCCGAGCTTCCGATTCACGGCCTGATTCCACTCATCGGTACCCGGACGCGGGCCGTGCCCGTCGTCGCTGACCGCCAGCGTCTTGTCCACCCAGGCGAACCATTCGGGCGAACCGAGGGTGGGATTGGCGGGCGCCGTCTTGCCGGGCGCGGGGGAGGCTGCCGTCGAGGCGGCCGCGGGTTCGCTGGGCGGGGCGGACGGCTCAGAGTGAGTGCAGGCCGCGATGATGAAGGCCGTGGTCAGCGGGACAACAGTGAGCAGAAAGCGCATGGCAAGTGAAATCCTGGCGAAGCTTAGGGCACCGATCCTACGGACCCCGACCCGTCCGGCAGCTAAACGCCGACGGGAACTTGTTGAATCCGTTCAGCTTCGCGCCGCGACTTCGTCGATATGGCGGAGCAGGTCGGCCGGGTCCTCGAACACGCGATAGGCGCCCGCGCGTTCCAGCTCGTTTTCCCCATAGCCGCCTGACAGCAGGCCGATCCCGAGCGCACGGGCCCGCTGGGCAGCGAGCATGTCCCAGATCGCGTCGCCGATGACCATGGCATCGCGGATATCCGTGCCCAGCCGCTCCGCGGCGGTCACGAACAGGTCGGGATCGGGCTTGGCATGGCGTACCTGGTCGCGGGTGACCACGGGCACCTTGTTCGGGTCCACGCCGAGCGCGGCGATATTGTGCGACGCCGTTTCCATCCGCCCCGACGTGGCGATGGCCCAGGGAATCCGGGCATCGGTCAGCCAGGCGAGCAGTTCGACCGCACCGGGCAAGGGCTTCACCGCACCGGCCTGGGCCAGTCGACCGTAGGCCGCGGCGTGGTTCTGGCGCAGGCGATCGATCCGGTCCGGCGTGATCTCGGTCCCCGTCTCGCGCAGCAGGATGTCCGTAAACAACCCGCCGCTCATGCCGATCTTGCGATGGATGCGCCAGACGGAGAGGTCGATGCCCTCCATGTCGAGCGATTCTTTCCAGGCAAGGACGTGCTGATAGACGCTGTCGACGAGCGTGCCGTCGAGATCGAAGAGAAACGCATGCTTTTGTCGGGACATCCGTGGAGCCTACGGCGAGCGGGGAGGCACTGACAAGGCGCACCGCTCGCCTCAGCGTTCGAACGTCAGAACTTGCCGGCGCGGAAGTCGGCGATGGCTTCGTGGATCTGCGCGGGCGTGTTCATCACGAACGGGCCGTAGCGCGCCACCGGTTCGGACAACGGCCGACCTGCGACGACGAGGACACGGGCAGGCGTGTCTGCCGAAAGGCGCAGTGTCTCGCCTTTCGACAGCACGCCCAGTTCGCTGCGCGCCAGCGTTTCTCCGCCGACCGTAGCCGCTTCGCCGTCGAACACGTAGGCGAACGCGCTGTGGCCTTCCGGCAGGTCGAGTTCGACGCTGGCGCCCGCGTCCAAGGACACATCGAGATACACCGGCGCGGTGCTGATGCCGGCGACGGGGCCGGTTGCCCCGGCCAGCTCACCGGCGATGACACGCACCATGACGCCCTCGGCAGGCTGCACGACCGGGATGTCCGTCGGCGGAATGTCCTGGTAGCGCGGCGCGACCATCTTGTCGGCGGCGGGCAGGTTCACCCACAACTGGAAGCCCCACATGAGGCCGGCTTCCTGCTGCGGCATTTCCGAATGGAGAATGCCGCGGCCAGCGGTCATCCATTGCACGCTGCCTGGGCCCAGGTCGCCGCGATTGCCGTGGTTGTCGCCATGCTGCATGCGACCGGCGAGCATGTAGGTCACGGTCTCGAAGCCGCGATGCGGATGCTCGGGAAACCCTTCGATGTAATCGCCGGGCTGGTCGGAACGGAATTCATCCAACAGGAGGAACGGGTCCAGCATGTCCAATGCCGGCTGGCCGATGACGCGCTTGAGCTTCACCCCGGCGCCGTCGGCGGTGTCCATGCCGCGAACGCGGCGGGTGATGTGGCGTTGAGTGGTCATGGTGGGCTCCTTTGATGCCCACACGATGCCGTCTTGCCAGGCGCCAGCCAAGGCCCGCGGCGAGAACGATCTGTTTCGTTCGTGCGCTGGCGCCGCTGTCGGTGCGGCGTCGCCGCGCGACGCGCTTACCGAATCAATGCACCCAGTGGCCGGAACGCTGCCGCGGCGGCCCTTCCTCGCCTTCGCTGCGCGGGCGGCGGGCGAGCGCCTTCAGCTCGTCTTCCGTGGGCGGGTTTTCACGCCAGTAGTCGCCGACCGCATTGAGCACCTCGGGCAACTGGCCCAGGCATTCGTCGTATTCCTCATCGGTGAGCTTCTCGAACTCGGCATCCGCCTGGAGCACGCCTTCGTCGACCGCCAAGGCCATGATCGGGCCGAGCAACTGCATCAGCGTCGGATCTTCGGCGAGCCGGGTTTCCCAAAGCTGCGCGCGCATGTCGATGCCGCGGCTGAAGCCTTCGCACCAGCCCGCCGCCGAAAGCAGCGGGCCTTCCTCGGTGTCCACTTCGCCGAGGATCGGCTCGTAGGCGTCCACGTCGAGTTCGGCACTGATGGAATCGTTGAGCTTGGCGAGCAGCGCAAGGACGCGATTGCCCTCGTCTTCGTCGCCGAACGCGTCGTGAAGCACCTCGTGCAACCATTCCTCCGGCTTCACTTCGAGCGGCCCGATGGCCACGGCCGAGAGCAGGCCATGCACGCCATCGAGCATGAGGTCACCCTCGCCGCTGTGTGCGCGGAGATAGGTATCGAGTTCTTCGAGTTCCTTGTCGTCGAGGGAACTCGGCCATTCGGACTTGGGTGTATTCAAAGGTTCAACTCCAGCGCGACTGGCGCGTGGTCGGACGGCTGCTCCCACTTGCGCGGCGCCTTGTCGATGATCGACGAGGTTGCGACCGATTTGAGCGCATCGCTGATCAAGATGAGGTCGATCCGCAGGCCCATGTTGCGGCGGAACGCCGCCTGGCGGTAATCCCACCAGCTGAAATGGCCTGCATCTTCGGTGAAAAGACGAAAACTGTCGTGAAGCCCGAGATCCAGCATCGACTGCAGGGCCGCACGTTCAGGCGGCGAACAGAAGATGTCCTCGCCCCATCCGACGGGATCGTAGACATCGCGATCGTCACGGCAGATGTTGAAATCGCCGAGCACCACGAGCTTCGGATGCCGCGCCATCTCGTTCGCCAGGAAGTCGCGCACCTTCGACAGCCAATGCAGCTTATAGGCGTACTTCTCGTCGCCCAGCGCCTTGCCGTTGACGACGTAGAGATTCACCACACGCACGTCGCCGACCGTGGCGGCCAGAATGCGTCGCTGCGGATCGTCGAGGCCGTCGATGTCGGTCACCGTGTCTGCCGGCTGCTCGCGAGCGAGAATGGCAACGCCATTGTAGGTCTTCTGCCCGGAGAACACGGACCGGTAACCCATGGCGGCGATTTCGTCGACGGGGAACTTGTCGTCGGTGAGCTTGGTTTCCTGCAGCGCGAGGATGTCCGGCTGCGCCTCGCCCAGCCATTGCTGGAGGTGGGGCAGACGGACCTTGAGCGAATTGACGTTCCACGACGCGATCTTCATCGCGCCATTGTAAAGGACACTAAAGGACGCCGCGCGGCGTCCGTCGCCGCGCGGCCGGTCTCGTGTCAGGCGAGGCCGTAGCTCTTCAGCAAGGCATCCGGGCGCGGCTCACGGCCGCGGAACGCCTTGAACGACTCCAGCGCCGGGCGGGTCGCGCCCACGGCCAGCACTTCGCGCCGGAAACGCTCGCCCGTGGTGCGGTCGAGTACGCCGGCTTCCTCGAATGCCTCGAACGCGTCCGCCGACAGCACCTCGGCCCAGAGGTAGCTGTAGTAGCCCGCCGAGTAGCCGCCCGCGAAGATATGAGTGAATGCGTGCGGGAAGCGCTGCCATGCTGGCGGGTGGAGCACCGCGACCTCGTGGCGAACCCGTTCCAGCACATCCAGCGCACGGGCACCCTGCGCCGGGTCGTACTCGAGATGCAGCCGGAAATCGAACAGGGCGAATTCGAGCTGGCGTACGAGGAACAGCCCGGCATGGAAATGGCGGGCGTCGAGCATGCGCTGATAGAGCTCGTCGGGCAGGGGCTCGCCGGTCTCGTGATGACGGGCAAACGAGCGCAAGGCGTCGCGGTCCCAGGCGAAGTTCTCCATGAACTGGCTGGGCAGCTCCACTGCGTCCCATTCCACGCCATCGATCCCGCCGACGGACGGAATGTCCACCTCCGTCAGCATGTGGTGCAGGCCGTGGCCGAATTCGTGGAACAGGGTCAGTACGTCGTCATGGGTGAGCAACGCCGGCACGCCATCGGTCGGCGGCGGGAAATTGCAGGTCAGGAAAGCCACCGGGCGCTGCAGGTGGTCGCCATCGCGGAAACGGTCGGCGCACACGTCCATCCACGCGCCGCCGCGCTTGCCGGAACGGGCGTACAGGTCGAGGTAGGCGCCTGCGAAGACGGTGCCGTCGGCATTTTTCAGGTCGTAATAGGTGACGTCCTTGTGCCAGGTATCGACGTCGTCGCGCGGCGAGAAATGGATGCCGTAGAGGCGCTCCACAACCATGAACAGGCCATCGATGGCGGCGGACGCGGGGAAGTACGGCTTGATCTGCTCCTCGTCGATCGCATAGCGCTGCTGGCGCAGGCGCTCCGCGGCGAAGGCCACGTCCCACGGTTCCAGATTGTCGATTTTCAGTTCTTCCGTCGCGAACCGGCGCAGCTCCTCCAGTTCCTTGCGTGCGACCGGCTTGGCCCGAGAAGCGAGATCGCGCAGGAACGCCAGCACGGTATCGGGCGACCCCGCCATCTTCGTCGCCAGCGATTCCTCGGCCGCGTTGCGGAAACCGAGCAACTGCGCCGCCTCATGGCGCAGGGCCACGATCTTTTCGATGCGCTCGGAGTTGTCGAACTTGCCCTTGTCGGGGCCCTGGTCGGAGGCGCGGGTTTGATAGGCGTAGTACACGGCTTCGCGCAGATCGCGGTTCTCCGCATACGTGAGCACGGCCTGCACGCTGGGCTGCTTCAAGGTCACGAGGTAACCGTCGAGCTTTTCCTCGCGTGCGTATTCTCGCAGCACGGCGCGCCCCGACACGGGGATACCGACGAGATCGCGCTCGTCGGTGATGTGCTTGTGCCACGCCTCGGTGGCGTCGAGCACCGCGTTGGAAAATTCGGTGGTCAATCGGGACAGCTCGACGCCGATTTCGCGGAAGCGGCTCCGCGCCGGCTCCTCCAGCGCCACGCCGGAGAGGCGGAAGTCACGCAGCGCATGCTCCACGGCGGCACGGGCAGCGGCGGGCATGGCGGCGAAGTCCGGACGGTCGGCTACGGCCTGCACGGCGGCATAGAGGTCGCGGTTCTGGCCGATCTCGATGCCGAGATCCGTGAGCTTCTCTTCCGCATTGCCGTGCGCCTTGCGCAAGGCTTCCGAGTCGGCCACCGAATGCAGGTGGCTCACGGGCGACCAGCTCCGGGAGAGCGCCTGATCCAGTCGCTCCTGGGCAAGCATGACGTGCTCGAAGTCGCGCTCCGCGCCGGGCGCGGCGATCCGCGCAATGCCTTCCCGCTGGCTGGCGATCAGCGTGTCGATAGCCGGTTCGACGTGCTCGGGCCGGATTGCCGAGAACGCCGGCAGGTCGCCCGTGTCGAGAAGGGGGTTGGTCGTGGTGTCCATCGTCGATCTCCTGTCAGGCGATCAGCGTGGTGCCCCGGCGAGGGCAAATCAAGCCGGGGTGCAGCACGGGCGCTCGCCGTCAGGCGAGGTAGTCGCCCTTGAGCCGCACGTAGTTCGCGGCGGAGTAGAAAAGCTGCTCGACCTGTCGGTCGGACAGCGTACGCACCAGGGTCGCGGGATTGCCCAGCCACAGCTCCCGTTCACCCACGATCTTGCCTGGGGGCACGAGAGCGCCCGCGCCGACGAAGCCATGCTTCCGCACCACTGCGCCGTCCAGCACGGTGGCATGCATACCGATCAAGCAGGCGTCCTCGATCGTGCAGGCGTGGATCACTGCGCCGTGGCCGATGGTGACATCGGCACCGATGAGCGTGGGAAA
>Ga0209148_1000967_pt1 | contig 18701 bp, 17 predicted proteins | sample AraplaCol_mMF_r2_2_FD_184288 | JGI IMG/M metagenome (GOLD analysis project Ga0209148, IMG submission 184288) | Arabidopsis root microbial communities from North Carolina, USA - plate scrape CL_Col_mMF_r2 (SPAdes) (version 2) | ecosystem: Host-associated > Plants > Roots > Endosphere | place... | reverse complement strand
AAGGCGCTGGCCGGTCTTTCCAGCGGCGGCAAGGTCAACAAGGCGGTCCTCACCGGCGATGCCAAGGTCGGCATCAACCAGGACAGCGGCATCATCGGTCAGAAGGCGGCCGGCGAACCGGTCATCGCCATCTATCCGAAGGAAGGTTCGATCGCGCTGCCGCAGGGCCTCGGCATCAGTGCCAAAACCCAGCATCTCGATGCCGTGCGCAAGTTCATCACCTTCGTGATGAGCCCGGAAGGCCAGGCGGCGATGCAGAACGGTGATGATACCGATTTCTACTACATCCCCCTCATCCATGGCGTGAAGCCGAAGGCCGGCCGCGACGAGAAGATCAAGTTCGTGCTGCTCAATGACAGCGTTGCCGGCGAGCACGAGACGGAGTGGAAGCAGTGGTACAAGGAGACCTTCGTTCCCTGACCCGTAGGCCGGGAAGGCGAAACGAAAACACCATGGCGACGACGCTCGATCATGACCTGCACCAGGAAGGGGTCGCGGATTTTAACCGCGGCCCCGGCCTGCACGCACCACGCGCACATCTGATCACGCGCTGGCGGCGCATCCTCACTCGTGCCAGGCCGCGGCCGGGTCATGCGATCGATGCCTTGATCTACCTCGCCTTCTTCCTGCTGATCGGCCTGCCGCTGCTGGTGGTGCTGATCCAGGCCGTTCTACCGAACCTGTTCGACCTCAATGCCGCCGATGCCAGTTTCAGCCTGGTGCCGCTCGCGCGCGTCTTCGCCTCCTCCCGCCTCGCGGTCTCGGTGTTGAACTCCCTGCAGCTGGCGGCCACCGTCGCCGTTACCGCGACGATTCTCGGCGGCGCCTTCGCCATCGCGCTGATGCGCTGCAACCTGCCGGGGCGCGCTGTCATCGCCACCGTACCCTGGCTGGTCTTCCTGACGCCGTCCTATCTCAAGGGCCTCGCCTGGGTGCTGCTGATGTCGCCAGGCGGCTATCTGGCGCAGCTCGGCGTGCTGCCGGAAGGTCTCGATCACGCCTTCTTCGCCTTGCCCGGCCTGGTCTTCGTCCACACGCTGAGCCTGTTCCCGCTGGCGAGCTTCATCATCGGCGGCGCGCTGGCCGGCCTCGGCAATGAATTCGAGGAGGCAGCGCGGCTTTCAGGTGCGCGGCCGCTGCGGGTCTGGCTGCGGATCACCTTGCCGCTGCTCGCCCCCGCACTTGCCTTGAGCGCCATCGCCACCTTTGCCGAGGTGCTGTCGGATTTCGGCCTCGCCTCCACCATCGCGCGGCTGTCGAATTTCGGTGTCCTCACTTATGGCATCTATGCCGCAGCCAGCAGCTATCCGGTCGATTTCCCGATGGCCGGCTCGCAATCCCTCATCCTGCTGTCGCTGGTGGTGATGGTGGTACTGGCCGATCGCCTGTTGCGGCGCCAGGCGGCGATGCGCCTCATCTCCGGCCGCGCCAAGCCGGTGCGCTCCTATGTGCTGAAAACCTGGCGCTGGCCGCTGGCGGCCGCGATGCTGCTGATCGCCCTCTTCGCTCTCGCTTTGCCGCTGGTCGCCATCGCCTTCCGCGCCGTCAGCCGCTCGCTCGATGCCGGTCTTGCCTGGAACAATCTCACCGCGATCAATCTTGTCTCCGCCGTGACCTGGGACAGCGAGATCAATGGCGCGCTGCTTCGCAGCCTCATTTACGCCGCCGTGACGGCCCTCATCACCTGCGGCTTTGCGCTGCTGTTGTCGATCCGCCTTGACCGCGCTGCAAAGGTGATGCGGCCGGTGGTGCTCGGCCTTTCTCTCGGCGCGGTTGCCATCCCGGGAATCGTGCTCGGCTTCGGTTACATCCTGGTCTGGAACCGCCTGCCGGTGTTCCGCGACTGGCCCTTCCCGCATTATGGCGCCGCCTCGCTGCTGGTGCTGGGCTATGTCGCCGCCGCCTTTCCCTATTGCCTCGTCATCATCGTCAATGCCGTCGGGCAGCTTGCCCCCAATCTCGGCGATGCCGCGCGGCTCTTCGGTGTCGGCGCCAGCCGGCGGCTGATCCGCATCACCCTGCCGCTGGTCTGGCTCAGCATCGTCACTGCTTTCCTAATGACCTTCATCCGCACCGTCTTCGAACTGCCGATGTCGCAGATGCTGATCCCGCTCGCCGGGCCTCCGGCACCGCCCGTGATCCTGAAATTCTTCAGCCATGACCAGGACGGCCCGGCTGCGGCCTTGTCGCTGGCCGCCATGATCGCGGCCGGTGGCGTTGCTGCCTTGATCTGGCTCGCTGCCCGGCGCCTCGGCGTCCGCTTGGGCGCAACCCGTCCCCATCAAGCAATACCCTCGGGTCAGAACACGGCAAGTGACCTGATGCAAACAGGTGGAGCATGAGAACAGCAATCCTCTCCCGGCAGATGGACAACGCTCTGGCCACGGCCGGCGCCACCACGGCCCCCATCTCCCAGGCTTTGGCCTGCAGCGGCCTCACCAAGACACTCGGCGGACGGCGTGTGCTGCAGGATCTCGATCTTGCCGTCGCCCCGGCCGAGATCGTCTCGCTGATCGGCGCCAGCGGCTCGGGCAAGACCACGCTGCTGCGCCTGATCGCCGGATTGGAGATGCCCGATAGCGGCAGCATCATGCTCGACGGCCAGACGGTGTGGAGCCGCGACCGTCAGGTGCCGCCGGAGCGCCGCCGCATCGGCATGGTGTTCCAGGATTATGCGCTCTGGCCGCATATGACGGTCGACGGCAATCTCGCTTTCGGCCTGCAATCGCAGAACCTGGCGGCGGCAGACATCAAGCGACGGGTCGATCATGCCCTCGAAGTCACCCGCCTTGTCGCCTTGCGCGAGCGCCATCCGAGCGCGCTCTCCGGCGGCCAGCAGCAGCGCGTCGCCATCGCCCGCTGCCTCGCCGCACGGCCTGCTTTGATGCTGTTCGACGAGCCGCTCAGCAACCTTGACGCGGCTCTGCGAGAGGACATGCGGGTGGAGATGATGGAATTGGTGCGCCAGGAAGGCATCACCGTTCTCTATGTGACCCATGACCAGGCCGAAGCCATGGCGGTCTCCGACCGGATCGCCGTGATGCGGGCCGGTGTCATCGCCCAATTCGATACGCCGCAGCGCATCTATGACACCCCAGCCGATACCTTCGTCGCCAGCTTCATCGGCGGCTTTTCGCTGCTGCCGGGCGAAGCCACCGGCGGCTACTTCACCGTCGACAAATATAGCGGCAGCCCCTTGCGCGCGCCGGCGGCCACCAGCGGCGGCGGGACATTGGTCCTGCGCCCGGAAGATGCCCGTCCGGCCGAACGCCATCCCGCCAACCGCCTGAGCGGAATCGTGGCCTCACGCGCCTTCCAGGGCCGCTGCTGGCGCCTGGTCGTGACGATCGGTCAGCACCGCGTCAGGATTGACTGGGCAGAAGATGTGGCGCCAGGATCGGTGGTTGAATTCTCGCTGCCGCCAGAACGCTGCACTGTTCTGCCGGGCTAGCAACCGCGCACAAGACCGCGTTAAGACATGACTGAAAAGACCAGACAAGGCCGAGCATACGCATGAATCTGACGACCATCACATCCACTGTCACCGCCGCCTTCCTCGGCTCCTTCGTCGAGGTGGTCGAGGCTTTCACCATCGTTCTTGCTGTCGGCCTCTCGCGCAGCTGGCGCCCGGCCTTCATCGGCACCGGCATCGCCTTCCTGGTGCTGGCGGCCTTGGTGCTGATCTTCGGCCCCCTGCTCGCGCTGGTCCCGCTGCATCTGCTGCAATTCGTTGTCGGCGTGCTGCTGATCTTGTTTGGCTTGCGCTGGCTGCGCAAGGCGATCCTGCGCGCTGCCGGCTTCATCGCCTTGCATGACGAGGCCAAGGCCTTCGACAAGGAGACAGCGGAATTGCGCAAACAGGCGGCCGACCGCCGTGCCGATTATCTCGCCGGGCTGGCCGCCTTCAAGGCGGTGCTGCTGGAAGGTGTCGAGGTAGTTTTCATCGTCATCGCCGTCGGCGCCGGCCATGGCATGACGCTCTATGCCAGCTACGGTGCGCTGGCCGCTTTCATTGTCGTGCTGGCGATCGGCCTAGCGGTGCATAAGCCGCTGGCCCAGGTGCCGGAGAATAGCCTGAAATTTGTCGTCGGCCTGATGCTGACCAGCTTCGGGGTGTTCTGGATCGGCGAAGGGCTCGGCACCGATTGGCCGGGTGCCGATCTCGCGCTGCTCGGCATCGGCGCCATATTGGCGCTGTCGGCTTTCGTCTTTACCCGCTGGATGCGCGGCCTTGCCGTATCAGCACCGCAAGGGAGTGCCCACTGATCATGTTGCGTTCGATCGTAAGCGAATTCATCAGCCTCTTCGTCGATGACGGCGCGCTGGCACTGCTTGCCGCCATCCTGATCGCTATTGTCACCGGCGCGGTAAAGTTGCTGGACCTGCCGCCCTTTTACGGTGCCATGCTGGTGCTGGCCGGCAGCATCGCCATTCTCGCCGACAGCCTGCGCCGGGCGGCACGGCGCTAGAGCACCGTCGGCGGCGGCCAGGCGTAAGGATCTAGTCGCGGCCACGCTGTCTTGGCGGAGCGGAGCGCAGCCAACCGCGTGCTAACCGGCCTTTTTCGCCGTCGCGGTCTTCTTGGCCGGGGCGATCGGCTTGATCTCTGCAGGTTGGTCGTCCGGCTCGAGCTTTGCCGCGGTGGTGGATTTTTGCGTTGCCGCCTTGTTGGCCAGCAGCGTTGCCTTCAGGGCTGCCTTGTCGGCCGTCGCCTGTTGCTGTTGCTGGGCTTCGTGTTCCAGGCGCAGCGCCCGCAGCCGCGCGATATTGTCGACCAAATTAGCCTTCTCGGCCTCATATTCACGCAAGGCCTCGGCCGCCTCTGCGGCGCGCTCCTGCTTGATTTTCAGCGCAGCCGCCTTCTGCTCCATATCCGCCAATGTCTTCATGAACGCCTCCTCAATTGGGCTACCGCATGAAGCCAGCGGCATCCGGTCAATGCCGAATAACGGCAAAAAAGAAAACCCCGCAGCTGGTAAGCCAGATGCGGGGCACTGCGTCACCAACTTTGCCAGTACATCCGTGGTCAAAGCCGGCGCGTTGTCAGGTCTGTAGCTTATTCAGCCTGCAGATTTTCTGCGGAGGACTTGCCGGTACGGCGATCCGCTACAACTTCAAACGAGACCTTCTGGCCATCACTGAGGGTGCTCAAGCCAGCGCGTTCAACTGCACTGATATGAACGAAGACATCGGGCGCGCCATTCTCAGGCTGAATGAAGCCGAAGCCTTTTTGCTGATTGAACCACTTGACGGTTCCCTTGCTCATGCGAGCGTTTCCTTTAAATAAGAATTGCTTAAGGCCGCGCATTGCGCTGCCGCTCATAGAGATCTGGAGGGAAGTTCGTCAGTCAGGCGCGCTTAAGCGGCGGGGCCAATTCGTTCGGCCGAATCTCTTCCATGAATATGGGGATCACATCCCCATTCCACAAGGGCTTATTCGTGAATGTCGGTATTTTATTCCCTGCGGCGGGTCTTAACCATGAATCTGTATCGCCGACCAGTGTACCGGTCGGCGATATCTCGACGCAGGCCGACAGCCTGACTGTGCATCCGGGCGCTGGTACTCGAACTGGTTAGCTGGCTTTTGGAGCCTTCGCCTTGCGGGAAAGCAGCTTAGGAGCCTTCTCGCTTTTCAATCGCTTCTCTTCCGCCTCGCGGGCAAGACGCAAGGCACGCAGACGCTGGGTATTCTCCAGCATCTTCGCCTTCTCTTCCTCGTATTCCTGCATGGCGATGGCGGCATCGGCGGCGCGTTCCTCGCGCAGCCGAAGGGCTTCCGCTTTCTTCTCGGCGTCAGACTGCTGACTATCCGACTGCTGGCCGGATTGCGGGTCAGATTGTTGGATGGGGGACTGCTGAAAAACCTCGGTCGTATTCGGCATTATATCTCCCTGAAGCCGCGATCGCCTGACACGTCATTGTCACGTGCCGAAGGTGACCCACGACAAAAGAAAAACCCCGCAGCTGGCATTCCAGTTGCGGGGCCTGCATCGCGCGCTATGCCAGTTCATCCGTGGTCACGGCGCGCCATCCGCCTTTCGGCAAGGACGTCTTGCAGAGTATGGGCGACGGTTGGACATCGCCGATATGCTACTGGGAAGTTGATATGGTGATTGACGACCTGCTCTGCAAGAGCCACGCGGAAAATAGCCCCCACTATCGCCGATCGCTCATGTTGGGGGGCGATTGAGATCAATAATCGCTTCGAACCCATCCTTCATGCCGGTGGCGGGTGATTGCAGCCGAAGGTTGTAGCCAGCCTGCTGCAGAATCGTCTCGACGATAGCAAGGCCCAGTCCTGAGCCTGTGGCCGAAGTCGGCCCGCGCTTGAAGCGGGTGGTCAGTTCAGCCAGGGTCGCGTGCGGAATTACAGCACCGCCATTGCTGACACGCAGGCAGCGATCGGCGCCGAGCGATACCCGGACCGGCGCTGATGGCGCGCCATGGAAGAAGGCATTGTCGAGCAGGTTTCGCACCACAATGGCAAAGGCGTCGATATCGATCGCGGCCACCAGCTCAGTCACGTCACCGAGATCGACGACCAGCCGTGACCTGATCTCCGGCTTCTCCAGATAGTCTCCGAGGACGAGATCAAGGACAGGCAACAGGTCGGCAGGCTCGTTGTCCAGCGACATGCCGCTTTCGGCGCGCGAGAGCTGCAGCAGCTTCTCGGCGAGATCGCCGATCCGCCGCAGGGACATGATCGCCTGTTGAACCCGCTCGCGCTTTGCGGCCCCACCGGTCTCGGCGGCAAGCCGCTGCAGCTGAGCGAGTGCCGCTGCCACCGGTGTCCGCAATTCATGGGCACTGTTGGCGGCAAAGCTACGTTCATGCTCCAAAGCAAGCCGCAACCGCAGCAGCAGATGATTGAGACCATGCACCACCGGCATCAGTTCACGCGGCAAATCGGCTTCCGGCAAGGGATCGAGATTGCTGCCACTGCGGCTTTCCATCTCGCTGCGCAACGCCTCGATCGGCGCCGTCCCCTGTCGTACCACCCGGAAGATCACGATCCCCGCCAGCGGCAGCAAAGCGGCGAGTGGTAGAGCCAGCCAGATCAGGCTGTCCCAGATTGCCTCGGCACGATGATCGCGCGCTTCGCCCACCTGGATGAAGAGCTGGCCGTCTTTTGTTACCTCGGTATAGAAATGCTGCCCGTCGATATCGGCGAAACCGGTCTGCAAGGGGGCGGCAAAGGCCTCGGGTGGCGCGTCATGCGAGTGCAGGATCACGGTGCCGCCGGCGTCGCGAACCTGGTATTGCAGATATTCTTGATGCGGCGGCGCGAATTCACTGTCATTGGCATCCGGCGCACCGGCTTCGTCATGCTCGCGCAGATGCTCGACTACCAGAGGTCGCAGCCTTTGCGCGGTTTCCTGCAAGGCACTGTCGAAGACCTCGTTGATCTCATGGGTCGTGACCAAAGCGGCGAAAGCTGTCGCGGCCAGCCAGAGCAGGCTGAGGCCGAGACCGAGCCGCGTCATGAGGCGCCCGGCTAGGCTCCATAAACGCGGATTCTGTGTCATACGCGCCTGTCGGGTGGCATGCGGTTGTTCCGCCGCCTCGGCATGCGATGGAATGCTCATGCGGCACCCCCGCCGATCTGATAGCCGAGGCCGCGCTTGGTGCGGATCACCTCGGGGCCGAGCTTGCGGCGCAGATTGCTGACATGCACCTCTACCGTATTGCTCTCGATCTCGGCACCGAAAGGATAAAGCGCTTCCTCGATCTGTGCCTTCGGTACCACGGCATTCGGCCGTTGCAGCAAGCGCTCGAGAACCGCCCATTCACGCGCCGTCAGTTCCGCCACCGTGCCATCGCGCCAGGCCTGGCGATGCGCGAGATCGAGGGCTACATCGCCGATGCGGAAGACCGGATTGGGATTGCCGGCATAGCGCCGGGCGACGGCCGCCACCCGGGCCTGAAGTTCATCGAGATCAAAGGGCTTTACCAGATAGTCATCGGCGCCGGCATTGAGGCCGGCAATGCGATCGCGGATCTGGTCCCGCGCCGTGAGGATGATGACCGGCCGCTGGTCACCGCGGCGTCGCAAGGCTGCCAGCAAATCAAGTCCCGACCCGTCGGGCAGATGAAGATCGAGCAGCACCAACCCGTAATCGACGGTGCGCAGCGCGACATCGGCGTCGGCCAGCGTCTGCATCCAGTCGACCGCATGCCCGGCAGCGGCAATATGCTCCTGTACCGCCTGCCCCAGCGGCCGTTCATCCTCGACCAGCAAGACCCGCATCTTTATCCCTCATCGCCCCGGCCTTTGGCCGGCCCGCCGGGCGTCTCGCGCCTGCTTCAAAAATGACGCACCAAGCGGGACTGCGCCACCGGTCCACCCATGCTGCGACATTTTGCCCGCTTAAGGTTGGCTTCAGCTTGGCCCGCCAGATTTGCCCCGTTACCGCTCAAACAGCATCCCAACCTGAGGAATTCAGAATGAAGAAGTTGACAATCCTTGGCGCCTTTATTGCCACCCTCGCTGCCGCCCCGGCTTTCGCCGGCGATCTTTGCAGCGTACCGCAAGCCGAATGGCAGCCGAAAGAGGCGTTGCAGAAGCAACTCGAAGCCGATGGCTGGGCCATCAAGAAGATCAACGTGGATGAAGGCTGTTACGAGGTCTACGCCAAGAAGGGCGACCAGCGCATGGAAGCCTATTTCAACCCGAAGACCTTCGAAATCGTGAAGCAGTAGGAGTCGAAGATGGCGACGATGGTAAAAGTCTGGGATCCGCTCGTTCGCGTCTTCCATTGGAGCCTCGTCGCCAGTTTCGCGACGGCCTGGCTCACCGCGGAAGACTGGAAGAGCCTGCATCACTTTGCCGGCTATGCGGCGGGTTCGCTCATCGCCTTGCGGCTGATCTGGGGCCTGGTCGGCACGCGCTACGCACGGTTCCGCCAGTTCGTGCGGTCGCCGGCGACGGTGATCCGCTATCTGCGTGACATCGCCACCGGGAACGAAGCCCGCTATCTCGGCCACAACCCCGCCGGCGGTTTCATGATCCTGGCCCTGCTCTGCTGCATGTCCGGGCTGTGCTTCACCGGCTGGCTCTCCACCACCGACGCCTTCTGGGGCACCGAATGGCTGGAGATCCTGCATGTGAGCCTCGCCAATGTGATGCTGGGCCTCGTCGGCCTGCATGTCGGCGGCGTGATCCTGGCCAGCATGCGGCACCGCGAAAGCCTGGTCCATGCGATGGTGAGTGGCCGCAAGCGGGCCCCCGCTATGTCGGACGTCTCCTGAAGATCGGCCGGGCAGGCGCAGACATATTTACCTTCGATGACCGTCACGGTGGTGTCCCCCACCGACCGGATTGTCGGATTGCCGTCGGTCCGCACGCATGCCCCCAAATGCGTGCGGATCGCGGCTCAATATCGAGAGATCAATATTCCCTAAGACTGCAAGGCGGCGTTCCCGGACGCCGTTTTGCCTTGCCGGCAAAGCAAAACGCCGCCACCGATCTATGGGATCGATGGCGGCGCCCTGGACGCTCGGGGATGTAGGTACCGGTGGGGGATCCGGCCTCGAGGATGAGCGCCCGACTTTGTTTCCCGGGATTAGGCCCGCTTAAGCCGAGGGCTGTGCGTCCGGATTATCGGGACCGGCCGCGGGGCCCTGCGGGCGGTTACGACGCTCCGACATGAACTGGTCGAATTCGGCCTTGTCCTTGGCCTGGCGCAGGCGCTCAAGGAATTCGAAGAACTCCTTCTGTTCTTCCTCCAGGCGGCGCAGGGTGTCGGCGCGGTATTCATCGAAGGCACTGTTGCCGCTGCTTTCCTGGCGGTTCCAGTGGCGGCCCCAGCCGCAACCGCGTTCCTGCCAGCGCCCACGCGCCTTGCGCATCTCGTCCCAGCAACCACGTTGCCAGCCGCCATGTCTCCAGCTTGCCATGCGTCCACTCCAGAAAAGGTAGAACAGGATTGCCAGCCCGACCGGCCAGCAGAAGATGAAGCCCAGGATCGTCGCACTGATCCAGGCCGGTTTGCCGATGTCATCGAGCCTTGCTGCGATGCCCATACTGCGCACTCCCATCAGGTTACAGGGAACGAAATGTGAATGTTAATGACATTTACATAGATAAGGAAAGCCCTGCCCTCTGTCAAGGTTATGCTTGGTGTCACGTTTCAGAAAAAGCGTTCATTTTCAAATAAGCGACCCGGACATTTTCAGGGTGCGCGATTCCGCACCGCAACTTCGTTCCGCGATTCTCTCGACGATGTCGTCGCGGCCATTCACGGGACTATCTTTTACCTTAAGACTTTCCGCCCTATCAGCTTGGCAGATACTCCTTGCTCCAGCTCTCGCTGATGGCACCCGCTTCGCACATCTCGTCGATATGCCACCTCGGGTACTGAAGCTCCGAAAGGATCTCGCGCGTGGAGGAACCGAATTTCTCCGCCGGCCGCAGCTGGTAGACTTTGCCGGCAGCCGGACGAACCGCATATGGATCGAGCTGCGTCACCACGTGCCCGCTAGGATGGCCTCGGTAGGTCGAGAACGAATAGCTGCCTCGATGGATGCCTGGCGTTCCGTCTGCCTCGCGGCTCATCCGTGCGCGAATGTTCTCGATGTTGTCGCAAGGGGCCGCGCCGACATCGACTGCGTGCAATTTCCGGCACCATTCCTCGACGGGTAACTTCAGAAATGCGGCTTCGAGCAGGGCAGCTCGTTCACCCGGCGCGGCCGACATGACACCCTGCAGACCCTCCACCGCATCCAGCTTGGGCAGGTCCTTCTCCAAGGCGCAGAGCAGGAGGTAACGGCCGGTCGACGTCCGGTAAAAGCGGTTGAGCTCGCTGTTGCCTTTGACCTCGCGACCTGCGGGCTCGTCAAACGCCGCACGCCCCCGGTAGTCATGACAAAACGGTATCTGCGCAAGACCGCTCAGCGCCGACAGCGAGGTCCTCGCCCGATCGACCCGGCCGGTGAGGCGCTTCTGGTACAACGCGGCGGCAATGCCGAGCGCTGCGCCGAAGCCACACATTACATCGATCGTACCGACATGGGCATGCTCCTCCGGCGTCTCCATCGATCCTCCGAAGCGAAGCATGATCCCCGTCGCTGCCTGCACGAGATCGTCATATCCGAGGTAATTCGTCCTCGGTCCCGGCCGAACACCGCTGAAGCAATCCAATTGGCAGAAGATGGCATCCGGATTGATGGCCCTGAGGCCTTCCGCATCGAGCCCCATCTCCTGAATCTGCTGATCGGTGGCATTCCAGATGACGATGTCCACGGACTTTACGAGTCGCTCCAGCACGCTTCGCCCCATTGGCGAGCGGATGTCGGTGAGGAGCGAACGCTTGCTCCGCATATGGGACATGCCGAAGATGACGGTATTCCAGCAGTCATAGAAAGGCTTCGCCGGGTCGAGCTTGATCACCTCGGCGCCGAAGCGCGCGAGATAGGCGCCGGAATGCGGTCCGGCGATGACGTTGCAGAGATCCAGGACCTTAACGCCGTCTAGCCAGCCAACGGGTGTCGGCGCCGATATCGCACACGGAAGCGCGGTCTTGATGGCCCTAAGAGCCTCGAGTGCCTCTTCCACGGAGACCTGCCGGCGTGGCCTCGGCGATAGCATGGCCTCGCCGCTGCCGGCCAACCAGGCCATTGGCCCGGGCTGAAGCATCTTGCCATAGATCGGATCGTTCACCTCGATCATCAGCCCGGTTGCGGCGGCATGGGGGTCATGGATCCATTCTTCGAGCCATCGGTGCGGTGCGCCCGGAAACTTTCCTTCGCCGAAGGTCTTTTCCCACTCGCTCGCGCTGCGCGTCAGGAAGACCGCCTTCATCCGATCCGTGATCTTGTCGGCCCAGAACTTAGGCAAAGGATACACGCCCAGGGACACGTCGGATTCCCATTCGCTCCGGGGAAGATAGGTGTCCTCGACCTCGGCCAGCCCTTCTGCGACCAGGCTGTCGTAAATCCCCAACGTCTGAAGGCACCGCTTGGCATGATGCTTGTGGCTGGGGCAGACGACATAGAACATGCGGTCATCGGCGCATTTGTAGCTGCGGTAAAACGGGTCGAGCAGATCCTGGAGCTGGTCATAGCTGAGGTCCATGGACCGGCCCTCGGATCGCCGGCGCTCGATCTCCTCTTCGCGCTGCGTCTTGTACCGCTCCGGGTATCCATCGATCTTGATCGAGTTGTAGGAAAGCCCTTCCATGACCGCGGCGGCAAGCGGGACCTCGATATGATCCCCCTGCCCCGTGATTACACGCGACTGGAGCGCCAGGACCACGGCTGAACTTGCGAGCATGGTGCCGTAGGCCGATGCCAGCGGCAGTGGCGAGAAGGACGGGTTGATTCCCATGAGGACCCTGTTGAGCCCCATATCCGTGTAGACACCGGACGCCGCGGCAATAACGCTCTCGAAAGCGCGCCATTCCCGGCGCAACTCGTCATTCGACGCGAAGCCCGGCATAGAGAGCGTGATCAGGCCCGGTTGCCTGGCCCGCAGCATCTCGAAGTCCAACCCCAAGCGTTTCATGACGCCCGGACGGAAGTTCTCGATCACGATGTCGGCTTCGGCGATCAGCTCATGGGCATGATCTAAACCGGCCGCCGTCTTCAGGTCGATGTTGACGAGCAGCTTGTTGCGGTGAAGGACGGCATTGGCCGGACTGTCCCACATCGGGCCGGTCGGCGGATCGACATGGATGACGGTCGCCCCGAGATCGCCAAGGATCATCGCGACAGCTGGTCCGGCGATGAATTGCCCGAAGTCGACGACCTTGACCCCGGACAACGGGAGGTTTGAGCGATCTGCTTTTACCATAATGTGGATCCCGAGATGACGTTCTAGTTGCGCGGATGCAGTTAGCGGAACGGCGGACAGGTTCTATTGGCCGCCGGCGATCCAGCGTGCGGCCTTCTCCGCGATCATCAGCGTCGGAGAATTCGTGTTTCCACTGGTGATGGTCGGCATGATGCTGGCATCCACGACCCGCAGGCCATCGACGCCATGGACACGGAGACGCTGGTCCACGACGGCGAAGGGATCTTCTCTTTTGCCCATCTTCGCGGTTCCGACCGGGTGGAAGATCGTCGTGGCGATATCGCCAGCGAGCTTCACCAATTCCTCGTCCGACTGGAATCCGATGCCGGGTTTCAGTTCCTGCGGTCGATATTTCGCCAAGGCCGGCTGCGACACGATATGGCGCACCTGGCGCAGACTGTCGGCGGCGATCCTTCGGTCGTCGTCGGTCGCCAGATAGTCCGGCGCGATCGCCGGCGCCTCGTCGAAGCGGGGCGAGCGGATATTGACTGTGCCGCGGCTGCTCGGATTGAGATTGCAGACGCTGGCGGTGAAAGCCGGAAACGGATGAAGCGGTTCGCCGAAGGCGCCGAGGCTGAGCGGTTGGACATGATATTCGAGATTGGCGTGCGGGCGGCTCGGATCGGACCGGGTGAATGCGCCAAGCTGGCTTGGGGCCATGCTCATCGGGCCCGAGCGGCGGAGGGCGTATTGCAGCGCTATGCGCGCCTTGCCGGTCAAGGTGTTGGCGAGCGTATTCAAAGTCTTGGCGCCCTCGACTTTGAAAATGGCCCTGATCTGCAGATGATCCTGCAGATTCCCACCAACCCCGGGCAGGTCCCGGATGACCTCGACGCCGTGCTCCTTGAGGAGCGACGCCGGACCGAGGCCGGAAAGCTGAAGTATCTGCGGTGTAGCGATGGCGCCCGCCGACAGGATCACATCACGCTTGGCGCGCAGCTTCAGAGAGGCTCCATCCTGTTGCAGCGCGACGCCGGTGCAGGAAAGGCCACCGTCCGCCCTGGTCTCCAGAAGAAGGCGTTCGACCTGGGCGCCGGTGAGGACCGTCAAGTTATGGCGGTGCTTGACCGGGCGGAGGAAGGCCTTTGACGTGTTCCACCGCCAGCCGCGCCGCTGGTTGACCTCGAAATAGCTGACCCCGGCATTGTCGCCGGTGTTGAAATCGTCGACGCGTGGAAAACCGGCTTCGCTCGCGGCGTCGGCGAAGGCATCGAGCAAATCCCATCTCAGGCGTTGTTTCTCGATACGCCATTCGCCGCCGTGACCATGAAAATCGGAGAAGCGGCCATTGTCGCCGGTTTTCGGGTCGGCGCCGCCGTCGCGGCGGTAATGATCTTCATGCGCCTTGAAATCGGGAATCACGTTCTCCCAGTTCCAGCTGCTATCGCCCGTCAGTTGGGCCCACTGGTCGTAATCCCGTGCCTGGCCGCGCATGTAGATCATGCCGTTTATGGAGGAGCACCCCCCAAGGGTCTTCCCCCTGGGATACCGCAAGGTCCGGCCATTAAGCCCGGCGCTGGGCTCCGTTGAATAAAGCCAGTCGGTCCTCGGATTGCCGATGCAATAGAGGTAACCGACCGGGATGTGTATCCAGGGATAGGTGTCTCGCTTGCCCGCTTCCAGCAGCAGGACCCGTTTCGCCGGATCCTTGCTTAGGCGATTGGCGAGCAGGCAGCCCGCTGTACCGGCGCCGACGATGATGTAGTCGTATGCTTCGTCATCCATGATCGGGCGCTCACCTGGCGACCGGCATCGCGAATTCGGCGCCTTTGGCGATGCTCTCCGGCCAGCGCTGCATGATCGACTTCTGCCGGGTATAAAAGCGCACACCTTCCTCCCCGTAAGCGTGCGTATCTCCGAAGAAGCTCTTCTTCCAGCCGCCGAACCCGTGCCATGCCATCGGCACCGGGATCGGCACATTGATGCCAACCATGCCGACCTGGATGTGACGGCCAAACTCCCGTGCGGCGTTGCCGTCTCGCGTGAAGAGGCTCACGCCGTTGCCATATTCATGCGCATTGATGCGGGCGATGCATTCGCCGACATCGGACGCTCTCATGCAAGAGAGGACGGGCCCGAAGATCTCTTCGCGGTAGATCGTCATCTCGGGCGTGACATGATCGAAGAGCGTGCCGCCGAGCCAGAAACCCTTATTCCCGCCGGCAACGCGGTGATCGCGGCCATCCACGACAAGCTGGGCGCCTTCGGCGACGCCCTTCGCGATGTATGAGGTGATCCGGTTCCGTGCAGCTTCGGTGACGATCGGGCCCATCTCGATATGGGCATCCAGGCCGTCGCCGACCTTGAGGTGGCGCGTCCGCTCTGCCAGCAGAGGTATGATCCTGTCGCCGACATCGCCAACCAGCATCGCGACGGAAATCGCCATGCACCGCTCGCCCGCAGAGCCGTAGGCGGCCCCCATCAGGGCGTCGACCGCTTTGTCGAGATCGGCATCGGGCAGGATCACCATGTGATTCTTCGCGCCACCGAGAGCCTGGACCCGCTTGCCGTATCTGGCGCCGGTTTCGTAGACGTGGTTCGCGATCGGGGTCGACCCGACGAAGGAGACCGTAGCAACGTCAGGATGTGCCAGCAAGGCGTCGACAGCTACCTTGTCGCCTTGCACGACGTTGAAGACGCCGTCCGGGAATCCGGCTTCCTTCATCAGATCGGCATAGAGCAGCGTCGGCGACGGATCGATCGGGGATGGCTTTAGAACGAAAGTGTTTCCCGTGGCGATGGCCAAGGGGAACATCCACATCGGGACCATAACCGGGAAATTGAAAGGCGTAATGCCCGCGACCACGCCCAGCGGCTGCCGGAGCGTCCAGTTGTCGATGCCGGTCGAGACCTGATCGGTGTAACCGCCCTTGAGCAGTTGAGGGACGCCGCACGCGAATTCGACGATGTCGATGCCGCGCTCCACCTCGCCGCAGGCGTCGCTGAAGATCTTGCCATGCTCACGCGTGATTGCCCGCGCGATTTCTTCCTTGTGGTCATTCAAGAGGCCGAGGAAGCGGTTCATCAGCCGGGCCCTGCGGATGGGCGGCATGTTGGCCCAGTTCGGGAAGGCCGCTCGCGCCGCGGCGACTGCCTGGTGGACCTCTTGGTCGGAGGCGAGCGCGACCCGTCCGGTCACCTGTCCGGTCGCGGGATTGAAGACGTCCTGCGCGCGCCGGGCGTCGCCCTGGACGCGCCTGCCGCCGATGAAATGCCCGATCTCGCCGCTGGTCATGCTTTCTCTCCGCTCGGACCTCCGGTGACGTTCACCAGGAGACAGGCTTTTTTCCCACTCGCCGGGCGCCGCGAATAGGTCTGTAAGTTTCATCCAAGTATTAGTTTTTTCGATAATATGTGGTACGTTTCCCGGTATTCCTTTTGGGCGAGCATCAGGACATGGCAGATCGGCTGCGTGACCTACCACCATTGAAATCGTTGCGTGTTTTCGAATCCTGTGTGCGTCTCGGCAGCTTCAGTAAGGCGGCATTGGCGCTCAATGTGGGGCAGCCTGCCATTAGTCATCAGATTCATGCTCTGGAGGTCGATCTCGGAACCCGATTATTCGAGCGACGGGGTTCGAGGACGATCCCGACGCCCGAGGCACTGACGTACTACCGAAGCGTCTCGGAGGCGCTCAGCGAGATGGCGCGTGCCAGCGCGGCCCTCCGTCGCGCCAGTCGGGTACCGGCTCTCACCGTTGCGGCCTATCCTGGCGTCGCGACATTCTGGCTGATGCCGCGACTGTCCCGCGTGAAGCAGAGCGATCCGGACCTCGCCATCAGGGTGATCACCGCTGAGCGGGAGCAGGAAATGCCGCTCGAGGAAGTGGATTGCGCCATTCTGTTCGGTGACGGGGAATGGCCGGGATACGAGAGTCATCTCTTGATGCAGGAGCGCGTATTGCCGGTCGCGGCACCCGCCGTTGCCGCAAGCCTTGCCGGAAAATCCTGCGATGCCCTGCTGCGCCTAGGGCCCCTGATCCACCTTGAGGACCAGGACCGCCGTTGGTTCACGTGGTCGGACTGGAGAGATGCACGATCGCCCGCAACCGAACGGATGGATCCGGGTATCGCAGTCACGGATCACGGCATCGCCATTCATCAGGCGTTGATGGGTCACGGGATCGCCCTGGGATGGCAAGGCGTCATTGATGAGCTGCTGCGCAACAAGCTGCTCATTGCGCTTGACAGCGACCTCCTGTCGTCCGACCGCGGATACTTTCTGGTCGGAGCGTCTGGTTTCTTCGATACGCGCGTCGGGCGCCTCGTTCTGCAAGCCCTCGTCCAGCCTGATTGATTGCCCGTTCTTCGCAGCCGCTTTCAGCCATAAATTCCGCGCAAGAACCATTGGTGCGAACCGGTGGCGCGATCGACGCCGGCCCCGGAAGGCCCAATAACACTTGCCGATCGGCTTTGAAGCCCTGCGCCGATGAACAGCTGCGCGAGGACTCGCGATCGCTGGAAAATAGCCGGTGCGGACACACAAAACATACGTCTTGATTTAATTAAATAATTTTCGCTTTTCGACTCATCGAGCTTGAATGCCGACAGCCTTGCCGAATTACCCCGATCATGCGTTTTTGCACATCCGGTCAGGCTTCGGAGGGGGCGCTCACCGAACGGCAGCCGCTGAACCCGGTGAAAACGAGCAAGTGCGGAGCCCGGGGGCAAACATGCTGAGGCTATAAACGCTTCGTTATCGACGAGACAACATCGCGGAGCCAGCAATGGGCCGGGTGGCGGTCCAGTCGCCGATGCCACAGCATCGTGGCGCGCACCAGCGGTGAGTCATAAGGCAGCTCGCAGATCTGCAGCGGATGGTGGCGCACGAATTCCTGGGCGATCCCGCGACTCAACGTCGCGACCATGTCCGACTGCATCAGGATGGCCGCTGCCGAGAGAAAGGGCGCCTCCAATGCGATATGTCGCGCAAGTCCCTCCTTGGTGAGCCACAGGTCGATGAAGCTGGTATCCTCGTGGCTGGAAGAGATCTCAAGGTGAGGGAGCGCCGCGAAGGTCGCCGCCGACATCTTTTGCTGACTCGCCGGATGATCGCGCCGCATCACGATGACAAAGGGATCTTCGAGCAGGCGCTTCATGACAAAGCGCTCTCCCGGACTATCCGCACTGCTGAGCACGAGGTCGAATTCGCCGCGATCCAGCCGCTCAGCCAGGTCCAAGGTACCGCTCGGGCGTAGATCGAGATGGACCCCTGGTGCTGCAGCCGACACCGCGGCCACCAGCGGCGGGACGATGAATACCGCAGCGTAATTGTTAACGGCAATGGTAAAGCGCCGGTCCGCCAAAGCCGGATCGAATGACGCCGGCTCGAGCGCGAGCTGCATCTCGTTGAGCGCGTTGCGCAACGGCAAGGCAAGCGCCTCGGCACGGGGTGTCGGCGCCATCCCTTCCGGCGTGCGGATGAAGAGCTCGTCTTTGAGCATATGGCGCAACCGCGTCAAGGCATGGCTCATTGCCGGCTGGCTGAGCCCGATGCGGCTCCCCGCACGGGTGACGTTACGCTCCTGCATGATCGCATCGAACACGATCAGGAGGTTAAGATCGATGGCGCCCCAATTCATGACAAACATATGTCCGTGACGAGAATGCATTTCAAGCATGCCGCCTCGAAAACTATGTCCTCTGTGCGGAGATTGATCCGCACTGAAGAAAGCCGCCGCCCGAGGTGGCGTAAACCAAATGGAGATTTTCTGATGAAAACCGTACCGGCCATCTTTTTTACCCTGGCCACCATCGTCGCTGGCAGTACCCTGTCAGCCGTTTCCAGCTATGCCCAGAGCTATTCATCCGATCAGCAGTCCTGCGGATATTCGAATGACGGCGACTGCCCGTCTAAACCGTCCCACAACATGGCTGGGCCTGTCCACGGCTTTCACGACGGCGGGCGAGCG
>Ga0209148_1000966_pt1 | contig 18702 bp, 16 predicted proteins | sample AraplaCol_mMF_r2_2_FD_184288 | JGI IMG/M metagenome (GOLD analysis project Ga0209148, IMG submission 184288) | Arabidopsis root microbial communities from North Carolina, USA - plate scrape CL_Col_mMF_r2 (SPAdes) (version 2) | ecosystem: Host-associated > Plants > Roots > Endosphere | place... | reverse complement strand
CGGAGGGTTGGCGAGCATCGCCAACAACGAGCTATCGGATTGGCTCATCGATCCCAAACTGGAGTTTCTGGCAAACCACGAGAGCCGTGGCCATATGGCGAGTGATCTAGCGCGCTACGCGTTCGCTGCCGCATTTGCGGAAGAGACGGGCCTCTCTCCCAAAGCAACGGAATTCCCGGTCCAACTCGCACCCGCGCACGAGAACTGGAACACCGGCAAGTTCGCTGATCGATTTCGCGTCCAATGCTGGGGCGAGCCATCCACCACTGTCACAAGCCACATCGCAAAGGACGGGCACTATTTCATTCATCCCGATCCTCTCCAGTGCCGCGCTCTCTCTGTTCGAGAAGCTGCGAGACTTCAAACTTTCCCGGATAACTACTTTTTTGAAGGCAACCGGACGCAGCAATACACACAGGTTGGAAACGCCGTTCCTCCCCTGCTTGCCAAGCAGATTGCAGCGATAGTCTATCAAGCCCTCACACTGCCTCCACAGGACCGGGTATCGTCTTCGGAAGGCTTAGACACGAGCTCCTTAGCTCATCAGGGCGAGTTGGCGCTTACGTCCTGACCATTCGGGCGTTTGCCATTGCATCCCGCAACGCCTGCACCTTCCGGTTCAGCTTGCCCAACTGCTCGCCCGTCATCCCCGAACTCTCGGCCAGCGTCTCGCCCAGGCAGCCGCATTCGTTCCGTATCTCCCGCCCGCGATCGGTGAGGCGGACCTGGACCTGGCGTTCGTCGGCGGGGTTGCGGGTGCGGGTGAGGAGCGCGGCGCTTTCCAGACGCTTCACCAGCGGGGTGATGGTGGAGGATTCGAGGCCGAGGCGTTCGGCGATCTCGCCGATGGTGCGGCCGTCCTGTTCCCACAAGGCATGCAGCACGAGATATTGTGGGTAAGTGAGGCCGAGGCGATCGAGCAGCGGCTTGTAGGCGCGGCCGATCGCCATGCTGGCGCTGTAGAGCGCGAAGCAGAGCTGCTCATCCAGCGGGAATGGGGCGGACATACGGTGGCTCCTTTTCTTCTTGCGCGGATGGCCCAGTTCAGACCGACTCCTGCTTTTCGCAGCGGCCCCAGCCTCCGCTGGGGCGACGGATTTCGGAAATATATATCGCGATAAACTTTGTTGTGGACAAGGGAAGCGCGACTCGCTAGGTAATAGTTATCGCGATAAGGATTATCGTGATCTATATAGCCCTGTCAGACGAGGAGTTTCTTCATGTCCGTGAACGCTCTCTACACCACCCGCGCCACCTCCACCGGCGGCCGTGACGGCCAGTCGCGCGTCGAGGACGGCAAGCTGGCCTTCACGCTCTCCACGCCCAAGGAACTGGGCGGCGCGGGTGGCGACGGCACCAACCCGGAGCAATTGTTCGCGGCGGGTTATTCGGCCTGCTTCATCGGCGCGATGAAGGTTGCGGGCCAGCAGCTGAAGATCCGCGTGCCGGCCGAAACGCAGGTGACCGCGCATGTCGGCATCGGGCCGCGCAGCGAAGGCGGGTTCGGGATCACGGCGGAGCTGGAGATCGCGCTGCCGGGCCTGGAGCGGGACGAGGCGGAACGCCTGGTCGCGGCCGCGCACCAGATCTGCCCCTATTCGAATGCGACGCGGGGCAATGTGGATGTGAAGCTGACGATCGTTGACGCGCCCGCTTTCGCCTGATCGGAATTCCGACGCAGCGGGCATTACGCCCGCCGCGTCGGACCCGTCCGGCCCCTGTCATAAGGCGGGCAGCCCGCAGGAGAACGGCAGGCGCCAGATATCCCCGGCGAACGCGGGTAAAGGCCATGGCTCGAAAGGGGATTGGCGGCACGCGATTGCGGCCTCGCCCTAACCCTCTCACAAAGCCCGATATTGTCAGGTCCGTTGCGGCCCTACCGCGCAAAAATGGCCGTTAACCGCGATTTCCGTGGAAAAATGATGAACGCCCCGTTAATGGATGTCCAAGATTCGTTCACCGTTGCTTTCCTTGGGGGATCCATGTTCAAGACCATTATCGCCGCCGCCATGCTGGCAGGTGCCGCGCTTCCGGCCGCCGCGCAGACCTATGACGCTTTTTCGACCTTCAACGGGACGCAGGGCGCGGGCAATTTCACCTATGGCAGCTGGGACGGCAGCAACTTCACCGCCTTCACCGGCGACACCGGCTGCAGCAACAAGATCAGCGACGTGGTCTGCCTGGGCGACCTGCCCGGCGCCTTCGCCACCACCGCCGGCGCGCACCAGTCGGGCACCGTGATCGTTCCCGGCGATGCGCTGATCCTGCACCCCGGCCCGAATGCCGGCCAGGCGGCCGCCGTGATGTTCACCGCGCCGACCACGGCCGACTATTTCGTCGATTTCTCGGCCTTCGTTGCCGACAATAATCCGTCGGGCGTCAACCTGATCCTGTTCAGCCCGACGTTTGGCGTGAGCCAGCAGTTCGTCACGCTGAGCGCGTCGAACCCGAGCTTCTCGATCAGCAATTACCTGCTGGGCCCGGGCGTCGATGCGCCCGCGGGTTTCCAGTTCGGCTTCGCGGTCGATTATGACGGCAGCTATTATAACGATAGCACCGGCATCAAATTCACCGTCAGCACGGTGCAGGACGGCGCGGTGCCGGAGCCGACGTCGTGGGCGCTGATGGTTGGCGGCTTCGGCCTGGTCGGTGGCGCGATGCGCCGCCGTAGCGCCAAGCTCGCCGCCGCCTGAACGCGGTAAAGAGACTGAACCCAAAGGGGCTCGGCGCGGAAGTGCCGGGCCCCTTTTCTTTGAGCATCGCCCTGGCAACCGGCCGGCTCGCCAAGGCCGGACGGCTGGTTTAGGGTACGGGGAAATCGGGGTTTCCCCGAGCCGAGGCGACAGAAAGGCTCCACATCCGGATATGCTGAAGAATCTGTTTTCGAAGCCCGCCGCTGCGACCGAGCCGGACGCCGGCGAAAGCGCGACGCCGGAATCGCGATCGTTCACCGCGGGCTGGCTGCTCAATACCGAAGCGACCAGCATCATCTGGGATACGCCGCGGGCGGTGCGGGTGGAATCGCAGAGCAGCGATCCGCGATCGGTGGGGATGTGCCCCTCCGTGCTCGATTTCGACCGGCGGCATTTCGTGATCAACTGCCCGATCGACGTGCATCTGCGCATGAACCTGTCGCGCGGCGACATGGAGATCACCAACGTATTGGCGGAGAAGAGCCCGATCCGTTCGGAGGAGCTGCAGCGCTGGATCGTGTTCCAGCCGCGCCACGAATGGCGCAACCCGCAGCGGCCGGTTCTGCAGATGCTGACGAGCTATGTGTTCGTGTCGGACGATCCCCTATTCATCAACCAGATGCCGCCGTTGCTCCATTATGCGGGCGACACGCGGCCGGGGGTGCAGATCAACGGGCGCTTCCCGATCGACATCTGGCCGCGCGCGCTGATGTGGGCGTTCGAATGGCATGACACGAGCAAGGACCTGATCCTGAAGCGGGGCGAGCCGTTGTTCTACGTGCGGTTCGAGGGGCCGGATCCGGCGGCGCCGATCCGGCTGATCGAGGCGAAGAAGACGCCCGAACTGATGAGCTTCATCAGCTCGATCACCGGGGTGAGCGAGGTGGTGGGGCAGACCTATTCGCTGTTCAAGACCGCGCGCGAGCGGCGGCCGGCGCGATTGCTGTTCCCCAAGGAATGAGTGGGCCTGGGCGAACGGACATGAAACGAGAGGGACGCGGACGTTGAAGTATCTTGAGGTCGTGAACTGGTCCGCCAAGGGCGACAGCATCCACCTGGACATGCTGGGCGAGGATCAGGAGGTGCACAGCTTCGACGTGAGCGCGGGCTGCGCGGGCGTGCTGGTGGGTGCGCTGGCGGCCGAGGTCGGCAAATTGGAAGGCCGCGCCGAGGAAGCGCAGCTGGTCCGGCCGACGGGAATGCAGACGGGCAAGACCGCGGAGGGCGAGCCGATATTGTTCATGTCGTTCAAGGGCGGGGCGGAACTGCCGATGGTGTTCAAGCGCGAAGTGCTGGACGTGCTGATCGCCGAGCTGGAGAAATTGAAGAGCGTGCTGGGCGGCGGGAAATCGGAGGTTCGCTGGCGCTGAGGGGCGCTTAATCGCGCACATATTCCAGGCACAAAAAAGCCGCCGGTCCCTTTCGGAGCCGGCGGCCTTTTTTTGATTCAGGCCTGACGGATCAGGCCCGAAGGATCAGGCGAACGAAACGCTCGTGCGCGGACGACGGCGCATCGCGGCGCCCATCGCACCGAAGCCCATCAGCGTCAGCGCCCAGGTCGCCGGCTCCGGCACCGAACCGATCGGCGCGGGCGGAACCGCCAGCGTGGCCGCGGCCGAGTAAGCCGAACCGCCGGTGCTGTTGAAGCTGAGCGTCAGCGACGTCGGGGTCGCATCATAGCCCAGGAAGGTGTCGACCGTGTTGCCGAGCAGATACAGAGTGAAGCTGCTCGTGACGCCGGGCACATTCTTGTAGGCCGTGGTCTGGACGCTATCGACCGAGAACTGGAAGCTGTGGCCAGTGCCGTCGTTGAAGGTGAAGAAGTTGGCGATCGACTGATCGATCGTGCCGTTCAGCACGTTCGAGAAATTCAGCGTGCCATTCATCGTGCCGAGCAGACCCGACACGCCGGCGAAACCACCCGTGCCCGAAATCTCGAACGTGGTGCCGGTGGTGGCCTTGAAGGTGTTCGGCGAAACGCCGAGGTTCACCGTCGGATTGAACAGCCCGACGACGCTGACGGTGCCGTCAGGAATGACGGTGGCCATCGCCGGAGCGGTGGCAAAAACGGCGGCGCCAACAAGGCCCCCCGCGACGATACGCGACATCATGCTCATGGTTCATCCCCAAATGACTGCAACGGCATTCATAGCGATTTGCAGGAGAAAATAAAGCTAAGGAATTGTTAATTTGTGCGAAATCGGCGAAACGAGCCCGTGCTGCGCCGCAGCAATATCCCAACAAAATTGAAGACAATTAAATATCTGTTTCGGACCAAACATGATGTGCGATGTTATCAAAGTGTAACATTAGCGAAACATGAGAATTACCCATGATATATTCTAAATGTTAAAGTGGATTAACCATTTTTTACCTAAGGCCGCGAGGCTCGGCGTGGTTCGGAATGATTTGATAGCTTGATGGCGGCCGCCGATCGGTGGAGTAACCGAGCGTTCAAAAACTTCACGGGCGCCGCAGGCATATAATCTGGCCGTTTCCGCCAGTTAGAACACCAAATCGGTGCGACCGCGCGATTCGTGGCGCGGCGCGAATCCTCGCGCAAGGGCGATTCGCTCCCGGCCGCGCGGCGCCGGCAGCCGCTATTTGCCGCTTCGCACACGCCGATCCAGGAAATCCTCGATCGTCTTCCAGCGGTGCAGCGACGGTAGAGTGGTGAAGCCGTGCGTCTGGCCGGGATAGACCGCCATTTCGAACAAGGTCCCCTTCTGCTGAAGCGCGGCGTACATCGCGGTCGAATTCTCGAACACGACATTATCGTCGGCCATGCCGTGCACCATCAGCAGCGGATCCCTGATCTTGCCCGCGTCCGCGATCGTATCCGACGCGGTGTAAGGCGGCATGCCGAGATAGCGTTCGGTGTAGAAGGTGTCGTACAACTCCCACCGCGTCACCGGCGCACCCGCCACGCCCGCGGCATAGAGGCCGGGATTGGTCTCCAGCATCTTGAGCGTCATGTAGCCGCCATAGGACCAGCCGAAGATCGCGATCTTCTTTGGATCGACGAATGCCTGCTGCTGGAGCCAGCGCGCGCCGGCGGCCTGATCGGCGACCTCGGTCGAGCCCATGGCGTGATAGAGGCTGTTCTCGAACGCGGTGCCGCGGTTGGAGGCGCCGCGATTGTCGACCTGGAAATAGATCCAGCCCTTGCTCACCCAATATTGCGCGAGCAGGCTGCCCCAGTTGCGCTTGACCTGCTGCGTATGCGGGCCGCCATAATGTTCGAAGAAGACGGGGTATTTCCGGCCCGGCTCCAGCACGGGCGTGATCATCTCGTAATGAAGGGTGGCGCCGTCGGGCGTCTGCAGCGTGCCGTAGGTGACGGGCCGGCGGCTGGCGAGATAGGGGGCATAAGGGTGGTTGGCATCCAGCTTGTTCTGCTCGATCCAGGCGATGCGCTTGCCGGCGGCGTCGGCGAGATAGACTTGCGAGGGCTGATCGGGGCTGGAGCGCTGGACCAAAAGGCGGGTACCGGCCTTGTCCATCGACGCCTCGTTCCAGAAGCCGCGCTCGGTGATGCGCTTGGGCGCGGCCGGGTGGAGATAGTCGATCGCGTAGACCTGGCTTTCGAGCACGTCGTCCTTGTTGGCGGAGAAGAAGAGGCGGTGGTGCTTCTCATCGACGCCGATCAGGCCGGCGGGGTGGGACTGGGCATTGGTCTCCAGCGTCCAGTCGCCGTGGGTGAGCGCGGTCCAGCTGCCATTCACCCAGCGGTAAAGGTGCTTGAAGCCCGAGCGCTCGGAGCCCCAGATCAGGCTGCCGTCCTTCAGCGGCCGGAAATCGTCGTTGAGATTGATCCAGGTCTGCGAGGTTTCGCTGAACAGGATTTTGGACGCGCCGGTCGCCGGATCGACGGCGAGCATGTCGAGCCGTTTCTGGTCGCGGCTGACCCGCTGGACGTAGAGCGTGCGCCCGTCCGGCGCCCAATCGGCGCGCGCGAGGTAGATGTCGGGATTATCGCCCATGTCCACCTTGACGCGGGACGAGCCATCGGCGGCGAACACCCACAGGCTGACCGCGACGTTGGCGGTGCCGGCCGCGGGGTATCGCTGCTCGAAGGTGCGCGTGCCGTCGGCGCCGATCGCGGCGCGGGTGACGACCTTGACCTTGGCCTCGTCATAGCATTCGGCCGCGACTTGTCTGTCGCCGGGCGCCCACCATTGGCCGGTGAAGCGGTCCATCTCCTCCTGCGCGACGAATTCGGCGGTGCCGCAGGTGACGGTGCCGCCGCCATCTCTGGTGAGCTGGCGCTCGGCGCCGGTGGCGAGATCGATGGCGAACAGATTCTGGTTGCGCACGAAGCTTACGTAGCGGCCGCCTTCGGAGATATGCGGATCGAGCTCGCTTTCGGGGGTGTTGGTGAGCCGGCGGACATTGCCGTCGAGGCCCGCGAGGAAGAGGTCGCCATCGATCGGCACGAGGACCGACTTGCCGTCGGGCGCCCACCCATAATCGACGATGCCCTTGGAGCCGCCGACGCGCGCGCGTTCGCGGCGCATCTTCTCGGCCTCCGAAATCTCGCCGCCCGAGCCGAATTTGAGGGAGTCCACCAGCATACGAGCCTGGCCGGTTCTGGTGTCGATCGCCCACAAGTCCCAGCGGTCGCGATCGTCGGCGCGGTTGCGCAATACGGTGGCGAGACTGCCGTCGGGCGAAAGCTCGGCCTTGCGCGGGGTCGGCCCATCGAGCGACGGGCTCGCGAAGATCCGGTCGAGCGTGAGCTGTTCGGCGTGGAGGGGGAAAGCGGCGCCGAGAGAAAGAACCGCGAGCGCCAGAGCGGCCGTATAGGACTTGTGCATGTCTTAGTTAGGCCAGGGCCATGTTGGTTGCAAAGCCGTGTCGGTTGGACGGCCATAAGGAGGCCACGAACGTACCGCGCATAAGAAAAGGGCCGCCCCGGTTTCCCAGGACGGCCCTTCCTATTTCGCTAAGCCGAAGCTCAGGCCTCGGCGGCTTCCGCCTCGGTCGGGCGGTTGTCGCGGCGCTCGGCGATACGCGCCGACTTACCGGTGCGGCCACGCAGATAATAGAGCTTGGCGCGACGGACGACGCCCTTGCGGACGACTTCGATCGTGTCGATGTTCGGCGAATAAAGCGGGAAGACGCGCTCGACGCCCTCGCCGAACGAAATCTTGCGGACGGTGAAGCTCGAGCCCATGCCCTTGTTGGAGCGGGCGATGCAGACGCCTTCATAGGCCTGAACGCGGGTGCGCTCGCCTTCGACCACCTTCACGCCAACCTTGAGCGTATCACCGGGACGGAATTCGGGAATCGCGCGCTTCGCGGAAAGCGCCGCAATCTGCTCGGCCTCGAGCTGCTGGATGAGGTTCATCTCATTCTTCCTTCTTCTGCCGCGCGCCAGAGGGAGACTGGACCCGACCGCCGATATGGCGGTCCCAAAGGTCTGGTCTCCGTGACCGTGTATCGATCTCGGCCTGGCTTTTGCGCCAGCCTGCGATCTTCGCATGATCCCCCGATCGCAGCACTTCGGGGATCGTGCGCCCTTCCCATATAACAGGTCGGGTATAATGCGGATATTCGAGGAGGCCGCTTTCGAAGCTTTCCTCGTCCCCGCTGGAAGCCGCGCCCATTACTCCGGGAAGCAGCCGAACGCAAGCATCGAGCAGCACCAGCGCGCCGATCTCCCCGCCCGACAGGATATAGTCGCCGATCGAGACGGGCTCGATGTTGCGCGCCTCGAACAGGCGCTCGTCGATTCCCTCGAACCGGCCGCACAGGATCGCGACGCCGGGGCCGGCCGCAAGTTCGCGGACGCGGGCCTGGGTGAGGGGTTTTCCGCGCGGGGTCATCGCGAGCAAAGGAATGCCGGGCTGGACCGAGGCGTCGATCGCGGCGGCGAGCACATCGGCACGCATCACCATGCCGGCGCCGCCGCCCGCGGGCGTATCGTCGACCGACTTGTGCTTGTCGGTCGCGAAGTCGCGGATCTGGACCGCGTCCAGCGACCATTTACCCTCGCCCATCGCGCGGCCGGCCAGACTGGTGCCCAGCGGCCCGGGGAACATCTCGGGATAGAGGGTCAGGACGGTCGCGGCGAAGGTCATGCGTCGACCTGGGCGGCGATCCGGTCGGCCAGGATTACAGTCACGACCCCAAGCACCGGCATCGCGGCGAAGAGCTTGGCCCATTCGCGCACCAGGGCGCCGTCACCGCCCGCGAACAATGCGCCCACCAGGACGACCGGCAGGATTAAAACCAGCCCGGCCTCGACGATGCGCAGCGCGGTGCCGGTAAACTTCCGTCGCGCGCCGACCACGCCATAGGCGATTGCGGCGAGATAGGCGGCGAGCAGGGTCAGCAGCAAAGAGCCTAGCGTCATCGTGTCGGCTCCATCTTGCCGAGACGGAGGCCGATCCCCCAGTCAGGGCGGCCCTCGCGTTCGGCCTTCAGCGCCGCCGCCTTATGGTCATAGTCGACCTGGCGGAAGGTGATTTCGCTGCCTTCCGCGATTGCATAACGCGCCTTCGGATCGCCGATAGAGACGGTGTAGGGGACCGGGTGATCGTCATGGAACGCCTGCAGCCCGACGCTGCCGGGGTTCACCACGCGGCGGCCGTCGCCGAAGCGGCGCTCGCCCGGAATGTGCGAGTGGCCGCACAGGATCAGAGCCTCGGTTCGGTGGCCCGCACGCTCCGCGATCTCGGCCTCGGTCGCGTCGCGGATGCCGGACATGTCGACCGAGAAGAGGAAGTGGATCAGGTCGCTGCGCGGGATGCCGTGGCAGAGGAAGATGTCGTCGGTCAGTTCCAGCGTCGCCGGCTGGTTTCCAATCCACGCCATCTGCTCGACGCTGAGCCGCTTGCGTGCGAACAGGTCGCTATCACCCATACGGTTCGTTGATAGCGTCAAAACCTGGCGCTCATGGTTACCTGCGATCGTCGGCCAATCGCGCTTCATCAGATAATCGGCGGTTTCGGCCGGCCACAGAGGTCCGGACAGGATATCGCCCAGATTGACGAAGATATCGCAGTTGTGCGCCTCGGCGTCCGCAACCACCGCTTCCAGTGCGGGGAGGTTGCCGTGGATGTCGGACAGGATGGCGTAGCGGGTCACGAGATAAAGGCCTCGTCCACCACCAGTTTCTCGGCATCCCATTCGGGCACCGCGTCGGCGCGCATCGGCACCATGAAGCGCTTCCTGTCGGGCCTCTCGACTTCGATCACGTCGCCCGCGCCGAAATCGTCGATCGCGACGACCACGCCCAAGGGTTCGCCCGTCGTCGAGACGGCCGCCAGGCCCAGGATATCGGCGTGATAATATTCGCCCTCTTCCAGGGGCGGGAGGGCCGACCGGGGCACGGTCAGTTCCGTGCCCCGCAATCTCTCGGCTGCATTGCGGTCCGGCACCTCGGCGAAGCGCGCGATGCCGTTACGCAGGCTCTTCAGGGTCAGGCTACCGCGGTTGAACGACGCATAGCCCGACAGATCGCCCGTGAAGAGTTTCAGGCGGACCTCGCCCGTCACGCCATGCGCGCCGGTTATGACGGCGAGCGTGACGGGCGCGTCAGACTTCACGCCTCGGCGTGCTCGGCGCCCTCGGCGGGCGTCGCCTCGTCCGCACCCTCGGCCGGATCCTGGGCGGATTCGCCCTCGTCCGAAGCCTGGTCGGCCGGGGTGGCTTCCTCTGAAGCCTCGGCTGCGGGCGCTTCCTCGGCAGCGGCCTCGACGGGCGGCGTCTGCTCGGCAACCGCTTCGGCAACCTGCTCCGCTTCCGGGGTCGGCTCGGCAGTCGCTTCCTCGATCGCCTCGGCCATCACCGCGACGGTCTCGGCCTCAGCGGCGGCATCTTCCTGCACGGGTTCTTCCTTGGGCGCGGCAGCAGCTTCCGCAGCCTCGGCAGCCTTCGTCGCACGCTCCTCGGCGCGCTCCTTAGCCTTCTCGCCCGGAACACCCTTGTTCGGGTTGTTGCGCGCGGCGCGCTCCTTCAGGCCAGCCGCGTCGAAGAAGCGGGCAACGCGATCGCTCGGCTGCGCGCCGACCGACAGCCAATGCTTGGCGCGATCGGTGTCGAGCACGACGCGCTTGGCATCGTCCTTGGCGAGCAGCGGGTTGTAGGTACCGATCTTCTCGATGAACGAGCCATCACGCGGCGCGCGCGAGTCCGCCACCACGATGCGATAATAAGGGCGCTTCTTGGCGCCGCCGCGCGACAGGCGGATGGAAACTGCCATTGTAATCTTCCTTCGGTTTTGAGTTCAGTTGGTTGTCTTCGTCAGCGTTTCTTGAGGAAATTCTGGAAGCCGGGAGGAAGCCCCTGCGGGCCGCCGCCAGCGCCGGGCAGGCCCGGCATGTTGGGCAGGCCGCCAGGCGGAAGCCCCGCGCCACCCATCAGGGCGTCAAGGTCGCCCCCGCCTTTTCCGAACATGGCCGCGATCTTCGACAGACCGCCCATCTTCTTCATCTTCTTCATCATGGTCGCCATCTCCTGATGCATCTTCAGGAGCTTGTTGACGTCCTGCACCGTGGTGCCGGACCCCTTGGCGACGCGGATCTTGCGCTTGGCCTGGAGCAGCTCGGGCTTAGCGCGTTCCTTGACCGTCATCGAGCCGATGATCGCGTCCATGCGGACCAAAACCTTGTCGTCGGCGGCGCCGTTGGCCATCGCCTGCTTCACCTGCTTCACGCCGGGCAGCATCGAGGCGAGGCCGGAGAGGCCGCCCATACGCTTCATCTGGTCGAGCTGGGCGCGCAGGTCGTTCATGTCGAACTTGCCCTCGGCCATGCGCTTGGCGAGCTTTTCGGCATCCTCGACCTTGATCGTCTCGGCGGCGCGCTCGACCAAGCTGACCACGTCGCCCATGCCGAGGATACGGCCCGCGACGCGCTCAGGATGGAAGCCTTCGAGGCCGTCGAGCTTTTCGCCCGTGCCCGCAAACTTGATCGGCTTGCCGGTGACCGCGCGCATAGAGAGCGCAGCGCCGCCACGCGCGTCGCCATCCATGCGGGTCAGTACCACGCCGGTCAGCGGCACCTGTTCGGAGAAACTGGTGGCAACGTTGACTGCGTCCTGGCCGGTCAGTGCATCGACGACGAGCAGGATTTCGTGCGGGTTCGCGATGTCCGCGACCGCCTTCATCTCGTCCATCAGCGCCTGATCGACATGGAGTCGGCCGGCTGTGTCGAGCATGACCACGTCGAAGCCCTGCAGCTTCGCCGACTGGAGCGCGCGCTGTGCGATCTGGACCGGGGTCTGACCGGGGACGATCGGAAGCGTGGCGACGTCCGCCTGCGTCCCGAGTACCGCCAGCTGTTCCTGCGCGGCCGGGCGATTGACGTCCAAGGACGCCATCAGCACCTTCTTGGCGCCGCGCTCCTTCAGCCGCTTGGCGATCTTGGCGGTGGTGGTCGTCTTGCCCGAGCCCTGCAGGCCGACCATCATCACGACGGCGGGCGGCGTGACCGCCAGATCGAGCTCGGACGAATCCGCGCCGAGCATCTCGACCAAGGCGTCGTGGACGATCTTGACGACCTGCTGGCCGGGCGTGACCGAACGCAGCACGTCCGCGCCGACGGCCCTTTCGGTGGCGGCATCGACGAACTGACGCACGACCGGCAAAGCAACGTCGGCCTCGAGCAGTGCGATCCGCACTTCGCGCATCGCGCCGCGGACGTCGGCCTCGGTCAGCGCACCACGACCGCGCAGGCGGTCGAAGGCTGCACCAAGCCGGTCGCTCAGACTGTCGAACATGCGTTCAAAACCTCAAAATATCCGGCCAAACGCAAAGCGAGCCGGCGGACGAAACCTCGTCGGCCAGCTCAGCGCTCACCCTCCCGGTGCTCGCTTATCTTCACGTTCAATCGGAACGATCGGTGCGTCCCTAGCCCAACGGGGCGGGAAAGGCAAGGCGAGGCCCGGACTTGCGAGACTCGTCCGCCCCCGTGCAGCGAGCCGCTGACCCATGCCCCGGGGACAGTCCGATGGCATTGCCCGACACTGACTGAACCAGAAATGCCGTTCGCAGATTCGCCCTTATCACGCTGCTTTGCCGAGCCGTTATCCTCCCGCGCCCGCGCGAGCCGGGTCGTAAAAGTCGACCCGAAAACACGACGCCCTGTCGACATTATACCTGCCCCGGGCCTGCCTCTCACCGGAATTTCCCCTGTAAAACGGTTGCACGGGACACTGGCAACATTGCCAACGCCACTCGCCAATATTCGCAAGCCAGCGCAAAGAGCGGGCGCATGTGGCTCCCATGGCTCCGGATGCCCGCAAGAGCGGCGATCCGGCCAAAAGGGAGATCCTAATGACCAGAATGCGCTTTTTGTCCGGAACGATGCTTGGCACCGCGGTGCTGATCGGCGCCGGACTGTCCTCTCCGGTGCTGGCCCAGGCCGCCGCGGCTGCGGACACCCCCGCCGACCAGGAAGTCGTCGTCACGGGCACGCTTTTCCGTAACGCATCGGCCGCAACCGCTTCGCCGGTGACCGTGCTGACCTCGCAGGACCTTGCCAATCGCGGCATCAATACCGTTGCCGACGCGGTCCAGTCGCTTGCCGCCAACAATGCGGGCGCAATGAACAGCAACTGGTCGCAGAACGGCTTCGCCAAGGGCGCCAGCGCGCCGTCGCTGCGCGGCCTGACCGACGGCCGTACACTGACCCTGTTCGATGGCCTGCGCAGTGCGCCTTATCCGCTCGCGGATGACGGCGTGCGCAACTTCGTCGACATCAACACCATCCCCGGTTCGATCGTCGATCGCGTCGAGATTCTGCAGGACGGCGCGTCGTCGACCTATGGCGCGGACGCGGTCGCGGGCGTGGTCAACATCATCGTCAAGAAACAGATCACCGGTCTGCACTTCAACGTCGATGGCGGTGTCTCGCAGCATGGCGATGCGGGCGAGCAGCGCTTCGACGCCACCTACGGCTATGGCGACCTCAGCAGGGACGGCTTCAACGTCTATGTGAACGGCGAATATCAGAACAACGCCAAGCTTTATCTGCGGGATCGCGGCGGCCTGTTCGGCACCGCCGACCAGAGCAGCATGTGCGGCGTCGCCAATGGCCAAGGCTCGGTCGCTGCTGGTCAGCGCGTCTGCGCCACCAACGGCATCGCCAACGGCATCCAGTATGACGGCACGTTCGGCGGCATCGCCACCACGTCGGTTCCGTTCGTGCGCCCGTATCTGAATGGCGCGCCGGTCACGGGCTCGACCTTCCAGATGCTGAACCCGGCTGCGGGCTGCGGCAATCTGAATTCGATCACGCTCACCGCCGCGCAACGCGCCACCGCGCTCGGAGCCAGCGCGCCGTCGGTCGTCTGCCAGGAAGACCGCGTCAAGGAATGGCGCCAGCTCAACTCCCATGTGGAGCGCATGGGTGCCAACCTGCATCTGACCGTCAATGTGGGCAGCCACGCGCAGGCCTATGCGATGTTCAATTGGTACGACACCAAGACGTGGAACCCGGCTGCACCGGTCTCCTTCGCCAACCAGACTGCACCCGGCGGCGTGCAGGTCACGCTCAGCCCGTTGCTGCTGCCAGCCTATGTCTGTCCGCGCGGCACAGCGGCGGCCTGCACCGCAGCCAACGGCACGCTCAACCCGAACAACCCGTTCGCAGCACAGGGCGAACAGGCGCGGCTCATCCTGTTTTACGACCGCCCGACTGAGGACAATACCGACGCGCGCACGCTGCGTTATTCGGCCGGGATCAAAGGCTCGTTCGGTGCGTCCGACGACTGGAATTACGCGTTCGACGCCACCCATTCGGACATGCGCCTGAACTATACGATCAAGAATTACATCAACGCCCAGCACCTGCTGGATGTGATCAACGATGGATCGTTCAACTTCGCCAATATCGGGGCGAATTCGGAAGCCGAGCGCGAATATCTGGCGCCGACCAAGACCGACAAGTCAACCTCCAGCCTGACCCTGATCCAGGGCACGCTGGCACACCCGTTCTTCAATCTACCGGGCGGGCAGTTCCAGGTGGCGATCGGCGCGTCCTATCGCCGGGAAGCGATCCACAATCCCAGCTTGAACCCGCCCAACGCGGTCAATCCCGCGGACCGCTATTATCTGGTCAACGCGGTCGGTGTGGAAGGCGCGCGCAACGTCAAGTCGGCCTTCTATGAAGTCGATGCGCCGATCTTCAATCAGCTCGATCTGAAGGCGACCGGCCGCTACGACGATTATTCGTCGGGCCAGAAGAACTTCTCTCCTAAATTTGAGGCGCAGATCAAGCCGATCCACCAGATCAAGCTGCGCGGCACCTATTCCAAGGGCTTCGCGATCCCGAGCTTCAACGAAGCGTTTGGCTTGCCGACGACGGGCTTCACCTCCAACCAGGTGTCTTCGACGCAGGCGGGCGGGGCCGCCTATATCGCGGCGCATGGCGGCGACGTCTATGCGACCGCGCCGTACAGCTACGGTCTGACCTCTGTCGGTAACCCGGCGGTCAAGCCGGAGAAATCGACCTCCTACACCACGGGCATCGTGCTCGATCCGGTCCGCTGGCTGACGGTCACGGCAGACTATTACAATATCAAGATCAAGCACCTGATCACGACCCCGAACTGCTCGGCCGCGATTGCGCAATATTATGCCAATAATGGCGTGACCAACGTTCCAGGCTGCGTGACGGCTCCGGGCGTGCCCGACACCGCCTTCCCGAACGCGCTGCCGCAGCTCGGTACGATCACCAGCTTCTACGGCAACGCCAACGCACTGAAGACGGATGGCTTCGACTTCACGGTCGATTTCCATATGCCGATCACGACGGGCATTCGCTTTTCGAGCAATATCAACGCGACATATATCCGCAAGCTCAACAAGATCGATGATAACGGGACGATCGAGCGCTACGCGGGTACGCTCGGGCCGTGCCAGATCACGTCCTGCTCGGGCACGCCCAAGTGGCGCGGCAGCTGGGAGAACACGCTGGACATCAACAACAAGGTCACGCTGTCCAGCACGATCAACTATAGCGGCGGTTACGATCTGGAAGGCCCGGACGATGGCGGCATTCCGGGCGACTGCCTGAATTCGATCGGCGCGGAAATCGTCACCTTCCGCGACGGATCGACCCCGATCCAGTGTCACACCCGGCATTTCATTGATGTCGATGCGACCGCATCGTACAAGGTCGGCGAGAAATTGCTGCTCTATGTGAACGTCCTGAACGTATTCAACGCTAAGGCGCCATACGATCCGAGCGCGGCCTATGGGCTTTACAATTTCAACCCGGCGTGGACGAGCGCGGGCTTTGTCGGCCGCTGGTTCCGCGTCGGCGCCAAGGTCGACTTCTAAAGCGAACCCGGCATCGCCGGAATTTTTGGGGCGGCCCTGCCACAGGGGCCGCCCTTTTTTTGTTTCACGTCGCCTGCGCTGTTGCGCTGCAACAAAGTCGTAATAAGGGCGGCGCAAGGCGCCCGGGTGATCGCACCCGCAGACAAGGGTGGCCCACGAAAAATCTCAAAAGGGAAAACCTACCCCATGCAACATTCCAAATCCCTCGCGCTGCTGCTCGCCGGTTCGGCGCTGCTCGCTCTCACGCCGGGTGCGGCGCTGGCGGATACGCCGGCTGCCCCCGCCGCCGATGCGGCTGCCAGCGACAATGTTATCGTCGTGACGGCGCAGCGCCGCAGCGAGAACACGATGCGCGTGCCGGTGGCGGTGTCGGTGATCGGCGCCGAGGCGCACAAGGATTATACCGCGGCGGGCTCCGACACGTTGCTGTCGCTGTCGGGCAAGGTGCCGAGCCTATATGTCGAGACGTCGACCGGCCGTATCTTCCCGCGCTTCTACATTCGCGGCCTCGGCAATATCGACTTCTACCTCGGTGCATCGCAGCCGGTCGAAATCATCCAGGACGACGTGGTCATGGAGCATGTCGTCCTGAAGTCGAACCCCGCGTTCGACGTCGCCGACATCGAAGTGCTCAAGGGCCCGCAGGGTTCGCTGTTCGGCCGCAACACCACCGCCGGCATCGTCAAGTTCGACACCGCGCAGCCGACCGACACCTGGCAGGGCCAGGGTTCGGCCACCTACGGCACCAATAACAGCGTCAATATCGACGCCGGCGTCGGCGGCCCGCTGACCCAGGACGGCAAGATCAGCTTCCGCCTGTCGGGCCTCTATCAGCATCGCGATAACTGGATCGACAATGTCTATACCGGCCCATCGGATGACGGCACCGTCGGCGGCAAGAACAAGCTGAACGGTTTCGACGAACGCGACGTCCGCCTGCAGATCCTGGCCAAGCCGACCGACAATCTCAGCATCAAGCTGTCGGGCCATTATCGCGACTATGATGGTTCGGCCTCGATCTTCTATCGCGGCTCGATCACGCCGGGCACCAACAAGGTGCCGGACGGATTCGACCGCGGAGTCGTCGCCTATGACGAGGCGCAGAACAATCCGCAGGCGTACAAGACGCACGGCCTGTCGCTGAAGGCAGCCTATGATTTCGGCGGCGCCACTTTGACCTCGATTACCGCGTGGGAGCATGCGTCGGGCTATAGCCGCGGCGACACCGACGGCGGCGCGGCGGCGAATTTCGGCGGAGTCGCGCCCAATTATTGCGCGGTTGGCTGCGGTGAATCGCAGGGCCGACTGCGCGGGCTCGATCAGTGGACCCAGGAACTTCGCCTCGCCAGCCCCGACACCGGCCCGTTCAAGTGGCAGCTCGGCGGCATGTATTTCGACGCGCGCGACCATACCGAGTTCGACCAGCGCGCCTTCTTCCTGACCAGCAACGCGCTCGGTACCACGCCCAACCCGAACAATTGGGTGCTGCTGCACGACGTCAATAAATCGTGGGGCTTCTTCGGCCAGGGCAGCTACGAGCTGACCGATGCGCTGACGCTGACCGGCGGCGCGCGCATCTCGCACGACAGCAACGAGACTGTCCTGCTCAAGACGGCGAACACCGTCGCCAACGTGCCGACCTTCCCCGCCACGGCCCCCAAGGACGTGAAGCTGACCGACACCAAGCCGAGCTGGGATATCAGCCTGCTGTACCGTGTCGATCCGAATGTCAGCCTCTATGCTCGCGTCGCGCGCGGCTATCGCGGGCCGACGATCCAGGGCCGCTCGGCGGTGTTCAACGCGCCCTTCACCACGGCCAATTCGGAAACCAACACCAGCTACGAAGCCGGTGTGAAGACCGCGTTCCTGGACAACAAGGTCCACTTCAACCTGAACGGCTTCTACTACGTCGTCCACAACATGCAGCTCAACGGCAACGACAGCAACGGCAACGGCGTGCTGTTCAATGCCAAGAAGGGCGAAGGCTATGGCATGGAAGCCGAGCTCGAGGCACGGCCGGTCACCAACTTCCACGTCAATATGGGGCTGAGCCTGCTCCACACCGAGATCAAGGATCCGAACGTCTATGCCCAGGTGGGCGCGGCGAACGGCGTCATGTCGGAAACGGTGCTCAACCCGACGGTGAAGGTGGGCAGCAACTACTTCGCGCAGATCAACGGCAACCCGTTCCCGAACGCGCCGAAGTATAATTTCAACATCAGCGCGCGGTACGACCTGCCGGTTGGCGGCGGTGACAATCGCGTGTTCGTCTCGGGCGACTGGAACATCCAGGGCAAGACCAACTACGTCCTCTATCGCACGATCGAATATACGGCGAACGGCAACAACGAACTCGGTGCGAAGGTGGGCTATGCCTTCAAGCGCTATGAGATCGCGGCGTTCGTCCGTAACCTGACCAATAACAAGAATCTGGTCGATGTGATCGACACGTCCAACTATCGCGCCGGCATCTACAATGATCCGCGTGTGATCGGCGTGTCGCTGAGCGCTTCGTTCCGCTGACCTGATGCTCCCGCGCGCCCTTGGCGCGCGGGAGCTTTCCTGCCATTCGGCAATGCGCCGAACCGAGATTGATCGGTGTGGCCTCGCCCCCGTAATGATGTCCCTGACAAAAGATCAGGAGACAGATGCGTGCGCGCTTTCCTTCCCCTTCTTGCTTCCGCCTTTACGCTGGGAGCGGCGCCTGTCTCTGCGGCG
>Ga0209148_1000965_pt1 | contig 18703 bp, 11 predicted proteins | sample AraplaCol_mMF_r2_2_FD_184288 | JGI IMG/M metagenome (GOLD analysis project Ga0209148, IMG submission 184288) | Arabidopsis root microbial communities from North Carolina, USA - plate scrape CL_Col_mMF_r2 (SPAdes) (version 2) | ecosystem: Host-associated > Plants > Roots > Endosphere | place... | reverse complement strand
GAGCAAGCGCGTTCTCGGCGACAACGGGCCGGACGTTGAACTCACGGGTACGCCCGGCAAACTGCCCGATGTCCCGCGCTACTCCCACCGGATCGGAGTCATCGCCAATTTTGATGGGGGTACGTCCATCAGGCTGGTCTTTACACCAGGGGAGGACCCGGCGCCCGCCCTCACCCGTTTTTTTGAGTTGCTCAATCAACTACATGGACCGGACGCCGATAACGTGACTATTGCTGGCGACTCAGGGAACGGACGGCACGGTTTATTTGTTCGCTACAACGCAGACCTTGATGCGCTCGTCTTCATCAACCCGTTGGCCGGCACGCCAGCAGACACCGCGAGGGATGCATCCTCGTCTTCTGAGGTTAGAAAAGACGAGAAGCCGTCACTTTGAACGAAACCGCCTGCTCGCCATGAGTTGCCCGCCGCCTGGAATCGATCAAAACTAGAGTCACAGCCCGGGTATCACGGCTGGGGGTTCTGTGGGGCATTGGCCGCAGGTCGGTGCAAGGAGATCAGGCATTTGCCTGAATCCGCCGGATTTGTCCCGCCACCTCCACCAATCGACGCTCGGGCCAAGGCTGCGTTTTTGGGGCTCAATTTCGAGCTGAAATGCCCATCCACGAGGTATCGTTTTGTGCCGAAGCCGGTTTCCGGCCCTGAGTGTGGATCAGTCAAATGGATGATTTTTTTTTACGAATCGAAGCACTCGGAGAACGCATCTGCATCCTCGGTCCATCCAATAGTGGCAAGTCGACGCTTGCCGATGCGATCGGCCGCGTTCGCCAGTTGCCGGTGATACACCTGGATCAGTTCCATCACCTTCCTGGAACCGCGTGGCAGCCCCGTCCGAACGACGAGTTCCGGCAGCTACACGATCAAGCCATTGCTTCTGAGCGATGGGTCATCGATGGCAATTACTCCGCGTGCTTCCCCGAGCGACTGGCTCGATCGACCGGATTGGTGCTGCTGGATGTTTCCACGCTCACCAGTCTTGGCCGTTACTTGCGACGGGCGCGCGGTGACCGGGCACGGATCGGCGGTTTGCATGGAGCGAGCGACAACGTCACGCTGTCGATGCTGCACCATATCGCCATCGTCTCTCCGCGAAACCGGAAGAGATATCGTGTGCTCTTCGATTCCGCTGACGTGCCCAAGGTGTTTCTTGGTTCGGTCAATGCCATCGCACGCGTCTATGCGGACTGGCAACTTGTTTTGCATGACGCGCCGCGCGCGGGCTAGCAACAGGATCAGCAGGAACGCGGCAGCAGCCGTCAAGCAATGCGGTAATCCGCTGTCTTTGAATCAATGCGCCGGCTGCAAAGCATGACGCCCGGCCAAAAGCCGGGCGTCTGCATATTCATTTAGAGATCGCGGCAGCCGTGAGTTTCTCCGCTTCGACGTGGGGCGATGTGTCGCCCCGCGTCGGGATACCCAAAGCCACTACCCTCAGAACTCGCGCCACTGTCCCGAAGCGAGGGCCGGCTGGGCCGCGGGCGCCATCGCCATCAACGGCTCGCGGGGTGCAGACACCGGAGCCGCCTTGACGGGCTGCGGCGACGGCTTCGACGACGCGCCAGCTACCACAGCCGCCGAGTCCGCGAGCTTGAAGAAGGCCACCTGACGCGTCAGTTCCTGAGCAAGCTCGAGAGCCTGGCGGCTGGCGGCGCTGGCTTCCTCCACCAACGCAGCGTTCTGCTGGGTCACGTCGTCGAGGGAGGCTACGGCGACGTTGACCTGTTCCACGCCCGCCGACTGTTCCTGCGACGCGGCCGAGATTTCGCTGACGATGTCGGCGACCTTGGTCGCGCTGTTGCCGATGGTGACCAGTGCCTGCCCGGTGCGATTGACCAGGTCCGAGCCGGTGCTCACCCGCTGCACCGTGGTGCCGATCAGGCTCTTGATGTCCTTGGCGGCGGCGGCGCTGCGCTGCGCGAGGTTGCGGACCTCGGCGGCCACGACCGCAAAGCCGCGGCCCTGCTCACCCGCACGCGCCGCTTCCACGGCCGCGTTCAAGGCCAGCAGGTTGGTCTGGAAGGCGATTTCGTCGATCAACACCGCGATCTCGCCAATGTTCCGGCTGGCCTCGGAGATCTGCTTCATCGCTTCCACGGCTTCGTCGGCTACCGCGCCACCGTTCTTGGCGTCGGTGCGCAGGCCCTGGGAGATCTGCTGGGCAAGCGCCGCACCCGATGCATTCTGTTTGACCGCGGACGACATCTCTTCCATCGATGCCGCGGTTTCCTCCAGCGAGGACGCCTGCTCCTGGGTGCGGTTGGAAAGATCGTCGTTACCCGCCGAGATATCGCGTGCGGCGTGCTCAACCTGCACCGCGTTCTCGCGCACGGCGCCGACGATGCGAGCGAGATTCTCGTCCATGGCGTGCAGCGCATTGAGCATGCGTCCCAGGTCGTCGTTGCGCGTGACCGACACCGACTCGCCCAGGTGACCCGCTGCGATGCGCGCCGTCACGGCCGAGGCATGTTCCAGCGGCGCGAGGATACTGCGCACGAGCGCGGTCGCCACGCCGACGATCGCCAGCAGAGCGAGCAGACCGCCGCCCAGGAGGATACCGTCGGTACGCGCACGCGTCGTGGCGGCCTGAGCCGAACGCTCGTCAAGTAGCGCTGTCTCGGCACCGACGAACTTTCCCAGCAGGTCGCGCATCTCGTCCATCCGGGCCTTGCCCTTGCCCTCGCGCTCGTACGCCAGTGCCTCCGCGCTCGATCCGCTGTTCTCCGGCTGCTTCTTCTGCAGAGCGATGACTGGATCGATCGCATCGGTCGTCCAACTGCGATAGACCGCATCGATATCCGCGAGGCGTTTCTGCTGCTCGGCATTGTCGATCGTGAGTTGGCGCAGCTTGGAAAGGGCATCCGCATAGGCGGCCTGTCCCGCGATCATCGGCGCCAGCGAGGCCTCCTTGCCCGTGATCAGGTAGCCGCGCTCACCGGTTTCGATGTTGACCAGGGCGCCCAGGAGCGCTCCCTCTACCCGCAGCACCTCGTTCGAGTGCAGGTCCATGCGGGTGCTCCGCTCCATGGTCTGCAGTGCGGCGTAGACGAGTCCGACGAGCACGATCACTACCATGGCGATGGCGGCGAAACCACTGAAGATGAGCTTGTTGCGTGAAGCCAGTTTGATGAATTGCATGGTGCCTCCTGGGCAGAGAAGGCGCGAGCTACCGCCGTTTTCAGGAGCGGGCGCTTTTGCCGAAATGCCGGGAAGCACGGGTCGTGATGACCATACGGTCACCTGGCGACTGATGTACTGACCGGTTACCTATACGTTTTCGGCAAATTCGGTCGAAACTTAAATTCGGCAGTTAATGCAACTAATTCGCTTTTTTACGCTGCGACAGCCAACAAGAAGCTGGGGTAATTCAAGGTCCGCAAATATTGCGAACCGTGTAGTCCATTAAATCCCGCCATCATCCTCGACCGTAACGCAGACTATTAAGTATTCCGCCAACGTGAGCCTTCCTTCCGGGATGCGCTGCAACAGCGCAGATAAAAGGGAGCGGTGGAATGACTCGATATGTACGCCTTCCAGAGTCTGGTGAAAGCGCGTGAACAGCGGAATCCCAGTGGGAGGCGGCCAATGCCGCCTCCCACTGGAGTGTTTCTTTACCGCTCGTTGCGGCGGGTCGACTCGACGACCGGCAGGCTGTCTTTCACCGACAACAACTGATCTCGCGGCAGGGTGATGCTGGCCGTACCGGCAATGGCATCCGACGCACCGCCCACGGAGACTGTATAGCTGCCGCGGTCGATACGCCACGTATTGACCGACGTATCGAACCAGGCGAAAGCACGTGCGTTCAACGGCACCGCGACCTGACGGGTTTCGCCCGGCTTCAAGGTAACGCGCGCGAAGCCCTTCAATTCCTTCTTCGGGCGGGAAACGGGCGGCGCGTCCTCGCCCACATAAACCTGCGCCACCTCGGTACCTTCGCGCTGGCTCGTGTTGGTGATCGTGAACTGAGCCCGGGCCACGATCTGGCGGTCGTCCAGATAGGGCACGTTCCCGAAAGTCACATGCACCGCGCCATAGGTAAACGAGGAGTACGACAACCCGTGACCGAACGCGAATTCAGGGGTTATGCCCTTTGCCTCGAAGCCGCGATACCCATTGAGCAGGCCCTCGGAATAGACGATTTCCTTGTTCGCCGTACTGTTCTGCGGGAACGGGTAGTTGGCGTACGTCGGGTTGTCCTTCTCATCGCGCTCGATCGTGATCGGCAGCTTGCCCGAAGGATTCACCTTGCCGAACAGGATTTCACCAATCGCCGCACCGCCCTCCTCGCCCGCGTACCAGGGATAAAGCACGCTTGCCACCTTATCGACCCAGGCCCGCATGCTGACACCGCCGCCGGCGTGCATCACGACCGTGGTGCGAGGGTTCGCCGCGGCCACGTTGGCGATCAGCTCGTCCTGGGCCTCGGGGAGGATGAACGGTCGATCGAAACCCTCGCCTTCGTATTCGGAACCCAGACCACCGACCACGACAACGGCATCGTACTGGCCCAGATCCGTCGTCGGGACGAGCGACGCCCAGCTGAACTGCACACCCTGAAATCCGCCCAGCGTGCCGAAGTAGTTTGGCTTGCGCTCGTACTGGATGCTCACATCGTAGGTTTGGCCCGCCTGAAGGCGAATTGTGCCGTACGAGGGGATGGTCGGTGGAATCGACGGCGTGATGACGGTGCCTGCGCCGTTGTTGACGATCTCCTGCCCGTTGATCTGGACGCGCACTGCACCGTCGGCCCTCACCTTGAAGACATGATCGCCCGTCGTCGTCGGAGTGATCTTTCCGGACCAAACGGCCGCATCCGGCATGGCGCTACCGAAGGGTGAGCCACCATTGTTCCAGTCGAGATTGATCAGACGGTCGTCGCGGGTGACAGTCTGGCCGTTCGACGAATAAGCACCGGTGAAGCCACCCACGCTCGGAGTCAATCCAGGATCGAGGGACATCCGGTCGATGTAATCGACCTGACTTCCCTGGGGTGCAGCCGCGCGAATGCCGTCGATGTCATTGACGTACTCATTCGGGTTGATGTTGGCGCTGCCAAACCCGGACGGCGGTGCTGTGACGGAGCGGTAACCGATGACCGCCACTTTCAGCGGATGATCGCTGGCCAGGGGCAGATTGTTGTGGTCGTTCTTCAGCAATACGGTGCCTTCACGCGCGATGTCTCGTGCCATCGCCTGACTCTGCGCGCGCTGCTCGGGCGTCTGCGTGTTGTCCGTGGAAACCGTATTATCCGTGAAGCCAAACAACGCAATCTGCCGCACGATGCGGCGCACCTTGTCGTCAATGACCGATTGGGGAATCGTGCCGTTGGCGATAAGCGGCTGGAGTGTCGTCGCATTCATGAACTGCCCGTTGGGCATGTCCAGATCGGTACCACCCAGCGCGCCCTTGGTGCCATCCTGCAACGCGTTGTAATCGGACTCGATGAAGCCCTTGAAGCCCCACTGCTGTTTGACGATCTCGTTGTTGAGATGCGCGTTCTCGCAGGCAAGCGGACCATTGACACCATTGAAAGCGCACATGATGTTTGCGGGCTTGCCAGCCTTGACTGCCGACTCGAAGGGAACGAGGTATAGCTCGCGCAACGTCCGCTCATCGACCGAGATGTTCACCGCAAGGCGATTGTTTTCCTCGTCATTGGCGACCAGGTGCTTCAGCGTGGCCCAGACGCCCTGGTCCTGGATGCCGTCGATGACCTGGGGAACGAGTGCGGCGCCCAGGTAGGGATCTTCACCGGACATGTATTCGAACGCACGCCCCGCGTACGGCGTCCGGTACATGTTCACGCCCGGACCGAGGATGTTCTGGAAACCGAGCTGGCGCGCGTCACGCCCAATCGATGAGCCGAACTGCTTTGCGAGATGGGTGTCCCACGACGACGCGAGTGCTTGCCCAGCCGGGTAACTCACGCCTGCCGGCGACGAAAGCCGCACGCCCAGCGACGCGTCGGTCGCGTAGATCTGTGGCAGTCCAAGCCTCGTAAGCGGTTTGATGTCCCAGGCACCGGTGCCACCGATGTAGTCCAGCTTTTCCTGCAACGTCATCTTTCTGACGATGCGGTCGGCGATCTGGTCGGCCAGCCAGTCCTGGAGAAAGTCCGGGGCGTGCCCGCGCACGGCGGGAATGCCCTGTAGCGAGCGCTGAGCCGGATGCAACGCTGGTGCAGCACCGCGGGTCTGTTGGGCTGACACCGGGGCGGCCACTGTCGAGGTCAAGGCGGCCGTGAGGCACGCGGCCAAGTTCAGTTTTTTCATTAAGCGTCTCCGATAGCGCTTTTCACGGATTCCCCCCGTTATCGAAGCGTTGTCGGTTGACGCTCAGCATTATGCTGCATAGCAGCATGCCGTGGCTGTGATGGGATTCTCACAACGGTTGGATGGTTCAGCGTTGCAGAGCATTCGAGCGCACGCTGTGCATCGCATGTGCTTGAGAGCAAGTGCCGTCGATCGCATGGCAGCATCACATGTTGATACGCTCCGAACGATACCGATCACCCCCAGGCCGCCCCCATGCCCCGCGATCGATCCGAAGGCTGGAACGACGTTGCCGACCAGTACCTGGCGGCGCGGTCCAGTATTGGCGCAACCCTGGTGCGCGCGTGGGCGCGGGAGAATCTTCCACCATCGGCGTCGGTGCTAGATGTAGGCTGCGGGTCGGGCGTACCCATCGCGCAGGTGCTGATTGAAGACGGATTCAACGTCTTCGGGATCGATGCCTCACCCAACTTGGTCGCTGCATTTCATGCGCGCTTTCCCGATATGCCCGTGGCCTGCGAAGCCGCGCAGGAGAGCGTGTTCTTCTGCCGACCATTCGGCGGTGCTGTTTCCATCGGCCTGATCTTTCTTCTCGACGAAGACGACCAGCGCGAGGTGCTTCGCCGCATCGCCGATGCACTCGAGCCTGGCGGTCGCCTTCTTTTCAGTGCACCGCGGGAAATCTGCCAATGGGACGACCTGCTGACGTGCCGAACCTCCCGTTCGCTGGGCGAGGACGCGTATGTCGCCCATCTGCAAACGTTGGGACTTCACGTTGTCGGATGCCTGAACGACGAGGGTGGCAACAATTACTTCGACGTGGTGAAGAACGCCCTGCGCGTCGGGCCGCCCTGAGGCGACGGTCTTCGCGGAGGGATGACATCGCCCTTTTGGCCGCGCCCAAGCCGCAATCTCTTTCGATTCGCCTGCTGATGCCCCGCAGGATGGCGTCGTCAATCGCGCCGACAGATTCATGAGAAGTCCATTCGAGTCGCGACTCAATACCGCTCCGAAAGGTGCTTATGATGAGAGGAACGCTGTAGTACCTACCAGGCACCGCCTCTCTGAAGCCCCGAGGTCACAATGACTCCGCCTCTCGCCACCACCGCACCGTCGAACCAGCCCCCATCCGGTCTGATTCGCCATCAGCTCGCCCTGGTACGAACGGTCACCTGGCTGGTCCTCATCATTAACGTTTGCCTGGGCACCTACAGCTTCCACTACAACATCACGGTCGATCCCCCGTTCGCCTACACCCACCTTGTTCGAGACGTCGGGCTCGGCATCGCATGCATCGCGGCGCTGGTCTTTCTGCCGCGTAACTTCAGCTACGCCTGCCGTGCTCTGTTGGCGGGGCTTATCTTCTATCTGGCGTGGCATTACATATCGAACGACATGCGCGATCTGCCGAGCGCACTCCTGCCTCTGCTGATCATGATCATCGCCGCATATACGATGGGGCGGCGCGCGCTTTGGTGGGTGACGGGCATGATCGTCGCCGCGGTGCTGGGCTCGGCGGTCAATCAGTTCTTGTTCGATGGGCTGGAGTCGATACGCGAGCCGACCTATATCGTCGCCCTATGCAAGCAGTTGTTCCAGGTGCCTCTCGCCGCTTGCCTGGTCGATCGGACGATCGTGGTGCTGCATAACGCGATGGAAGCGGCCGACCTTCGGCGAGCGGAATCCGAAGCGTTACATCGGCAACTTGCCGACCAGATGAATCACACCATGGACTTGCAGCAGCGCTTGAACCGCACTGCGGCACACGATGCTGCCGTATCGGTATCGGCCGCCATCTCCCATGATTTCGGCAATCTACTCAATGCCATCGAAGGTTACGCAAACCTCGCGTGGGAGTCCGTCGTGACCATGGACACGCCACTGACCCGGGCCTTGGATGGCATCGAGCGTGCCGTGGAAAAGGCGCTTCGGCTGAATCGCCAGGTGATGGACATGATGCGCAACGAAGCGCGAGAGCCTTATCCGATCAATCTCGACGCGGCCATGGTGGAAATCGCGCCGCTCCTGAAAGTCACTGTCGGGAAGCAGATCAACGTCGAGGTGGATATGGACAACGTGCCACCGGTCCTTTTCGACGAGCCCCAACTGGCGCTGATTCTCCTGAATCTCGCCGCCAATGCGCGTGACGCCATGGAAGGCCGCGGCACGCTTTCATTGCGCGCACAAGAACGGGACGATGCCGTGGTCGTGACCATTTCGGATACAGGCCCGGGTATAAATGCCGACAAGGCCAAATACGCGTTTCAGCCGTTCTGGACCACGAAGCAACAAGGTAAAGGCACGGGGCTCGGGTTATTCAGCGCAAGGCAGATGGCTGAGTCGATGCAAGCACGTCTGGCTCTCTGTGAGCATGCAGGCAACGGCGCGCAATTCGAACTGGCTTTGCGGCGTGCCTGACGAACCACCAGAAGCGCCGGTCACGACTCCACCAGGACGTATCCGGCGCCGCGGACCGTGACGATCTCCAGGTGAGGACGCTCGCTACGGGTCAGCTTTCGACGAAGGCGGTGAATGAGGACCTCGATCCGATGCGGATCGAAATCCTCCACGTCCGTAGTGAGTGATTCGATCAGTAACTCCCGGTCAACGGGGTTGCCCTGCCCTTGCCGCAGCCGCTGAACGACGATGCGTTCCGCTTGAGTCAAGGCAAGCACTTCTCCCATGGGACCAGAGACATACCAGCCGTCCGTCGCCGGAGCCGCCATCGCCGCTGGACCGGCTGATGCTGCGCGAGGTGTCCAGCTTCGACGGAGCACGGCGTGCAATGCCGAGGCCAGCAAGCCGACAGTGACGGGCTTCATCAGATAAAGATCGGTGCCCAACTGATACGCCGAGAGGCCAGCGGACTCGATCGGCATGGCGCTCAACGCGATGATTCCCGCCTGTGAGCCTTCGCCACGCAGCCCTTGGATGATACGCAGACCGCTATCGTCGGGCAGATTAATATCGACGACCAGCAGGTCGAACGCCTGGCTGGCTCGTTTGAAATGAAACTCTTCGGCTGTTGCGCACGTGGTTACCTCGAAGCCGTAGCACGCCAAGCCGGGCCCGAGAATTTCCTTGCGCAGATCGTCGTCGTCCTCGACCAAGGCAACTCGCGCCAACACTGGTCACCCCCACCACGTCCCCTGCACACGGGGCCTACCGTAGCGCGGATTTGCCGATTATGCGAGTCGTACCGGGCTGTGCTCCGCCCTGCCTGCCTGCGATAACGGCCCGTCGGAGCCATGCACCGACGGGCCGCTTGCCTTACTGCACCGTCATGGCCACGACCGAGAACGAGGTCGTGGGACCGATACCCGTGACCCGCATGTAGTAAGTTCCTGCGGCGGGCGCGGAAATCGTCACCGACTCGTTGTTCCCCACGTGTGCCGAGCTGTACGGTCCGGTAGTCGTGACGGGAACCGTGTCCTTGCCGACGACCAGGGAGACATCCCCGCTCCCCCCCATGGTCCGGAAGGTCGCCACGCGTGTTTTGGCGGGTACGACGAACTTATAGACGATCTCGCTGGCGTTATAGCCCACGTCCCTGCGTACCACGACACCGTTGACCAGCGGAATGGCACTCTGCGCCGGGCTGCTGTTGGGATCGAGTGCCTTGGTGACTGCGGCAAAGGTATCGAGGATGCCGATGCCATAGGACTGCGCGTTGGACTGCGGGAACCCACGGGTCGTCGAGGTCAGGTAGTCCTTGACCAGATTGGGGGTGAGCGCCGGCAGGCCGGCTTTCTTGCGTGCAGCGATCATCAGCGCCGCCGCACCGGCCACTTCGGGGGTGGCCTGCGAAGTGCCGGCCATGGAGCCATACGTCGGTGACGCCGGAACGGTCGTACCTGAGTTGATCGCAGACCAGGCAAAACCCGCGGCCACCGGCGTACCCGACGAGGCATCGTTCGGATACACGCCGCCACCAGGTGCCGACAGCGATACGTTGGCACCGTAATTCGAGTAGAAGGCAGGCTTACCCGTGATGCCGTTCGATGCGACGGTGACCACACCGGGGCAGTTGGCAGGGCTGGTGCCGGTGGCGTCCTGAGCGCTGTTCCCCGCGGCCACGATCACCGTGGTGCCGAGGCTCATCGCCGTATTGATGGCTTTTCCCAGATCGGTGGAAGCGCTGCACGCCCCCTCGCCACCCAGGCTCATATTGATGACCTGTGCGGGGAACGCGTTGTCATCCAAACCATCGACGTGGCCGCCTGCCGCCCAGACAATGGCATCCGCGATATCGGATGTCGCGCCGCCACAGTGACCCAGTGCGCGAATAGGCAACACCTTTGCCTTGCCTGCCACGCCGGCCATGCCCACGCCGTTGTCCGTCAGCTCGGCGATATTGCCCATCACGTGCGTGCCATGCCATGAGCTGGGTTCGGGCAGGATCGCCACGTTGTCGACGCAGCCTCCATTGCTGGCCAGGTATTTGCTGTCGGTGGTCCAATCACCTAAATCCCAGGCGCCTTTCGCTCGACCGTCCGTCGCACGCCCAGAGACGAGCGCGTCGGAAATGAAGTCGTAGCTCTGGTCCGTCAGCGAGGTGTCGAGATCGGGGTGAGACGTCGCACCCGTGTCGATCACCGCCACCACGACGCCCTCACCCTGCGACAGGCTCCATGCCTTGGCGGCGTTCGAGCCGCCCTTGTTCGCGAAGGCCTGGGTATCGCGGCCGATCGTCTCAGGCGTGCCGTCGCCCGCGCGGAAATGCCATTGGTAGGAAAAATTCGGGTCGTTGGGCGTACCCGTCGATACGTCTTCCAGACGGTAATCGCGGAACGGATAAAGCCGCACATCCGGCTCAATGGACTCCACCGCCGGATTGGCCGCCGCTTCGCGCATCAGTGCCATCGCAGACGGGCCATCCAATGCCTTGCTGGCACGCACGACATAACCGCCCACCGACGTCTTCCGCTTGAACGAGAAACCCGCGGTGCGCAGCGCATTGGCCTGAATGGCGGACATGGCCGTCGACGAACGCATGAGCGATGAACTCGCCGCATAGATGTCCTGCGCCGCGGCGGCTCCATTCGGCGTCATGCCCGGTTTGTAATGCACGATGAAGCCATCGATGCGCTGCCCGGAGGACAGCGCCATGCTGGCAACCTTTGCGTCGATACTCTGCGCCAGCGCGCAAGGCGCTGCGCAAGCCAGCAGCGCGCCGACGATCCACATCTTGTTAGCTGGGTACTTCATGTCTAGCCCCTTTGGAATTGATGTTGTGCAAGCGGTGCGTATCAGGCCGATCACCAGCCGAAGCTGACGCCCACCGTGCCGCTGCTTTCGCCGCCACCTGCCAATGCGCCGCCGACGATGATGGCGCCGCGCCCCGGAAGCCGATGCGCATAGCCCACGGCCAACGCGCCTTCACCTCGATAACCACCCGCTGCGGCGCTCACCCTGTTATCCGTGCCTTCGGCGGCCGCAATCGCACCCGCCATACCGCTCATCGCCGAACCCATCGCACCCACACGGGCCACGCGGGTATCCAACGCACCGAAGCGCTGCTCGACCCGGTTTTCAAAGGCGTTGAAGTCGGTCCGACTCACCGCGTTGGCCACGCGTGTGTCGGTGTAGCTGTTGGCGCTGGACAGCGTCTGCGCATCGCCTGCATCGGCGTACGACTGCGCCGTTTGCACCGCCTGCGTCGTGGCCGCATCCATCTGCTGACGATTGACCGCATCCGTGGGCGCCTGCCCCACCGCCACATTCGTGATGCGACGCTGCGTGGTGGCATTGCCGACCGATACCGTGTTGGCCTGGTCTGCGACCGAGCCCGCACCGAGCGCCACGGCGCCGGTTGCGGTCACCGCTGCCCCTTGCCCCAACGCCGTGCCCGAAGCGCTTTGCACGGAAGACGAAGCGCCGACGGCAACCGAGTTCTGTGCCGAGGCTGCGATGGTGGCGTTGGCGCCGACCGCCGTGCTCTGATCCGCTCCGACATTCGCACCGCCACCCACCGCGGTATCGCCAGGGCCGAACGCCAGCGAATGAGAGCCGACCGCCGTCGCCATCTGTCCGCCAGCGCGCGACGCGTCACCCACCGATACCGACGACGTGGCGACTGCAGCGGCTCCCTGCCCAACGGCAATGCCTCCTGCCACGGAAGGCGCCACACCGTGCGAGAGCGAATTCACTGCTGTGTCGAGCGCGCCAATCGCACCGGCAATCGAGGTGTAGTCCTGGCCGAGCACCGACACCTTGAATCCCCTCAGGTGACCGGTGGGATCGACGATCGTGCCGCCACCGATGATGTTTGCCAGGGTGGACAGGCCCTGATTGAACTGGCCGCCATTGATCGCCTGGTGGCTCGTAGATACCAGCGACCCGTCCGCGACGTTGTCGATCACGGTGCCCGACGCTCCGCCCAGGATTACCTTTGCCTTCGTGCTGTCGTCATAGGTCACGGCGCCGTTGGCGAGGTCGCCCACGTTTCCTGCTACTGCACGCAACTGCGCAAGATTCACGGCGTCGGTGTCGTGATCGCCAGCCGCCACGTTCGTGATTTGACGCTCCGCGCCACTGCTACCCACCGAAACGGTGTTGTCGCGATCCGCGAAGGAACCCGCACCCAAGGCGACGCTGTTGTTCACGATCTTCGAGTCACCCGGCGAGAAGATGCTGTTGCCGACCCTGGCACCCTGCCCCAGGGCAACGGAGTTGCTGCCGAACACTTCCGAATACGAGCCGATGGCCACGTCATTGGAGAAGGGAACCGCTGGCTGGTCATCCGTAGGAAGGCCCGAGTGCCAGACGAAGGCCTGATGACCAATGGCGACGCTGTCGTCTGCCTGAGACCAGGTGCCGTAGCCGATTGCCGTCGCGTAGGCGCCTGCCACCAGATTGCCGTAACCTACCGCGACGCCGCTCTGTGCATAGACTGTATTGAAGCCGCCGACCGCTGTACCTTCCGTCACGCTGACCACGTTGCCCGCGCCAAGTGCGGTGGCCCAGTCGGCCGTGGCTGCTGCACGGTCGCCAATCGCCGTTGCGTCATAGCCGGTGGCTGTCGTCCTGTAACCCATCGCAATCGAACGAATGCCGGACGCGGAAGCCATCGTGCCAACGGCCGTGGATGCGTACTCAGTCGCCTGGGCGCCCGAGCCGAAGGCGCTGGCGAGACGGGCCGTGGCCTCGGTCGCCTGCAGATTCACGCCATCGAATCCCTCGCCCAACTCGTCGTACAGCACGTCCACCACACCGCCCACCGCGACGGCGGAGCGGTCACTGGCGTACGAGCCGGCACCTACCGCATTGGCATAAATGCCAGTAGCCCGGGCACCCGCGCCCACGGCCATGGACGCGACACCCGACGCCAGCGTGTTCGACGTGCCCGTTAAGATCGCGGTACCGTCTGCCGTCTCGTTCCTTCCGCCGATCGCCAGCGACGCGACGCCGCTGGCACTGGCATTGCCGCCGAGCGCTACCGCGTTCACGTCGGTTGCCGACGCGCCGTATCCACCCGCAAGAGCGAGGTTGCCGGCAGCGACAGCCTCGCTACCGAGACTCGTTGCGCCGTTTCCTTGCGCAAGCGCTGCGGCACCGAACGCCGCCGATTCCGAACCGGATGCCCACGCGGCCCGACCAAGCGCGACCGCGCCATCGCCATCCGTCACGGCGGGTGCGCCATCGCCATTGGCGTCGCCCACGCTCAAGAACGTGCTTGCCGTGTGGGTCGCGTCAGTCAGTTGTGCGAGGTTCACCGCGTCGGTGGCGAATGTGCCGGCCGCGACGTTGGTGATCTGTCGCTCGGCGCCGCTGGCACCGACCGATACGGTATTGCTCCGGTCAGCCACCGAACCGGCACCCAGCGCCACCGCATTCGCGGCAAGGGCCTGTGCCGCCGTGCCCAGCGACAAAGCACTCGTGGCCGTCGCTACGGCTGACGCACCCACCGCCATGGCGCCGTCACTGTTGGCGAGTGCGTTGACGCCAAGCGCCGCGGTGTTCAAGCCGTTAGCGATTGCTCCACCGCCGAATGCTGCGGCGTGGTCGCCATTCGCGATAGCGGAATCACCGAAGGCCGTGCTTCCGTCGCCGATAGCAGAGGCGTTATGTCCGCAAGCCGTGCCGTCTGCCGCTACTGCCGTGCCTGCGGCGGCACCTTGACTGTCACTGCAGACCGTTTGCGCATGGCCTGACATGCTGTAGCCCAGGCCGGCACAAATGGCCGCACTCAATACTTTTGCACGCCACATGGCGGCACGCGTCCGCTCGTTATGGCTGGCGACACACGTCGTCTTCGTCCCCATCTTTTACCCACCCCAATGTTGTCCCCTGAAGCGGCGACATTCACCGAACTGAAGTGTGGTTGTCACGCACACTACATCTCACAACCTCACCGAATCGGTGAGGTTGGGTTCGATGCCGGTGGCGTGCCCGCGTGCCCCAGACGGGGGATAGCACCCGACGACCACTTCGTCGAAGGTGCCGATACAACGGTCAGTGGCGCACGTGCCACACACGAGCATCGGCATGGCGACTTCCCTCGAACAAGTATCCGGTGCGATTGCCGGCGGCCTATTCGGCAGCTTTTCCGGTTTCTTGTCGAACAACGTCCATCGTTGGCTTCAGGACCGTCGGGCTCGCCGAAGCATCGCGTGCGCGCTGATCGGAGAATTGGGATCGCTTCGAGACCGGATCGATGGCTCCTACTTACCCATGCTCCGAGAGGGCCTCAAGGCGCTGCGCGCTTGCGAGCATGCCCCGACCCACCATTTCCGTGGCGAGCGGGACTATTCCCCGATCTTCCATTCCTTGGGGCATCAGGTTGGCGTACTACCCGAGCCGCTACCGAAGGATCTCGTAGGTTGGTATATGGGCTTAGCCATTTGCCTGGAAAGCGTCCGTGAGCTTCATACGCTAGCTATCGATGACCGCCCTGAAACTCTCGCTCGAGCCCTCAGCATCGCCGAGTTTCAACACCGCCGCTTCCACGATCTGGTCGCCGCTTCTGCTCCACTGATCGCGCGCTTGTCGCGGCTCTAGATGCAGCAGTCGCGGACCCGCTTGGCGTAGGCACCGAAACAGGCTGCCAGCGGGTGTCCAGACGGAAGGCTATCTACGAGCCGGGTGACGCTTTGCTCGAACGCTGCGTCGTGCGCCGAGGCGTCGTCAGTCCTGCCACGTGTGTGCAGGATTTCCGCTGCGACCGAATGCACACGCCATTCCGCCACCGGGGCACCACTTTGGGCGACGACAGTCAACGCGTCAGTAACATAAGCATTCGCCGCATCCCATTGGGCTTGTCGAGCGGCGACTCGCGCGCTCAACTCCAACGCCATCACCTGCCATGTAGGTTCTTCCATCGGGGCGATCAGGTCGCGCATCCGCTCCGCAGCCATCGCAGCCCGGGCGAGGTTGCTATCCGCCAGATAGGCATCGCCCAGGGTCCAGGCAATCAGCAGACGCCAATACCAATCCATGTTGACCGCATGCTCGCGGATCTCCTGGTCAAGTGCTTCCAGTTTGGCGATGCCGGCGGCGGCCTCTCCCAGGCCAATCTCCGAGATACCCGCCAGGATCGCGCAGTGTCGTAGTTCGTTCGGTAACAGCGGCGTGTAAAGAGGTTCCGGTTTCGGCCCTCCGACGTCCCTGTAAACGCCAAGGCGCATGCAGATGCGTCGAATGCCTTCAAAGTCTCCAGCGAACACCTTGAGCAACCCCTGCATCGTCAAGAGCGTGCAAATGCTGTAACGGTTGGCGTTGACGACGAAGAGATGTTCGCTCGCGTCGAATTCTTCGAGCGACCGCCCCCACTCTCCCAGCATGAGATAACACCAAGGCCGCCCCAAATGCGTCATCCAGATGGCACGGAAAATGTTGAATTCAGGCCGATCGATGGCATGCCTCATGAGAATGCCGACATTCTCGTCGATGGTCTCCAGTGCTTCCCGGTAGCGGCCCGACAACAAGCACATCATGCTGAACTCGACCATTCCCCATGCAGCAACCTGACGATCGGGCCCATTGCGCAATGGTTTCAGATTCGCTTCGCACAGTTCGAACAATGCCTGATTCCAGCCACTGATCCATATGCGCCACGATGCGCTGCTCAAAAGTGTGCGCGCGCGTAATTGAGGTGTCGATTGGCGCCAAGCCAAATCGGTTGCGCGCTCCAGATGAGTCACGCAGGTGCCAATGTCCTTCCAGCCCCACACAAAGGCCAAGCCAATCTCCGCCCGCGCCTGGACATCCACCCGTCCCGCACGCGCGGCCATGTCGACCAGTTCGGCAAACACCTGCAGTGCCTTGGGCTCGCGCATCGCCGCATAGATGCTTCCGCGGTGTTCCAGGAGTTCCAGGCGTGCGGCTTCGCGATCCGCGCCGGAAAGATGCGACGCCACCCAATCCGCCTGATCCAGTATCGACAACGCGTCCTGGTGCGCAAATCGCTTTTTGGCAGTCAGCAGGGCTGCCTCCAGATAGCGCGTCGCCTTGGCCCAGTCCTGGGCGCCGGAGAACTGAACGGCCAGGTTGAAGGCCAGATGGCCATCATCGATATCGTTGTCTTGCGCTTCCAGCTCCTTGGCAATCAACGCGTGGATCCGAGCCAGGCGCAAGGGGCCTTGGCGATCGAGCAAGGCCTCGCGGAACAAAGCATGTCGGAACATGTAGACACGAGCATCCCCGCGCGCCGTCTGAACCTTGTCCCGCCGTCGTATGAACGCCTCGTCCCGGCACAGGGTTTCGCAGATTTCCTCAAACCGACGCACGCTCATGCCAGCGGCCGAGGCAACCACCGGCGGTGTGAACGTTTCTCCGCACGCACTGGCGGCTTCGAGCACGTGACGGGAATCTGCATCCAAAGCGGCAATGCGCGACTCCACCAGTGCCCGGATCGGGGCTGGCACCATCGCCGCATGCTCGCCAGACGTCGCTTCCGGGCCGTCATTCGGCATTCGCTCGGCTGCGCCTTTCCAATCGTCAAGCAAGATCGACAGGAACAGCGGGTTGCCACCGGAACGCCGTAGCATCGTGTCTGCCACTTCGGGCACGGGGGTCAAGCCGCCCCTGTCGATAAGCGTGGCCACGTCATCGGCCAATAGCGGGCCTAATTCCATCTCCGAAGCCAGGCGATGAAGCACCAGATCGCCGATCAACTGCTTGAAGCGGGACGTGCCTTCGGATGGATCGTCCGAACGCAACGTACATATCACGAGAATCGAGGCCGCGGATCGTCGCCGCGCCAACGCGCTGATCAGATCCAGCGTCGAGTGATCGGCCCAGTGAATATCTTCGAGCGCGAGCAGCACGGGTGCCGTCTGCGCCAGGTGTTCAAGGAAGTCGCTGAACTCGCCGATCATTCGGCTACGTGCCGACAGTTGCGGGTCACGCAGCAATTTCGCCCGGCGATCTCGCGTGAGCAGGCTGCTGAGTAACCCTCCCCATGACGGCGCAAGATTGACCAACGCGTGTTGAATGCGTGCCGCTTCGGGGCCGCGCATCCACGTCGAGAGCGCTTCGATGACAGGGTAAAACGGTTCGACGCCACCGAATCCTTCAATGCATCGGCCCAAACCGATCAACGCCCCGCGGAAGGCCGCTGTCGTGCAGAAATGTTCCAGCAGCGCCGTCTTGCCGATGCCGGACTCGCCGCGGATAAACACCGACTGCGCCACACCCGCGGCACTGGCCCGAAACGAAGCGTCAAGCCGCGCCTCCTCCGCGACACGCCCGACCAGGGGCGCCTCATGCCTTAAGGACGAGACAGGATGGGACTCGAGCGGGGTGCGAACAGTCGCGATGAAGCGGTAGCCCCGGCCGCGCTGCGTTTCGATGTAGCGTGGCGCCCGCGCGGTGTCGCCCAGCGCGTTTCGAATCGTCAGGACATACCCTTTGAGTACTTCCGGCTGAACGTCAACGCCGGACCACAGCGCTTCCAGCAGTTCCTCGTGCGTGACCAGGCGGCCCGGCCGCTCGACGAAGTAACGCAACACATCGAAGGCTTTGCCAACGAGCGCCACCGGGACTGCCTCGCCAGGATTCTCCACTCGCCATAGCATGTGGTCCCGTGTATCCAGGCGAAATCCGTCGAACTCACGCACGCCCGGGTGTCCTTTCCGTCGCATGCCTGGCATGCCGATCACATGATGCCCAGTTCGTTGGCGCGGGAGACCGCTTCGGTGCGCGCCTTGGCAGCGAGTTTGGCAAAGATGCGTTTTGCATGGGACTTGATGGTTTCCGGCATGATGTCGAGCGCACGCGCGATTTCTTTATTGGACAGCCCCAGGCTCATCAGGCGCAATACGACGATTTCACGGTCGGTCAATGACTCGATCTGCCCCCTGTGCGGCCTTCGTCGGCTTCGGGTCAACGGCGGCCGGGGCTTTTCATGAGCGAGCAATCCGTCCAGATAGGCCGCCATGTGGCCGCGACAGAATTCGGCATCCTGCCTAAGC
>Ga0209148_1000964_pt1 | contig 18706 bp, 17 predicted proteins | sample AraplaCol_mMF_r2_2_FD_184288 | JGI IMG/M metagenome (GOLD analysis project Ga0209148, IMG submission 184288) | Arabidopsis root microbial communities from North Carolina, USA - plate scrape CL_Col_mMF_r2 (SPAdes) (version 2) | ecosystem: Host-associated > Plants > Roots > Endosphere | place... | reverse complement strand
GCGGCGGTGGAAGAGCAGGGGGCGGCGACGCAGGAAATCTCACGCAACTTGCATGAGGCTGCCGACGGCACCAATCACGTCAACAGCAGCATCGGTGTGGTGACCGAGGCCTCGCGCTCGACCACGGCGATGGCGCAAGAGGTGCTGAGCGCCGCCGAACAGCTCGGCCGCAAGGGTCAGCAATTGCAGAGCCAGGTGGTGGATTTCCTGAAGACGATCCGCGCCTGATCGTCCGGGCGATACGCTGATCAGATGACTTGATCAAACATCGTCGATCTGCGGCACGGTATTGGGCGGCAGGTTCTCCGGCAGCTCATCCTCGTCCAGGGTCTCGCCGAGAACCTCGCCCCGGATCGGCAGGCTGGGACCGAGCCAGAGCGGCTGGATCAGATGATCGTCGCGCGGCCGGTCGGTATTCGGATGAACGAGAATGCTGAGACCGCGTCGGTTCAGCATCAGCCAGGGCACCAGGGTGGCGAAGACCGAGGTGGCAAAGGCGATCTGATACATCGACTGCCGATGCGGCCCCACCTGTTCGTCATGCCAGTTGCCGACCCGCACGGAAAAGCGCTCGGCGATCTGCCGGCGCAGGATCTCGGCCTCCGCCTTGGTGGTGGCGACGTCGTAATAGATATGTGCGTGATAGCTGGCGATCTCGGCAATGCGGCGCGGGGCGGCGGGCGTTTCGGTCATCTCGGCTTCCGGTGCAATGAAAGCCCCATCATAACAGCCGGGGCAGCACCGCTTCAGTCAATTTACGCACAGGTCTCATGCGGCGGATGTCGCGGGCCGTGGTTGCGCACTTACGGCTTGATCCACAGCACCGGCGTGGCGGCCGTCAGCTGGACGTTTTCCTGCACGCCTTGCCGGTCGGTCAGGGTGAAACGGTCGAAATCGAAGCCCGGTGCCACGTGACGCAGGCGTATGCTGCGATTGCCCAGGCGCACCACGGCAAGCCGGCCAATGGCACTCGGCTCGACCACATTGCTCGGCTTGAAATAGAGCAGGGCGCCGCGCATCACCACTGGCGGGAAGACATCCTCGCTGGCGCGCAAGGCGGCGGCATCGGCCGGCAGCTTGGCCGGCGCATCCACCATCCGGCCCCCGCCCTTGGTGTCGAGCTTGATATCGCCATCGGCGCCAATCGTGCCGATCAGCGGTACGCTGGCCGGTTTTGCGGCACTGCCGCCGCTTTCGCCGCTCAGTTGCAGTCCGGCATGGCGCAACACATCCTCGACCGGGATGCCGAGGAACTCGGAGATCTGTTGCGCCTCGCTCAATTGCATGGCGCGCCGACCCTGCAGCATCAAGGTAATGGCAGCCGGGTCCAGCCCCATGAAGCGGGCCATTTCCCGCTGGCTCTTGTCAGCCGCCCGCAAGGCGTCACGAAAGAACTGGTCGTCAATCTCAAGAAGCTTCATAGGGTGATTGTTGTCGAAATATCAACATTTGGCAAGGGCCTTGATGATCGGCGCCTAGTCGCCCTGGCGATCAGCCCTTCGAGACCAACGGGGAGATTGCCGCTGCCAGGTTGCGGTCAGCCGAGCCCGGTCGCCCGCAACAGGAAAGGAGCCGCGAGGCCGGTCAGGTTGAGGGCGAGATGCAGCAGGATCGGCCCCCGCAAGCTGGCGCTGGATTGCCGGGCGATGCCGAGCAGCAAGGCGACCGGCGCCAGGATCGCCATTTTCGCCGGCCCCTCGGCAAAATGCGTCAGGACCCACAGGAGGCCGGTGACGAAGGTGCAGAGGAAGCCGCCCCAATGCCGGCGCAGGGCGGTCCAGAGCCAGCCGCGAAACATCATCTCTTCCGCCACCGGAGCCAGCAGACCGAAGACCAGGAAGGCGGCCACCCGCCAGAACGTGCCGGCGCGAAAGACGGCGCCGAAAAAGTCATCGAAATTGCGGAACTGCAGATAGGCCAGCAGCCCGGCATAAATCACGACCAGCCCGGTCAGGCCGGCGACAGACAGGGGCATTCCCAAAGCCCGGTCGCCGAGGCCGATGCGGATGAAGCCGCGCCGCGTGCCGTTTTGGCGCACCTGCCCAGTCTGTAACGCTTCCTGTTGCAGGGCTTCCTGCATGCGGCCGCTCTGCCAGGCCAGCAGCAAAGCCAGGACGAGGAACAGGGTAGAGGCGATCAGCGAATAGGTGACACCGGGAATGAGGATGGTGGCGACCACGGCGATGCTGGCTTCAACCGCATCGCCGACCTGCGGGATCGGTGGCAGCAGCGGCTGGGCGAGAAAATAGGTCAGGCCGGCAACGAGGGCGCTGCCGCCGACGGCCACCAGGATCGCTCCCGCCGGCTGGGCGAGAAACGGCATGGCTGAGGAAGCGTGCCGCGGATCGGTCGTCACGCTTACTTTGGGCCGATCGGTCGTATCGGGGGAATGCATCAAAGCTCAAACGGCGGGTTATGCGGGAAGGGATGTTGCCTCAAGGGCACAGGGGTTTTCAAGTGAGAGAAAACGTATCGCGATTTCCTTACGGATCGTTTGCCGGTAGCATGCCCCACCAATGCTATCGCGAAGAGTACGGACTATGACTGATTTGAAGCAAGAAACCCGCACCCTTTATCGTCCTGTTGGACCAAAGGAACTTGCACTTATCGAAGCTGGCGGCTGGCGTGCTTTTCCGCCACGCTTGCCGGATCAGCCGATCTTCTATCCAGTTCTGACCGAGGAATATGCAGTGAAGATTGCCCGCGACTGGAACGTCCCCAGTTCCGGTGCGGGTTTCGTGACACGCTTCGCCGTGGCGACGTCCTATCTCGACAAATATCGCATCGAGGAGGCCGGTGGTCGCGACCATCTGGAATATTGGATCCCAGCCGAGGACCTGCCAGCCTTCAACGCCGCCATTGTCGGGCTCATCGAAGTCATCGCCTCTTTCGGTGCGGCAGGCCATCCCACCGGCCTTGTCGGCTCGAAAGGATAAGGGGCCGCAAGATGACCCCCCTCGTTGAAATGCGCGTGGGGTCGCATCTCTATGGCACCGCGACCGCGCAATCCGATCTCGACCTCAAGGGCGTCTATCTGCCTGCGGCATCGGATATTCTCCTGCAGCGGGTGCGGCCAAGCATCAACATGAACCCTGATAAGCTGCCTGGCGCACGTAACCAGCCTGGCGATGTCGACCGCGAATTCTACAGCCTTCAGCGCTATCTCGATCTGCTCGCCGGCGGGCAAAGCATTGCCCTTGATATGCTGTTCGCGCCGGAGGGCGCCTGGCTGCAGCGGCCAACTTCCTGCTGGCTGGAAATCCGTGCCAACACAGATCGACTGATCTCGCGCCGGGCCATCGCTTTCGTGCATTACTGCCGCCAGCAGGCCAACAAATTCGGCCTCAAAGGCGCAAGGCTGGGTGAAGCCCGACGCATCCTGGAACTCCTTGAAGCAGCCGAAGCCCAACACGGCGGTTTGAAAAAGCTGGCAGTACTGATCGATGAACTGGAAGCCGCCACCCGCGGGGCGAAGCATATCCGTTGGATCGACCTGGAGTCGCCTGCCGGTCCGGACGGGCAAACCAAGTCAATCCGCAACCTGGAAGTCTGTGGCCGCAAGATCCCTGTGACCGTCACGCTGAAGATCGCGCACGATATTGTCCAGAGACTGGTCGATGATTATGGCAGTCGCGCTTTGGCTGCCGAGCGCAATGAGGGGGTCGATTGGAAGGCTTTGTCCCACGCCGTTCGCGTCGCACAGCAGGCGATCGAGCTGTTTCGTGATCATCGCATCGTTTTCCCGCTGGCTGGTGCCTCGCATCTGCGGGCGATCAAGGCGGGCACGATTGCCTATGACGCCGTTGCCGAGGAGATCGAGCAGCTCGTTCAGGCGGTCGAAATCGCGGCAGCGCAGTCGACCTTGCCGGAGGCGCCGGACCTCGGCTTCATCGATGATCTGGTGACGCGTTTCTATCGAACCGCCGTGGTACCTGCGGGGGAGGCGTCATGAGCAGCGATCCGCATGTTTCGGCGGAGATGTGGTTGCGCATTGACGGGGAGCTCAAGGACATTGAGTCAACTGAGAATGTCCGCATCATCCTGGCCGTGGAATCAGGCAGCCGCGCCTGGCGTTTTCCCTCGCCGGACAGCGACTACGATGTGCGCTTCATCTATCTCCGCCCGCGTGACGACTATCTCACGGTAGCGCCGATGCGCGACGTGATCGAGCGGCCGGTGGACGCCGTGCTTGACGTCAATGGCTGGGATTTGCGCAAGGCGCTCGGCCTGATGACCGGTTCCAATGCCGTGCTGCAGGAATGGCTGACCTCACCGATCCGCTATCGCACCGATGATCAATTGGTTTCACGGCTTCAGGAATTAGCCGTCGCGACCGCGGATATAGACGCCTATTGCTATCACTATAACCGCATGGCCCGGCGACATCTCGAGGCGATCAATGAAACACCGACACCGCGGCTGAAAAGCTATTGTTACGCCTTGCGGCCGGTCCTGGCCCTGAAATGGCTGCGCCGTCACGGCAGCCTGCCACCGATGGACCTGCCCCGTTTGCTTGATGGCGTCGAGATCGGGGTGGACTTACGTCAGGCCATTGCAGATCTGGTTGCTCGCAAGGCACAGGCAGGGGAGCGCGACACTGTTGTCCGCCAGCCGGATTTCGATGCTTTCATCACTGAGGCATTGGCGGAGCGCGTGATGCGGCCAGCGCAGCGACCGCCGCAAGCGATAGTTGCCGTCAATCGCTTCTTCGTCGACACGGTCCTGGCGCAACGCTGATCTATCCTGCCTGATGATTGGCCGTCATCTCTGACAGGCGCAGCGGCAATTGTGCCGCCAGTGCATCGATGGCGAGGCGGGTGCGCAAGGGGAGATGCGGCGATTGCGGCCAGACGGCATACATCGGATAGCCGATGGCGAAATCGGGCGACAGGACCGGGACGAGGGCGCCGCGTTTCACATGCGGGGCGATCAGCCAGCAGGGCAGCCAGCCGAGGCCGGCGCCGCTCAGTGCCGCGTCTACCAGTGCCTCGACATCGTCGAGCCGCAGGCGGCAGCGGACCTCCTGCTGGATCAAGCGCCCCTCCGGTCCCTTGAAGGACCAGCATTTGATCTGGCTGCCGCGACCATAGACGACGCCTTCATGCTGGGCGAGATCGGCGAGATCGTGCGGCGTGCCATACCTTGCGAGATAAGCCGGCGAGGCAACCACGATCATGCGTTGCTCGCCGAGGCGGCGGATCATCAGGCCGCTCTGATCGGCCACGCTGCCGCCCCGGATCGCGAGGTCAAATCCGTCCTCGATGAGATCGACCGGCCGGTCGTTGAAGGAGAGATCGAGCTCCAGCCCGGGATGCCGCCGTGCAAGCTCGAGCAGGATGGGTGCCACGCAATGCCGGCCGAAGACGATGGACATGCTGACCCGCAAGCGGCCGCTGACACTCTGCCGGCCTGAATCGAGCGCTGCCTCAGCGGTCTCCAATTCCTTCAGCGCCCGGAGGCAGCTTTCATAGAATGTCTGGCCGTCCTCGGTGAGGTTCAGGCTCCGGGTGGTGCGATGGAACAGCCGCACGCCGAGCCGCTGCTCGAGCCGGGCGATGCTCTTGCCGACGGCGGAGCGGGTGAGGTTCAGCCGCTCGGCGGCGAGGGCGAAGCTGCCGCTTTCGGTGGCCTGGACAAAAGCGGCAATGCCGCCCAACCGGTCGCTCATCGGCGCCTCTCGCTCCCGTGGGTGTTATTGGTTCCTGTCATTCTACAGTAAGTCGACAAATCACCGCCACTGTTGATCCATGTGCTCTCTTAAATGGTCCCGGGTGGTTCCGGTCCCGCTCGCCATCGCGGCGGGCAGCCGGCCACATCGACAGAAAGGGATCGACAAATGAGCAAGGACAAGATGCGCGGCTGGGTAATGACGGGTTACGGTCGCGAAAATCTCAATTGGGCCGACCTGCCGATGCCGCAGGCCGGGCTCGGCGAGGTGCTGGTGAAGGTGGCTGCGGTGTCACTGAATTATCGCGACCGGCTGGTGGTGGAAAACGGCATGGGCAATGAGCTCAGCTTCCCCTTCACGCCCGGTTCCGACCTCGCCGGCGAGGTGGTGGCGACCGGTACAGGCGTCACCCGCTTCAAGGCAGGCGACCGGGTGATCAGTCATTTCACCACCGGCTGGCAGGATGGTGAGCTTACCGCGATCAAGGGCAAATACGGTCTCGCGCTCGGGGCCCCGCTCCTCGGCGTGCTGAGCAGCTATGTGGCGATCCCGCAGGATTGGCTGGTGGCAGCGCCGGAAAGCCTCGATGCGGTGGAAGCCAGCACCTTGCCGGTCGCCGGCCTCACCGCCTGGTTCTCACTCATGGAGCTCGGCCATCTGAAAGCCGGCGAGACGGTGCTGGTGCAGGGTACCGGCGGCGTTGCCCTGTTCGGTGCGCAGCTCGCTGCCGTGCATGGGGCCGATGTCATCGCTACTTCGAGCAGCACCGACAAACTGACTCGGCTGCAGAAGCTGCTGGGCGAGAATGTGCGGTTCCAGGGCATCGACCGGCAACGCCATGCCGCCTGGGGCGAGGAGGCCGTGCGCCTCACCAACGGGCGCGGTGTCGATCACCTGCTGGAAATGGCCGCCGGCGATCTCAGCCAATCGATGGCGGCCTTGAAGATCGGCGGCCGGCTGTCGGCGATCGGCATCATCAACGGCTACGACTACAACATTCCCGCTTTCCCGCTGTTGGTGAAGAACCTCACGGTGAAGGGCATCTTCGTCGGCCATCGCCGCGCTTTGCAGGATCTCGTGCGGGCCGTCGACCGGCTGAAGCTGAAGCCGATCATCGACAAGGTCTATGACGCCGCCGATCTGCCGGCCGCCCTCGACCATCTTGAACGTGGCCCCTTCGGCAAGCTGGTGGTGCGTTTCCCCAACTGAGGATCAGGCATGCCGGAACTTCGGCCGCTATTCGTCATAGCGGCCGAAGGCGGCGCGGTAGAAGTCATGCTCCAATGCCCTGAAGAGTTCCTGGGCAGCGGCCAGCGTGCTGCCGAGCTCGATCAGCCGTGCCTCGACATCGAACTTGTCGGCACCGAAGTGCCGCGGTGCCGACAGGTCGGCGGCAAACAGAGATGCCGCTGCCTGCTTCTCGTCGATCTCGCTAGCCGGCATCGGCGTGCTGGGTGAGGGGGAAAGAGCGACTTTGCCTGCCGGCGCGCCCTCCTGCCGTGTGGCATCGGGCAAAGTCCCGCTTTGATCTGTCTGGCCTTCAGCTGCTGCGATCTGATCCTCTGGCATCCTATCTTTCCCTGGCTGTCTCTCTGGTGTGATCTTTTGCCCGGTGATGTCGGGTGGTTTATTGCATTTATCTCAACATATATTTTGCTCAGGCGAGGTCGGATCTCCCGGCTTGTGATCGCTCTGGCATGGCACTCTGCTTGACGGCCTGATGGCGACGGGCGTTAAATGTTTCTGTTTTGTTCTTATTAGCAATAGGTATATTACGTAAATGCGTAAGTCAAGCGTTTTGGGTTTCCAGACCCATTTCCGCAGGTCTGCGCGATATGTCCGTGCCCGGCAGGGACGGGGCCTGGAGGCACTCTCAAAGCGCGTTCAGCATGGAAATTATAACACGGAAACGTGTATTGAACAAAAAGGGAACATTTCTAAACTCCTCTCTGCAATCACCCTTATCCCCGGCGCAGATATCAGCGGCAGGGACGCGATTGCCCGGTCGTCGCCGGCATCGACGTTGTCGCAGCAGGAGGAAGAGATGTTGATGAAGGATGGGTGGCTCCAGGCCGGGCCGTTGATGCGGAGAAGCGTGCTACCGGCGGCTCTGCGCATCGCCGGTTGCGCGGGATTGCTGCTCATCGGTATGGCGACCGCCGCGATGGCGGATTGCCAACCCTGGCAGATCAATTGCAACGGCCGGGCAGCCAATGGCGGGACAATCGACGGCTATGGCAATACCTGGACCCAGAATCCCGGCGGCACCTATTCCGACCAGAAGGGCCGCAGTTGGAGCCAGAGCGTCAATGGCGGCTGGCAGCGCAGTGACGGCTATTCGGTGCAGAAGAATATGGGCGGCGGCTATACCGACAGCACCGGCGAAACCTTCACCCAGGCGCTGGGCGGTGGCTGGATCGGCAGCCGTGGCACCACCTGCAGCCAGCAGGTCAGCGGGGTCTGGTCCTGCGGCAAGTGAAGCCAGCGCCGCGCTGTTTTCTGCAGCATAAGCCGTTTTTCCAGGAGCCGGCCGGCATCCCCGTCTGGTTTGCTGCTGACGCCATCCCGCGTGCCGTTGAGGACGCGCCTTGACGGTCCGGCGTCCAGGGGCCGGTATTGCCATCTTGCCCGGCATTTAATTGTTTATTTTTTCCCTCCGGCACACGAATTCCGTGCGTGTCATGCCGGCTTGTTTTGCTCTTCTTAAGAATTATTACGATAGCTTCTGGCAAGCCTTCGGCTTCGTGCTACGATTACGATCGTACACAATCTCCGCCAACCGGTATCCGGGTACTCTTCCCGCAGCAGGTTGGGGGCGGTCGGAGCGTTCCGTACCGTAGGCTGGGGATCTGAGGCGGCGATTGAGTGCCGTCGGGTCCTAATAACAGACCGAGGCGAAGGCATGTGTGACTGCCGGCGTCCTGGACTGGAACGCCGATCGGTTGGGGGTAGCGGTGCGTAAGGCAGGCGATGGCGATGATGGGTCGGCATCTCGCGCTTTTTCTGAGCGCGGCGGAGCGGGGTCGCAGGACGACACCCGGTCGCATGCCGCCATCATCCCGATCACCGCGGCTAGCTCGGCGGGCGCTTTCCAGCCAAGACCACGGACTTTCGCCGCCGGTACCCAAAGTGATGTATCCGGCGATACGCCACGCGATGCCGCAGATGGCCGCGGCATGAACAATCCGGACATGCAGGGGGATGACCCGGCGATGCCCGATGCTGCGGCAGGGGCCGCTGAAGCGGCCGCCTCGCTGGGAAATTCTCCGGGAAATTCTTCGATAAATCCGTCAGCAGAGTCATCGTCCGGCCCGCCGCTGGTCAATCGCGGTATTTTCGGCTCGGGCATCGGCCGCCGGCTGCTCTTCGGCGTCCTCATCTTCAGCTCGATTGTCACCCTGGCGCTCACCTCGCTGCAGATCTATTTCGATTATGAGCGCGGCGTCAGTGTCATCGAACGGCGCCTGGACGAGATCCGCCGTTCTTATCTCGACAGCATGGGCGACAGCCTCTGGCATCTCGACCGCACGCAGCTGCAATTGGAAATAGACGGCATCCTGCGGCTGCCGGACATGCGGGCGGTGGAAGTGCGCGAAGCCAGCACGGCGCCGGATGCGCTGGTGGTCACGGCAGGCCAGCGCCAGGAGGAGGGGACGGGGCTGCGGCTGGAAATTCCCATCACCTACCAGGTCGACGGCCAGACCCAGGAGATCGGCACGCTCTATCTCGAGGCGACGCTGGACGATCTCTATCAGACCTTGCTCGCCCAGGTGCTGGTGATCCTCGCCAGTCAGGCGGCGAAGACCTTCCTCACCTCCGTCTGCATCCTGTTCCTCTGTCATCGCCTGATCACCCGGCATCTGACGGGGATCGCCAGCTATGTGCGCGGCTATGATCTGCAGGCGCCGCCGCCGCCCCTGAAGCTTGACCGCGCGGCGCGTTCGACCGCCGACGAGCTCGACCAGGTGGTGCAGTCCTTCAACTCGCTGTTCGCTAGCCTGCAGGAAGCCTATGACGGCCTGCGCCATGTAAATGCCCAGCTCGCCCAGGACATCGCCCGGCGCGAAGCGGTCGAGGCGCAGCTGCGCGACAGCGAGCAGCGCTTCCGCGATTTCGGCGAGACCGCGTCCGACTGGTTCTGGGAAACCGACCACGATCACCGCTTCACGTATGTCTCCGAGCGGATCTCAGACTTCAATCTCTATGGCCTGGATGTGATGAAGGGGCGCCGGCGCGGCGAGGCGCCCAGCGACAGCCTCTCGGACCCGGAGAAGTGGCAGCATCATCAATCGCTTCTCGATGCCCACAAGCAGTTCCGCGATTACGTCTATCGCACCCGCCGGCGCGACGGCAGCCCGATCTATATCAGCGTCAGCGGCATGCCGCTGTTCGGTGCCGCCGGCGAGTTCCTCGGCTATCGCGGCGTGTCGCGCGACGTGACGGCGAGCGTGCTGGCCGACCAGGCCCTGCGCGCGGCGAAGAGCCAGGCGGAGCTCGCCAATTACAGCAAGACCCAGTTCCTCGCCAATATGAGCCATGAGCTCAGGACGCCGCTCAATGCCATCATCGGCATGTCCGAGGTGATCAAGCAGGAGCTGCTGGGACCGCTCGGCAATGACCGCTACCGCAATTATGCCGGCGACATCCATGACAGCGGCCGGCATCTCCTCAACATCATCAACCAGATCCTCGATTACACCCGCATCGATGCCGGCCATGTGCGGCTCGATATCAGCGAGATCAACGGCGATATCCTGCTGCAGGAAGTGGCGACGCTCTACCGCCCGAAGGTCGAGGCCGCCAATCTCACTTTGTCGGTGGTGCAGCAGATTCAGGTGCCGCATCTGGTGGCGGACGAGGCCGTGTTGCGCCGGGTGATCGGCCATCTGCTCGGCAATGCCATCAAGTTCACCCCGGCAGGCGGCCGCATCACGCTTTCCACCCGGCGCCTCGATGACGGCTCGGTGGAATTCGCCGTCGCCGATACCGGCATCGGCATCGCTGCCAAGGATATCGCCAAGCTGACGACGCCCTTCGCCCAGCTCGACAATGTCTATGAGCGCAAATACCAGGGGGCCGGTCTCGGCCTCGCTTTGGTGCGGGCGCTGGTTGAGCTGCATGGCGGCTCGATCCGCATCGACAGCGTGCTGGAAGAAGGCACGGTGGTCCATGTCATCCTGCCGCCGGCCAATGACGCGCCGGCGGTGAACGAGGCCCAGTCGCTGCTCGTCAAGTGACCGCTGCTCGTCAAGTAATGCTGCACGTCAGGCGATGACACGTCGCTGGAGCCCTGCATCTCTGCGGTGATGCTCGTTACTTTTCAAATCAATGGAGGTTTTGCTGGGTTGACCGGACGGGTAAGCTCAGGCGAGCCGGTCATGCCCTGTCAATGGTCCGGATAGAAGTCATCCCGGCGGCTCATCGCAGGCCGATCGCTATTGACCGGCTGCAGGCAGCGCTCAGACAAAGGCGTAACTTTGATCGTCCTCGGCGGGCGCCTGTCTTTCGGAACGCTGCCCTTCGCGCAGGCGCATCGGCGCGCCGTTGCGACGCCGCAGCCGTTCGGCAGTGGTGGCGATGAACTGCTTTGCGTCCTCGGGGTCGATATGATCCGCCTGCCACAGGCTCAGCATCATCGGATCGCCGAGCAGGGTCATGAGTTCGGGCTCGCCGTTCAAGGCGTGGCGCGGGAGACGAGCTGTTTTCTTTCGCATCGTGACCTCCTTTGCTGCTCGCCGCGGGCGACGAGAACTGATGGTGATGATCGGCGCAAGCAGATGCCGCGCCGAGGGATGATAGGGTCGTTTATCGAAGGGACTTGGGAGAACCGCCCGCACGATGCCGACCAGGGACATACTTACTGATGATACTGACGACCGGGTGACAACCTGCGTTGCAAAGACCTGCTGTGCCAGAATGTCGCTCTGCTAGCAGGGGCGCGATGACGAAATTGTCCCGAGATCGCGTCCAGTGGAGTCACCAACTTATCGGATGGATCATAACCTATGCGCCTATCCCTGGCGACTCTCCGATAGTGACTTGTCTGTGAATATTCCATCCAATGCCGTGTAGATGCCGCAATGCGGCATCGACGCTGCGATGCGGTCTTAGCCTTGGGGACTCAAGCCTTGCGGTTTCGATGCGCCCCGTTGCGTCATTTTGACGACCTCCTTGGCAGGTCGTGGCATGACGGAAGCCCAGGGCCCGAAGATCATGCTCGAAGACCACATCCCTCGTCAGGCCATCTGCGCCACGCTTCGTCCGGCACGCAGCTGGCTGCCGCCGGACTCGCATCGGCCGGTATATGCTCCTCGATCCGCGGGACGCCGATGCGGATGGTTCAGATCCGCGCGTCAAACTGGAGCATGCAAGCAGGGCTCGCATGACTCGCTGGTCCGCCGATTTAACCGGGCTGCTGATTTGGGCTGGGAGGACGTCGGGACTTCCACCATCGATTGGGGGATCGCACGGTAGAGCAGGAGGGTGTCCCGACGTCCGTGCTGATAGAACCCCGCAGCATCCTCCTGGTTCCCCGATTATTTGCCTTTTCATAGGCAGGGCAAGCGATTAATCACTCCTCCGATCCCGATGCGCAATATCCGTGCTTGATATGGGTGTATGCTGGCCGGGTGGGAAAGGCGCGCCCATAAAGAAGCGGCCGGATCGATGGATCCGGCCGTTCGCCAAATGGCAAGTTAGACATTCGTGGGAGGCTGTATACGCGGTGATCGGTACTCGGTTGCTCGACAGCGATTGTTATCGCTTACAAGAGTTCAACAAGCGGTGGCGGCAACAGTTCCGTTAAGTGCGGGGTGAAACCGGATGCTCAGGATCGAACGGCGCATCCGCGGTTCCGAAAACGTCACCGACACCGCTCCCGCCGGCTCACGCGCAGCGGGCGATCAGGGCTTCGGCGCGGCGGTGCAACTCGCCGCCCGACCGCAACCGGTCGGTGACATCCGTCACAAGCCGGCGCACATCGGCGGCACTGATGGCATAGGCCTGCCAGAGCGCCGACATCATCGGGTCGGCCAGCAGGTCATCCACCGGGACCTCGCGCTGCCGGGCAACACCTTCGGCCGATTGCGACATGGTCTCGCTGCAATCTCGGGGGCTGACCGGGGCTGTCGACATGAGGCTGGCAAGGACGAGCGGCGCCAGCCGGTCATTGGCGACCTTGCTGCGCACGACAATACGTTCGGCGATGGCGCCACGATCATCCGCGTTGCGGGGATCTTCGGCGGTGCGGGCTTCGGTCTCCGGCCACGTCTTCGTCATCTCTAACCTCATTGGCTTGGCCCGTTGCGGTCTCCCCCGTACGGGCCGGCACTCCGGTGCGGTACCGATGATCCCTGGAGCTGAAATCTGTCTCCGCGTCTCATCGGCTTACTGTGGTTAAGGATAGATAGGGATCGTGGCGACAGTTAGGCAAGGTCATGACGCTTCAATCACGTCTTCGTCAGCGATTTTTTTTGCCGCTTGTGCGAGGCGTCACGACCGGTCGGGCGATCGTCAGTGATGTGTATCACAAGCTGGCGGCTGGCTGACAACTATTGTCCGACAATTGCTGCCGAGAAGAGACACTGCTCCCGATGCCGTCATACAATCGTTATGGCGATGCGAGAGCGACAGCGGCTCAAAAAAAAACAGCGACGCATGACGCGTCGCTGTTTCAGATTCGGTCCAGCCGATCGATGATGCCGATCAATCAGGTTGATTAGTCCAATCAATTGGACTGATCGGTTAGAGAACGATTCACGCTTTTAGTGGGCGAGGACCGGCTTGTGGTGCCCCTGGCCCTTGCCGATGAGCAGCGAGATCAGGGCAGCGGCGACACCGGTCAGGCCGGCCAGCACGAAGGCATCGAGATAGTCGCCCTGCACGGTCCGCAGATAACCGCCGAAGAAGCTGGCGCTGGCTGCACCGAGCTGGTGGCCCGCGGCGATCCAGCCGAAGACCACGGCGGCATCGCGGTCACCGAAATTGTCGGTGGCGAGGCGCAGGGTCGGCGGCACGGTGGCGATCCAGTCGAGACCATAGAAGACCCCGAAGATCGTCAGGCTGTAGATCGAGAAATCGGAATAGGGCAGGTAGATCAGGCTCAAGCCGCGCAGGCCGTAATACATGAAGAGCAGCTTGCGGCTGTCGAAACGATCGGTCAGCCAGCCTGAGGCGGTGGTGCCGAAGAGATCGAAGAAGCCCATCAGCGCCAGCAGGCCGGCCGCCTTGCTCTCGACGATGCCATGATCGCCGCAGAGCGAGATCAGATGCGTGCCGACCAGGCCGTTGGTGGTGAAGCCACAGATGAAGAAGGTGGCGAAGAGATACCAGAAGGCCGGCTTGTGGATGGCGCGGCCCAGCGCCCCGAAGGCGGCATGCAGCATGGCGCCGGCTTGGCGCGGCGGCAAAGGCGGCGTATCGGGATGGGCGCCGAAGGGCAGCTGGCCGATCGAGGCCGGGCGTTCCGGCACCAGCAGGTAGACGAGGGGGATGAGGGCGGCGCAGGCGATGGCGATCACCGTCACCACCGGCTGCCAGCCGCCATGCTCGGCGATCCAGGCGAGGACCGGCATGAAGATAAGATTGCCGGTGGCGGTGCTGGCGGTCAGCAGGCCCATGACCAGGCCTCGGCGAGTGACGAACCAGCGATTGACGACGACGGCGCCCAGCACCACGGCGACGCAACCGGTACCAAGCCCGGAGAGGAAGCCCCAGGTCGCCATCAGTTGCCAAGTCTCGGTCATCAGCAGGCTGAGGGCGATCGAGCCCGACATCAGGATGAGGGCGCCGATCAGGGTGCGGCGCAGGCCGAAGCTCTCCATCAAGGCGGCGGCGAAGGGCCCGACCAGGCCATAGAAGAAGATGCCGATGGCGGCCGAGCCGGAGATCGAGGCGCGGTCCCAGCCGAAGGCCTTTTCCAAAGGCTGCATGAGCACGCCAGGCGCACCGCGGACACCGGCCGAGATCAGCAGGCAGACGAAAATGACGCCGACCACGACGAAGGCATATTTCGGCCCGAAGGGACGGTGATGGACTCCAGCCTGGGGCGCGACCTGCGTCTCGATGGAGGGCTGGCTTTCGGCAGGCGTGACGATTTGCCTGCGGGCGGTATTGTCCGACATGAACTCGCTCTGCTTTCTTACGAAGGCAGCCCCAAGTCGGCGACCTCCATCCCGTGACGACATACCGATGTTACTGACCGGTACGTCTTATTGCTTGCCAAGATACGTACCGGTCAGTAACATCGTCAAGATGAAAAATTCGGATGCCGGCAGAATGATCCTGTCGAAGCGGGTGTCGGGCCGGAAAGCCGCCGTTGGCAACAGGCAGCGAGGAATGTCGATTGAAGAACGTGGTTTCTGACGCGGCGGTTGCCGACCCGGCGGATAAGGCCGCGGCAACGCAGGATAAGCCCCTGAAAGCGGCCGAGCGCATTCGCCGGACGGCATTCCAGCTGTTCTATCGCCAGGGCATCCGCGCGGTCGGGGTTGATGAGATCGTCACCCAGGCCGGCGTCACCAAGCCCAGCCTCTATCGCAGCTTCGCCTCCAAGGATGAGCTGGCGGCCGCCTATCTCACCGATTACGACTGCGAATTCTGGAATCGTTTCAACGATCCGCAATCGCGCCATCCCGGCGATGTCAAGGCACAGCTGCTGGATTACCTGCGCGGCCTCGGCCAGCGGGCGAGCAAGGATGGTTATCGCGGCTGTGGCCTGACCAATGCGGCGGTCGAATATCCCTCGCCCGAGCATCCGGCCCGGCTTGTCGCCTTGCGCAACAAGCACGAGCTGCGCCGGCGCCTGCGCCAGATGGCGGTCGATATGGGCGCCCGCGATCCCGATCTGCTGGGTGATGGCCTGGTGCTGCTGATCGAGGGCGCCTATGCCTCCGGCCAGATGTTTGGCGACGGCGGTCCGGCCGGCCAGGTTGCCGTTGTCGCCGAGACCCTGATCAATGCCTGTTGCGGCCAGCGGGATAGCGGCAAGGACCGCTGACCGCGCCGGCCGCCGTCGGTGTCAGCTATCGGCCGATGTCGGTTCCCGTGATGATATGGCCGGGGAGGCCGGGGTCCGCGCGATCACACGGGCAGCGGGGAAAATCAGCGCCACGCGGGTGAAGCGGCCGAGCCGGCTGTCGATCGCGAGGCGACCGCCATGCAGTTCCAGGATTTTGCGGCACATGGCGAGGCCGAGACCCATGCCGCCATGGCGCCGGGCATAGGCATTGCCGGCATAGACGAAGGGCGATGCCAGCCGCGGGATGAGGTCGGTGGCGATGCCGCAGCCAGTGTCATGGATCGCCAGTTCGAGATTGCCATCCGCGAGTACGTTGATCTCGCCCTGGATCTCGCCATTCGGACCGGTGAATTTCACCGCATTGGCAATGAGATTGTCGAGCGCCTGGCGCAGATAGGCGGCCTCGGCAAAGAGGCCGATGCCGTCATCCGTCCCGGTGACGCGGAAATGCAGCTTGGCATCGCGGTGGCGGCGCTCCGCATCATCCATCGCCGTCTGCAGCAGGCCGCCGACATCCACCACCTGCTCGCTGAGCGCCCGGGCACCGAAATCGAGCTGGGCGATTTCCAGCATGCTGTTGATGATGCCGAGGAGATGCTGGCCGCTCTTGCCGACAGCGTCGAGATAGTCCAAAGCCCGTTCGTTCCCCACCAGCGTCATCTTCAGGAGATCCGAGAAGCCGATGATGGCATTGAGCGGCGTGCGCAATTCGTGACTGAGATTGGCGAGGAAATCGCTCTTCACCCGACCGGCCATTTCCGCGCGCGATTTCGCGTCGAGCAGCTGGCGCTCGCGGTCGCGCTCCTCGCTGATGTCCTGCATGGCGCCGACATAATAGCCGGTGACGATCCTGCCGCTTTCACCGCGGACCGGGCCGTCGATGGCAAAGCGCTGCACCCAAACCTTGACCGGCAGCACGGTATTGTCCGCCCGGATCAGATGATATTCATGCGTATAGTGGTCGATCTCGCCGACCCGGAAGGCACGTTGCATCTCGCGCACGCGCTCGCGATCGATCGGATGCACGCAGCGATCGACATAGAGGCCATCCTTGTTGGCTTCATCGGGATGCCATCCGGTCAGCGGCAGGAAATTGTCGGAGAGGCCCGGCAGGCGATGAGCGACGCCATGCTCGTCGAACTCGCTGTACCAGGAATGCATGCGGCTGACATGCTGCACGCGGCTGAGCTGCAAGGCGGTCCGCTGGAGTGCCAGTTCCTGCTGCTTGCGCGCGCTGATATCGATATCGAAGCCGCCGATCGCGGTGATCTTGTTGTCGGCATCGCGGATGGGGAACTTGACGCTCCAGATCCAGCGCGGGGTCCCAGCGGTTTGAGATTCGAATTCGCGCACCACCTCGTGTCCGCTGGAGATCACTTCCTGATCGGTCGCGAGCGCACGGGCGGCATCGTCAGGATGGAGGAAATCGCTCGAGACCTGGCCGAGCAGCTTTTCCGCCGGCTGGCTGATGGCCGCCGCGGCCGGTTTGTTGAGCGTGACGTAGCGGCTGTCGAGGTCCTTGACATAGATGCCGATCGGCGCGTGGTCAAAGATCGTCTGGATTTCGCTTCTCAAGGCCTCGGCATTATCGAGTGCCTGCTGGTAGTCCTGGTTGCGCCGCTCCAGGCGCACGGTCAGCTCGGTCAATTGCTGATTGGTATCGAGCAGCAGCGCCTCGCGCTCACGCAGCGCCTGCAGGCTGCGCTGGGCGGCATCGGTGTAGTGAATGATGCTGGCGAGGATAAGCAGGCCGAGTGCCGAGCCGAGGATGTTCGAGGGCCCGCCGGAAACGACCAGATGCCAGGCTTCGGCCGGCGGAAAGAACAGGAAGGAAGCGAGCGGCCCGGCGCATCCGGCGGCGATACCGAGTACGATCAGCCAGCGCCAATCGGCGCTCTCGCTCCTGATCCGTAGGATGCCGGCGGTCAGCAAGACGGCGATGCCGGCAGCAATGATACCCGAGGTGCCAACCGCCATCATCGGACCATCGAGATAAAGCCGCACCAGTGCTTCCATCAGCGTCAGAATGACGGCGACCGGCCAGCCGCCGAACAACAGGCCGAGGGCGATGACGGCGGCGCGGATATCGATCCTGAGACCGGGCAGCGGCTCCAGCGGCGCCAGCATGGAGATGAGTGCCATCAGGCCGAGCACGATCGACCAGCCGGCGATGCGTTTTGCACGATGACCGCTGTCCAGCGTCATCCGCCACCAGCCGATCAGCAGACAGAGAATCCCCAGCAGCGCAACATGCTGGCAGATATTGAACAGACCATTGGATACGAGGTTGATTCCCTGTGGCACGCCACTCCCCGGTCAGCGTCTGGTCCCCGTCAGCATGGTCCTGATCGATGATTCGATCGCCAGTGCAACCCGCTCGTGCAACCTTTGGGCGGCTCTGGCCGCCTGCCTTGCCACCCAGCATAGCCGCCGAATCTGAACGAGATGTTGACAGTTTTGCGGCCCCGGAAAGACTGAGCGGTAATCTTTCCTAAGGCGTCTTTGGCCATGCGCGGACAAGGCGGCTGGCTTGCCGCGCAAGGCTGGGGTAACCTTTTGAGAACACACGCAGAGGGGAATGCGGGGAGGGGTGAGTGACAAGCGGAGAAATGATTGCCGCGCTGATCCGCGTGCCGGCCTTTGCCGCTTTCCTGATCAATTTCCTAATCGGATTGATCGCCTTCATGCTCGGCTGGCGCTATCGCCAGGCCCGCAGCGCGCCGCTGCAGGCTGCCGCAATAGAGGTCTCCCGCCCGCGACCACGGTGGCTGGGTACCTGCGGCCGATTTCACCTGCTGAACGCCCTGATCTTCGCGCTGGTGCTGGCGCCGGCCCTGGTCGCGCGCAGCAATGTCGCCGATCAGCCGGCCGCCAATGCCATTGACGCCACCACGCTGCTGCTGCCGGTCTGCATTCTCGTCAGCCTGTCGGCCCTCATGCTGGCCAATCTCACCGAGCGGGTGACAGCGAACGAGCTGCGCCCCAACCGGATGCCGCTGTTGCCGGCGACCGTCATGATC
>Ga0209148_1000961_pt1 | contig 18778 bp, 8 predicted proteins | sample AraplaCol_mMF_r2_2_FD_184288 | JGI IMG/M metagenome (GOLD analysis project Ga0209148, IMG submission 184288) | Arabidopsis root microbial communities from North Carolina, USA - plate scrape CL_Col_mMF_r2 (SPAdes) (version 2) | ecosystem: Host-associated > Plants > Roots > Endosphere | place: USA... | reverse complement strand
GTACATCCAGCGGCTGATAATTTCCCTGCACAAAGACGTCGGCGAGTTCAGTCCGGAGCTTGAGGAGGTGCCGCGTCCAGGCCAGCTTGAGCCGACCGTCGGGCCAGGTCTTGCTCAGTCCGCTCCAGTCCGGCGCCTCCAGCGAGCCCAGCGCCGCCCGAAATGCAGCAAAATCCACCGGGCGGCGGTTGTCGGGATCGACCAGCGATAGGTCCCAATATTCGGTGCCCTGGTAGAAGTCGGGCACGCCGGGCAACGTCGCCTTCAGCGTGAGCTGGCTGAGCGAGTTCAGCGCGCCGAGCAGCGCGACGCGGCGTGCCAGAGTGGCAAGCGCATCCAGGAATTCGCCTGACCGCGCGGGATCGAGAATCTTCTCGATGAAGCTCTTGATGCCGTTCTCATACGCTTCATGCGGATTGAGCCAGCTCGTCTCTTCCTTGCCCTCGCGAGCGGCCTTGAGCGCATAGGCCTGGATGCGCTCGACGAAATTGGCATCCGGCCCCTCAAGCGGCCATGCGCCAAGCAGGGTCTGGTAGAGCATGTATTCGAACGTCGCCGACGGCGCGCGCAGATTGCCTGTCAGCGCGAGGTGCGGCGCATTCAGCACTTTCCAGCGCGAAACCGCGCTGGTCCATTCGCCTGAGATCTCGCTGAGCGCTGCGATGCGCGCCCGCGCATCTTCGCCGCGCTTGGTATCGTGGGTGGCTGTGGCCGTCATTCCCAGCGGCCACTCCCTGGCGCGGGCCCGCATCGCCTCGTGGAAGGCTGGTATGGTGAGTCCTTGGCTGGCGGGATCGCCGCCGACCTCGTTCAGCGCCAGCAGTCGGTGGAATTGATAGAAAGCCGTGTCCTCCAGCGACTTTGCCATCATCGGTCCGGTGAATTGCTGCACCTTCAGCGCAAAGCGGCGCACACGGGGCGCGCTGTGCGGCGGGCGGCTCGGCTTGAGCAGATCCATCGTCAGCGCATCGCGCAGGAAGTCAAAAATGCCTTCATCCGCAGCGAACCATTCGGCGCGGGCGCGCGCGATGGTGTCGTCGATCAGCTTGCGGTCGAGCGCGGTCGGCCCGCTATGCGTCAGATAGGTGCGATAGACCGGGAAGTGCAGCACGTAGAGTTCGAGTGCCTGTCGCAGGCTGTCGGCGGAGAAGTCGCGGGTGGAATAGTGCCCGTTGGCGATGCGGGCGAGCAGGCGTGTCAGCACGATGAATTCGCTGGTCAGCAGCGTCTCCAGCACGCGCCGTTTGGCTTCCTTGACATAAGGCGCGAGTCGCGGCGGCCGGTTGCTGATCTGGCGCCAGGTTTCGTCGAGCGCCTCCAATCCCTTGGCGTCGACCAGCACCTGGGTGATCGCGTTCATCCATTCATAACCGGTGGTGCCCTGGACGCCGGCGAAGTGCGGCAGTTTCTCGTGCTCGCACAGGATCTTTTCGATCACGGTGTAGAAGGGCTTTGCGGTGCCTTGCGCGTCGCGCACCAGCCGGCGCAGCCGCTGGCAATACTGCGCGGGATCGCGCAGGCCGTCGATGTGATCGAGGCGGATGCCTTGCAGCCTGCCCTCGGCGACGAGCTGCTTCACCAGCCGGTGCGTTGCGGCAAACGTGCTTGCGTCCTCGACGCGGAGGCCCGCGAGCCCGTTGACGTCGAAGAAGCGGCGATAATTGATATCGCTGGACGCGAGCCGCCAATGGCCCAGCTTGTAGTTCTGCCGCTCCAGCAGGTGATGCAGCGCCAGCGTCTGCGCCGGGCGATCTTTGGCCGCGCGATAAGCGGCGAGGCCATGGGCGATGATGTCGGCGCTGCCTGCAATCTCCTTCAGCTCCGCCTTGAAGCCGGGCGCTTCCCTGCGGTTCGGCCGGCGCAGGCCGGTGGTGCGCGCGGCGAGCGAGAGCAGGCGTTTGCCGGTCACGGTGTCCGTGGCATCGGCCTCCTTCACGATGATCCGCAGCATCTCGCCATAGCGCTCGGGCGCGATCGGCAAGCGGTGTTCAAAGTACCAGGCGGAAAAGCTGCCTTCATCCGGATCATAGCGCAGCTCGATCTCGCCACGCTCGAGCGCTTCGCCATAGGACGAGCCGAGGATCGGCAGCAGCACGCCGCCGCGGGAGCGGTGGGGCAGCAGGTCCCAGTCGATATCGAAAGCAATTGCGTGCGGCGAGGCCTGGCCCCATTCCAGCACGTCCAGCCACCAGGGATTGTCGGCAAAGTGCACGCCGACATGGTTCGGCACGAAGTCGATGATGAGGCCGAGGTCATTCTGCGCGAGCGCCTCGCTCAGCCGCGCAAAGCCGGCCTCGCCGCCAAGCTCCGGATTGAATTGGCTGTGATCGACCGTGTCGTAGCCATGGGTCGAGCCCTTGCGTGCTTTCATCACGGGCGAGGCGTAGAGATGCGTGATCCCCAGCGACTTGAGGTAAGGCACGACCGCGGCGGCCTTGTCGAAGTCGAAATCCGCAGTGAGCTGAAGCCGGTAAGTCGCCAGAGGAATAGCGGAGGGCATATCAACCTCCGAGATGCCAGACCACCGACCAGGGCGGAAGTCGGTCGCCGGCCGCGCCGCCCCAGATCGGCGCGCCAGCTTGATCGTTAGGATATGTGATGTCTTTGTCAGACAGATTGGCCGTGAGCCGCAGCGTCGTACCATCGCCCATGCGCCAATGCGCATTGAGCAGGCCGTTGTCGTCAGCCGCGGCATCGCCGAACCGCGCGCCCTTCAGCCGCGGCACGATCTCCTTGCGACGGAGCGCGAGCAGGTCGCGCACCAGCGTGAGCCGCTTATTTTGCTCCGGCGTGCGGCCGGTCCAGTCCAGCACGGCCGATTGCGGCGTGGCAGGGTCCAGCGGATCGGGCACCTCGTCGCCGTATTTCGCGTAGGCCCAGGCATATTCCTGCTTGCGGCCCTTGCGCACGGCATCTGCAAGGCCGCCCTGGAAATCGCAAAAGAACGGGAAGGGCACCTTCGAGCCCCACTCCTCGCCCTGAAACAGCATCGGCACCATCGGCGCGAGCAGCGTCACGGCGAGCGCGGCCTCGATCTGCTGCGGCGGGGCCAGGCGCTCCAGCCGATCGCCGAGCGGGCGGTTGCCGATCTGGTCGTGGTTCTGCAGGAAGTTGACGAAGGTCGCCGGCGGCAGCTCGCCGCTGGCCTCGCCGCGCGGCTTCTTGCCCCAGAATTCCGAGATCTCGCCCTGGTAGACGAAGCCCGATGCCAATGATCGTGCGAGGTCCATGCGCGGAGTCTGGTAGTCGCCGTAATAGCCGTTGAGCTCGCCGGTCAGCATCACGTGCCAGACGTGATGATAGTCGTCGTTCCACTGCGCACGATATTTGCCGCTCGGCGGCTCCTGGGCGGCGTCGAGCAGGCTGGCGCGGTTGTCGCCATTCTCCAGCACGAGATGAATGTGCCGCCCGGTGACCTTGGCGAGCTCACCGGCGGCGGCGCTGAGGTCTTGCAGCATCGACTGCTCGCCGGGGATCGCCATGATGTGGTTGGCGGCATCTAACCGCAAGCCATCGAAGCGGTAGTCGGTCAGCCAGGACAGCGCATTCTCGACCGCAAAGGCGCGCACCTGCGGCACACGATAATCGATCGCGCTGCCCCAAGGCGTGTGTGCATCTGTGAAGAAGCTTGGCGCATAGCGGCCGAGATAATTTCCTTCGGGGCCGAAGTGATTGTAGACGACGTCGAGGAAGACCATCAGCCCGCGCAGATGCGCCTCGTCGATCAGCGTCTTCAGGTCTTCCGGACGGCCGTAGGCGCTGTCGGGCGCGTACCAGAGCACGCCGTCATAGCCCCAGCCGCGGCGGCCGGCGAAATCGGCCAGCGGCATCAGCTCCAGCGCGGTGATGCCTGATGCGACCAGATGATCGAGCTTGTTGATCATGGCGTCGAAAGTGCCTTCGCGCGTGAAGGTGCCGACATGGGTCTCGATCAGCACGGTCTCTTCCCAGGGGCGGCCGCGCCAATCCTTCGCGCGCCACTTGAAGGCGTCGTGATCAATCACCTCGCTCGGGCCGAACACATCCTCGGGCTGAAACGCCGAGGCTGGATCCGGCACGTCGATCTCGTCGTCGATCCTGAATTTGTAGGGGCTGCCGGGGGTGAGGCCCGCAATCTCGGCGACATACCAGCCATCCTGCCGGCGTTGCATCGCATGCCGCGTTTCGAGCAGGAGATCGACGCGACGCGCGCCGGGCGCCCACAGTCGGAACGACACGCCGTCCTTGGTCGGCTTCGCCCCGAAGGATGGCCTCATAGTGCCCCCGCGAAGGCGAGCACGGAGCGCGGCGGCGCCTTGCTGTCGCTTCCGGAGAGGAAATCAACACTGTTCAGCTTGGCATCCGTCGTGTTCAGGATCTGCTGCCAGCTCTTGTATTCGGGCATTTTGGGCAATTTGAATGCGATCTCTTCGGGGGCGGCGTTCAGTACGATAAATATCGCGGCGCTGCCCGGTTCCATGGGCCCCATCACATAAGAGAGGAACCGCCCGTCGGGGAATGTCCAGTCGCTCTCGGTCATCTCGTTGCCTTCGGGCGTCAGCCAAAGCGCACCGTAGGAGATGCCGTCCTTGGGCCGGCCGTCGAGCCAGCGATGGCTGCGCAGCTGCGAGAATTTTCGCCTGATGTCGGCGAGGTCGGCGACGAAATCGACCATGTCGTCGCCGTCCTTGCCGAGATTGTCCCAGCCGACCCAGCCGACTTCATTGTCCTGGCAATAGGCGTTGTTGTTGCCCAGTTGCGAATTGCCGACCTCGTCGCCGGCAAGGATCAAGGGAATGCCCTGCGCCAGCATCAGGCAGGCCAGCACGTTCTTGCGAAGCTGGCGGCGCAGGCTGAGGATCTTGGGATCGTCGGTCGGGCCCTCGACACCGCAATTGTTGCTGTGGTTGTCGTTGGACCCGTCGCGATTGTCCTCGCCATTGGCCTCGTTGTGCTTCTCGTTGTAGCTGAAGAGATCGGCCAGCGTGAAGCCGTCATGGACGGTGATGTGGTTGATGCTGGCGCGCGGGCGCCGTCCATCGTGATTGAACAGGTCGGAGGAAGCCGTCATGCGGCTGGAGATATCGCCGATCAGGCTGCCTTCCCCGCTCCAGTAGCGGCGCATGGCGCTGCGATAGCGATCGTTCCACTCCGACCATTGCGACGGGAAGGCACCAACCTGGTAGCCGCCAAGGCCGAGATCCCAGGGTTCGGCGACCAGCTTCACGGTGGCGAGCACCGGGTCCTGCCGGATCGCGGTGAGGAACGAGATGCCGCGATCAAAGCCGTTCGGACCGCGCGCCAGGGTGGTGGCGAGGTCGAAGCGGAAGCCGTCGACATGGCAGACCTCGACCCAGTAGCGCAAGCTATCCATCACCATCTGCAGCACGCGCGGATGGGTCAGGTTCACCGACGAGCCGCAGCCGGTGAAATCGTCGTAATAGCGCGGGTTCTCGCGGTTCAGCCAGTAATAGGAGGCATTGTCGATGCCGCGGTAGCACAGGGTCGGGCCCAAATGATTGCCTTCGGCGGTGTGATTGTAGACGACATCCAGCATCACCTCGATGCCGGCATCGTGCAGGCGCGCCACCGTGGTGCGGAAGGAATCGAGCGCGTTGTCCTGGGCGTAGCGCTGCTCCGGCGCGAAGAAGGACAGCGTGTTGTAACCCCAGTAGTTGGCGAGCTTCTTCTCCACCAGCACGCGGTCGTCGACGAAGCTGTGGATCGGGAGCAGCTCGATGGTGGTGACGCCGAGCTTCTTCAAATGCTCGATCATCGCCGGCGACGACAGCCCGCCATAGGTGCCGCGCAAATTCGGCGGCACGTCGTCGCGCTTCTGGGTCAGGCCCTTGACGTGGGCCTCGTAGATGATGGTGTCCTCCCAGGGGATGTTGGGTCTTATCTCGCGCCGGCCCCAGTTGAAGGTCTCGTCGACCACGACAGCCTTTGGCATGCCGCGCGCATTGTCGCGCCGGTCGAACGAGAGGTCCTCGCGCGCCGAGCCGGTGCGATAGGCGAAATGCGCATCGCTCCAGACCAGGCGACCGGCAAGGCGCTTGGCGTAGGGGTCGAGCAGCAGCTTGTTGGCGTTGAAGCGATGGCCGTGCTCGGGCTCGTAGGGGCCATGTACGCGATAGCCATAGAGCTGGCCCGGCGAGACGTCATTGAGATAGCCATGCCAGACGTCCTCGGTACGTTCAGGCAGCTCGACGCGCTCGAGCTCGCGCCGGCCCTGGCTGTCGAACAGGCACAGCTCGATCCTCTCGGCATGGGCCGAAAACAGCGCGAAGTTGGTGCCGCGTCCGTCCCAGCTTGCACCGAGGCGCGCGGCCGATCCAGCAGTCAGGCGCATCGGTCAGCTTTCCGGAACAAGGAAGATCGCGGCGAGCGGCGGGACGGTGAGGCGGAGCTCGGGCGATTTGCCGGCAACGGTCTGCACCTCGCCGATGTTCCCGACATTGGTGCCGCCATAATGGGCGGAGTCGGAATTGAAGACTTCTTTCCACTTGCCGGCAAACGGCACGGGAACGCGGTAGTTGCGATAGACGTTGGGCGAGAAGTTGATGACCACGAGACACCGCGCGTGCTCGTCAAAGCCCTTGCGCAGCCAGGCGAATACGTTGCGGTTGGCATCATCAGTGATCAGCCATTCGAAGCCGCCCTGGTCGCAATCCATCTGGTGCAGCGCCGGCACCGCGCGATAGAGCCGGTTGAGGTCGCGGACCAGCGACTGGACGCCTGAATGGTACTTGTATTCGAGCAGGTGCCAGTCGAGCGACTGGTCGTGATTCCACTCGCGGCTCTGTGCGATCTCGCCGCCCATGAACAGCAGCTTCTTGCCGGGATGGCCGAACATGAAGCTGTAATAGGCGCGCAGATTGGCGAAGCGCTGCCATTCGTCGCCGGGCATGCGGCCGAAGATCGAGCGCTTGCCGTGCACGACCTCGTCATGCGACAGCGGCAGGATGAAGTTCTCCGAGAAGGCGTAGTGCAGGCCGAACAGGATCTCGCCGTGATGATGTTTGCGGTGGATCGGATCCTTGCTGATGTAGTTCAGCGTGTCGTGCATCCAGCCCATGTTCCACTTGTAGCCGAAGCCGAGCCCGCCGAATTCGACCGGGCGCGAGACCTGCGGCCAGGCGGTGGATTCCTCCGCGGCCGTGGTCGCCTGCGGAAAGCGGGCGAACAGCTCGGTGTTGAAGCGGCGCAGGAAGTTGATCGCCTCGATGTTCTCACGGCCGCCATACTGGTTCGGAATCCAGGCGCCGGGCGGGCGGCTGTAATCGAGGTACAGCATGGATGCGACCGCATCGACGCGCAGGCCGTCGATCGCGTAACGCTCCAGCCAGAACAGCGCGTTCGACACCAGGAAGTTCGTCACTTCGGTGCGGCCGTAATTGTAGATCAGCGTGCCCCAGTCGAGATGGCGGCCCTGCAGCGGATTGGCGTGCTCGTACAGCGCCGTGCCGTCGAAGCTGCCGAGCCCGTGCGGATCATCAGGGAAATGGCCGGGCACCCAGTCGAGCAACACGCCGATGCCTTCGCGATGGCAGGCATCGATCAGCGCGGCAAAATCCTCCGGCGAACCGAAACGGCTGGTGGGCGCATAGAGGCCGGTCGGCTGATAGCCCCAGGAGCCGTCGAACGGATGCTCGCTCACGGGCAGGAATTCGAGATGGGTGAAACCCATGTCGCGGGCATAGGCCGGCAATTGCTCGGCAAGCTCGCGGTAAGTCAGCCATTCGTCGCCATTCTTGCGGCGCCATGAGCCGAGATGCACCTCGTAGATCGACATCGGCGCCGACAGCGCGTTGATGCCGTCGGGCGCCGGCCGCGGCCGCGGCAGATGCGCCTCGTCGAACACGATCGAAGCCGTCTTCGGCCGCACCTCGCTGGCAAACGCCATCGGGTCGGATTTCAGCGGCAGCAGATGGCCATGCGGTCCGATGATCTCGAACTTGTAATGGTCCCCGGATTTGGCGTGCGGAATGAACAATTCCCAATAGCCGGCGCCGCGCACCCGCATCGGATGACGCCGCCCGTCCCAGAAATTGAAATCGCCGACCACGGACACGCGCCGCGCATTCGGCGCCAGCACCACGAAGCCGATGCCGTCGATGCCTTCCATCCGCATCGGATGCGCGCCGAGCTTGTCGTAGAGCCGCTGATGCGTGCCTTCGCCGAGCAAATAGAGGTCGAAATCGGTCAGGATCGGCGGAAAGCGATAGGCGTCCTCGAACTCGACGACGCTGTCGCCGAATGTGGCGCGCAGCTGGTAGTGCTTCGAGCCGTTCGGCAGGGCGCCGATGAACAGTCCTGATGCGTGGACGCGGTCGAGCCGCGCGACCTCGCCATGCTCACCGACCGCCTCGACATTGGTGGCCTCGGGCAGGAAGGCGCGCACCACGCTCTTGCCGCCCTCGGGATGCATTCCGAGATAGTGGAAGGGGTCGGAGTGGCGGCCCTCGATGATGGCGTAGGCTTCGGCAGGCAATTTAGGCATGGGCTTCGCTCTCGGCACTGGACAGAATGCGAAGCAGGCCGGTCAGCGGCGCATGGAGCCCCTCGGGCCGGTGGGACAGCTCGTACTCTACCTCGTCGAACGCTTGATCAAGCAGGAAAAACCTTAACATGCTTTCCGCGGAATGCGATTCCTGCGGCCAGACCCGTCGGTCGGTCATGGCCTCACGATAGGCGGACAGGAAGGTCGCAGTGGCGCGTTCGCGCCATTCGTCGAGCGCGGCCGTGATCCGGCCATGCTCGTCGCCGCCGCCCGACAGCGCCCGGTTCAGCGCGGCGTTAACCGAAAGATCAATCGAGCGGACCAGGCCGGCGACATCGCGCGCGGCAGGCAGCTTGCGCCGCTTGTCGGCCAGCGGCAGCCGCGGATCGCCGTCGAAATCGATGATGAAGATGTCGTCCTTCACGATCAGAGTTTGCCCGAGGCGGAAGTCGCCATGATGACGGATGTTCAACCCGCCGATGTCGGATGGCAAGAGCGCATTGAGCTGGTCCGGCAGGGTCGCGCGCACCGCGACAAGCTGATCGATCAGGGGCCGGTCGCCTTCGCGCAGGCCGTCCCTGATATCGGCCAGCCGGTCGAAGACCCGCTCGGCCCGCGCCTTGAGGCCGGTCGTCCAGTGCTTGACCTCCGCTTTGCCGATCCGTTCAGGGGCAAGGTCGGTGGATTTTGCGGCTGCGAGCGCCATGTGCAGCTCGGCGAGCCGGCGGCCAATCTGCGTCACGAAGTGCAAATAGGGCGCCTGCTCCTGGGTGACCCGGGGCATGTCGTCCACGGGCCCCAGCCGCTGCTCATCGATGTAGCGGTCGAGATAGCCCGCGGTCACGACCCAGCCGTCGCCCTGGTTCTCGATAAAGGCGTGCAAGACGCCGACCGTGCTGCGGCGATCGCCTTCGACCAATTCGACGCTGCCGAGCAGTGCTGGTGCGTGCGCAAAGCGGGCGACCTCGGTGAGATAATTGCCGATCTCGATCTCGGGATTGATGCCGCTCTCGAGCTGCCGATGAATCTTGGCGACATACAGGTTGTCGACCAAAGCCGTGCTGTTGGATTGCTCGACCGTGCGGATGCGTGCCGGCTCCTTGATGGTGTAATCAGCGAATCTGCTGGTGGCCTTGAACTCCAGCCGCAGATTGTTTTCGTCCACCACCAGGTTCTGCGACAAGCCGCGCAGGAAAAGTCCGATGAAGATCTGGTCGGTCGCGACGTCGAGCAGGGTGCCTTCGCGTGCGCCCTGGCGCACGGCGGCGAGCGCCTTCGGGTTGAAGCGCTCGCGGTCGAAGCGGACCCACTCGATCTGCATCGGCAGCACGTAGCGCGTCGTGACCTCGTCGTGCGCGGTCTCGAAGAACGCGATCCAGGGCCTGTTGTCGCCGATGTCGCTGAACGGCACTGCCGATGTCAGCGTCGCCTTGATGTGCTTGGGATTGTGCTCGGGATACCAGCGCGTCCGCGACAGGAAGCCCGGCAGCACGTCGCGCTCGAACACGCCGCGCTCGCGGGCAAGCGACACCCAGTTGGAGTTGACAGGCACCACCAACGTTTCGAATTCCGGCACCGCGCGCGGCACCACCGGTTCGGATTTGTCGCGCTCCTGGAGCTGGAACCAGTAGAAACCATACGGCCCCAGCGTGATCATGTAGGGCAATTCGCCGATCGCCGGAAAACGCGTGCGGCCGAGCATCTCCTGAGGAATGCGATCCTTCCACGGCGAGAGGTCGAGCTCGGTCGCCTGCGCCGCGCGCGACAGATTGGCGACACAGAGGATGACTTCGTCGCGATATTGCCGGACATAGGCCAGCACGGCGCGGTTGGAAGGGCGAATGAAGGTCATGGTGCCGCGGCCGAAGGCGAGCGTCGACTTGCGCACCGAGATCAGCCGCTTGGTAGCGTTCAGCAGCGAGGACAGGCTGCGAGACTGCGCCTCCACGTTGACGGATTCGTAGCCGTAGACGGGATCCATGATCAGCGGCGCATAGAGCCGGGCGGGATCGGCGCGGGAGAAGCCGCCATTGCGATCCGGGCTCCACTGCATCGGCGTGCGCACGCCGTTGCGGTCGCCGAGATAGATGTTGTCGCCCATCCCGATCTCGTCGCCGTAATAGATGATCGGCGTGCCCGGGAAGGACAGCAGCAGCGAGTTCATCAGCTCGATCTTGCGCCGGTCATTGTCCATCAGCGGCGCGAGACGCCTGCGGATGCCGACATTGATGCGGGCGCGCGGATCGTTGGCGTAGGTGGTCCAGAGATAGTCGCGCTCGACGTCGGTGACCATCTCCAGCGTCAGCTCGTCGTGGTTGCGCAGGAACAGCGCCCATTGGCAGCTCGCGGGGATATCAGGCGTCTGGCGCAGGATGTCGGTGATCGGGAAACGGTCCTCCTGCGCGATCGCCATGTAGATGCGCGGCATCAGCGGGAAGTGGTAGGCCATGTGGCATTCGTCGCCGCGGCCGAAATATTCCTGCACGTCTTCAGGCCATTGATTGGCCTCGGCCAGCAACAGCTTTCCCTTGGAATAGGCGTCCAGCTCCTGGCGCAGGCGCTTGATGATCGCATGCGTCTCCGGCAGGTTCTCGTTCGAGGTGCCCTCGCGCTCGCAGAGATACGGAATCGCGTCCAGGCGGAAACCGTCGACGCCGGCGTCCAGCCAGCGCTTCATCACCTGGATGATGGCGCTGACGACGCGTGGATTGTCGAAGTTGAGGTCGGGCTGGTGCGAGAAGAAGCGGTGCCAATAGAACGCGCCGGCCTCGGGATCCCATGTCCAGTTCGACTTCTCGGTGTCGGTGAAGATGATCCGCGTGCCCTGGTATTTCTGGTCGGTGTCGCTCCAGACATACCAGTCTCGGGCGCTGGAGCCGGCTTGGCTGCGCCGCGCGCGCTTGAACCAATTGTGCTGGTCGGAGGTGTGGTTGACGACGAGCTCGGTGATGACGCGCAGGCCACGTTTCTGCGCCTCCTGGATGAAGCGCTTGAAATCCTTCATCGAGCCGAAATCGGGATTGACCGAACCGTAATCGGCGATGTCGTAACCGTCGTCGCGGCCCGGCGAGGGGTAGAACGGCAGCAGCCACAGCGCGGTGACGCCGAGATCCTGCAGATAAGGCAGCTTCTCGGTCAGCCCAGCGAAGTCGCCGATACCGTCATTGTTGCTGTCGGCAAAGGCCTTGACGTGGAGCTGGTAGATGATGGCGTCCTTGTACCAGAGCTCATCCGCAATCGCGGCAGCCTCGGCCTTATTGGTGTCGACGGAAGACAGAACATTCATGGCGTGATCCTTACGCCAGGCAACGGAAGAGCAGGGCCGGATCGCGGTCGGGATCGATACGCAATTTGATCCCGCCCCATTCGATGCGGGACTGTTCGCCTGTCATGAGATTTTCAAGAGTGGTGACGGGGCGGCGTTCGCCACCGACGTCCATGGTGAGGTCGCCGAGCGGCAACCAGGTCTCGCGCGCATGGCGCGAGAGGGCGATGGCCACGACGACGATGTTGGCCGGATCAGCGGCCTCCTTGACGAAGGCGATGGTCTCTCCATCCTCGATGCTGAGGAAGCGCAGATGATTGATCTGTTGCAACGCCGGATTGTCGTTGCGGATGCGGTTGAGCGCGGTGATGTAAGGCTTGATGTTGCCTGATTTGGCCCAGTCGCGCTGACGGATCTGGTATTTCTCGGAATCCTGATATTCTTCGTGGCCGGGGACGGCTTCGTGCTCGAGCAGCTCGAAGCCGCTATAGAGGCCGTAATTACCAGACAACATCGCCGCCAGCGCGACGCGCGACTTGAATATCCAGGCCTCGCCGCTCTGGAGGTGATAGGGCAGAAGGTCAGGCGTGTTGACGAACAGGTTCGCCCGGTAGAAGTCCCGTTCCGGATAGCGTGCGAGTTCGCCGAGATATTGCTCCAGCTCCCACTTCGCCGTGTGCCAGGGGAAGTAGCTGAAGGACTGCGCGAAGCCGAGCTTGGCGAGACCCTTCATCAGCTTCGGCCGGGCAAAGGTCTTGGAGAAAAGGATCACCTCGGGATGCCGCTGACGAATCTCGTGGATCAGCCATTCCCAGAACGGCAGCGGCGCGGTGTCGTGATTGTCGATCGCGAAGATGGTGACGCCATGGTCGATCCAGAACAGCATGGCGTCGCGAAACGCATTCCACAGCCCGACCCGGTCCACCGAGGCGAAATCGGGGATCACGATGTCAGAATAGGGGCCATCCGCCGTCCGCACCGTACGGTCCGGGCGCCATTTGAACCATGCCGGATGCTGCGTCAGCCAGGGATGATCGGGCGAGCATTGCACGGCGAAATCGAGCGCGATCTCGAGGCCGTATTCGAGGCAGGTCGCGACCAGCGCACGGAAATCCTCGATGGTGCCGAGTTCGGGATGAAGCGCATCGTGCCCGCCCTCGACCGAGCCGATCGCATAGGGCGACCCGGGCTCGCCTTCGGTGGCGACCGGCGCATTGTTGCGGCCCTTGCGGCTGGTGCGGCCGATCGGGTGGATCGGCGTGAAATACAAGACGTCAAAACCCATCGCAGCGATATCAGGCACACGCGCGATGCAGTCCCGAAGCGTGCCGTGTTGGCCGGCAATCGGGCTCTGGCCGCGTGGCATCATCTGATACCAGGCGCCAAAGCGCGCCCTGTCGCGGTCGATCACAAGCGGGAAGCTCGGCGAGCGGGTGAGGTCCGGCCGCGCCTGGCTCTCGGCCATGGCCTCGCCGAGGTCAGTTGCGAGCAGCGAGGTGACGTTGCCGTTCTGCAGATAGTCCTCGCATTGCCTGACGATCACGGCTGCGGCGTCCTGCCCTGCGCCATGCGCCTTGGTCAAGAGGCCAGCTCCTTCGATCGCATCGAGCGTGACGTCGCCACCGGAGAGCTGCTTGCGCTCGACCCCGTGGCGCCAGGTGGCGAATTCGTCGGTCCAGGCTTCGATGGCATAGACATATTGGCCTGCTTCGGTCGGCGTGAACGCGCCGGACCAGCGGTCATCACCATGATGGGTCATCGGCTCACGCCGCCATTCGCGGTCCTGCTCGCCGCGCCAGACCAGCGCGGCGCTGATGGTGGCGTCGCCGTCGCGATAGATGTCGGCCCACACCTCGACCAGATCGCCCGCGATCCGCTTCACAGCGAAGCGGCCGCTATCGATCAACGGATAGATATCTTCGATGAGGAAAGCGCTGCCGGCGGCGGCACTCTCGACAGTTTGAATTGTCTTGTTCACGGTGATGCCATTGACAAGAAAGCAGGAGCCCGTTTCCCTTGTCGGGAACCTACGCTTGATACCAATATAGAAAGCCGCTTGTGTGTCATTGGTTCCCTTGGGAACGGCAGGTGCGGTTTGCGAGTTACCCCTGACTAACCTCTTCCGCGACCTCGTTAAAATCGATACCCCCGGCCAAGCAATGGCCTGCAAGCTGCGTGCCGAATGGATCTTTTAGCTCAAGCCCAGATCAAGGGCGTTCAATCCGAATTCGTTGATGCCCTCGGCAAGCTGCGGGTCACCGCGCCCGAGGCGCTCAAATCCATCCTCGATGCCTTGCCTGCGAAGCGGGTTTATCGCTTCGTCAGCGGTCCGGTGGTGGTGCGCGCGCTCGGCAATCCGCGCACGGAGCTTGCTGCTGTCGGGACGGTACCGCTGCAATGGAAGATCACTGGCAACGGCGATTTGATCGCGCAAGGCGAAACGCGCGAGCCCGTCATTGCCTGGCCCGCCGGCTTGCCGCTGGGCTATCACCGGTTGACGCTGACCGATGCCGCGGGCGCGACGGAGGAGGTGCCGATGATCGTCGCACCCGAGCGCGCCTTCGGCGGCGAGTTCGATCGCGGCTGGCTGCTGGCCGTGCAGCTCTACAGCGTCCGCTCGGATCGCAACTGGGGCATCGGCGATTTCACCGACCTTTCCGGCCTTGTCAGGCTCGCCAAGCAACTTGGCGCCGACGGCGTCGGGCTCAATCCGCTGCACGTGCTGTTCGACGATCATCCGGCCGATTGCAGCCCCTATTCGCCGAACAGCCGGCTGTTTCTCAACCCGCTTTATATCGACGTGGAGGCCATTCCCGAATATTCGGCCGACCTCGTCCCGGACGCCGCCAAGACCGCCGCGCGGCTGCGCGAAGGCGATCGTGTCCCCTATGCCGATATGGCGGCGCTGAAATGGCTGGGCTTGCGCGCCGCTTTTGACAGTTTCGTAAAAACCGCGAGCGGTGTCCGGCGTAACCAGTTCGATGCTTTTCGAGCAGACAGCGGGCCGCTGTTGTCACGCTTCGCCTGTTTCGAGGTGCTTCGGCATCGTTTCAACGTGCCGTGGTGGGAATGGCCGGCCGAATGGCAGCAGCCGGACGATGCCAAATGCGCCAGCTTGCGCAACGGGCCCGACAAGCACAAGGTCGAGTTCGTCGAATTCGTGCAATGGACGGCCGATAGCCAATTGCGCGCCGCCAAGGAGCTCTCCGCCGAGCTCGGCATGCGCGTCGGGCTCTATCTCGACGTTGCCGTCGGCGTGCAGTCCAACGGCTTCGATGCATGGAACGAGCAGACGTCGATCTCCCGCCACCTTGCGGTCGGCGCGCCACCCGATGTGCTCAATACCGTCGGCCAGGACTGGGGCCTTGCCGGCTTCAACGCGGGTGGGCTGGAGGCGCAATCCTTCGTGCCCTTCGCGAACATGCTGGCCGCCTCGATGCGGCATGCCGGCGCCATCAGGCTCGATCACGTGCTCGGCTTGAAGCGGCTTTATCTGGTGCCGCGCGGCTTCAAGCCTGATAACGGCGCCTATGTGCAGATGCCGCTGGAGGCTCTGCTGGCGGCGGTCGTGTGCGAAAGCGCTACCCATAAATGCATCGTGATCGGCGAAGATCTCGGCACCGTGCCCGAAGGCTTCCGCGAGACCATGCAGGATTTCGGCATCTGGTCTTATCTCGTCATGATGTTCGAGCGCGACGACGCCGGCCATTTCCGCAACGTCGACCACTATCGGCCGAACGCGCTGGTGACGCTGAACACCCATGATCTTTGCACCTATGCAGGCTGGCGCTCGTTCAGCGATCTCAAGATGAAGCTGTCGCTCGGGCTCGATCCCGGCGAGAACGAGCAGGCGCGCTGGGATGCGCTCGGCGCGCTCGACCAGATCCTGCGCCAGAACGGCATCAACGCCAACGATCTCTATTCGGTGCTCGGCTTCCTGTCGCGCACGCCGTCGCGGCTGCTCGCGGTGTCGATGGAAGATCTGCTCGGCGTGATCGACCAGCCCAACATTCCCGGCACGATCGACGAGCATCCGAACTGGCGCCAGCGCCTGCCGGTTACGCTCGACAAGATCGCCGCCAAGATCGATCTTAAGGCTTTGAAGGCCGCGACGCGGGAACGTTCGCTGATTGGCGGGAGTTGATCCGCCGGGCATTGCTCAGGCTGGCAAAACATTGTCACAGAAGATCGAAGATTATGCGTTGATCGGCGACTGCGAGACCGCGGCGCTGGTGGGACGCAACGGCTCGATCGACTGGCTGTGCTGGCCGGCCTTCGATTCCGATGCCTGCTTTGCCGCGATCCTCGGTACGCGCAAGAACGGCCGCTGGCTGCTCGCCCCGAGCGAGGGCGCGACCGCGATTTCGCGCCGCTATCTCGGCGATACGCTCATCCTCGAAACGCGCTTTGAGACGAAGAACGGCACCGTCGCGCTGGTCGATTTCATGCCGCCGCGCGGCAAGGCGTCCGACATCGTGCGGCTGGTGCGCGGCCTCACCGGCACGGTGAAGATGCGGATGGAGCTCGTCATCCGCTTCGGCTTCGGCGTCGATATTCCCTGGGTGCGCCGCTGCGAAGATCGATCCATGCTGGCTGTTGCCGGCCAGGACATGACCGTGTTGCGCACGCCGGTCGAGACGCGCGGCGAGGATCTGACCACGGTCGCGGAGTTCGAGATCAAGGCCGGCGAGACCGTGCCGTTCGTGCTGACCTACGGCCCCTCGCATCTCGATCCGCCGGAGCCCATCGACCCTGATATCGCGCTTCACGAGACCGAAAAGTTCTGGAAGGAGTGGTCGAGCCGCTCCACGCATGATGGCGAGTATCGCGATCTGATCATGCGCTCGCTGATCACGCTGAAGGCACTGACATTTGGCCCGACAGGCGGCATCGTCGCCGCGCCGACCACCTCGCTGCCGGAAAAGCTCGGCGGTAGCAGGAACTGGGACTATCGCTTCTGCTGGCTCCGCGATGCCACCTTCACGCTGCTGGCACTGATGAACTCGGGCTATACCGAGGAAGCCTCGGCCTGGCACAACTGGCTGCTGCGTGCGGCCGCCGGCTCGCCCGCCAACATGCAGATCATGTACGGCATCTGGGGCCAGCGGCGGCTCTTGGAATGGGAGGCAAGCTGGCTCGACGGCTACGAGGGCGCGCAGCCGGTTCGCGTCGGCAATGCCGCGCATGCGCAGCTCCAGCTCGACGTCTACGGCGAGCTGATCGATGCTTTCCACCAGTCGCGCATGGCCAAGCTCAAGCTCGACGATGAAGCGACCTGGGCGCTGGAATGCGCCGTGCTTCAGCATCTCGCCGAAGTTTGGGACGAGCCTGATCACGGCATCTGGGAGCGGCGCGGTCAGCCTCGGCACTACGTCTTCTCCAAGGTGATGACCTGGGTCGCCTTCGACCGCGCCATCAAGAGCGCCGAGACTTTTGGCTTCAAGGCGCCGCTGCTGCATTGGCGCGCCCTGCGCGAGGCGATCCATCGCGACGTCTGCCACAGGGGCTTTGACGTCGAAGAGAACGCTTTCGTCGAGTCCTACGGCACAAAAATGCTCGATGCGAGCGTGCTGCTGCTGCCGGGTGTCGGCTTCCTGCCGGCGGACGATCCGCGCATCCGTGGCACCATCGCAGCCATCGAGAAGCACATGATGCGCGATGGCTTCGTGCTGCGGCATGACCCGCGCGAGATCTCCGAGGAGACCCAGCCGATCGAGGGCGCGTTCCTGGCCTGCACCCTGTGGCTGGCCGATGCCCATGTGCTCGCCGGCAACCTCGATCGGGCGCAGGCGCTGTTCGATCGCATCGCGGGCCTTGCCAACGATGTCGGGCTGCTCGCCGAAGAATATGATCCCGTCGCCCGCCGCCAGACCGGCAACTTCCCGCAGGCGCTGACGCACATCGCGCTGATCAATACCGCGCATAATCTCTCCGCGGCACGGCACGCGAGCGAGAAGCCGGCGATGCAGCGGTCGAAGTAAGGGGGCTGCTACCACCAGGGAGGTGCGCTCCCTCTCCCGCAAGCGGGAGAGGGGAAAACCGGCAGGTAGTCTGCCTAGCCCGCCCCATTCCGCGTCAAGATCATCTCCATCGCCTCGGCAAACCCATCCTGCTCGTTGCTCGCGGTGACGTTGGTGGCCTGGTCCTTGACGCTGTCGGTGGCGTTGCCCATGGCGATCGAGGTGCCGCTGACGCGGAACATGGCGAGGTCGTTCTGCATGTCGCCGATGGTGGCGACCGCATCCAGGGAAATGCCGAGCCGCTTGGCCATGGCTTGCACGAAAGTGCCCTTGTTGAAGCCGGGCGGAGTAATGTCGAGATAGTAGGTCTGGGAGCGCACCGCGGTCGCCTCGCTGCCGAGCGCCTGTTGCATCGCCTTCTCGCAGGCTTCGAGGCCTGCCGCATCGGCGCTGGCGCCGACGATCTTGCAGGCGCTGCCAAGGTAGGGCGTAAAGTCCGTCACGATGGTGGGATCGGAGCGGATCGTGTGCTGCTCATGCGCGACGTATTTACCGCCGGGGTTATCGATCAGCCATTTGTCATAAGTGAAGAGCCAGATGTCGGCGCCGAACTCGCGGAGGATCTGCAAGCTGCGCTCGGCCGCGTCCTTCGGGATCAGATGCTGCTCGACCGGGTTCATCTCGGGATCGACGATCGAGGAGCCGTTGAACGGGCCGACCGGCAGCCACAGCGCCAGCGGCTCGATCAGGAAGCGCATGCCGATCGCGGGCCGGCTGGAGGTGATGGTGAAGCCGATGCCGGCCTGGTGCAGCTTCTGCACCGCGGATCGCGCCCGCTCCGTCAGCGTCTTGTCCTTGGTCAGCAGCGTTCCGTCGACGTCGGAAACGACCAGTGAGATTTTCGTCATGGCTCAGCCCTGCTTTTCCCGCCGTCGATCTTCAGCTGCCGCATGATGCCATCGACAATGGCCTCGACGGATTCGTCGATCGACGCGGTGATGACATGCTCGCTCGCATCAGGCGGCTCCAGCGTGTTGAACTGGCTGGTGAGCAGTCCGGGCGGCATGAAAT
>Ga0209148_1000960_pt1 | contig 18779 bp, 15 predicted proteins | sample AraplaCol_mMF_r2_2_FD_184288 | JGI IMG/M metagenome (GOLD analysis project Ga0209148, IMG submission 184288) | Arabidopsis root microbial communities from North Carolina, USA - plate scrape CL_Col_mMF_r2 (SPAdes) (version 2) | ecosystem: Host-associated > Plants > Roots > Endosphere | place... | reverse complement strand
GATCAGCATCGAGAGCAGGGTCGCCAGGATCATCGCCACGATCAGGGACACCGACGTCGCGGCAGCCTCCGCCAAACCGAGGGCAGCGAGCGGGCCCTCCAGCAGGCGGCCCACCGAGGGCTCCATGACGTAGCCGGTCAGCAGCGTGGTCAGGGTGATGCCCAGCTGGCAGCTGGAGAGCTGGGTGGAGAGGGACTTCAGGCATTTGAGTAGCGGCGCGGCCGCCGTGTCGCCGTTGTCCACGGCGCGTTGCACCGTTGCCTGGTCGAGCGCGACCAGGGAGAACTCGACAGCCACGAAGAATCCGGTGCCGAGGATGAGCAGGAAACCTGCTCCAAGCAGAAGCCATTCCATTTAGCGGCCCGCTTCGCGGGGCTGGAGGCTGGGCCGGGGGAAACGTCCCGGCGGAGGATGGTCAGCGGACGCCGACCCTGTTTCCTGGAAGACACTCCGGCCGGCGAAGGATGCGTGCCGGGCGCACGGGCTGTGCCGGGCGGCGGGAGTGTGATGGGCGCGTGAACGGGGTTTGCCGGCTCTGTGGGTGGACTGGGCGGGAAGGGCGTGCGTTCCGCGCTGACAGCCCCCAGGCCGGCACCTAGATTTACTGTCCATAAGACTTTCAGTCTACAGGAGCACCGTTCCCCGCCACCGGGGTGTTTCCCACCGCCCGGGTGCCTTTACCAGCTCTGCGGGACCGGGCGGCCTTCCTCGTATCCGGCGGCGGACTGCAGGCCCACCACCGCCCGCTCGCGGAAGGCGGCCAGGTCCGTGGCGCCGGCGTAGGTCATGGAGCTGCGCAGGCCGGCGGTGATCATGTCCAGCAGGTCTTCCACGCCCGGGCGCGCCGCGTCCAGGTACATCCGCGAGGTGGAGATGCCCTCCTCGAAGAGCGCCTTGCGGTCCTTGTCGAAGGCGCCCTCGCGCTGGTTGCGGTTCTGCACCGCCCGCGCCGAGGCCATGCCGAAGCTTTCCTTGTACTGGCGGCCGTTGGCGTCCAGCTGCAGGTCGCCCGGGCTCTCGTGGGTGCCGGCGAACCAGGAACCGATCATCACCTGGCTGGCCCCGGCGGCCAGCGCCAGGGCCACGTCGCGCGGGTAGCGGATGCCGCCGTCGGCCCAGACGCGGCCGCCCGCGGCCCGGGCCGCGGCGGAGCATTCGAGGACGGCGGAGAACTGCGGGCGCCCGACGGCGGTCATCATGCGGGTGGTGCACATGGCCCCGGGGCCGACGCCTACCTTCACGATGTCCGCGCCGGCGGCGATCAGTTCGCGGGTCGCCTCGGCGGTGACCACGTTGCCTGCCACGACGGGGACGCCGGGGTTGAGGCCCTTGACGGCGGCCAGGGCGTCGAACATCTTCTGCTGGTGGCCGTGGGCGGTGTCCAGGACCAGGACGTCGACGCCGGCGGCGAGCAGTTCGGCGGCACGGCCGGCCACATCCCCGTTGATGCCGACGGCGGCAGCCACCTTGAGGGATCCCCCGGCGTCCAGCGAGGGACGGTACAGCGTGGAACGCAGCGCACCCTTGCGGGTCAGGACGCCGGCCAGCACGCCGTCGCGCTGGACCGGGGCGAAGTCCGTGCCCGCGGCATCCATCGCCTCGAAGGCCCGGCGCAGCGCCTGGCCCGAATCCTCCCCCTCGGCGTCGAGGTCGGCGGCGTCGAACACCAGCGGCTGGTGGCGCATCACGGAGCCCAGCGACGCGAAGCGGTCCTGGCCCTCGAAGTCCGCGGCGCGGACAACGCCGGCGACAGCACCGGCGTCGTCCACCACGACGGCGGCGCCGTGCGGACGCTTCCCGATCAGGTGCAGGGCGTCGATCACGGTGTCGGTGGTGCTCAGCCGCACCGGGGTCTCGAAGACCGCGTGCCGGGACTTGACCCAGGAGGCGACGTCCCGCAGCACCTCCAGCGGGACGTCCTGCGGCAGGACGGCCAGGCCGCCGCGGCGGGCCATAGTCTCGGCCATCCGCTTGCCGGTCACGGCCGTCATGTTGGCCGCCACCAGCGGAATCGTCGAGCCGGTGCCGTCGTCCGCGGCGAGATCGACGTCCAGCCGGGACGTGACCTCCGACCGGGACGGGACCAGGAAGAGGTCCGAGTAGGTCAGGTCGGTGCTGGGCTCACTGAGGAAACGCACGGTTGCTCCTTGCCGGGAAAGGGGTTCTCCGAACGATTCTAGGCGAGCCCTGCGACACTCCGGCGGCCGCCCCGAACCCGCTATTCCCGGCCCGCTACGGCCAGGCAATGATTTGAGTCACGCTTATTGGCGGATTCGCGCGGGTCGTCACTAGACTGGCAAAGGTCTGGGTTCACTGGACGCGGAGAACTGGTTCGATTGACGTGCTGCGGCACCGTGGAAACCAGCGGGAATCAAACTCATGGAAGAGGCGTATTTCAAGTGCCAGAGCAGCCAAGCCACCGTCTACCCGAGGAATTTGGCGGAAACGAGTGGCTCGTTGACGAACTGTACGAGCGGTACCAGCAGGACAAGAACACGGTAGACGCCAAGTGGTGGCCCCTGTTCGAGTCCTTCGAAGCCAGCGACGGTTCCTCGACCAACGGCGCGACGGCTCCGGCCGCAGCCCACCCCACCACCCGCGAACTCCCTGTCGTGGCGCCCGCCGCCCCGGCCCAGGCAGCCCCTGCCGCCCCGGCTCCCGCGGCTCCTGCCGCCCCGGCTGCAGCGCCCGCCGCTGCCGCCCCGGCCCCCGCCGCTTCGAAGGCTCCTGCCACCGTGGCCCGCGACGGCGCGAAGACCGCAGAGCCCGGCGCCGGCACCCAGCCCATCCCGGCCCAGCTCCCCAAGAACGTCAAGGCACCGACCGCCCCCGAAGAGGACGTCGTCTCCGTCCTCCGCGGCCCGGCGAAGGCCATCGCCGCCAACATGGTCACCAGCCTCGAGATTCCCACCGCTACCAGCGTCCGCGCCATCCCGGCAAAGCTGCTGATCGACAACCGCGTCGTGATCAACTCCAACCTGGCCCGCGCCCGCGGCGGCAAGGTTTCCTTCACCCACCTGATCGGCTACGCCGTCATCCGGGCCCTCGCCCAGTTCCCCTCCATGAACGTCTACTACGACGTCGTCGACGGCAAGCCCTCCGCGGTGCAGCCGGCGCACGTGAACTTCGGCATCGCGATCGACATGCCCAAGCCGGACGGCACCCGCCTCCTCATGGTCCCGAACATCAAGAAGGCGGAGACGCTCAACTTCTCCGAGTTCTGGCACACCTACGAGGACCTGATCAAGCGCGCCCGCAACGGCAAGCTGACCGCCGACGACCACGCCGGCACCACGGTCTCGCTCACCAACCCGGGCGGCATCGGCACCGTGCACTCGGTCCCCCGCCTCTCCAAGGGCCAGGCCGCGATCATCGGCGTCGGCGCGCTGGATTACCCGGCCGAATTCCAGGGCGCCAGCGAAAAGATCATCGCCCAGAACGCCATCAGCAAGGTCCTGACCCTGACCTCCACCTACGACCACCGCGTCATCCAGGGTGCCGGCAGCGGAGAGTTCCTGAAGCTGGTCCACCAGCTGCTCCTCGGCGCGCAGGGGTTCTACGACGAGATCTTCGAATCCCTCCGCATCCCCTACGAGCCCGTGCGCTGGAGCCCGGACCTGCAGGTGGACCCGGCCGACGAGATCAACAAGGTCGCCCGGATCCAGCAGCTGATCCACTCCTACCGCGTCCGCGGCCACCTGATGGCGGACACCGACCCGCTCGAGTACGTCCAGCGCAAGCACCCGGACCTCGACGTCCTGACCTACGGCCTGACCCTCTGGGACCTGGACCGCGAGTGGCCCACCGGCGGCTTCGGCGGCAAGCCGATGCTGAAGTTCCGCGACATCCTGGGCGTGCTCCGCGACGCCTACTGCCGCACCACCGGCATCGAGTACATGCACATCCAGGACCCGGCCGAGCGCAAGTGGTTCCAGGACCAGCTGGAGCACCCGTACTCCAAGCCGAGCCGCGATGAGCAGCTCCGCATCGTCTCCCGGCTCAACGCCGCCGAGGCCTTTGAGACCTTCCTGCAGACCAAGTTCGTCGGCCAGAAGCGCTTCTCCCTGGAGGGTGGCGAGTCGCTGATCCCGCTGCTGGACGCCATCATCTCCGACGCCGCCGACGACGGCCTCGACGAGGTTGCGATCGGCATGGCCCACCGCGGCCGCCTGAACGTGCTGACCAACATCGCCGGCAAGACCTACGCCCAGGTCTTCCGCGAGTTCGAGGGCACCCAGGATCCCCGCTCCGTGCAGGGCTCCGGCGACGTGAAGTACCACCTCGGCACCGAGGGTACCTTCACCTCGGACAACGGCAAGCAGACCAAGGTCTACCTCGCCGCCAACCCCTCGCACCTCGAGGCCGTGGACTCCGTGCTCGAGGGCATCGTCCGCGCCAAGCAGGACCGCCTCGACCAGGGCGAGACCTTCCCCGTGCTGCCGATCATGGTCCACGGCGACGCGGCCTTCGCCGGCCAGGGCGTCGTCGCGGAGACCCTGAACCTCTCCCAGCTGCGCGGCTACCGCACCGGCGGCACCATCCACGTGGTGGTCAACAACCAGGTCGGCTTCACCACCGCGCCGTCGTCCTCGCGGTCCTCCACCTACTCCACCGACGTCGCCAAGATGATCCAGGCGCCCGTGTTCCACGTGAACGGCGACGACCCGGAGGCCGTGGTCCGCATCGGCCAGCTGGCCTACGAGTTCCGCCAGCGGTTCCACAAGGACGTCGTCATTGACATGGTCTGCTACCGCCGGCGCGGCCACAACGAGGGCGACGACCCCTCGATGACCCAGCCGCTGATGTACAACCTGATCGAGGCCAAGCGCTCGGTCCGCAAGCTCTACACCGAGTCCCTGATCGGCCGCGGCGACATCACCGAGGAAGAGGCGGAGCAGCTGCTGCGCGACTACCAGGAACGTCTGGAGCGGGTCTTCGCCGAGACCCACGCCGCGCAGACCTCGCCAATCCCGGTCATCACCGCGGACACCGGCGCCGTCTCCGACCTGGAGCTGCCCTCGGCCCAGCAGTCCGACACCGGCTCCGGCGCCCCCGAGTCCACCGCGATCTCCGCGGAGACCCTGGCCCGGATCGGCAAGGCCCACATCGAATACCCCGAGGGCTTCACCGTCCACGCCAAGCTCAAGCAGCTGCTGGAGAAGCGTGAAGTGATGTCCCGTGAGGGCGGCATCGACTGGGGCTTCGGCGAACTGGCTGCCTTCGGCTCGCTGACCATGGAGGGCGTCCCGGTCCGGCTCGCCGGCCAGGACTCCCGCCGCGGCACCTTCGTGCAACGCCACGCCGTCTTCCACGACCGTGCCAACGGCGACGAGTGGACCCCGCTGGCCAACCTCACCGAGGACCAGGCCAAGCTCTGGATCTACGACTCCCTGCTCTCGGAATACGCGGCCATGGGCTTCGAATACGGCTACTCGGTGGAGCGCCCCGACGCACTCGTGCTCTGGGAGGCCCAGTTCGGCGACTTCGTCAACGGTGCGCAGACCATCATCGACGAGTTCATCTCCTCCGCCGAGCAGAAGTGGGGCCAGCGGTCCTCGCTGGTGCTGATGCTCCCGCACGGCTACGAGGGCCAGGGCCCGGACCACTCCTCGGCCCGGATCGAGCGCTTCCTGCAGCTCTGCGCCGAGGAAAACATGATCGTGGCCAACCCCACGACCCCGGCCTCGCACTTCCACCTGCTGCGCCGCCAGGCCTACAGCCGTCCGCGGAAGCCGCTGATCATCTTCACCCCGAAGCAGCTGCTGCGCCTCAAGGCGGCGGCCTCCTCGGTGGAGGACTTCACCTCGGGTGCCTTCCGCCCGGTCATCCCGGAGCACGAGCAGCTGCAGGCGGACGCCGTCGAGCGCGTGCTGCTGGTCTCCGGCCGGCTCTACTACGACCTGCTGTCCACGCGGCAGAAGACCGGGGACACCACGACGGCGATCGTCCGCGTCGAGCAGCTCTACCCGCTGCCCGCCAAGGAGATCGCGGCCGAACTGGCCAAGTACCCGAATGCCGAGGTTGTCTGGGCCCAGGACGAGCCCGCCAACCAGGGTCCGTGGCCGTTCATCGGCCTGAACTTGCCGGACGCCCTCGACCGCCGCGTGCGCCTCGTCTCCCGCCCCGCCTCCGCCTCCACGGCGGCCGGGTCGATGAAGCGCCACGCCGCCGAGCAGGACACCTTGCTCAAGCAGGCATTCGCACGTAAGTAGCACCGGGCTGCCCGGCCGGAAGTGGACCACCACGAACCGGCCGGGCAGCGTCGTTTAAACCAGCAGCCGGGTCCGTGGGCAGCGTCCCGGGTCGGGGCGCAGGGAGTGAAGAGGTAGACGTGGAAGATCGTAAGCTGCGGATCGCAGCCGTGGGAGATGAACTGCTGGCCGGCATGGGCGATCCCCGCGCCCTGGGCTGGCTGGGCCGGGTCCTGGCGCGCACGCCGCAGGACGGCCTCAGCCTCGAAAGCTACCCGCTGCCCTGCCCCCAGGAGGGCACCGAAGGCCTGGCCGAGCGCTGGCTTGAGGAAGCCAGCCGCCGCTTCTCCCCGCAGAGCGAGAACCGGCTCGTCATCGGCCTCTCCGGACGGGACATCGAATTTGGCCTCTCCACCGCCCGCAGCCGGCTCAACCTCGCCAACATCCTGGATTCGGCCTCGCAGAACAAGATCGAAGTCTTCGTGGTGGGGCCGCCGCCCACCCTCGACCCGGCCCAGAACCGCCGGCTGGGGGACCTGAACACCGCGTTCGCCGACGTCACCACCCGCCGCAAGCACCTCTACGTGGACACCTTCTCCCCGCTGCTCAACCACGACCAGTGGCGCCAGGACCTGGCCGCGAACGGCGGGACCCCGGGGCAGGCCGGTTACGGCCTGATGGCCTGGCTGGTGCTGCACCGCGGCTGGTTCCAGTGGCTGGGCATCGCCACCCCGGAATAGGACGCGATATATCTTGACCCCTGCCTTCCCTGGCGGTAGCGTGGTGCCATCAACGCGATATATCGCATCCTGCAGCCGAAGAGGAAACCATGGAAGAGAACTCATGGACCGTCACCGGTCCCCGGACCATCGACGTCGACGGCGTCCGTTCGCTCAAACTCGGCATCGTCCGGGGCCGCTTCGACATCGTCAGCCATGACGAGGACGTGGCCCGGATCGAAGTCTCCGCGATCGACGGCGACCCGCTGGCCATCAGCCTGACAGACGGCCGGCTGGAGATCCGGCACCAGCTGCACGGACCGCAGGGCTGGTTCAAGAACCTCATGGGGACGGTCAACAACAGCTCCACCAACTCGGTGGTCATCAGCATCGCCCTGCCCGCCGGCGTCGACGTCGAGGCGGGCACGGTCAGCGGCGACGGCATGGTCTCCGGGCTGACCGGCCACACCCGGCTCAACACCGTCTCCGGCTCCGTCCTGGCCGATGGTACCGAGGGCGAGCTCGGGGTCAACACGGTCAGCGGCGAGGTCATCGCCCGCAACCACCGCGGGGTCCTCACCGCCAAGAGCGTCTCCGGCGAAGTCACCGCCTCCGGCGACTTCAGCAACATCCGCGCCAATACCGTCAGCGGCGACCTCAGCTTCGACCTCTTCGGCTTCACCCAGGACTTCGGCGCCAACTCCGTCTCCGGCGATGTCACGGTCCGGCTCCCCCACGACGTCGGCGTGGACATCATCGCCAAGTCCGCCAGCGGCGCCGTCGTCATCGACAACCAGCAGTACACCCAGCCCGGCGGCAGCGTGCAGACCATCGCCGGCCCGGACGCGAAGCTGATGCTGGTACGGACGAACTCGGTCTCCGGCAAGACCGCGCTCTTCCACCGCCAGCCGGAACCGGGCAGCGAAGCGGGCCTCTGATGCCACCCGTCTTCGCCCACGGCGCGCTCCGGCTCTACCTGCTGGCCCTGCTCGAATCGGGCCCCAAGCATGGCTACGAGCTGATCAAGGCCCTCAGTGACCGCTTTGGCGGCACCTACTCCCCCAGCGCCGGGACGATTTACCCCCGGCTGGGCAAACTCGAGGAAGAGGGGCTGGTGGCCACCAGCACCGAGGGCCGGCGTACGAACTACAGCATCACCGACGCGGGCCGGGTGGAGCTGGACCGACGGCGGGACGAACTCGCCGCGGTGGAAAGCGACATCTCCGCCTCCGTCCGGCGCCTCGCCGACAAGCTGCGCGACGACATCCGGAGCAACATGCAGGGCCTGCGGGCCGACCTGGCCGCGACCGCCGAGGCGGCCCGCGGCGCGGCCCGGGCCGGCACGGCGACGCGCTATTCGCGGGAGGGCGACCTTCGGCTGCGCGAGGCCGAAATGTTGGTGCAGTCCTTCCGCGACGACATCCGGGTGGAACTGCGGCGGCACGCCGGGCAGGAACCCGTCAGCCCGGTCACCCTGGAGACCGTCAGGACGGTTCTGGACCAGGCCCGGATCTCCATCCGGAACTCCCTGGACGGGTGACCGTCCAACCCTGGCGGCAACGCCCGTCCGGTTCGCGGCGGCCCCGCCAATGTGGGAGACTTGAGGGCAGCTCTTTTGAGTACCAAAAATTAAGGAGGCCAGCTATGAGCAAGCGTGCACGTAAACGTCGTGACCGTAAGCGTGGCGGCGCGAACCACGGTAAGCGCCCCAACACCTAAGCCACGGCTTGGATAGACAGCTTTAAAGCCGAAGACCCCGGAAACCATCTGGTTCCGGGGTCTTCTGCTGTCTCGACCGGCCGTTGTTGCCGGCGGCCGGCTCAGGCGTCGGCCGGCTTGTACGAGTGGATGCGGTCGAGGATGGAGTTCTTGAGGTTCTCCGGAGCCGCCTCGGAGCAGGAGCGCTTCACCATGACCCGGATGACACACTCCAGGTCATACTGCTCATGGCATTCCGGGCACCCGTCGAGGTGGTCCTTGATCTCTGCAATGTCGTCGTGCGTCAGGGCGCCGTCGAGATACTCGTAGATGCGCTGCATCCGGGTGTCTTCGCAGTCGCCCAGTCCCTGGCAGTCGCTCATTTCCTGTTCTCCTGATTGTTGCCTTCGGCCGCGGCGGTCTCGCCTGCGGCCCTGAATCCCCGCTCGGCCGCGTAGTCGGCCAGCATGTCCCGCAACATGCGCCGGCCGCGGTGCAGCCGGGACATGACGGTCCCGATCGGGGTGTTCATGATGTCTGAAATTTCCTTGTACGCGAAGCCTTCGACGTCGGCGAAGTACACCGCCAGCCGGAACTCCTCGGGAATGGACTGCAGCGCCCGCTTCACGTCGGAGTCGGGCAGGTGGTCCAGCGCCTCCGCCTCCGCCGACCGCAGCCCCGTGGAGGTGTGCGATTCGGCGCGGGCCAGCTGCCAGTCCTCGATGGTGTCCGAGTTCGACTGCAGCGGCTCGCGCTGACGCTTGCGGTACAGGTTGATGTACGTGTTCGTCAGGATGCGGTACAGCCAGGCCTTGAGGTTGGTTCCCGGCTTGTACTGGTGGAAGGCGGAGAAGGCTTTGGTGTAAGCCTCCTGCACCAGATCCTCGGCATCCGCGGGGTTCCGGGCCATCCGCATCGCCGCCGAATACAGCTGGTCGACGTACTGCATGGCGTCACGTTCGAAGCGGATGCGCCGCTCCTCCGTGCTCTCGACGTCGGTGTCCAGCGGCGTGCCGCTGCCGTCCACCGCGACGGTTTCGCTGGCGGCGCGCTCGGCCGCAACGTCCTCGGCGGTGGTGTCCCGGTCCGACGGGGTGGCGGCTGCATCGTTCCCGGCTGCCTGGTGCTTGGCCGCGACGGCCGGATCCATGGTGCTCATTGCCTTCAAGTCTACTGTCACCGCGGGCCTGCCACCGGTTGGGATGGTTCCCGGCGGACCCGCGAAGGCACGGGCCCAGGGGTTGGCGACGTCCGTGTCGGTCCGTTCCGTGGTCTGAACCAGAGTCAAACTTCCACCTCTCCTCGCTTATTGCGGCACTACCTGCACAACCCCCGTCGGCGGGCAAATATTCCGCAAAAGTGCAAGACTAGAACCGGTTCCCCGCAGAACACCCGCGGTTCATCCCTCCAGGAGGAAATTCATGTCGCCTGTCCGGTTCTTCGCCCGTCCCATGCTCGCCTCCAGTTTCGTGCTCGCAGGCATGGACAAACTGCGGAACGCGGATGACACGGCCACTCAGCTTTCCCCGCTGTTGAGCCGCGCGGCCGACGCGCTCCCCTTCCAGACCTCCGAGAAGACCCTGGCCCGCGTGATCGGGGGCGCCCAGGTGGGCGCCGGCGCCTGTTTCGCCCTCGGCAAGTTCGCCCGCCTCTCCGCAACGGTCCTGGGCGTCATCTCCGCCCTCAACGCCTACGTCGAGTGGCGCTCCGCAGACATCTCGTCCAAGGAAGGACGCGAGAACCGGCGCAAGCAACTGCTCAAGAACATCACCCTGACCGGCGGCGTGCTCCTGGCCTCGGTCGACACCAACGGCAAGCCGAGCCTGGCCTGGCGCGCCGAGCACCTCGCCGCCGACGCCCGCCGCTCCACCGCCCACCTGGCGGCCGACGCCCGCAAGAGCACCGGCAAGAAGCTGAAGAAGGCCGACAAGGCGGTCCGCAAGGCCGTGGACAACGCCGTCGGAGCCTAGAGCGTCAATGACTGGTACTGCCTCCGCCGCAGCTGAATCCGTGCCCGCCGGCGGCGGCCCGCACTGGCCTGCGCCCTTTGCCGGCCACCCGGTCGACGCCACCGTCACGGTCCCGGGCTCCAAGTCGCTCACCAACCGCTACCTGGTGCTCGCCGCCCTGGCCGACGGCCCGTCCCGGCTCCGCGCCCCGCTGCATTCGCGGGACTCGGCCCTGATGATCGCGGCCCTGCGGCGCCTCGGGGCGACCATCACGGAGGTCCCCGGCGACGGCGCGTTCGGCCCCGACCTCGAGGTGCTGCCGGCTGCCGCCGGAGCGTCCACGGAGTCGGCCGACATCGACTGCGGCCTGGCAGGAACCGTGATGCGGTTCGTCCCGCCGCTGGCCGCCCTGCGGCGGGGCCGGACGGTGTTCGACGGCGACCCCCACGCCCGGCTGCGGCCGATGGACACCATCATCGGGGCCCTCACAGGACTCGGCGTCGACGTCGCCGCGCCCGACGGCGGCCCCGCGGCGGCCCTCCCCTTCGCCGTCGAGGGCACCGGCGAGGTCCGGGGCGGCCACCTGGTGATCGACGCCAGCGCCTCCTCACAGTTCGTCTCCGCCCTGCTGCTGGCCGGCCCCCGTTTCGCCGAGGGCCTTCACCTGGAGCACCGCAGTGCCGCCAACCCCGGCCAGCCTGTCCCCAGCCTCGACCACATCGCGATGACCGTCGCCACCCTCCGGGAGCTCGGCGTCACCGTCGACGATTCCCGCCCCAATCACTGGATCGTCTCGCCCGGACCCATCCGCGCCTTCGACCGCAGGATCGAGCAGGACCTCTCCAACGCCGGACCGTTCCTCGCCGCGGCCCTCGCCACCCGCGGAACCGTCCGCATCCCCGACTGGCCCGTGGGCACAACGCAGGTCGGCGACCTCTGGCGAGGCATCCTCGCCGCGATGGGCGCGACCGTCAGCCTCGAGGGCGGCACCCTGACCGTCACCGGCGGCCGGTCCATCAGCGGCGGTACCTTCGCCGATACCAGCGAACTCGCCCCCACGGTCGCCGCGCTCTGCGCCCTGGCCGACGGCCCCTCCACCCTGACCGGCATCGCGCACCTGCGCGGCCACGAAACGGACCGGCTCGCCGCGCTCGTCACCGAGATCAACAGGCTGGGCGGCGACGCGGAGGAAACCGCCGACGGCCTCGTCATCCGGCCCGCGAAGCTGCACGGCGGCGTCGTGCACAGCTACGCCGACCACCGGATGGCCACCGCCGGCGCCATCCTGGGCCTCGCCGTCCCCGGCGTCGAGGTCGAGGACATCGCCACCACGGCCAAGACCATGCCGGATTTCCCGCAGCTCTGGGCCGCCATGCTGGCCCCGGCCGAGGACACCACTACAGACGAGCCCAGTGCAGACAAGGACTTCGCCGGTGGCCCGCAGCACTGACTCCTGGGACGAATCCGACGTCCGGATCCGCCCTAACAAGAAGGGCTCCCGGCCGCGCACCAAGGACCGGCCCAGCCACGACGACGCCGTGACCGGCCGGATCATCACGGTGGACCGCGGCCGCTACACCGCGGTCGTCGCCGAGGGCACCGATGAAGAGCGCACCGTGATCGCAGCGCGTGCCCGCGAACTGCGCCGCAATCCGGTGGTGGCCGGCGACTTCGTCTCCCTGGTCGGCAACGTCAGCGGCGAACCGGACACCCTCGCCCGGCTGGTGAAGATCCAGGACCGGCGTACCCTGCTGCGCCGCAGCGCCGACGACACCGATCCGATCGAGCGGGCCGTGGTGGCCAACGCGGACCAGTTGGTGGTCGTCGTGGCCGCCGCCAACCCGGAGCCGCGCACCGGCTTCATCGACCGCGCACTGGTGGCCGCCTACGACGCCGGGATCGAGCCGCTGCTGCTGATCACCAAGGCCGACATCAAGGACCCGGCCGAGCTGCTGGCGAACTACCGCCACCTCGACCTGCCCGTCATCATCTCCAAGACCGCCGACGCCTTCGCCTCCGGCATCGACGCCCGCTCCGACGACGGCCTCTCCGCCCGGCTGGACGGCCCGGCCGTCGCCGAACTGCACGGCTACCTGGACGGCAGGGTCACCGTCATGCTCGGCCACTCCGGCGTCGGCAAGTCCACCATGGTCAACGCCCTCACGGGGGCTGAGCGTGCCACCGGTGGCGTCAACGCCGTCACGGGCCGCGGCCGCCACACCTCTTCCTCCGCCCTGGCGCTGAAGGTCACGGATGCCCCGGCCGGCAGCTGGATCATCGACACCCCCGGGATCAGGTCCTTCGGGCTGGCCCACGTGGACCCGGACCGCATCCTGCGTTCCTTCCCCGACCTGGCCCCCGGCACCGAGGACTGCGAGCGCGGCTGCAAGCACGACGCCACCGCCGTCAACTGCGGCGTGGACGCGTGGGTCCAGGCCGGCCACGCGGGCCCCTCGGGCCCGGCCCGGCTGGCCTCGCTGCGCCGGCTGCTGGGCACCGACCCGCGGCAGGAAGCCCAGGAGACCAAGGAACTGGGCACCGTCTCCTGACCGTATGTCGCCTCTTCGCCCCGCGGGCGATCCGGCCGTCCGGGACGTGGCCTCCCCGGCCGGGGCGCGTTTAGACGGTAGTTTGGAAGCATGAGCCAACCCGCGTCGAGCTACAACGATGACCTGCGCCTTGCCCACGTCCTGGCGGACTCGGTCGATTCCCAGACCATGAGCCGCTTCAAGGCCCTCGACCTCAAAATCGAGACGAAGCCTGACCTGACGCCGGTCACCGACGCCGACAAGGCCGCCGAGGAGGCCATCCGCGGCCAGCTCTCCCGCTCCCGCCCCCGCGACGCCGTCCTGGGCGAGGAATTCGGCAGCTCGGGCCACGGCTCCCGCCGCTGGATCATCGACCCGATCGACGGCACCAAGAACTTCGTGCGCGGCGTCCCGGTCTGGGCCACCCTCATCGCGTTGGTGGACGAGGGCGAGCCGGTGGTCGGCGTCGTCAGCGCCCCTGCCCTCGGCAAGCGCTGGTGGGCCGCCAAGGGCGCGGGCGCCTACACGGGCCGCTCGCTGGCCGCCGCCACCCGGCTGCGGGTCTCGAACGTCTCGGCCCTCTCGGATGCCTCCCTCTCCTACTCCAGCCTGGGCGGCTGGAAGCAGCGCGGTAACCTCGACGAATTCCTGGGCCTGACCGAGGAAGTCTGGCGCACCCGCGCCTACGGCGACTTCTGGTCCTACTGCCTGGTGGCCGAGGGCGCGGTCGACATCGCCTGCGAGCCGGAGCTGAACCTCTACGACATGGCCGCCCTGGTCCCGATCGTCACCGAGGCCGGCGGCCGGTTCACCTCCCTCGAGGGTGAGGACGGCCCGTTTGGCGGCAACGCCCTGGCCACGAACTCGATCCTGCACTCCGAGGTCCTCAAGCGGCTCAACCCGAACCTCGACGACCTGCTCTAGAGCGGCGCCTTCTCTAAGGGCCGGTTCCGCGTAACACAGCGCTTCACATTGCCGCGCCCCTTTCCGGGGCGCGGCACATGTGTCCTAGGCTCGAACCAGGTCACGAGTGCCAGCGCTAAACCCCGGTTTGCTGGCCGGCAACCCTCCTTTCGCGGCGGGGTGCCCCGGGTGACGACCTGGCCGGTCCGGAGCGGACCCGGCAAGCGCGGATCCCCAGCACGCGGGGTCCTTTTCGAGCGAGGCCCCATGTCGACTGCCATTTTTTCGTCCCCAGCATCCACCTCCACGGCTGTATCCGCCGCGCGCGCCCCGCTGGCCGCCGTGACCGGCGCCGAGATCCAGGCGCCGCTGATCCAGGGCGGCCAGGTCCGCTACGCCAATCTGGACTACGGCGCCTCGGCCCCTGCCCTGTCCGTGGTCTCCGCGTACCTCAACGAGATCCTGCCCTACTACGCCAGCGTCCACCGCGGCGCCGGCTACGCCTCCCAGCTGAGTACCTCGGTGTATGAGAACGCGCGGACCATTGTGCGGGAGTTCGTCGGCGGCCGGCCCGACGACGCGGTCATCTTTACCCGGAACACCACCGATTCGCTGAACCTCCTGGCCGGGTGCCTTCCCACCGCCGGCGGCCGGCACCTGGGCGAGGTCCTCTACCTGGACATCGAGCACCACGCGAACCTGCTGCCGTGGCAGGGGGTTCCGCACCGGAGCGTCGTCGCCGCACCCACCCTGGCCGGGACGCTGGCGCGGCTCCGGGCCGAGCTGGCAACCGGCGGCATCAGCCTCCTCGCGGTCACAGGTGCGTCGAATGTCACCGGCGAGATCCTGCCCGTCCGGGAGCTGGCGGCGCTGGCGCACGAGCACGGGGCGCGGATCGTCGTCGACGCCGCGCAGCTGGCCCCGCACCGCCGCATCGACATCGCGGCCGACGGCATCGACTACGTCGCCTTCTCGGGGCACAAGCTCTACGCACCCTTCGGCGCGGGTGTCCTGGTCGGGCGGCCGGACTGGCTCGACGCCGGAACGCCGCACCTGGCCGGCGGCGGCGCCGTCCGCGACGCCCGGCTGGACGCCGTCAGCTGGACCACCGGGCCGGCCCGGCACGAGGGCGGCTCCCCCAACGTTCTCGGCGCGGCCGCCCTGGCCCGCGCCACGCAGGTGGTCGCCGCCCTGGACGAAGCATCCTGGCACGGCCATGAGGACGCCATCCGGTCCTTCCTGGCCGACGGCCTGCGGGAGATCGACGGCGTGGGTGTCCACCACATCTTCGACGAGACCGACCGCGGGGACGGCCACGGGACCATCGGCGTCGTGAACTTCTCGGTCGCGGGCTACGACGCAGGACTCGTGGCGGCCTACCTGTCCGCGGAGCACGGGATCGGCGTGCGGGACGGCCGGTTCTGCGCTCATCCGTTGCTCAGGCGGCTGGGCCTGCCCGCCGGGTCGCTGCGGGCCAGCTTCGGCCTGGGTTCCCGCCTCGAGGACGCCGAGCGGCTGCTGGCCGCGCTGCGGACGTTGCGCCGCGACGGCCTGGGCTGGGACTACGTGGTGGACACCGGCCGCTGGGTGCCGGCGAACGACACCCGCCGCTATCCGCACTGGGCGCCCAACACGCCCGGCACCGCCGGTGCCAGTCCCTGCAGCGTCGACGGCCCCGAATAGCAGTTTGCGGTAGATTCGACGGGTATCTTCCCGAGCTGCCGAAGGAGAGTTCACGTGGCAGGCGGCGGCCCCAAACTGCATCAGACCCGGCGGAAGGAACTCGGAGCGAGCTTCCAGGACGGCGGGGAACACTATGACCGGGTGCGGCCCGGCTATCCCGCCGACTCCGCCGACTGGCTCATTCCCGCCGGAGCCCGGGACGCGGCCGACGTCGGGGCGGGGACCGGTAAGTTCACCGCCCTTCTCGTGGCCCGCGGCCTGGCCACGGCCGCCGTCGACCCGTCGGCGGACATGCTGGACCAGCTGCGCGCGGCCCTCCCGGGTGTCCCGGCCACGGTGGGCACCGCAGAACACACCGGCCTCCCGGCGTCGGCCTTCGACCTGGTCACGGCGGCGCAGGCCTGGCACTGGTGCGAGCCGCTGCAGGCCAGCACCGAGGCCGCCCGTATCCTGCGGCCGCACGGGGTGCTCGGGCTGATCTGGAACCAGCTGGACACCTCCGTTCCGTGGGTGCACCGGCTGTCCCGGATCATGCACGCCGGGGACGTCCACAAACCCTCGTTCCGTCCACCGGTCGGGCCCGAGTTCGGCGGGCTGGAGAGCCACCTGACCCGGTGGGAGGACCCGGTGACGCCGGAGGAGATCCTGGAGCTGGCAAAGTCCCGCAGCTACTTCCTGCGGGCCGGAGAGGCCACCCGGGCCAAGGTGCTGGCCAACCTCCAGTGGTACCTCTACGAGCATCTGGGTCACGGTCCCGGCGAGACGCTGGACCTGCCCTACCTCACCCAAAGCTGGCGCGCGGTCAAGGTCTGAGCCTATGATTTCGGTATGCCTAACTTTTTTGTTCAGGCATGCGGAAATCATTGAACCCACCAGCAGCAGGAGCCTGCAATGTTGCACCTCGCCGGACAGGATCCCGCCGCCGGCGGCCGGAGCCCGGTCCGCGGCAGGAAGGGGCCCCGCCGCGCCCTGCTGGGGCTGCTGGGGCCGGCCTTCGTCGCCGCTATCGCCTACGTGGATCCCGGGAATGTGGCGGCCAACCTCACCGCGGGCGCCCAGTTCGGCTACCTGCTGGTCTGGGTGCTGGTGGTGGCCAACGTCGTCGCCGTCCTGGTCCAGTACCAGTCAGCCAAGCTGGGCATCGTCACCGGCCGCAGCCTGCCGGAACTGCTCGGGGAACGCCTGCGTCCCGGCTGGCGGCGCGCCTTCTGGGTCCAGGCCGAAATCGTCGCGGCTGCCACGGACTTGGCCGAAGTGGTCGGCGGCGCCGTGGCCCTCTACCTGCTCTTCGGCCTCCCCCTCCCGCTGGGCGCCGTCGTCGTCGGCGGCATTTCCATGGCGCTGCTGGCCATGCAAAGCCGGAACCGGCAGCGGCCCTTCGAACTGGTCATCATGGGCCTGCTCGCCATCATCACGGTGGGCTTCCTGGCCGGGCTGTTCATCAGCCCGCCGGACGCGTCAGGGGTCCTCTCCGGCTTGGTCCCCGGGTTCCGCGGACCGGACACCGTGCTGCTGGCCGCGAGCATGCTGGGCGCCACCGTCATGCCGCACGCCATCTACGTCCATTCGGCGCTCTCGCGCGACCGGCACCGCCCCGACCGGCACCGGCACGTTCCGCAGCACGCGGTGGAGCGGCTGGTTCGCGCCACCCGCTGGGACGTCATCGCGGCGCTGGCCGTAGCCGGCATCGTCAACATCGGCATGCTGCTGCTGGCAGCGTCGACCCTGGGCGGGGTGGAGGGCACGGACAGCATCGAGGGCGCCCACGCCGCCATCAGCGCCAGCCTGGGACCCGTGGTGGGCGTGGTCTTCGCCGTCGGGCTGCTCGCCTCCGGGCTGGCCTCGACGTCCGTGGGCTGCTACGCCGGGGGAACCATCATGGAGGGGTTGCTGAAGATCAGGATCCCGCTGATGCTGCGCCGGCTCCTGACCCTGGTTCCCGCCGTCGTGCTGCTGGCCGTCGGCTTCGACCCGACCTGGGCGCTGGTGCTCAGCCAGGTGGTGCTGAGCTTCGGCATCCCCTTCGTGCTGGTCCCGCTGGTCGTGCTGACGAGCAGCACCCCGCTGATGGGCGGCTTCGTCGACCGGTTGCCGCTGCGGATCGCGTCCGTGGTCAGCGTGCTGCTGGTGGTGGCCCTGAACCTGGCGCTGCTGTGGTTCACATTCACCGGTGCGGCCGGACGGTAGGCTAGGGGCTGTGAAAACCAGCCCGCCTTCTTCCTCGATCGAGGACTACGTCAAGGTCATCTACACCTTCACGGAGTGGCAGGACAAGCCGATCACCTCCACGCAGCTGGCCCAGCGCCTCGGCGTCGCGAACTCCTCGGTCTCGGAGATGGTCCGCAAGCTCAAGGAGCAGGGCCTGGTGGACCACAAGCCCTACGGAGCCGTCACCCTGACCGCGGACGGTGAGCGGCTGGCCCTGTCCATGGTCCGGCGGCACCGGCTGATCGAGACGTTCCTGGTCCAGGAGCTCGGCTACCGCTGGGACGAGGTCCACGACGAGGCGGAGACCCTGGAGCACGCGGTCTCGGACACCTTCATCGACCGGATGGCTACCAAGCTGGGCCACCCGGTCCGCGACCCGCACGGCGATCCCATCCCCGCGGCGGACGGCTCGGTCCTGATGCCCCCGGCGGTGCGGATGAGCGAACTGCCAGCCGGCCAGGGCGGCCGCATCACGCGGATCAGCGACGAGGACCCGGACCTGCTGCGCTACCTGGCGACCGAACGGATAGAGTTGGACGCCGCCGTCGCGGTGCTGGGCAGGAAGCCGTTCGGCGGCCCCCTGGTGGTGCGCATCGCCGGACCTGACGGATCACGGGAGCTCGACCTTGCCGACGGGGTCGCGGATGCCCTCTGGGTGCACCCGGAGCCGGCCGACGAGGAAGAACCCGGAAGCTCACCCGCTGCTAGTCTCAGCTAGCCCCTGGGGCTCCCCCGCCGTCGCCCGGCACGCCGTCTGGCGCAGTCCCGTCTTCTGCAGGCCCGGCGGACGCGTCCGCGGGCGCTGGCGGATTCCGGATCCCGACGGCGGAGGCCAGCGCGCCGGCGACGAACAGCGCGGCGGTGACCAGCGACGTCGCGTGCAGTCCCGCGGTGGTGATC
>Ga0209148_1000959_pt1 | contig 18807 bp, 24 predicted proteins | sample AraplaCol_mMF_r2_2_FD_184288 | JGI IMG/M metagenome (GOLD analysis project Ga0209148, IMG submission 184288) | Arabidopsis root microbial communities from North Carolina, USA - plate scrape CL_Col_mMF_r2 (SPAdes) (version 2) | ecosystem: Host-associated > Plants > Roots > Endosphere | place... | reverse complement strand
GGCGCCGAAGGCGGGCCCGCGGTCGAGCTGCGCGTCCAGGCGCTATTCGGGCTTGCCGATCATCCGATGATCGGGCGCACGCCGCTGGTGCTGCGGCTGACCTCGCCCGCCGGGCGCCCGATCCAGACGACACGCGATTTGCCCGGCTTCTGGAAAGGAAGCTGGGCGGTAGTCGCGAAAGAGATGCGCGGCCGCTATCCGCGCCACCCCTGGCCCGACGACCCGACCCAGGCGGATCCGACGCTCCGGACCAAGAAGGCGACCGCGCGACAAGGGTGAAGTCACCCCGCACTTATTCTGGAGCCACTCCGCGGCTCGTTGGTCGCCTCCGGCAGATGCGGGAACAAGTCCGGCATGACGGAAGAAGACGATAGCTTTATGCTTGGCCCCGACTCTCGGGGACACTCATGAAGACGATCCACCTCAATCTTACCCTGGCCGCCGCATCGGCGGTGACGCTCGCCGCGTGCGATAACCATCCCGATACCTGGATTGCGCAGCAGGACACGCAGATCTGCGTCGATCATAGCGGCAACCGCGTGCCCGATGCCGACTGCCAGAATTATCATCCGGTGGGCAGCGGGGTCGGAAATGCCTTCCTTTGGTATTATCTCGGGCGCAGCAGCGCAGTGCCTTATTATGGCGAGCGCGTCTCGGGCGGTTCGTTCACACGCACCGCGGGCGCTACTTATTTCCACGCGCCGGTCAGCACTGCAATGACGCGCAGCGCCGCGGTCGCGCGCGGCGGGTTCGGATCCTCGGCGCGCTCGTTCGGCGGCTTCGGCGAATGATCCGCGAGACATGCGATCCCCGGCCTGACTGGCAGGCCAAGGTCGAGGCGCGCGGTCTGATCTGGCACACGGGCAACGATGCCGGCACCGACAAGCCGTATTGGGACGAAGGGACCTACTACCGCTTCGACCGGGTCGAGGTCGACCTGATCGAGGGCGCCACCGCCGAGCTCTACCGCCTGTTCCTCGAAGCCGGCCAGGCGGTGATCGACGACAAAAAGGCGCTCGGCGTGTTCGGCATTCCAGACTATTGCCACGACGCGATCCGCAAGGCGTGGAACGACGAGCCGCCCGCGCTCAATTACGGCCGGTTCGATCTGGGCTATGACGGTACCGGCGCGCCCAAATTATTCGAATTCAACTGCGACACGCCGACCAGCCTGCTGGAGACCGCGGTGATCCAGTGGGACTGGAAGCAGGAGCTGTTCCGCCACAACGACCAGTTCAATAGCCTGCACGAGCGGCTGGTCGGCAAATGGGCGGATTTGCGCACCCTGATCCCCGATCGCTTCGTCCATTTTACCCATGTCGCCGACGCGGTCGGGGAGGATATGGTGACCGTCGCCTACCTGCGCGACACGGCCGAGGAAGCCGGCCTCACCACCAAGGCGATCGCGATCGACGATGTCGGCTGGGACGCGACGCGCGACATCTTCGTCGATCTCGACGAGCGTGCGATGACCGCGATCTTCAAGCTCTATCCGTGGGAATGGCTGGTCAACGAGCAGTTCGGCCGCAACCTGATCGACAGCCTCGACACCACCATCTGGATGGAGCCGATCTGGAAGATGATCTGGAGCAACAAGGCGATTCTGCCCGTGCTCTGGTCGATGTTCCCCGATCATCCCAATCTGCTGCCTGCGAGCTACAGTCCGATGGGCGGCGACGTGGTCGCAAAGCCCGCTTTGGCGCGCGAGGGCGCCAATGTCGTGATACAGCGCGACGCCAAGATGATCGCCTCAAGCTCGGGCGCGTATGAGGACAGCCGGACGATCTATCAGGCCTTGTACAACCTGCCCGAGACCGCGCCCGGCGCTTATCCGGTGCTGGGAAGCTGGGTCGTCGATGGTGCGCCTGCGGGTATGGGAATTCGCGAGGATGGATTGATCACCGGCAACACCGCCCGCTTCGTGCCGCACATCATCGGGTGAGGCGCCGTGCCGGAACAGTCGGGGGTGACGTTACCCCCTTGATTCCGCCTAGCGCTGAGGTATCGAGCGAACATGGTTCAGGCCCGCATCCGTCAGCGCATAAAGAGCAGCATGCAATCGGGCCGCGCGCTCGAGGGCAAGTGGATCCTCGAATATGAGCCGGCGGAGGCCAAGCGCCCCGACCCGCTCACCGGCTGGGCGGGCTCGGGCGACACGCGCGAGCAGGTGCGGCTCGGCTTCGCCACGCTCGAAGCGGCGAAGGCCTATGCGGATAAGCACGGCCTGGACTACCATGTCAGTGTCGAAGGCGTGGAGCGCAACCTGAAGCTCCAGGCCTATGCCGACAATTTCAAGGGGCCCGATATCTCGCTGTGAGCAGCAACGATCCCCGGATCGATGCTTACATCGCCAAGGCCCCGGCCTTTGCCCAACCCATCCTGACGCACCTGCGCGACGCGATCCATCGTGCCTGCACGGGCGTGCAAGAAGACATCAAGTGGAGCCGTCCCGCCTTCGTCAACGAAGGTCGTATCCTGGCGGTGATCAGCGCCTTCAAGGCACATGCCGCACTCTCCTTGTGGAAGATGGGCGAGCCGACCGGCAAGGAGGAAGAGGGGATGGGCCAGTTCGGCCGGCTCACTAGCCTCGCCGATCTGCCCGACGATGCCGAACTGATCCGCCTGATCCGCTCTGTCGCGGACGCGCGCGAGACCGCCGCGCCCAAGCCCAAGAAGCCCCCCAAACCCGAATTGCCTGTGCCCGAGGAACTGACTGCGGCCTTCGCCGCCAATCCTCAGGCGAAAGCGGTATGGGACGGCTTCGCACCCAGCCATCGGCGCGAATATTCGGAATGGATCGGCGAGGCCAAGCGCCCCGAAACCCGCGCCGCACGCGTGACGCAAAGCGTCGAATGGATCGCGGAAGGCAAACAGCGGAATTGGAAGTACCAGAGCTGCTAGGGACAGGGCTCAACCTAGGTTGGGAACCCATAGCGGCCCATCGCCTATCGACCCAATAGCGGTCATTCTTGTTGGTTACAGCAGCACTTGAAAGCCGATTGTCGGCACGACTTCTCTGAATACGGTTCTGGACGTTGCGGAATATCGGTTCCCGCATAATATCCAGCAGATGAAGCCTGTTCCCGAAAATCAAGGTTTCAGCCCGCAACGTTCAGCGGTTGAGGTGATCGAAGCACAGCTTAGCAAGGGGGCGTTTTCGCCGCATCGCCACGATACCTATACCATCGCAGTTACCACCTGCGGAATTCAAACGTTCAACTATCGCGGTGGGCGGTGGCAGTCGCTGGCCGGGCAGGCGGTGATCCTGCATCCGGACGAAGTTCACGACGGATACTGCAGCGACCAAACCGGTTTTTCCTATCGGGCCGCCTACCTGCCGCCGGCCCATGTACAGACGGTAATAGGCGGCGCTGCTCTGCCCTTTCTGACCGAAGGGGTCTGGACCGAGACCCGCCTGGTCGGGTCTGCGCTGCGCCTGATTGCAATGTGCTCGGCGGGCGACGAATCGTTCGGCTATCAGGACGCTCTCCACCAGCTTGTCACTGCGATGCAGCGCTGCGCAGGCGGCACGCGTGCCAAGCGCACGGTCAATCGCGAAGCGGTGAAGCGGGTGCGCGAATTCCTTGACAGTGTCCCAGCACCCGGGACGAACCTCGATCAACTGGAGGTCATCGCCGGGTATGACCGCTGGCAGCTTTCGCGCGATTTCCGCTTGCTACTGGGGACCAGTCCGTATCGATACCTGCAGTGCCGCAGGCTTGCCCACGCCCGACAATTGCTGCGCAGTGGGCTTAGCATGGCGGCAGCGGCCCACGAGGCCGGATTTGCCGACCAGAGCCACTTCGGCCGGGTTTTCAGGTGCACCTTCGGAACCACACCATCGGCCTGGCACCGGCCCGAACGGCCGCGCACGATCATTCTATAATTCGACCGGTCAGGGCACTAGCTGCCCGAAATGAGCCAAACGATCTTCTCACCCGAACCGCATCGCGGCTGGCTGCCCTGGGCCTGGATTTCACCGATCATCTGCATCCTGCTGGTCGCACTTTCGAGCGTTCCGTTCGATTTTGGTCTGGAATGGATCGGCGCAGTCGATGCCAAAGGGCAGCCAAACTCAGCGTTCGGATTTTGCCTTGTCTTGCTGCTGCCATTCGTGGCGATGGGAGTCGCCGTCTGGAGCTGGGTCCGTTTCGTCGAGCGCCGAAGCCTCGCGACTGTCGGGCTTACCGGCACGCGGCGTCTTCGCAAATACCTGGCTGGTCTGGCGGTCGGGATCGGCATGATGGCCCTGGCAATCGGTTCGATCTGGCTTGCCGGGGGCTATGTCAGCGGGAAGATCCTGCCGGCCTTCTCCTCGCCGGTAGCGCTGTTTTGGATGGCGGTCTTGTTCGCCTGCTTCATACTGCAATCGGGCGTCGAGGAATTCATCTTTCGTGGCTGGCTGCTGTCGGCGGCAACGCGCCGTTGGAACCTCACGGCGGGGTTCATCGCCAGTTCGTCAGCATTTACGTTCCTGCACTATTCGCCCCATCAGCCGCTTCGCGAAATCGTTATGGCGTTCTCGTTCGGAATGTTCGCTTGCGCCTGGGCCCGGCGGGCCGGCAGCCTATGGGGCGTGATGGGCTGGCATGCCGGTTGGAACTGGTTTGCAGGTGTGGGCTTTGCCGTACCGATCACCGGGTTCGATCTGCGGCTGCCGGCGCTGTTGGTGACGCTGACCCCGTCTGGCCCGAACTTCTTGACCGGAGGCCCTGCTGGACCTGAAAGCAGCGCCATAACGATCGGCCTGCTGGCTGCGGCGACCTTGCTCCTCCTGCTTTGGCCACAGCGATCCAAATGGCATGGTTTCGGGGATCAATGAATTGGCCCCTAGATCAACCTTCCAACCCCGGCGCAACCATCGATCGGTTGGAAACGATCTTGAATTTGCTCAAGCCACGAAGCTGACCGTTCGCAACCGAGCATTGCGAACGGAATAGAATGCTGCGTCCGACGCCGCCCGCTCAGAGGGAAACCGGCCGGAACGCCTCCGCGCGCAGGCGGCGGGCATAGGCCTCTGCGAACTGGTGATGGATTTGCTGTACAGCCGGGTCGCCCGCTCTCTGGGCCATCTCGCGGCAGTGACGCTCACGTTCCCGGTAATATACGAAGTCGTCGTCGTTGTCGGCGCGCATACCCACCTCTCCATGCGCTGTACAAGCGGCAGTTTTCCCTCACTGTCAGCCGGGGCGTGCCTGTGGGTGCGAGTCGTACCCCGATGTGGATAAGTATATGCCTGTTTCGGCTCCGGACCTAGTTAACTCGATCAAGCTTTTGGTCGGGATCGATCCGAACCGACGCGACCGTCACGGAGAATAGGGGCCACCGAGAAGGGGACACGATAAATCGTGCTGGCATCGCGCCGAATTGGCGCTCAGCGCTCGGGCGTGGCGCGCAAAGCCGCGCTCTCCATCGCGCTGGCGAGCCGAGCTTCATAAAATTTCGCGAGTTGCTGATGCGCCACCCGGACGCTTGGATCGGTCGCCTCGGCGGCCGCCTGGCGGCAATGCTCCACCCGGTCCCGGTAATAACGAAGATCATCCTTGGAACGCGAGCCGAGCATGCGGGGGAAAACGGATCAGACCGTGGCTCTGTTCCCGCGATCAGCTTAACATGGGTTTGATTTTATGGAGAAAATAAGCGGATTGGCGGCGTCAGGTACTATTGCTCAATCCAGCAGCGCGGTGATGGGACGCGCGAACATCGCCACGAACGCGCCAATCAGCATCAGTCCCGCGCCGATCACGATGTTCCGCACGCGCGGCACGCGATGATTGTCGCCGCTGATCCCCACCAGTAACAGGCCCGCCAGCACTGCAGCCAGGCCGATCGCGGATCAGCGACATTGCAGGTCAGTCATGCCCGGCCTTGGCCTTCTCGTGTTCGGCACGTAGCGCGATCGCGCGTTCGCCGCGTTCGGCCATCGCGATCCAGGCGTCGGCGGCGCGCAGGCAGCGCTCGCGCACATTCTCGAGGGTCGTCTCGGCCGCCTGCGCCAGACATTCGTCGGCGCGGCTGCGGTAGAGGGAAGCTTCGCTCATACCGTCTCCTTCGCGGAAAAGATGGGAATCCGGGCGCTGCGCCGCTGCGCAGCGCCCGGACGTCAGGTCACTCGGCGGGCTGCAGCGCGACCGCGCTGATGCGGCCATTGCGGCCGGTCTCAAGCTCGTAGCTCACGCGCTGGTTCTGATCGAGCGTGGGCATGCCCGCCGCCTGCACCGCGCTGATGTGGACGAACGCGTCGCCCTCGCCCGTGTCGGGCGAGATGAAGCCATAGCCCTTGTCGTTATTGAAAAATTTGACGGTCCCGGTCTGCATTGGGGTTTTTCCTTCTATGATCGGCGGCCCAAAAGGGAGGACTGCCTCGTGCGGCCAAAGGCAGGGAAAGAAGGAAAGAGGGGCCGCAAAGCGCCAAAGACCGTCGATTTGCGACTGGTAGCGCAGCGCAGATAGGCGCTTTCGCCCCGAATTGACAGGGCGTGCGGGAAATAAAGCCCGACAGGCCCGATCCCACGTGCTAGATCGCATGCGCCTATTCCGGCGGCGCGGAGCAAGACCGCGCAGGAGAAACTCCATGTCGCGCGCGTTAAACCTGAATGCCTCCGAAGCGGAGGTGCTCGCCTCGTGCGCGCGCGCCAATGCGCCCATCACCCAGATCGAGGCTCTGGTTTCGGGCGGGACCCGGGTAGTCATGAAGAATGCGGACGATGCCGCCACGTTGGGGCGGCTGTACAAGGGCAAGATCATCACCGATCCCGTAACCCGCACCCCAGGGCGCCTGATCAAGGGCTGAGCGTCTAAGCCTGTCGGTGCGACCGTAACGCCACGACATTGTCTACGGGTTCGGTGGCATGGCGCAGGGCGTCTGCCAGTTCAGACAGGCCGAATGGCTTGTTGAGCCGGGGCAACCCCTCGATCGGGTCCGCCGCGCCGGTATAGCCCGATATCAGCAGGATCGGCAGCGCCGGACGCGCCCGGCGGACGCGTGCGGCGAGCTCCGCGCCGTCCATCCGCGGCATCTTATAGTCGGTCACCAGCGCTTCGATGTCGGGCTCTGCGGCAAGTAGCTGCAGCGCTTCGGCGCCGCCCTCGGCCTCGATCACGCGGTGACCGAGTTCGCGCAGCATTTCAGCGGTGCCGCGCCGCACCAGTTCCTCGTCGTCCACGAGGAGAATCGAGAGAGGTCGCGTCGGCAGCAGCGCCCCCTTGCCGCGCTGCGACGCAGCAGCCTCTGGATGGGCTTCGGTGACGGGCAGATAGAGGTCGGCGCGTGTGCCTTCGCCCGGCACACTGCTCAGGGCGAACGCCCCGCCCAATTGCGCGGTCAGGCCATGCACCATCGACAGACCAAGGCCGGTACCGCGTCCCGTCTCCTTGGTCGAGAAGAAGGGCTCGACCGCGCGCGCCAGCGTCTCGGCATCCATCCCGGTGCCGGTGTCGATCACCGACAGCCGCACGTAGAGGCCGGGCGGCAGCCGCGGCTCGGATCCCGGGCCGAGCAGGGCGGTGTCCGCCGCGATCGTGAGCAAACCGCCGTCAGGCATCGCGTCGCGAGCGTTGACGCACAGGTTGAGTACCGCCAGCTCGAGCTGATTGGGGTCGGCCAGCGCGCGCGGCATTTCCTTCGCGCAACGTATCTGCAGCTCGACCGGTGAGCCGACCGAGCTCGCGATCAGGTCGCGCATTCCGCCGACCAGCTCGGCGATATCGACCGCTGCGCTTTGCAGTTCCTGGCGCCGGGCGAAGCCGAGCAGCCTCTGCACCAGGATCTTGGCGCGCTCGCCCGATTGCAGCGCGTTGCCGATCAGGCGGGTAGTACGTGCATCCGCACCATCGCCCTTGCGCTGGAGCACGTCGAGCGCGCCGACGATCGGGGTCAGCAGATTGTTGAAATCGTGCGCGACGCCGCCGGTCAGCTGACCCAGCGTCTCCAGCTTCTGCGCCTCGTGCAATTGTTCGAGCGCGATCTGACGCTCGGCGGTGCGCTCCTCGACGCGCCTCTCCAGTTCGGCGGCAAGCGCATGCAGCTCGGTCAACCGCGCGCGCGCATCATATTGCCGCCGCCGCGCGCGCTGCGCCGATCGCGCGAGGCTGATCAGGCTGGTCGGATGGAACGGACGTTCAAGGAAAGTAACGTTGCCCAAGGTCTCCAGATGGCGCGCCGCCGCCGGATTACGCTCCAGCCCGCCGCCGCGCCGGGTGAGCAGGATGAAGGGGAAATCGGACCATTCGGGCTGGGCGTCGAGCCAGCGGGCAAGCGGATGCAGGTCCACCGTGCGCAGGGCCTCTTCGGTGATCAGGCCGAACCCCGCGCCCGCCTCTAGCTCCTCGACCATATGCGCCACCGAGCGGCAGGCGAGGCTGGTCAGCCCCGCCTCCGCCAGCATCGCCGCTGCGATCTCGGCGTCGCGGCCCTGTGGTGCCAGGATCAACGCACGTTCGGAAAGGTGCGGTATCAATCCGCCTGCTCGGGCATTAGCATCCCTTCGTCCGGGCTGCCGCCGATCATGCTCGGTACGCCGCGCAGGACGCCGTGGAAATTGGTGAGCGGTTTGCCCAATGTGATGCCGCGCGGGTCGATTCGATATTCGCGGATCGTATCTTCGTGCACGCCGGTGCGCTTCTTGATCACCGACATCGCGCGCCGCACGCGCCCCGCCGCCTCGAAGTAGCGCAGCAGGACGACCGTATCGGCAAGGTAGGTGACGTCGACCGGCGCCTTCATGTCGCCGACCAGCCCGTGCTGCGCGACGGTGAGAAAGGTCGAGGCGCCCTGCCGGTTCAGATATTGCAGCAACTCGTGCATGTGCAGGATCAGCGCCTGCTCGCCCGGCATCGCCGCCTGATAGCCGTTGAGGCTGTCGATCACGACGGTACGGACCTCGTTGATCTCTACACAGCGCCGCACGCGTTCCGAAAACTCGCCCGGGGTCAGTTCGGCCGCGTCAACTTGCTCGATCACCAGATGGTTGCTGTCGACCATCTTCTGCAGGTCGATGCCCAACCCCAGCGCACGGTTGAACAGCAGGCCCAGTTCCTCGTCGAACACGAACATCGCCGCGCGTTCGCCGCGCTCGACCGCCGCGGCGACGAACATCAGCGTGAGCAGCGACTTGCCCGTGCCCGCCGGGCCCAGGATCAGCGTGCTCGATCCGCGGTCGAGCCCGCCGCCCAGCAAGGCGTTGAGCTCGGGCGACTTGGTCGGCACCACCTCGCGCTTGAAGGGCTTTCTGTGCTCGGCCGAGACCAGCCGCGGGAACACGCGCGCGCCGCCGCGCTCGATCACGAAATCGTGGAAGCCGCCGCGATAGCTCTGGCCGCGATATTTGGCGATGCGCGTGCGCCGCCGTTCGCCGCCATAGTCGGGGGTAAGTTCCTCCAAATGGACCACGCCGTGCGCGATACTGTGCATCGTCTTGTCGTTGGTGTCCGCGGTCAGGTCGTCGAGCATCAGCACGGTGGCGTCGTTGCGCGCGAAATAATGTTTTAGCGCCAGCGTCTGGCGGCGGTAGCGCAACGCGCTTTGCGCGAGCAGCAGGATTTCCGAAAGACTGTCTAGCACGACGCGGCTTGGCTTGACCTTCTCGAACACCTCGAAAATGCGCTTGGTCGTCTCGCCTAGCTCCAGGTCCGACGAATAAAGCAGGCTCTGCTGCTGATCCTCGTCGAGCAGATTCTCCGGCGGGATCAGCTCGAAGATATCGATCCCCTTCAGGTCCCAGCCGTGCGATTCCGCGCCGTTGCGGAATTCAGCCTCGGTTTCGGACAGCGTGATGTAGAGCCCACGTTCGCCGCGCGATGCGCCTTCGATCAGGAACTGGGTCGCGATCGTGGTCTTGCCGGTGCCGGGGCTGCCCTCGAGCAGGAACAGGCGGCCGCGCGCCAATCCACCCGCGGTGATATCGTCCAGCCCGGGTATGCCGAAGGCCGCTTTCTCGGTTGCGAAGCGCATGCGTGATCCACCAAGTTAACCCAGGTGAAAAGCGTTTAGCGCGCAATTTGCTCCCCGGCATTGATCCGGATTGTATTCCGGCCGCGTAATCAATCTGTTACGGCGGTGCACTGCGGGGCGGATTGGTGCATCAGCGGTTCCCTGCAGCCTCGTGGCTGTAGCTGAGCACCCGTTTGACCCGCCACACATTGTCCTGGCCGAGCGCCCAGAGATGGACGAAATGCGCCTTGCCGGTGAGGTGCTCGGGCCCGTCGCCCTGGCGTTCGTAGAAGACATGATCGCCTTCCTCGATCGCCCCGAAACCGGGGATCGCCTCGACCAGCAAGCTGGACGCGACCAGCTCGCGGCGGTGGCGGTAGGCGCCGGGCTTGGCGGCCTCCGCGCATTGCTGGGCATAATGGTCGACGAATGCCTTGGCCGAGTCCGCGTCCAAGCCGGCCTTGTCGTGATAGAATTCCAGGTCGGGCGTTACGAAGCCCGTCATCTTCGCCGGATCGCATTCCTCGAAATAGGTATGGAACAGCGCCAGGTCGCGCGCCCGGATCGCCTCGGTCAGCGCGGGGCCGGTTGGCGGGACCTGGACTGTGGCGGCGGCGAGGGCGAGCAGCGGGAGCATGAGGCGGTCTCCGAATCCGTATTAGTGATATAATACAGCTGTGCGCTCTCCATGCAATATTATCCGTCACCCTGAACTTGTTTCAGGGTCCATTTCGCGGCGAGGCGACTGCCTCCCGATGGATGCTGAAACAAGTTCAGCATGACGATGGGTTTGGCTTAGCCCCTTAAAAAAAGACGCCGCTTACCGTGCCGGCTGACGCAGCGCCCGATCCAGCGCACGCAGCTTGTCCGCGCGCAACACCGGCCCGGCCGTCGCCGCGCTATCGCGGAACCACAAGGCGGTGCGGCCTGTGCGATAGGGCGCCCAGCGGACGAGGCCCGGGCCGTTGGGGTCGCCCGTGCGCGCAAAATTGACCCAATAACGCTGGATCACGTCTTCGAGCGCCGCGTCGGCCGCAGGCCACGGCCCGGCCTTCGCTTTGTCCCCCCACACATAGCGCAACTCATCGGAGTGGACCGCGCCCTTGGTGCGGCTGCCGTCGGGCGCGGGCGGGGGATTGTCGAACTGGTAGACGAAGGTCGCGGGCGCCGCCTTCGTCAAGCGCGCCTCAGCCAGGCTCCAGCCACGCCAGCTGAAGCTGGTATCGCTGGCCAGATCGACCGCGTTGACCGCGGCCTCCGCATCGCTGCCGGCCGGATAGAGGCGCAGGAAATCCGGCGCCAGATCGCCGAACGACTTGATGTTGGCGAGATAGGTGGCGCGGGTCACGCCGCTCACGAAACGCGCGGATTCGTTGCTGTTCCACCCCAGCAGCACGGGCACGCCCGCATCGCGCCGCGCGCGATAGGCCGAAGTGATGTCGGCGGGAACGACCTTCCCGTCGATGATCGGCCCGTCGCTGATCCCCATGACGTCCTTGCCGAGGAAGGTCGCGGGGGGAAGCGCGCGCATCGCGGCGAGCGTGGGGGCATGCAGCGTCTCCGCCAGCGCTAGCCCGGCTTTTTCCGCATCGGCCAGGCGTGGCCCTTCGCCCTGGCGCGCATTGGGCAGGCTCAGCCCCGCGCCGCTTTCGAAGATCGCCTTCTGGAACAGCCCGCGCGCGAGCGGCGATACGGTCAGCAGCATCGCCGAGCCACCACCCGCCGACTGGCCGAAGATCGTGACGTTGCGCGCATTGCCGCCGAACTGCGCGATATTGGCGCGGACCCATTTGAGCGCGGCGATCTGGTCGAGCAGCCCGTAGTTGCCCGAACTGTGCAGCGGCGACTCCGCGGTAAGCGCGGGATGCGCGAGGAAGCCGAGCGCGCCCAGCCGATAATTGACCGTGACGATCACCGCCCCGTGCCGGGCGAGCGGGGTCGCGTCATATTGCGAGCCGGAGCCGGCGGTGTAGCCGCCGCCGTGGAACCAGACCATCACCGGCAGATGCGCGGACGCCGCGAGCTTGGGCGTCCACACGCTCAGCGTCAGGCAATCCTCGCTCGTCCAATCGAGGTCGTGCCCCGCCCAATCGACCGGGGACTGGATGCAGACCGGACCATAGGCATCCGCCTTGCGCACCCCGCGCCACCGCCTGGGCGCGACCGGCGCCTTCCAGCGGAGCGGTCCGACCGGCGGCACGGCGTAGGGGATCGAGCGGAAGGATGTCACGCCCTCCCGGGACGTGCCGCTTACCGCGCCTTGCGCGATCCGGACGGTCGGACCTGCCAGCGCCGGGGTGGCGAGGCCGGTCAGCGCCAGCAGGAAGAAGGCGGAGGCTTTCATGATGCGGTCCTGTCGCAAGCGGAAGGAGTGGGGGGCTGCTGAAAGAGTGTTATGAACATAATACACAATCTGGGCCTTACGCAATCATGCTGCGTGTAAGGGGCTTTTATCCTAATTTTAGGCTGCTTGGGGCCCGCGAAACATTGTCCGCCCGCGAGAAGCGTGCGAAGTCCGCCCTAACAAAAGGGGAGGAGCGGGCATGAAGTTTTCGATCGGAGGGGCGCTGGCGATTCTGGGGTCGCTCGTCTTGCTGGCCGCCACACCTGCGGCGGCGCGGGTCGAGAAGATCGCGGTCCATGGGGCTTCGCTCGAAGGCAATCTGGAGGGTAATAACCCGGACCGGACCGTCTATGTCCTGCTTCCGCCGAGCTATGACACGGCCAAGGCGCGGCGCTATCCCGTCGTCTATTTCCTCCACGGCTATCAGACTACGGCCGAGCAGATCATGGGCTGGGGGCCGATGGAGCAACGCTACGAGGCCGCGATGAAGGCGACCGGGCGCGAATGGATCGTCGTCGTGCCCGACAGCTTCACCAAGCAGAGCGGCAGCATGTATTCGGATTCGGTCACGGTCGGCAATTTCGAGACCTTCACCGCGCACGATCTCGTCGCTTATGTCGATGGCCATTACCGCACTATCGCCAAGCGCGAGAGCCGCGGCCTCGCCGGTCACTCGATGGGCGGCTACGGCACGCTCCGCATCGGCATGAAGCATCCCGAAATCTTCTCCGCGCTCTACGCGATGGATCCCTGCTGCCTGCGCCCGCGCGGCATCACCGGCGAGGAGGGGCGCAAATATGAAAACGCCACCCCCGATCAGGTGGCGAAGGGCGATTTCGGCATCCGCACCAATTACGCCGTGGCGGCGGCCTGGTCGCCCGATCCGAACAAGCCGCCTTTCTTCGTCGATCTCGCCACCAATGATGGCAAGGTCGACGATCTGGTCGTGGCGAAATGGGCGGCGAACGCGCCGATCGCGATGCTCCCGCAATATGTGCTCGCGCTCAAATCGATGACCGCGATCGGGCTCGACACCGGCGACAAGGATTTCGTGCGCGCGGATGACGAGGCGATGCATGCCGAACTGCAGCGTTTCCACATCTCGCACGATTTCGAATTGTTCGAAGGCGACCATGGCAACCGCTTTCCCGAACGGCTGGAAAAGGTGACCTTCCCCTTCTTCGCCCGGCACCTCGCCTTCCAGGCGAAATAGGCAAGGGCCGCGCGGGCGAGCGGCTTCGCGGGAATGACGATGACGTTACTTGGCCTCGGGCGCTGGCTTGGGTTTGCGCTTGCTCGGGATCGCGGTCGCGGCCTTGCGCTCGCGGATCCTGGCGTCGAGCTCCGCGATACGGTCGCGCTGCGGCGTGCCGGGGGCCAGCCCTTTCAACCGCGCCTCGGCCCACAGCCGGTTACGCTCGCCCTGCATTTCCCGGATTGGTGTTTCGTCCGCCATGTCGGCTCCTTTGCCGGGTGCTATAGGCCATGACGAACCGGAGGCGACAGCAATGATCACCGTCTATGGCGAGGGCCGGGGATTTCGCGTCGTCTGGCTGCTCGAGGAAATGGCGCTGCCCTATCGGTTGCGCGACGTGGACCTGCTCAAGGGCGTCGAGAACGACCCCGAATTCTTAGGGATCAACCCCGCCGGCTTCATCCCCGCGATCGTCGATGGCGACGTGACGATGGTCGAGAGCATCGCGATCATGGAATATCTGCTCGCGCGCTACGGCCCGTCGCCGCTCGCGCCGGCGCCAGAGGATGCGGCCTTCCCGCTCTACCAGCAATTCCTCCATCTCGGCGAAGCGGGGTTGGCGGGTGCGGTCTATTACGTCTCGGGCGCCCGCAACATCGCGCCCGCCGACCAGCGCGACAATTGGAGCGCGCGCCAGGCGCTCGATGTATTCGAGACGCGGCTGTCGCTCGTCACCCGCCAGTTGCAGAAGACGCCGTATCTGGCCGGCGACGCTTTCACCGCGGCGGACATTTCGGTGGGCTATGCGCTGGAGATGGCGCGCCGGAATATCGGCTACGCGCTCGGCGAGGTGGAATGGGCCTATCTTATGCGGCTGCGCGAACGGTCCGGCTATCAGCGCGCGCTCGAAACGTGCGCGGCCACGCGGCGCTGGTGGACGAGCGGGTGACTCATCCGGATCAACCAATCGCGCCAGACACCTAAGCCGCCAGCGCTTCGTCGCATCGCCGGAACGGCGCCCTCCGCGCCGCGTTCCCCGCATCCAACAACCGTGGGGGCGATGGAGAGTTTTATGAACGAGGATCGCGTGATTGGTGCCGGCCGGGACATGGCGGGCAAGGTTGAATTCAAGGTCGGCAATGCGGTCGGCGATCAGGATATGCAGACCGACGGCATGATCGATCGCGTCGCCGGCGTCTTCCAGAACGGCTATGGCGCGGCCCGCGACGTGGCGGCGGACGCGGCGGAAGTCGCGCCTGTCCTGATGGAGGAAGCCGCCAACCGCGGCCGCGATCTCGGCCGCCGGATCGACAATGTGGTGCGCGAGAATCTCGGCGATAACGGCCCGCTTTATCTGCTGGCCGGCGCGATCGGCCTAGTCGGGCTGGGGCTGTTCGCGGTCAGCCAGGTGCGGCAAGGCTCGGGCGGCGCATCGCGTTCGCAGGCAACGCGGCCGGCGGCGCGTGCCCGTCGTGCACCGGCCAAGCGGACGGCCAAGGCCAAGTCCGCCGCCGCATGAAGGCCTGAACCAAGGCCGGTGGAATCCGTCACCCCGGACCCTTCGACAGGCTCTGGACAGGCTTGTTCCGGGGTCCACTGGGCCGCACGGGATTCCGTCGTGGATGGGTGGATGCCGGAACACGTCCGGGGTGGCGGTGGATGTACGGGGAGGTTGGGGTTCTTGCCTCCTGAGATCCCAGCTTTCGCTGGGATGACGGAATTTGGACGCACGTCTCCCGTGGCTTTCAGCAGAAGCGAGGTGTGACCGGCGCGGTTCCGCTCCCTTGTCTCCCGGCAGCGGGGGAGGCTGCGTCCAGCCTGGGCCGTTAAGCCCCGGACGCCGCCCGCATGCCTCCCGGAACGCGACGTCCAGCCTGATGGCTGCGGAATAGGATGGGTAACTGTCTTTCAAGCCCCTGGAGGTTTTCACCCCCAGCAATCGCCCGCCTAGCACCGAGTACGCGATTGCCATCCCGAAGCGGCGGACTTTGGCCGGAGGTTACCCCCTTGGAGCTTAACGCCCCAGCGTCGTCCGCATAGCTCCGCTACACGACGCCGGCATCACCATGAGACATGGCGAGATCTGTACTGTGGGCGAAGATACCGTCTCATGCATGCCGAGGAGCTTCGCGCCGGTCTTGTTCTTTGGCCTGAACCATCGAACGCACCGTGCGTACACTGTTTGGTCCGGTTTGTCAAGGGTGGATCGAGAGGAAGCTTACGACATAATTGCGGATATTCGATCGGTCGTGTTGCGTCTCGCACCCTTCGCGTTACGAAGACGCAATCCAGTTTCAAGCCGCCAAGGAGCCTTCATTGCAAAGAGTTCGAGCGGTTGCAGCCTTCTTCGCGGCACCGCTAATGGTGATATCCATCGTGCTGCTGTTCTCTGCGATGGGGCTGGGTATCCTTGGCGGCCTGCGATCGTCGGCAGAACTGGCCGGGCAGCTTTTCACCTTCTTGTTGGCCGAGCTGATCTCTGTCCTGCCTGTATCGTGGTATGCCAAGCAGACCGGTCGAGATGGTTACTTAGTCTACGCCCTCGCGGCCATGTTGGCCCTGACCATGATTGGCGGATATTTTACGTACAAGGGGGTGGAGGTGTTCAAATCCCAACATCCCTTTGGTTACGAAAGCGGTGCAATCAGGCGCGCGCTTTTGCGGAGCCTGGCGCTTTGTGCAGTCGAAGGTGCCGCGCTCGGGATCTGCTATCGCGCTGTCGCCGGGCGCAGATCTCGTAGGCAGAACGACCTGGATGACCTGCGAGAGCGATTTGAATGAGGATATCATGAAGCGCCCATGGTTTAGCGATCCTGGCATAGGCACTCTGTTTCTGGTGCCGGTGACGCTCTACGGCTGGCTTTCTCTGATCGCTTTCATTGCGGTCATCGCGCTGAGCGCCACAATCCACGAGGCCTGGGCGTGGGGATTCAGGGTCGTTTTTGCGTTCGCTTTTCTGGGCTTCTCCTATTTCAAATCCGACAAATGGGGTCCGCGCTAGGAAGCGAAAATGATCGATTTTGTATTCGATCTGATCCTTGACGCCCTGCCGAGATGGCTGTGGTGGCTCATCATGACGCCACTGCTTGCTTTCCTCGGCCTGGTCCTCATTTCGCACTTCTGGCCGGCCGTGTTTGGAGCAAGTGGCAACTAGCCCCATTTGCAGATGGCCGCCTGCCCGCTAACCGTCTGGGTATGCAGACCTTATTCTGGCGGTGGGCTTTCAGGCGCTATGGTTCGCGTGTCCCATCACGACGCCTCGAGCTTTACGCCATTTGGTGTGGTGCGATTCTCACATCGCTGTTCGCTGCGGCAGTGATTGTTAAACCGGTCTTGTCCAACGAGATGCGTTTGCTTGTCGCGACAACGACTTTGCTCATCGGTCTAGGGCATCGACGCATCCGTCTAGAGCGGCAAAAAGGCCCTAAGCGCTCTATCTTAAAACCCTGAAGCGCAACGGTCCAACCGCCCACTAACCACCGCTATAAACAGCCCGCGCGCAATGCGGCATTTGACGGGCACCACATAAAAAAGGCCGGCGGATCTCTCCGCCGGCCAGTCGTTCGCAGGAGGAACGTCGGGAGGGACGGAGGGCACGGCACCCTCCGCCCCAAACTTGTCAGTAGTGGTAGGCCCGCTCGCCATGCTCGGCGATGTCGAGACCCTCGTGTTCGGTTTCGGCGGAGACCCGGAGGCCGATCACCTTGCTGACCACGAAGAAGAGGATGAACGAGATCACACCCGACCAGATCAGGGTCGTCAGCACGCCTTGGCACTGGATCCACACCTGGTGGGCCATGTCGTACGTGCCGGCGATCATCGTGCCCGGCTTGGTCGTGTAGTCGGCGATGCCCTGACCACCCAGCTTGGGGTCGTCGAGGATGCCGGTCATGATCGCGCCGGTGATACCGCCGATGCAGTGGACACCGAACACGTCGAGGCTGTCGTCATAGCCGAACTTCGACTTCACCGTGCTGACGAAGAAGAAGCAGATCGGCGAGACCATCAGGCCGAGCACGACCGAGCCCATCGTCCCGGCATAGCCCGAGGCGGGGGTGACGGCGACGAGGCCGGCGACCACGCCCGAGGCGAGACCGAGGAGCGAGGCCTTGCCGCGCACCAGCTGCTCGACCACGATCCACGAGAAGCCCGCGGCGGCGGTGGCGATCATGGTGTTCATGAAGGCGACCGAAGCGATCGAGCTGGCTTCGAGGTTCGAGCCGGCGTTGAAGCCGAACCAGCCCACCCACAGCAGCGAGGCGCCGATCATGGTCATCGTCAGCGAGTGCGGCGGCATCGGCTCGTTCGGGTAGCCCAGGCGCTTGCCGAGCACGAGGCAGCCCATCAGGCCCGCGATACCGGCGTTGATGTGCACCACGGTGCCGCCGGCGAAGTCGAGTGCGCCCTTGAAGTAGAGCCAGCCGGCATCGTTGGTGGCGGCGTCAAGCGCGGCACCGCCCTTGATCGCGGCAGCGGCCATCGAGTCCGGGCCTTCCCAGTACCAGACCATGTGCGCGATCGGGAAATAGACCACGGTCACCCAGAGAGCGACGATCAGCATCAGCGGCCAGAACTTCACGCGTTCGGCGATGCTGCCCACGAACAGAGCCGGGGTGATCATCGCGAACGTCATCTGGAACAGGACGTAGGTCAGTTCCGGAATATAGACGCCGTTCGAGAAGGTCGCCGCGGTCGCATTCGCGTCCACGCCCTTCAGGAAGAGCTTGGTGAAGGGATTGCCGACGAACTGGCTGTAGCCGGTGAAGGTCTCCGAATAGCCGTAGACGACCCAGATCAGGCCGACCATGCAGACGATCATCAGCACCTGGGTCAGCACCGACAGCATGTTCTTGGTGCGGACGAGGCCGCCATAGAACAGGGCCAGGCCAGGGATCGACATCATGAGGACGAGCAAGGTCGACACCAGCATCCAGGTGTTGTCGCCCTTGTTCACGGTCGGCGCCGGGATCGGCGACGCGGCGGCGGCGGCTTGCGCCAGCGCGGGATGGGCGAGGAGCGTGGCTACGCCCGCTGCGCCGAGCCCGGCCAATATCTTGGTCGAAAGCTTCATGTTTCCCCCTTGTGCTTAGAGCGCCGTCTCGTCGGTCTCGCCGGTGCGGATCCGCACCACCTGACCGAGATCGAGCACGAAGATCTTGCCGTCGCCGATCGCGCCGGTGTTCGCGGATTGCTGGATCGCCTCGACCACGCGCGGCGCGAGGTCGGTGGCGCAGGCCACTTCCACCTTGATCTTGGGCACCATGTTCGTGCTGTATTCAGCACCACGGTAGATCTCGGTCTGGCCCTTCTGGCGGCCGAAGCCCTTGACTTCGGTCA
>Ga0209148_1000958_pt1 | contig 18813 bp, 14 predicted proteins | sample AraplaCol_mMF_r2_2_FD_184288 | JGI IMG/M metagenome (GOLD analysis project Ga0209148, IMG submission 184288) | Arabidopsis root microbial communities from North Carolina, USA - plate scrape CL_Col_mMF_r2 (SPAdes) (version 2) | ecosystem: Host-associated > Plants > Roots > Endosphere | place... | reverse complement strand
AAGGGCCCGTTGTCGCGCCCTTCGCGGCTGCGGGCGAGGCATTCGACCGCGTCGCCGGGCACCGCACCGTCGGGCAGCACATGTTGGCGTTTTGAATTGGCGGCGCCGACGAGGCGCAAGGATGCCGCCGCGGGTGTTCCGAGCAACGTCAGCAAGGCACGCCCGACGACGCCGGTACCCAAAAGGACAAGCGCGCTGCGCGGCGCGGTATCGACGCGCGGAGCGAAGGCCACCGCGCTCATGCGCCAACCAGACGCTGGGAAGCGACGGCGCCCGCGGCGGCAGCACGCGCCAGACCGGCTTCCAGATCGGCGAGCAGGTCGTCGCCGTCTTCGATGCCGATCGACAGACGCAGAAGATTGTCGGCGATACCGGCAACGCGACGGGCCTCCGGTGCCATGGCCGCATGCGTCATCGTAGCCGGATGCGCCACCAGGCTCTCTACGCCACCCAACGACTCAGCGAGCGAGAAGAAGCGCAGGCCATCGACGAAGGCCTCGATCGCGGGAACGCCACCGGCGATCTCAAAGCTCAACATGGCGCCGAAGCCAAGCTGCTGGCGCTGCGCCAGCGCATGACCCGGGTGCGACGCGAGGCCAGGATAGTAGACGCGCTCCACCACCTCATGCGCATCCAGTCGTGCCGCAATACGCCGCGCATTTTCCTCGTGCGCGCGCAGGCGCACGGCCAGGGTCCGCACGCCGCGCAGGGTAAGAAAGCTGTCGAACGGCGAACCGGTCAGGCCATTGCAGTTGCCCCACCACTTCAACTGGTCGGCCACGGCGGGATCGGCGGCGATCACCGCGCCTCCGACGACGTCGCTGTGTCCGTTGATGTACTTCGTGGTCGAATGTACGACGACGTCGGCACCCAGCTTCAACGGCTGCTGCAGCGCGGGCGAAAGAAAGGTGTTGTCCACGACGACGAGCGCGCCCACGGTATGCGCGGCCTGGGCCACATGGCGGACATCGGTGATACGCAGCAGCGGGTTCGACGGGGTCTCGATCCATACCAGCGCGGGGTGGGCGGCGAGGCCATCGGCAAGCGCCGTCGGGTCGGTGAAATCGACGAAGCGCACCGCGAAGCGGCCCTTCTTTGCCCACGCGTCGAGCAGACGCCAGGTACCGCCGTAGCAATCGTGTGCCGCCAGAACCAACGCGCCGGCCGGAACGAGTTCGAGAGCCAGGGCGACGGCAGACATGCCGCTGCCGGTGACCACGGTACCCGCGCCCTCTTCCAGCTCGGTAAGCGCTTCCGCGAGCAGGTCGCGCGTGGGATTGCCGCTGCGCGAGTAGTCGTAGGCGCGCTTGCGACCGAATCCCTCGAACGAGTAGTTGGTGGACAGGTGCAGGGGCGGCACCACGGCCCCATGCTGGGTATCGGATTCGATGCCGGCGCGCACGGCACGGGTACAAAGACGGGAATCGGTCATGATCAGCGGTCTCCGTGACAGTCGTTGAGTGCGTGACGCAGCACGGGAGCGAGCTGCACGGTCTCTTTCAGAAAGGCATCGTGGCCGTAAGGCGAATCGACGACTTCAAGCGTCGCGGTGCCACCGAGGCGACGCTGCAGTTCGCACAGGTCGGCAAGCGGCACGAGGCGGTCGGAAGGAAAGCCGACCAGGGTGGTCGTTGCGTGGATGCGTTCGGGTGCGATGTCGTGCAGATCGATCGATTCCGACAGTGCGAGGAATCTGGACGCATCGAAGCGCTCGACGAAACGACGGCCGGCGTGCTCCAGATAATCCTCTACAGGGAAGTGGAAGCGGCCCTCGCGCAGCTCCGGGCCGGCGGCGAAGCGCCGGGAGAATTCCTCGCTGCCGCGATAGGTGGTCATGGCCAGTTGCCGCGCCAGTGCGAGGGCTTCGTCGGTGCATCCCGTCGCAAGACCGAGCCGCACGATGCCGCGCTGTACCGAGCGTTGCGCCGTGGCGAGCGGATGCGGACGATGCGCGCCGGCCAGCAGCACCAGTGACTTCACCTTGTCGGCATGGTTCGCCGCGAAGGCCAGCCCGACCATGGCGCCGTAGGAACTGCCGACGAACGCCTGCACGCGACCGATACCGAGTTCGTCCACGAGTACCGCGAGCGCCGCGGCCTGGTCTTCGCTCGAGACCGAGGGCACGCCTTCGAGTTCCGCGGGCACGATCCAGTCGATCGAGAGCACGCGGCAGGCCAGCAGATCGATGGCTGCGCCCTGCCCCACCAGATCCTGCCACCATCCCCCGACGCGCTCACGGCCAGCGCAGACGTCGCGATCGGCCGATATGCCACCCTGGACGATGACCGTCGGGGCATGCGGCGCGCCGCACCACAGATAGCGAATGTCGACTTCGACCGGACCGCTGCCGTACTTCGGCGTGAAGACGACGCGGCGTGTACCGCGGTGTTCGGTGAGATCGGCGGCGCGTCGCGCCGCAGCGGGGGCAGCCACTTCAGGGAGGGAGATCACGGTAAGGGGCTCTGCTGACATGTCCGGAGGTTCCTGCGTTCGGGATCGAGGCCCCGCGGATACCGGCGTCGGATTGTCTGCGCCACGGGTGCGCGAAAGCGCGCCCAGAACGGACATCCCATCTATCGGCTGGCGTGAAACACGCCCCGCAGGAGTTGGCACCGTCGCGGAAATCCGCAGGTTGCCCCGGCTTCAAAGGGCCTGTCCCTCAGCCGGTCTCGATGAGTGAAACCGACGATACGCTCGCCCAACCATGCTGTCAACAGACGTTTAGACGTCCAGATGTCCAGACGTCTCATCGAAATGCCATTACCTGGATTGCCACCCATCCCTTGGTGCGCATGGCCTCCAGCACCGACTCATGCGCCACGACAGCGGACGCATCGAGACGCAAGCCGCGATCTCGGTCACCTGTGGACTTCTGCGGGTTACGATCCGCGCATGACTATCCACGCCAACTTCGCTGCTGCCATCGGCCATACGCCGCTCATACGCCTTCGCAACGCCTCCGAAGCCACGGGCTGCGAGATCCTCGCCAAGGCCGAATTCCTCAATCCCGGCGGTTCCGTGAAGGACCGCACCGCCCTTGGCCTGCTCGACGACGCCGAGCGTCGCGGCCTCCTCCGCGCCGGAGGCACCGTGGTCGAAGGCACCGCGGGCAACACCGGCATCGGGCTGGCCCTGCTGGGCGCCAGCCGCGGGTATCGCACCGTGATCGTCATGCCGGAAACGCAGAGCCGCGAGAAGATCGACGCCTTGCGCGTCACAGGTGCCGAGGTGCGCCTCGTGCCCGCCGCACCATACAAGGACCCCGGCCACTACGCTCACGTCGCCCGCGCGTTGGCCGAAACGCTGAACGCGGACGACCCCGGAAGCGCCTGGTTCGCCAACCAGTTCGACAACACCGCCAACCGGGACTGGCACGAGGTCCATACCGGCGCCGAGATCTGGGCCCAGACGGACGGCCGCATCGATGGCTTCGTCTGTGCCGCAGGTACGGGCGGCACGCTGGCCGGCGTCGGCCGCGCCTTGAAGGCACGGCGTAGCGACATTCGCATCGCCCTGGCAGACCCTTGTGGCTCGGCCCTCGCCCATTTCGTCACCCATGGCGAACTGCGTGCGGAAGGGAACTCGATCAGCGAGGGCATCGGCAGCAGTCGGATCACGGCCAATTTCACCGACGCTCCCGTGGACCTGGCCTGGTCCATCCCCGACGACGAATCGCTGCCTCTGGTCCACGATCTGCTGCACACGGAGGGCTATTGCGTGGGGGGCTCCAGTGGCGTCAACGTGGCCGGGGCGATCCGCCTGGCCCGGGAACTGGGCCCTGGCCACACCGTCGTCACGGTGCTGTGCGACGGCGGCATGCGCTACCAAGGCAAGTTGTTCAATCCAGCGTTCCTGCGCGGGAAGGGCCTGCCGGTGCCCGACTGGCTGGACGCCGCGTTTCCCGGCTAGCCACCCCGTACGAGCGTCGCCTGAGCGCCGGCCCTAACCCCCTGATACAATTCGCGGTTAGCCCTTCGATCCGGCCCGCCTCATGTCCTCACACCTCACCGAAACCCGCCGTCGGCGCAGCTTCGCCATCGTCAGCCATCCCGACGCCGGCAAGACCACGCTGACCGAAAAGCTCCTCCTGTTCGGCGGTGCGATCCAGATGGCCGGCTCCGTGAAGAGCCGCAAGGCCGCCCGCCACGCCACGTCGGACTGGATGGCCCTGGAAAAGGAGCGCGGCATTTCCGTGACCTCCTCGGTCATGCAGTTTCCGTACAACGACGCCATCGTGAACCTGCTCGACACCCCGGGCCACGCGGACTTCTCGGAAGATACCTACCGCGTGCTCACCGCGGTGGACTCCGCTCTGATGGTGATCGACTGCGCCAAGGGCGTCGAGGAACGCACGATCAAGCTGATGGAGGTCTGCCGGCTGCGCGACACGCCGATCATGACCTTCATCAACAAGCTCGACCGCGAGGGCCGCTCGCCGATCGAACTGCTCGATGAAGTGGAATCGGTGCTAGGCATCGCCTGCGCCCCGCTCACCTGGCCGATCGGCATGGGCTCGCGCCTGAAGGGCGTGTATCACGTGCTGCTTGACGAAGTGCACGTGTTCGAGCCGGGCAAGAACTTCACGCGCCAGGACTCCACGATCTTCAAGGGTCTGGATCACCCGGACCTTGCCGGCCGCATTGGTCAGGCCGCGCTCGACGAACTGCGCGACGAGCTGGAACTGGTGCTCGGGGCGTCCAATCCATTCGACGTGGAGGCCTATCTCGCCGGCACGCAGACGCCCGTCTTCTTCGGCTCGGCCGTGAACAACTTCGGCGTGCAGCTGCTGCTCGACTTCTTCGTGGAGCACGCGCCGTCGCCGCGTCCGCGCAACACGCTCACGCGTGAGGTGAAGCCCGAGGAAGAAAAGCTGACCGGCTTCGTCTTCAAGATCCAGGCGAACATGGACCCGGCACATCGTGACCGCGTGGCGTTCATGCGCGTCTGTTCCGGCACCTATACCGCCGGCATGAAGATGCAGCAGACGCGCACGGGCAAGGAAGTCCGCATCGCCAACGCCCTCACCTTCATGGCGTCGGATCGTGAAATCGTCGAGCGCGCCTATCCGGGCGACGTCATCGGCCTGCACAACCACGGCACCATCACCATCGGCGATACGTTCACCGAGGGCGAGCCGCTGTCGTTCACCGGCATCCCCAACTTCGCGCCCGAGCTGTTCCGCCGCGCACGACTGCGCGATCCGATGAAGATGAAGGCTCTGCAGAAAGGCCTCGCCCAGCTCTCCGAAGAAGGCGCCACGCAGTTCTTCCGTCCGCTGATGTCGAACGACCTCATCCTCGGTGCGGTCGGCGTGCTGCAGTTCGACGTGGTCGCGTATCGTCTGAAGGACGAATACAACGTCGATGCGACATTCGAGCAGGTCGGCGTCGCCACGGCGCGCTGGATCCACTGCGACGATGCGAAGAAGCTGGAGGAGTTCCGTGAGAAGAACGCGGGCAATCTCGCCATCGATGCCGCCGGTGAACTGGTGTACCTCGCGCCGACGCGCGTCAACCTGCAACTGGCGCAGGAACGCTGGCCGGGTGTTCGCTTCTCGGCCACGCGTGAGCACGCAGCCTCGGTAGAAGTCTGATGGCGATGCCGGCGGCGCAGGGAGGCGCCACCGCGAACCGCGTTACAAGGGCGACGGATTCAGGAAGCGATGGATCGCCTGCACCACCACCGAGCCCTCGCCCACGCTCGATGCCACACGCTTGATCGAACCCGAACGCACGTCGCCCACGGCGAACACACCGCGCAGCGTGGTCGCGAAGGGCGACGGTGTGGCATAGCCATCAGCATCGCGACCCGTGACCACAAAACCCTTGCGGTCAAGATCGAGACAACCTTCCAGCCAGGCGGTGTTTGGCTCGGCACCGATCATCACGAACAGGCTTCCCGCCTTGACTCGCGTCTGCGTGCCGTCGACGCAACGCCAGCCCACCTCGCGCAGATAGGCGTCGCCGTCGAGATGGTCGATCGTGCAGCGCGTGTGCAGCGTGATCCGCGGCGATTGAAGAATGCGCTGCACGAGATAGTCGGACATGGTGGACGCGAGGCCATCACCGCGCACGAGGATGTGCACGTGCTTCACGGTACGCGCAAGGAACACCGCGGCCTGGCCTGCGCTGTTGCCGCCGCCGACCACCACGACGTCCTCGCCGGCGCAGAGGGTCGCTTCCATCGCCGTGGCGGCATAGTGAATGCCCTGCCCTTCGAAGCGCTCGTAGTCGAGATGATCGAGCTTGCGATAACGTGCGCCCGTCGCCACGATCACCGCGCGGGCGCGCACCGATGTGCCGTCGTCGAGCATCAGGCGGTAGGGGTGCCTGCTGCAATCCATCGCCTGCACCGATCTCGCCATCGCCATGTGCGCACCGAACTTCATGGCCTGGACCTGGGCGCGCCCCGCCAGGGCTTCGCCCGAGATGCCGGTCGGAAAACCGAGATAGTTTTCGATCTTCGAACTCGTACCCGCCTGCCCACCGGGCGCGAGCGCTTCGAGCACCAGCGTGTCGAGTCCCTCGGACGCGGCATAGACGGCTGCTGCCAACCCGGCCGGCCCTGCCCCGATCACCGCCACATCGTGAATGTGATCGCTGTCGAGGTGAATGGAGATACCAAGCTCGTCTGCCAGCTCGCGCGTGGTGGGGCAACGCAGCACACGGCGGTCGGGCATGATCACCACCGGACACTCGGACGGATCGAGCCCGAACCCGTCGATGAGGTGCCTTGCGTCTTCGTCGATGTCGGTATCCAGCAGGCGATACGGATAACCATTGCGGATGAGGAAGCTGCGCAGGCGCACGGTATCCGCCGCGTGCGCGGAGCCGGCAAGCGTGACGCCACCCTGCCCGCTCTGGATGAGCCCAACGCGCCGGAGGATGAAGGCGCGCATGATGACCTCGCCGATATCCGGCTCGCCGGAGACCAGCTTGCGGAAGTTCACCGGGTCCACGCGCACCAGCCGCGTCTCGGAACCGGTGCGGCCGTTGACCATGATCTGGCGTTCGCTGAACAGATCGACCTCGCCCGTGAACTGGTTGGGCCCGTGTACCGTGAAGACGTTGGGCTGGCCGTTCTCGTCGAGATCGTAGACCTCGATGCAGCCCTCGATCACGAAGAAGTAGTCGATCCGCCGATCGCCGCGCCGGAACAGCACGGTGCCTTCGGGAACCACCTCCTCGACGCCGTACTTCACCAGCCGCGTCGCCATGTCCTCGTTGAGGCGCGGGAAGGTCTGTTCCTTGCGGTTCTGCGGGCTGGCGGGATCGTTCTGGGACGGAATGGCCATCGGGGGGGTCCAGGTGGTCGGGGCGGGCACGGCCGAGACCGCAACCCTAACGGAAGCGACGCGACACGATCTTGTATCGGAGCACCATCATGCCTGCGTAGACTGCGGCTGCAAGCCCCTCCACGAGCCCTCCATGCCCACCGAACCGAACGCCGTCACGACGTCATCCCTGCCTCTGCGCCTGCTGCGATCGCCGCTTGGCCGCATCCTCGTCTTCTTCATCACGCTGACCCTCATCGGCATGGTACTGGGGCGCATCTACAGCGGCCTGGACCTGCCGCAGGGTCATCTCGCCATGCGCGACGTCACGCCCCTGCTGGCAGCATTCAAGATCGCGCCCGCCGTGCTGGCCTACTGGCTGCTCGTACGCACGATCGAGAACCGACGGGTCGACGAACTGGCGGCCCGCAAGGCCCTGCCCCATCTGCTTGCCGGCATCGCTGCAGGCGCGCTGGTGTTCTCGCTCGTCGTCGGCAGCCTGTGGGCCTTCGGCGCCTATGTGGTGGACGGCACGAACCGCGACGTGGCCTGGCTCGGGCCGATTCTCGTGCTGGGTGTGGGCGCGGGCGTGGTCGAGGAAATCATCAGCCGCGGCGTCATCTTCCGCATCGTCGAGGAAGGGCTCGGAACCTGGGCGGCGCTGTTCATCTCCGCGGCGCTGTTCGGCGGGCTGCATATCTGGAATCCCAACGCCACGGCGTGGAGCGCCATTGCCATCGCCCTGGAAGCGGGCCTGCTGTTCGGGCTGCTCTATCACGCCACCCGTTCGCTGTGGGTATGCATGGGCGCGCATGCGGCGTGGAATGTCACGCAAGGTCCGGTCTACGGCATTCCGGTATCCGGCTTCGAACAGCAAGGCCTGCTGAGATCGCACATGCAGGGACCGGACTGGCTGACCGGCGGCGCATTCGGTGCCGAGGCTTCCGTCGTCGCCCTGGCCATCTGTTCCATGGTGACGGCGGGCTGCCTGGCCGTTGCCGTCCGCCGCGGCTCGCTGGTAGCACCCGCATGGCGCCGGAAACGCGTCACGTCGGCCTGACAGCATCCCCGTTATGTGGTCCCTGCCATGGAAGGCGGCACGGCCGGATGTCACAGTTGTCACGCCCTCGCCTTATCGAGAACCGACGGTCCACGCATGAATTCTTCCGACAATCGGCATACCTGGCTGGCCGACCAGCCGCTGCAGCGCAAGATCGTCTTCGTCATCGGCGCCTTGCTTGCCCTCTTCGTGGCGACGAATCTCGGCAATCTCCTGTCGCTGTCGCGCGATCAGGAAGTCCGCGGGTGGACCGCGCATACCCACGACGTCCTGCTCTCACTGGAGACGCTGGACAGCGCCGCGCTGACCCGACAGGTCGCGGTGCGAGGCTACCTCTTGAGCCAGGCCGAGAGTGAATACGCCGACTTCGAGACCGCCGACCGCGCGGTGTCTCGCGAACTGGCGAATCTGAGGGCACTGACCGCCGACAACCCACTGCAACAGGCGCGCATCGATCGCCTCCAGGACATGCTGGAGCGCTGGAAAACCGAAGCCGTGCAGATCGGCCTGGAACCGATACGCGCGGTCGGCAGCGCCGAGTCGCCCAGCCTGGTGGAAACCCGCGTCGGCATTCAGCGGAATTACCTCGCCCATCGCACCGTCCACATGGAAGAGATCCGCGCACTCCTTGCCGAGATGTCGGCCACGGAGCGCACCTTGCTGGCGCAGCGCAGCGCCGCGGTGGATCGGCAGCAGACGATCACCACGTACTTCGACATCGGCTCGCTGGTGCTGTGCCTGATCTTCGGCGGCTTCGTCATCGGCATGACCTTCCGCCTCATCACCCGGCCGATCGTGCGAATGACCGGACTGATGACGCGGCTCGCCAATCACGATCACACGATCGAGGTGCGTCAACTGAATCGCGCCGACGAGATCGGTGAGATGGCCCGCGCGCTGCAAGTGTTCAAGGAAATGGCGATCGAGACGGCGGGACAGACCTGGCTGAAGTCCACCGTCACCCGGATCTCCAATCGCCTGCAGGAAGCCACCTCCTATCGTGAGTTCGCCGGCACGCTGATGTCGGAACTGGTGCCTTGTGTGCAGGCTGGCCTGGGCATGTTCTACGTGTTCCGCGAAGACACGGCGCGACTCGAACTGCTCGGCAGTTACGGCTACAAGGAACGTCGTCACGTCACGCCCGAATACGCCCTGGGCGAAGGGCTCGTCGGCCAAGCCGCCATCGAGCGGCACATGATCGTGCTGCAGGACGTACCCGGCGATTACGTGCGCATCCATTCCGGCAGTGGCGAGGCGTCGCCGCGCAGCGTCGTTGTGGTTCCCGTGCTGTCGCGCGATACCCTGCTCGGCGTGATCGAGATCGCGAGCTTCGCGCACCTCACCGACTTGCAGGAACGCTTGCTCGAAGAACTCATGCCGATCGTCGCGCTGTCGCTGGAAAATCTCGCACGCGCCCTGCGCACCAGCGACCTGCTGGAACAGACCCGCAGCCAGGCCGACGAGTTGCGCGCCTCCGAGGAGGCACTGCGTTCGCAGCAGGAAGACCTGCGCACGACCAACGACGAACTCAAGGCGAAGACGATCGAACTGCAGGAGCAGTCGCAGCGCCTGGTCGCCTCCGAAGAAGAGCTCCGCGTGCAGACCGAGGAACTGCACGCCTCCAACGAGGAGCTGCGCGAAAAGGGCGTCGTACTCCATCGCCAGAAGGAGGCGCTGGAAGCGCTGCAGAAGGACACCCAGGAGAAAGCCGAGGAACTCGCCCGAGCGAGCCAGTACAAGTCGGAGTTCCTGGCGAACATGTCGCACGAGCTGCGCACGCCGTTGAACAGCCTGCTGATCCTGTCGCGCAGCCTGGCCGACAACGACGACGAGAATCTCAATGCCGAGCAGGTGGAATCGGCGCGGATCATCCACGACGCCGGCTCCAACCTTCTGCGCCTGATCAACGACATTCTCGATCTTTCCAAAGTCGAGGCCGGGAAAATGGAACTGGCGGTCGAGCCGTTCCCACTGGCCGACCTGGTCCGCACACTGGGGCGCACCTTCAACCACGTCGCCCAGGAAAAGAAGCTCGCCTTCCAAGTGCACCTGTCGCCCGACCTGCCTGGCACGATCCGCACCGACGGCGGCAAACTCGAACAGGTCGTCAACAACCTGTTGAGCAATGCGTTCAAATTCACGGCCAGCGGCGGTGTCACGGTGACGATCGGCCGACCGGCCCAGGGCGACGAAGTACCGGCGGGGATCGACCGGGCACGGAGCATTGCCATCGCGGTCACGGATTCCGGCATCGGCATTCCGCCGGAGAAATTCCAACGGGTCTTCCACGCGTTCGAGCAGGTGGATGCCAGCACGAGCCGCCAATATGGCGGTACCGGCCTGGGACTTGCCATCTCGCGACGCATCGCCATGTTGCTCGGCGGCGACATCGCGCTGCGCAGCGCGCCGGGCGAAGGCAGCACGTTCACCGTCTACCTCCCCGAAGAGGCTCCCCACAGCGAAGGCGGCCCCGTCTCGGTGCCCCTGGAGCAGGCCGCCGCGGAAGCCACGTTGCCGCTTTCACCCGGCCTGCTCGCGGAGCGCATCGACGACGATCGTGACGCGCTTGCCCCTGGCGACACGGTCATCCTCGTGGTGGAGGACGATCCCGCTTTTGCCCGCATCCTCGCCGACATGATCCACCGCAAGGGTCATCGCGTTCTCGCCGCAGCCGACGGCGAATCGGGGCTTGCACTGGCTCGCCGCTATCGTCCCACCGGCATCCTGCTCGACGTGATGCTACCCGGCATGGATGGCTGGACCGTCATCGATCGGCTCAAGCACGATCCCTCCACGCGACACATACCGGTGCACTTCATCTCCGCCACCGACGACGCGACGCGCGGCCTGGAACTCGGCGCGGTAGGCTTCCTGACCAAACCCGTCAGCCGCGAGGCGATCACGACCGCCTTCGATCGCCTGATGCATTTCGCCGAGGGTCGCATGCGCCATCTACTGGTGGTCGACGACGACGCCAGCGCTCGCGCCGCGGTACGCACGCTGCTCAAGGACGACGCCGTCGCGATCGACGAAGCCTCGTCCGGCGAAGAAGCGCTCGCCAAGACGGCCAGCGAAGCCTACGACTGCATCGTGCTCGACCTCGGCCTGCCCGGCATGTCAGGCTTCGAATTCCTGGAGCAGATGGCGCAGCGAGGGCATACGCCGCCCGTGGTGGTGTATTCGGGCCGCGACCTCTCGCGTGAGGAGAGCCTGCGCATTCGCCAGTACACCGACAGCATCGTGGTCAAGGGCGCGCGCTCACCCGACCGCCTGCTCGACGAAGTGAGCCTGTTCCTGCATTCGATCCGCCACGGCAACGCCACGAGCGCGGATGAGGCGCGGCCGGCGGGTGGTGCGGAAGAAGCCGATCTGCGCGGCCGTCGCGTATTGATCGTGGACGACGACATGCGCAACCTCTTTGCGCTGTCGAAGGTCCTGCGCACGAAGGGCGTGGACGTTGCGATGGCGCAGGACGGTCGCAAAGCGATCGATACGCTCGAAAAGGACCCGGCCGTCGAGTTGGTCCTGATGGACATCATGATGCCGGTGATGGACGGCTATGACACGATGCGCGCCATTCGCGAGCAGCACGCCTTCGCCAGGTTGCCGATCATCGCGCTCACGGCCAAGGCCATGCGTGGCGACCGCGAGAAGTGTCTCGAAGCCGGCGCGAACGATTACCTGTCCAAGCCGATCGACGTGGACCGCCTGCTGTCGATGATTCGCGTCTGGCTACCTCCGCGGAGTTGACATGGACGTCGAGGACATCGAGATCCGGCTATTCATCCAGGCGATGCAGTTGCGCCACGGCCATGACTTCAGCGGCTACGCACCCGCATCGCTGAAGCGACGCGTGCTGGAACTCGTGCGCATGCACGCCACCGGCACCATCAGTGAATTGAATCGACGCGTGCTGCACGACGAGGGTTTCGTCGGCAGGGTGATCGAAGGGCTGTCCGTGCCCGTCTCGGAGATGTTCCGCGACCCGTTCGTGTTCAAGACCTTGCGCGAGACGATACTCCCCGTACTCGCCTCGCACCCGCAGATCAACGTCTGGCAGGCCGGTTGCGCGCAGGGACAGGAAGTCTATTCGCTGGCGATCCTGCTCGAAGAGGAAGGGCTCTACGAACGCACGCGGATCTACGCGACCGACTTCAACGACGCCGCACTGGCGGCGGCCGGCGAAGGCATCTACGCCACGCGCGACGCACGCGACTGGTCGCGTAACTACCTCGAAGCCGGTGGCAAACGCTCCTTCAGCGATTACTACAGCGCCCGCTACGATTTCATCAAACTCGACCAGCGGCTACGGCGCAACGTCACCTTCTTCAACCACAACCTCGTCACCGACGTCGTGTTCTGCGAGGCGCATCTCATCCTCTGCCGCAATGTGCTGATCTACTTCGGCAATGCCTTGCAGGACCGAACACTCGGGCTGTTTCGCGACAGCCTCGTCCGTGGTGGCTTCCTCTGCCTCGGAACACGCGAGAACATCGACTTCTCGCCGCTGGCGGCCGATTTCCAGGAAGTGGACTCGGCGGCACGCATCTACCGTGTCGGTAATCAGGGCACACGGCCATCGGTGCGATGAGCCGCCATGCCGCGATCGTCATGGGATGCAGTGCCGGCGGCCTGACCGCCCTGCAGCGCGTACTGCCGGGCCTCGATGCACGCCTGCCGGTTCCCGTCGTGATCTGTTGCCACACCGGATCGCCGAACGTGTCCTTGCTGGTGGAATTGCTGGCACATGCATCGTCACTTCCCGTCGTCGAAGCGCAGGAACGTTCGATGGCGGCGCCCGGCGTGGTTCACGTCGCACCCACCGGCTATCATCTGCTGGTCGAAGCGGACCTGCACTTTTCTCTCAGCGTCGATCCGAAGGTCACCTATGCGCGACCATCGATCGACGTCTTGTTCGAAGCGGCGGCGGACGCATGGCGCGAGACGCTGATCGCCGTGTTGATGACCGGGGCGAATTCCGACGGCGCAAACGGGTTGCTCGCGGTTCGCCGAGCGGGCGGCTACGCGATCGTACAAGACCCGGACGAGGCGGAATCGGATGTCATGCCACGAGCGGGACTGGCGGCAGCGGGCGCGGACGCTTGCTTGCCACTCGATGACATTGCCACGAGATTGAACGCACTGTGCCTGCCATGACTTCGAACCGTCCCAAGATCCTCGTCGTCGACGATACGCCTGCGAATCTGGTGGCAATGCGTCGCCTGCTTGCGCGTGCGGACGCCGATGTCTTCGAGGCCGCCAGCGGCAACGAAGCGCTGGCACTGTGTCTGGATCACCAGTTCGCGCTGGTTCTGCTCGACGTCAACATGCCTGAGATGGACGGCTTCGAGGTGGCGAAGCTGATTTCCGAAAGCGATCATCTGAGCGAGACGCCCATCATCTTCGTCACGGCCGCGTACGCTGACGACGTCAACCGGATCAAGGGCTATACCTCGGGCGCGGTCGATTACATCGCCAAGCCGATCAACGACGTGATCCTGCAGTCGAAGGTCCGGGTTTTCCTCGAACTGTACCGGGCGCGCGCGTTGCTTCAACAGGCGCTCGACGAGCTGTCGCTGCGCAACGAGCAACTCAGCGCCGAGGTCGCCGAACGTACGCGCATGGAGGAGCTGGTTCGCCATCAAGCCACGCACGATGCGCTCACGGGCATACCCAACCGCGTGCTGTTCCGCGATCGCCTGGAAACGGCTATCGCCCTTGCCGAGGAACGGGATGCGCCGTTCGCCCTCGCCTATATCGACATCGACGGCTTCAAGGGCGTCAACGACAACGAAGGCCATGCTGCCGGCGACGCGCTGCTCAAGGTGATCGCTGCGCGTATCGGCGGCCGCACGCGGGCGTCCGATACCGTGGCCCGACTGGGCGGCGACGAGTTCGCCGTGCTGCTGCACGACGCCCCGGACGCCTCGACCGCCCTTGCCCGCTGCCAGACGCTCTGCGACGCCATCGCGCAGCCGTACACGCTGGACGTGGGTGACCGCCGTGTGCCGGCGCAGGTCGGTGCAAGCATCGGTGTGACGCTCTATCGTGCCGGTGCCGCTTACGACGATATCGTCGCCGCAGCCGACGAAGCGATGTACACCGCCAAGCGCAGCGGAAAGAACCGCTGCGTGCTCGGCTGACGGCGGCGTCGATCAGACGCTTGCCAGGAAGGCGTCCAGCACCGGACCGCGATAGCGCTGCCGGTGCAGCAGTACCGACAGGGTGCGCTTGAGGTCGAGAAACGGCGTCGGCAGCACCGCGATTCGCCCTGCCTGCACCGCGTCGCCGACGGCAACTTCGGGCACGCAGGCAATGCCCAGACCCGCGATCACCGCCTGCTTGATCGCTTCGGATTGATCCAGTTCAAGCACCGTGCGTCCTTCGGGCAACGCCGCGAGCGCGCGCTCGCTCAGGGCGCGCGTTGCCGAACCGCGCTCGCGCAAGACCCAGTGCTGACCGGCGAAGTCCTCTCGCCGCAGACGTTTCTTGGCAGTCAGCGGGTGGCCGGGCCGAGCGCACACCACCAGCCGATCCTCCCGCCAAGGCCTCACCTCCAGCGAAGGATGCGTCACGGGGCCCTCGACGCAACCGACGTCGAAGTCGTGATCGAGCACACCCTGTGCGATCCGTGCGGTGTTCGCCACGCCCAGCCGCAGCGAGACGGCCGGATGCGCCGAAGCGAATGGCCCCAGGAGGTCGCCCACGAGGTAATTGCCGATCGTATTGCTGGCGCCCACCCCGATCTCGCCACTCAGTTCCGCCGCGGTGCCGCGCGCGCGCCGGCCGAATTCCGCCTGCCGTTCCAGCAGTTCCCGCGCCAGAGGCAGCAGGTCGCGTCCGCGGTCGTTGAGTCGGAGCCGTCCGCGCTCACGGGCGAACAGGGGAAAACCGATCTGCCGTTCGAGTTCGGCCAGCGCCATGCTGGCGGCCGGTTGACTGAGGAACAGCCGCTCGCTCGCGGCTCGCACGCTGCCGGTGGTCGCGACGGCGACGAAGACCTCGAGCTGTCGGGGGCTAGGCGATTGCATAACCAATGCTTATGGGATGGATAAGGTATTTTCAATATACTTTAAGCCAACCCAGCGCCGACAATGCGTCCACTTCTTCAAGGATCGCCGCCGTGTCCGCCGCTTCCCTCCCCGCTGCCTCGCCTTCCCGCCTTCCGGGAATCCTGCTTGCCTTTGCCGTCGCCGCCGTGGCCTTCGGCCTCGGTCGCATGCTGCCGCTGGTCGGCGGCGCGGTCTTCGGCATCGTGCTCGGCATCGTGCTGCGCCAGGTCGTACCGCTCGATGCCCGCTTCCAGCCGGGCATTCGCTTCGCCTCCAAGCAGGTGCTGCAGTGGTCGATCATCGCGCTGGGATTCGGCCTGAGCATCACGCAAGTGGCGCGCACGGGACTCGAGTCCCTCTCGGTCACGCTCGCTACGGTGACGGCCGCCGGCCTGGCGGCTTGGGGTCTGGGCCGACTGCTGCGCGTGCATGACGCACTGAAACTGCTGATTGGCATCGGCACGGCGATTTGCGGTGGCTCGGCCATCGCCGCCGTCGTGCCCATCCTCAAGCCCGACGAGCACGACACGGCCTTCGCCATCTCCACGATTTTCCTGTTCAACCTCGTGGCCGTGCTGACCTTTCCCGCGCTGGGGCACTGGATGGGCCTTTCCAATCTCGGCTTCGGCTTGTGGGCCGGCACGGCCATCAACGATACGTCGTCCGTGGTGGCTGCCGGCTACGCTTATAGCCACGCCGCGGGCGACTACGCCACGATCGTGAAGCTCACCCGCGCCACGCTGATCATCCCCATCTGTCTCGTAATCGCGCTCGTCGTGGCGTGGAAGCACAAGCGCAGCGGCGCCACGGATTTCAGCCTGGCACGCATCTTTCCGTGGTTCATCCTGTGGTTTCTGGTGGCCTCGGCCATCCGCACGGCCGGCGTGATTCCTGCCGCGGCCTTGCCCGTGATCCACTTCGTTGCCGAGTGCCTGATCATCGTGGCGCTGACCGCCATCGGTCTGTCTGCCGACCTGCGCCGCATGGCATCCACCGGTCCGCGACCGATCCTGCTTGGGCTGGGCGTATGGGCTGCGGTGGCGCTTACCAGCCTGCTGGTACAGCACCTGATCGGGCGCTGGTGAGATTTGCCTCGATCAGCGCAAGCAGGCGCAGGTTCAGTGCATGCTGCTGCGCCTGCCAGGTCGCAAGCAGCGCGGCATCGGGTTCCACCTGACCATCCATCGCGCTCAATCGGCGTTTCCACCAGGTGCGATAGCGGTAGCGGGAAATGTCACCGGTCACGTCGCTGCCAACGATACGACCACGCAGCGATGTGACGATCGCGGCACCGCCGGCCTCGCTGAGGGTGCCCTGGTCCCAGTTGGTCATCGCCACGTCGGGCGCGTAGGCGTCCTTGTCGATCGACAGGTACACCGGGCGGGATCCGCCCCCCTGCCCGCTCACGAAGGCATCGACCATGGCATCGGCCGAAGGAAATGTACGGAACGCCGCGCCGAGACCGAGGCGCTGTGCCCAGCCGACATCCACACCGTTGGACCAGTAGGTGAGCTTGCCGGCGCGCAGCGGACCGAGGTAGTTCTCCCACGCGTGGCCGCGGCCGATGTCGCCCGAGGTGATACCGATGACGTGCACTTGCGCCACCTGCGGCAGCATCGCCACGCGGCGTACCCACGAACCGCAATGCACGCCGAAGGGAAAGCGCATGTTGTCGGGATGATTGTCGAGCACCACCACCTCGAAGCGCTCGCCGACGTCCACGCGTTCGACAAGCGGCCAGGTGAGATGGTGGAAATCGCCACTGCCAAGAAACGCCGTGCCGTGCTTGCGCGGCAGCGCCTCGTCAAGCGTCCGTTGAAGTCGACGCATGCGACCGAGCGAACAACCGAAGCGGATCGACTCCTCCCACTCGCGCAGCACGAGTACCGTGGCGTCAGGCAGGCGTCCGACCGAGCCGTCGAGATCAAGAACGACTGGCGACCGCATCCGGCGTTCCCCATTGGCTGTCAGATTCAAAATGATGCGCGAAGCGCCTGAGCACCGCGCGAAGCAGCGGGTTGCGTACGAACACCGCGTGTCGCGTCAGGTGGAACTTGGCACCGAGCGAGGCCTTGACCTCCGGATCGGTCCATCCCGCGACATAGAATTGGAGCCCACGTTCCAAGGCGTATTCCAGATTGACGAACCAACTCACGAAGTAGAGATCGAGTTCCCGCGCCATCGGGTAGGCAAACCCGACGTACTTGTCGAGCAGGTTTCCGCCATGTTCGTAGCAGAGATTCCAGCCGATCAGTGTGCCTTCCGCTCGGTAGCTGAACACGATGCCGCCGGGTTGCCGCAACACGGCCGCGAAGAACTCGCGCGTGGGCTTGTCGAACTGCATCTCACCCTGTGCGTGAACGTTCTCGAACAGTGCGTAATACATATCGACAACGGCATCGCTGGCGAAAGCCGCCCCCGTCTCCAGGCGCTGGATATCGAGGCGTTCGCGCGAACGCAGCTTGCGCCGGAGGTTCTTCCGTCGCGACGCAGACAGCCGTGAAAGATAGTCGTCGATCGAAATGAAGTCGATCGGCACATAGGCCAATGCCTGGCCTTCCACGATGAGGTAGCCGGCATCACGCGCGGCATCGAGAAAGCGCGCTGTCCACGACCGGTCGGCCGGCGTGGTGAGCGGCGAGTCCAGAGCGAGATCCTTCACGATCAGCAACGGATACTCGCGACCGAACATGCGCGCCCACGCCGTGGGCACGGTCGCCGGATCGCTCGATGCCGAGAACAGTGCGTATTCCGAGATGGTCGTACCGGCGAAGCAGATTCGCGGCGTAAGCAGGCGGCGAAGCCAACGCTGCAGCGGCAGCGACGCGACGCGCTTGCGCAGGTCGGCGTCGGCGGTGGTCAACAGATCGAACGGCGCCACGAATAGTGGCGCGCCATCCGCCGCACGAACGGGGACGAAGTCGTGCGGCGGATGGCGCTCGAACTGCTCGAGCAGCGTGTCCGGCTCGAGCTGGTTGACGAAGGCCACCGGTAGCTGCCGGAGATTAGCCGCGCTTGGCCAGCGTGATGAGCTGGTCGAGCAACGCGATGGCGAGGTCGATTTCCTCGTGGCTGATGTCGAGCGACGGGGCAAACGTGATCACGTTCTTGTACCAGCCGCCCACATCGAGTACGAGACCGATCTTCTTGCCGTCGTGCACCAGGCCTCCAGCCAGGCCGATGTCGACCATGCGGTCGAGCAGCGCCTTGTTCGGCGTAAAGCCATCGTCGGTGCAGATTTCGGCACGCAGGGCGAGGCCCAGGCCGTCCACATCGCCGATTTCCTTGTGACGCTTCTGCAGGTCGCGCAGGCCGTCGAGGAAGTGCTTGCCCTTCTCCGCGACCTTGGTGGCGTAGTCCAGCTCGTAGCCCATCTTGATCACTTCCAGGCCCAGCGCCGTACCGAGCGGGTTGGAATTGAACGTGGA
>Ga0209148_1000957_pt1 | contig 18874 bp, 13 predicted proteins | sample AraplaCol_mMF_r2_2_FD_184288 | JGI IMG/M metagenome (GOLD analysis project Ga0209148, IMG submission 184288) | Arabidopsis root microbial communities from North Carolina, USA - plate scrape CL_Col_mMF_r2 (SPAdes) (version 2) | ecosystem: Host-associated > Plants > Roots > Endosphere | place... | reverse complement strand
CCACGGCGTTCAGCGCGCCGGTACGGGTGGTCGACTTCTCCATGTGCGTCGCGGCGATCGTGCGCAGGTAGTAGGTCGTCTTCAGGCCGCGCAGCCAGGCCAGTTTATACGTCTCGTCCAGCTTCTTGCCCGAGGCGCCGCCCATATAGATGTTCAGCGACTGGGCCTGGTCGATCCACTTCTGGCGGCGCGACGCGGCTTCCACCAGCCACTTCGGTTCGACTTCGAACGCGGTGGCGTAGATGTCGCGCAGGTCCTGCGGGACGCGGTCGATGCGCGACAGCGAGCCGTCGAAGTATTTCAGGTCGTTGATCATGACCTCGTCCCACAGGCCGCGCGCCTTCAGGTCGCGCACCAGGTAGCCGTTGATCTCCGTGAATTCGCCCGACAGGTTCGACTTCACGTACAGGTTCTGGAACGTCGGCTCGATGCAGGCCGAGACGCCGATGATGTTCGAGATGGTCGCGGTCGGCGCGATCGCCACGCAGTTCGAGTTGCGCATGCCGAACTGCTTGATGCGGTTGCGGACGATGTTCCAATCCATCGACTCGGATGCGTCCTGCTCGAGGTAGCCGCCGCGTTCTTCGGCCAGCAGCTTGATCGAGTCCTGCGGGAGGATGCCGCGGTCCCACAGCGAACCTTCGTACGACTGGTAGCGGCCGCGTTCCTCGGCCAGTTCGGTCGATGCCAGGTAGGCGTAGTAGCAGACGGCTTCCATCGAGCGGTCGGCGAATTCCACGGCTTTATCCGACGCGAACGGCACGCGCATCATGTGCAGGCAGTCCTGATAACCCATGATGCCCAGGCCGACCGGACGGTGGCGCAGGTTCGAATTCCTGGCCTTGTCGACGGCGTAGTAGTTGATGTCGATGACGTTGTCGAGCATGCGCATCGCCGTGCGGATGGTCTTCTGCAGCTTGACCGCGTCCAGGCCGTCGCCCTTCATGTGGGCCGGCAGGTTCACGGAGCCCAGGTTGCAGACGGCGATTTCGTCGGCGTTCGTGTTCAGCGTGATCTCGGTGCACAGGTTCGACGAGTGCACGACGCCCACGTGCTGCTGCGGCGAGCGGATGTTGCACGGATCCTTGAACGTGATCCACGGGTGGCCCGTTTCGAACAGCATCGACAGCATCTTGCGCCACAGGTCGAGTGCCTGCACCTTCTTGTGCACGGTCAGCTCGCCGCGGGCGGCCTTCTCTTCGTACTTCAGGTAGGCTTCCTCGAACGCGCGGCCGACCTTGTCGTGCAGGTCCGGCGCTTCCGACGGCGACAGCAGGGTCCACTCGCCCTTTTCCATCACGCGCTTCATGAACAGGTCGGGAATCCAGTTCGCCGTGTTCATGTCGTGCGTGCGGCGGCGGTCGTCGCCCGTGTTCTTGCGCAGATCGAGGAATTCCTCGATGTCCAGGTGCCACGTTTCCAGGTAGGCGCAGACGGCGCCCTTGCGCTTGCCGCCCTGGTTGACGGCGACGGCGGTGTCGTTCGCGACCTTCAGGAACGGCACGACGCCCTGCGACTTGCCGTTCGTGCCCTTGATGCGCGAGCCCAGCGCGCGCACCGGCGTCCAGTCGTTACCGAGGCCGCCGGCGAATTTCGACAGCAGCGCGTTTTCCTTGATGGCGTCGTAGATGCCTTCCAGGTCGTCGGCGACCGTGGTCAGGTAGCACGACGACAGCTGCGAGCGGCGGGTGCCCGAGTTGAACAGGGTCGGGGTCGAGCTCATGAAGTCGAACGTCGACAGCAGGTTGTAGAACTCGATCGCGCGCGCTTCGCGGTTGTCTTCGCGCAGGGCCAGGCCCATCGCGACGCGCATGTAGAACGCCTGCGGCATCTCGATGCGGGTGTCGCGGATATGCAGGAAGTAGCGGTCGTACAGGGTCTGCAGGCCGATGTAGCCGAATTGCAGGTCGCGGTCGGCGACGATCGCGCGGGCCAGTTTCTGCAGGTCGAACTTGCCCAGTTCCTCGTCCAGCAGTTCGGCGTCGATGCCCTTGGCGACGTATTGCGGGAAATACGTGATGTACTCGGCGGCGGCGCCGGCCTGCGGCACTTCCTTGCCGAAGACTTCCTTGCGGATCGTGTGCAGCAGGATGCGCGCGGTGACCTGGCTGTAGGCCGGGTCTTTTTCCATCAGCGCGCGCGCGGCCAGGATCGCGGACTTGTGCAGTTCCTCGACCGGCACGCCGTCGTACAGGTTCTTGACCGTCTCGGCCAGGATGGCGTCGGCGTCGACGTGCTTTTCCAGGCCGGCGCAGGCGGCGTTGATCAGGCTCGCGACTTCGTTCATGTCGAGCGGACGGCGCACGCCGGCGTCGACCACGGTGAACTGCGGGGTGGCGATCTGCGTGGCGCCCGAGGCTTCCTTGGCGGCGCGGCGCTCTTCCATGCGCTTGGCGCGGTACAGCACGTATTCGCGCGCGACGTCATGCTCGCCCGAACGCATCAGGGACAATTCCACCTGGTCCTGCACATCCTCGATGTGGAAGGTGCCGCCGTTCGGCTGGCGGCGCACCAGCGCCGCGACCACGTTGTTCGTCAGCTGCCCGACCAGTTCGCGGATGCGCGCGGACTCGCGGCCCTGCTCACCGTTCACGGCGAGGAAGGCCTTGGTCATCGCGACGGCGACCTTGTTCGGCGCGAACGGCACCACGGCGCCGTTGCGGCGGATGATGCGGTAGTCGTTGCCCGCGACCAGCTCGGCCGCGCTCTTGCCGGCCGCCGTTTCTGCTGCGACGTGCGGATTGATGGAAATGTCCGAAGATGTTTGCATTGAGCCTCCCAGCATGGCGTTACGAACGGCCAGCGCCTCAAGAATTTGGTAGATATGGATCCCTCGGAGAGAATCCAGGGAGAGCTGCCAATCCATAAAAATTGGCAACTCGATAACTTTCTGCCGATAAAAAAATAGGAGCAACAATGTTGAGAAAACGCTTGGCGCCCCTACTCTGCCTGTTCGGCATTAAGGCCGTTGACCACTAGATGTAGTAGACAACGGCCTTACAGACCTAATTGTAGTCGATGTACGCGATTTTTAAGAGCTCTGTGACTAAGATTTTTTTCTTGACATCGATCAGGCCCGATACCTGACGCCTCCACGGCGAAGTAAGCGCTAACATCGATTTTTCGGCGCGATTTCGCGTGCTTATTAATCGTGCAGAATCGGGCATTTTGGCTTTGCTGCATTGGCGAAAAGACCACGGCCGGCTCACGGTTCGGGCGCGTGGATGCCCAGTTTCTGCATCTGGTAGCGCAGCTGGCGGACGCTGATGCCGAGCAGGCTGGCGGCCTGCGTGCGGTTGAACTGGGTCTGGTTCAGCGCGCGCAGGATGATGTCGCGTTCGACCTGGCTCAGGTAATCCGGCAGGTTGCTCGGCAGCGCGTCGGCGGCCAGCGGCGGCGCGGCAGATGCCGGCGTAACGACACTGACCTCTTCCGGCGCCGCGGCCGGTGTCCGCGCATCGGATGCCGGCACCGCAGCGCCCTGCGGCACGACGGCGGCCTCGCCCAGCTTCGCCCCTTTCAGCAGCAGGTCGCCCGCCTCGATCACGCCGTCGTCGGCGAAGGCGAGCGCGCGTTCCAGCACGTTTTCCAGTTCGCGCACATTGCCCGGAAAGGCATAGCCGCGCAGCGCCTCGAGCACGCCGGGACCGAGCCGTGCCCCGCCAGGCCCGGCCAGGCGCGCCAGGATGGCGTCGACGAGCAGCGGCAGGTCGTCGAGGCGCTCGCGCAGCGGCGGCAGCGTGAGTTCGATGACATTCAGGCGGTAGAACAAGTCCTGGCGGAACGCGCCCGCCTCGACGCACTGCGCAAGGTCCTTGTGCGTGGCGCTGATGATGCGCACGTCCACCGGCTCCTCGGCCGTGGCGCCGATCTTGCGCACGCGCCGCTCCTGGATCGCGCGCAGCAGCTTGACCTGCATCGTGAGCGGCAGGTCGGCCACCTCGTCGAGCATCAGCGTGCCCCCGTTGGCGGCCTGGAAAAAGCCGTCGCGCTCGTCGTTCGCGCCCGTGAAGGCGCCCTTGCGGTAGCCGAAGAACTCGGCCTCCATCAGCGCCTCGGGAATCGCGCCGCAATTGACGGCGACGAACGGCTTGCCGGCGCGCGCGCTCTGGGCGTGGATCTCGCGCGCGGCCAGCTCCTTGCCGCTGCCGGATTCGCCGTTGATGGCGATCGGGGCCTGCGAGCGCGCCAGCCGCGCGATCTGGGCGCGCAGCGATTGCATCGCGGGCGACGCCCCGATCAGGCGCGACGTCCCGCCCGCGTCCGCGTCCGCGGGCGGCGCCGGGTCCGACAGTTTCAATGCCGCGCGCACCATCGCGCGCAAGTCGTCCAGCACGACCGGCTTCGACACGTAATCGAACGCGCCGGCCTTCAGCGCCACGACGGCATTCTCGGCGCTGCCGTACGCGGTGATCACGGCGATCGGCGTGCTTTTGTGATTGGCCGCCACCTCGCGCACCAGTTCCAGGCCCAGGCCGTCGGGCAGGCGCATGTCGGTCAGCACCAGCGCATACGTCTTCTGGCCGAGCAGCGCGCGCGCTTCGCGCACCGTCGCCGCGCTGTCCACGTCGAGCCCCATCTTGAGCAGGGTGATCTCGAGCAGCTCGCGCAGGTCGGGTTCGTCGTCGACCACCAGGATCCGGGGTGAGCTCATGCTTTCTTTCCGTGACGTTAGATGGATGCGGCGAAGGTGATCACGAAGCGCCCGCTGGCCTCGACCGTGCCGCCGGACGGCGCGCCGGGGCCCACGTCCTCGGTGCGGTATTCGTAGTCGAGCATCGCCCCGTTGTTCAGGCACAGCTCGCGCGCCAGGTACAGGCCCAGGCCCGTGCCCTTGCTCGACGTCGTGTAGAACGGTTCGAACAGGTGCGCCCGCACTTCCGGCGTGATGCCGGGACCGTCGTCCTGCACGTGCAATTCCATGCGGCCCGTGGCGTCGAGCACCGGACACACGCGGATGCTGGCCGGCGTGCCGCTCGCGTAACGGATCGCGTTGCCGAGCAAATTCACGAGCACTTCGCGCAGGTGCAGGCCGTCGAAACGCACGCTGCGGCCATGCGCCATCCCGACCCACACTATATCACCGGCCATGCCGTGCATTTCCGTGAACTCGGCGCGCAGCGCCGGCAAAAAGTCGTCGAGCGCCACGGGCGTGCCGTTCGGCTGCACCTTGCGCGACAGTTTCAGGATGTCCTCGACCATGCGGTTCACGCGCGCCACGTTGTCGTTCACGATGCGCAGCAGGCGCGCCTCGGCCGGCCCATGCAGGTCTTCCGCGAGCAGCGACGTCGCGTGGCCGATCGCCGACAGCGGATTCCTCACCTCGTGCGCGATGCTGGCCGTCAGCCGCCCCATCGACGCGAGCTTGAGCTGCTGCGCCTGGTTTTCGATGGCGCTCACGTCCTGCAGGAACACGAGGCTGCGCCCGGCCTCGCCCTCCGGCGTGTCGACCCGCGCGAAGCGCAGCTTGAGGTGCACCGGCTGGTCGAGGCGGCCGCGGACCGGCCCTTCCGTCTCGTGCCAGCGCTTGACCGTGACATAGCCGCCCGTCGCGGCGGCCGGCGCGGCCGTGCCGCAGTCGACCCAGGCCGCGAAACGCTGCGCCACCGGTTCCAGCGCCGGCAGGTCGGCAAGCAGGAAGGCGTTGCCGTCCTCGCCCGGCTGCGTCTCCAGCCCGAGCATGCGCCGCGCCGCCGGGTTGCCGCCGAAGACGGTGCCGTCGCGCCCGAGCACGAGGATGCCGTCGGCGACGTCGTCCACGACGATGCGGTAGATCGCCTGCTGGATGCGCAGGTCGGCGCCGCGGCGCGCGGCCAGTTCTTCCTGCTTGATGAGTCGCGCGGCCAGCCTGTTCACCACCAGCACCACCGCGAAGAACGCGGCGCCGGTGAGTCCCGCCTGGGTCAGCGGCGGCTCGTCCGTGCGCATGAAGATCTGCCAGGTGCTCTCGCCCAGCACGAACAGCGTCGCCAGCGCGGCCGAGAACAGGGCCACCAGCAACGGCGCGAGGATCGCGGCGCCGGCCAGCGGGAACAGGTACAACAGCGCGAGGCCGCTGCGCATGCCGCCGGCGGCCAGGTACAACAGCGAGATCGCGACGATGTCGACGACCACCTGGGCCGACAGCTGCCACAGGAAGCGCCGGCGCCAGCGCTGGGCGACGAAGGCGAACAGCAGCGCGGCCAGCACGTAGCCGATGCACGTCTCGGCATACACGGCGCCGTCCACGATGCCGCGGCGCACGTCCACGGACAGGTAGAGCAGCAGCACGAGCGCGATCACGATGCGCGTGACCGTGAGCGTCTGCAGCGAACGCCAGAACGTCGAGCGCGACTCGGCGGAAAGAGGCAGCCAGGGCGCCATGCGGCGGCTTACCTGGTCTCTTGGTGCGCCTCGCGCGCGTGCGCCGTGCCGCAGTAATCGCGGCCATCGGCCCGCACGGCCTCCGACGAAGGGAAATAGACGCCGCAATGGGCGCAGCAGAGCATCGGCTCGGACTTGTCCTCGACGCGGCCGCGGGCCTTCGCGGCGGCGCCGGCGGGTGCCGGTGCCGGCCCGGTGTCAGGGCCTTGTGCGCGCGCCATCGCGGCGCGCAGTTTGCTGCGCACCGCCATCACCACGAGGATGGCGAGCGCAATCCAGAAAAGCAGTCGCGTCATACGAACCCCCGGTGCAGAACGACTTCAAAAACGAAACGGCTGCCGACATACGCCAGCGCCAGGGTGGCGAATCCCGCCAGCGTGAAGCGCAGCGCGGTCTTGCCGCGCCAGCCGCGCCAGCGGCGTCCGGCCAGCAGCGCGGCGAACAGGAGCCACGACAGCAGCGCGAACACGTTTTTATGGTCCCAGCGCAGCGCGCGGCCGAACAGCTGTTCGGAGAACACGATGCCCGACAGGACGGTCAAGCTGAGCAGGACGAAGCCGATGCCGATCATGCGGAACAGCAGCCGCTCCATCGTCATCAGCGCCGGCAGCTGGTCGATCGCGCTGCCCAGCCAGCCCTTCTTCGCGTTCTTCGCGTGCAGGCGCGCCTCCTGCAGCGCCATCAGCACGGCGTGGAAAGCGGCGATCGTGAGCGTGCTGTATGCCGAGACGGCCACGGCCACGTGCCAGCCGAACGCGGGCGACTGGTCCTGCACGGGCATCAGGTTGCCGGGGAATAGCGGCGGCAGGATCGCCGCGACGGCCGCAAACGGCATGACGATGCGGCGCATGCCGTCCAGCGCGAAGTTGCGGTTTTCGATCCAGTACGCGGCGACGGAAATCCACAGCGCGGCCGACAACATGAAGGCGAAACCGACGCGCAGCGTCCCGTTCGTCACGATGTCCGGCCACAGCGCGGTGCCATGCACGGCCCAGGCGACAAAGGTCACGGACGAAATGGCCGCCCCCTGCCGCGACGGCAGCAGGGCGCATACCGCGTACAGGATGGCCGCGGCGATAAATAGGGTGAGTTGCATACGCGCGAGTCTACACCATCCGATGGGGGGAGGGTTGGGTTGTCAGGAGGTTAACGATGCTGCCTGAACTCGTCGTTCCCGGGCTAGGCGCCCCCTTGGCGGGAACCTAATTTTGCGTGAACGGAGATGGTATTGCCGGTGGTCCGCAACGAACTTGGGTCCCCGCCTGCGCGGGGACGACGTTTCAAATAGCGTGGCCTCAATCGACCGCCGCCGCCTTGATCTCGGCGTCGTGGTGCCGCTGCTGCTCCTCCATCACCATCAGCCCCAGTTCGCGCTTGAGCGCATTGAACTCGGGCGCCGCCGGATCGCGCAGGCGCGGCAGCTCGACGAGGATGTCGCGCTTGATGGTGCCCGGCCGGTACGTCATCACGACGATGCGGTCGGCGAGGTAGATCGCTTCCTCGATGCTGTGCGTGACGAAGATGACGGTCTTCCTGAGTTCCGCCCACAGGCGCAGCAGCTCGTCCTGCAGGTTGCGCCGCGTGAGGGCATCGAGCGCGCCGAACGGCTCGTCCATCAGCAAGATCGGCGAATCCAGCGCGAGCACGCGCGCGATCGCCACGCGCTGGCGCATGCCGCCGGACAGGTCTTTCGGATAGCGTTTCGCGAAATCTTCCAGCGACAGGAGTTGCAACAGGTCGGCCACGCGCGCCGCGATCTGCGCGCGCGGCATGCCCTTGATCTCGAGGCCGAAGCCGACGTTCTGCTCCACCGTCATCCACGGGAACAGCGCGTATTCCTGGAACACCATGCCCCGCTCCGGTCCGGGTCCGGCGACCGGCACGCCGTCGGCCAGCACGCGGCCCGACGTCGGCGGCGCGAAGCCGGCGACGGCGTTCAGCAGCGTCGACTTGCCGCAGCCGGAAGGCCCCAGCAGGCAGACGAACTGGCCGTGCGGGATCTCGAGGCTGATGTGCTGCAGCGCGACCATCTTGCGACCGTCGCCGTCGAACACTTTACTTACGTCGTCGATGACAAGGTGGGCTTGTGCGTCAGGGGCGGTCATGTCAGTGCTCCAGGCCGCGGTGCCAGCGCAGCAGGTAGTTGTTCAGTTTATTCATGCCGACGTCGATGGCCAGCCCGAGGAGGCCGATCGTGATCATGCCGGCGATGATCTTGTCCGACCAGAAGTACTCGCGCGCCTCCGAGATGCGGAAACCGAGTCCGTTGTTCACGGCGATCATCTCGGCCACGATCACGACGATGAACGCCGTGCCGATGCCGATCCGCATGCCGGTCAGGATGTACGGCACGGCCGCCGGCAGGATCACGCGCAGGAACATCGTCGGCCCGCTGGCACCGAGGTTGCGCGCGGCGCGCAGGTAGATGCCGTCGACCTGGCGCACGCCCGCGATGGTGTTCATCAGCACGGGGAAGAAGGCGCCCAGCGCGATGAGGAAGAAGGCCGGCGGGTTGCCGAGGCCGAACCACAGCATCGACATCGGAATGTAGGCGATGGGCGGAATGGGACGCAGCAGCTGGAACAACGGATTCAGCCAGGCATGCGCGACGCGGCTCGCGCCCATCGCCAGCCCCACCGGCAGCGCCAGCGCGGCACCGACGAGGAAGCCGACGATCACGCGGTACAGGCTGCCGATGGCGTCGGTGATCAATTCGCCCGAGACCATCCACGCGAGCCGCCCGCCGCCGCTCGCCTCATGCCAGGCCTGGAAGTCCTGCAGCGGCAGCAGATAAGCGACCCACTTGCGCCAGACCTGCAGCGGGGACGGCAGGACGTGCTCGTTGACCCATCCCATGCTCGCCACCCATTGCCAGACCGCGATCGCGACGACCGGCACGACCAGGCCGATCGCGATGTCCTCCCACCTGCGTTTTGCCATTGCATTTCTCCGGACGATTACGATGTACGACACGGCACGGTAGGGTGGACGGCGAGCCGTCCACCCTACCGCTCCGCACACCTACTTGATGTTCAGGCTCTTCTTGGCTTCGTCCAGCAGGTCCGTCTTGACCCACTGCTTCGCCACGGGCGGCTTGGCCATCCGGCCGACGCCCGTCTTGACCATGATGTCGGTCGTGGTCTGGATGTGCTCCGGCGTGATGTCGTAGGTGTACGGCGAATTGCTGATCGCGTCGTCGAAGTCGTCCTTCGTGATCTGGCCCTTGAACACGACTTCGCGCACGTATTTCTCGGCCAGCGCGCGGTCCCGGATGAAGGCGCTCGTGGCCATCACGAAGCAGCGCATGAATTTCTCGGCCACCGCATGCTTCGTGTCGTGGAACTTCTCGGTCATGACCATCGTGCGCACCGGCTCGCCGATCGGGGTGTCGTACGGCTTCATGACCTCGACGCCGTATCCCTTGTTGATCGCCTGCGACGACTGCGGCTCGGACTGCATCATGACGTCGATGTTCTTGCCCAGCAGGGCCTGGTTGAGGTCGGCATACGCCAGGTAGACGATCTGCACGTCCTTGCCGGGCGCGGAGTCGGCGGACAGGCCCGCCTTCTGCAGCTCGGCCATCAACAGGACTTCCTGGATGCCGCCGCGCGTCACGCCCACCTTCTTGCCCTTGAGGTCCTTCACGCCCCTGACGTTGGCGTCCGGCCGCGCGACGAGGCGCACGCCCCCTTTGGCGAAGCCGGCCACGACATAGATCGGCGCACCGCCGGCGCGGCCCGAGATCGCGGCCTCGGACGCCGTCGCGCCGACGTCGAGCTCGCCTGCGATGATGGCCTGCATCACGTCCAGGCCCTTCGCGAACACGCGTTCCTCGACCTTGATGCCGCACTTGGGCGCGATTTCCTTGATATACGAGACCGCGCCGTAGTGCGCGAACTTGAGGTTGCCGAGGCGGACCACGTCCTGGGCCTGGGCGCCGCCCGCGGCCAGCAGCGCGGCGACGACGAGGGTCTTGCGAAACACGGTTGCTGTCATTCTGTCTCTCCGATCGGGGTCGAACTTTTATTGGAATGAACTACGTGATGCAGCTCTGGAAAATAAACTCGAAGCAACACATTGTCAAACTGCCCGAGCAGCTTTTACCAAGAATCAACCTGATCGGTTGACTGGGCAGCTTGCGAATGGCCGAATACAGGACTTGACGGGGGAAAACGTGCCCCGACATGGGGTAAAATGGCGGACTGCGCCCCCGCCCCGCCTATATATATCAGTACAGAAGGTAGAACAATGCTGGATAACCTGACCCAACGCCTTGCCAAGGTCGTCAAGACGATGCGCGGCGAGGCCCGCCTCACCGAGGCGAACACCGCCGAGATGCTGCGCGAAGTGCGCCTGGCCCTGCTCGAGGCCGACGTGGCGCTGCCGGCCGTGCGCGAATTCATCGCCAAAGTGAAGGAAAAGGCGCTGGGCGAGGAAGTCATCGGCTCGCTGTCCCCCGGCCAGGCCCTCGTCGGCGTCGTGCAGAAGGAACTGGCCGCGCTGATGGGCGCCGACCTCGGTCCGGACGCGTCGCAGCTGTCGTTCGCGCAGCAGCCGCCGGCCGTGATCCTGATGGCCGGCCTGCAGGGTGTCGGTAAAACGACCACCACCGGCAAGCTCGCCAAATACCTCAAGGAAGAGAAAAAGAAAAAGGTCCTGACCGTCTCCGCCGACGTCTACCGCCCCGCCGCAATCGCGCAGCTGGAATCGGTGACGAAGCAGGTCGGCGCCGACTTCTTCCCGTCCAGCGCCAGCGACAAGCCGGTCGACATCGCGAAGAACGCGCTCGACTGGGCGCGCCGCCACTACCACGACGTCGTCATCGTCGACACGGCCGGCCGCCTGGCCATCGACGAGGCGATGATGCAGGAAATCGCCGCCGTGCACGCGGCCGTGAATCCGATCGAAACGCTGTTCGTCGTCGACGCCATGGTCGGCCAGGACGCGATCAACACGGCGAAAGCCTTCAACGACGCGCTGCCGCTGACCGGCGTGATCCTGACGAAGCTCGATGGCGATTCGCGCGGCGGCGCGGCGCTGTCCGTGCGCCACGTGACGGGCAAGCCGATCAAGTTCGCCGGCGTGTCGGAAAAGCTGGACGGCCTGGAAGCCTTCGATCCGGCCCGGATGGCCAATCGCGTGCTGGGCATGGGCGACATCCTCGCGCTGGTCGAGGAAGCGCGCAAGGGCGTGGACATGAAGGCCGCGACCGACATGGCCAACAAGATCAAGTCGGGCGGCAAGTTCGACATGAACGACTTCCGCGCCCAGCTCGCGCAGATGAAGAAGATGGGCGGCATGTCCGGCCTCCTCGATAAACTCCCGGCCCAGTTCCAGCAGGCCGCCAGCGGCGCCAATATGGATCAGGCCGAAAAACAGGTGCGCCGGATGTGCGGCATCATCGACTCCATGACGCCGCTCGAACGCGCCAAGCCGGACCTGATCAAGGCCAACCGCAAGCGCCGCATCGCGGCCGGCGCCGGCGTGCAGGTACAGGAAGTCAATCGCATGCTGAACCAGTACGAGCAAATGAACACGATGATGAAGAAGCTCAAGGGCGGCGGCCTGATGAAGATGATGCGCGGGATGAAGGGCATGATGCCCGGCATGCGTTGATCTTCGGCTTTTTTGCGCTGGGGACGTCTGTTTTTTCACTCTAGGGAGGCATGGGTAACACAACGGGCCGTTTCAGGGCTTGTAAGAGTGAAAAAATTTCGAAAAAGACTTGCACGAACACTAAAACCCTACCAATATAAGCCGGGTGCGCTCACGCGCAAATTTCCATGTGTTCCGTTTAGGAGGCTCGAAGATGGCAACAGCCAAAAAAACCACCGCAGCGCCCGCAAAAAAAGCCGCTGCCAAGCCGGCTGCGGCGGCGAAGCCCGCAGCTAAAAAGGCGGCAGCTCCAGCCAAAGCAGCAGCACCGAAAGCAACTGCAGCAGCAAAGAAGCCCGCCGCGGCGCGCAAGCCCAACGCCGCGTTCATGAAAGAGATGACCCCGTCGGCACCGCTGGCTGCCGTCGTCGGCGCGAAACCGCTGCCGCGCACCGAAGTGACCAAGAAAGTCTGGGACTACATCAAGGCGCAAAACCTGCAGGACGCGGCCAACCGCCGCATGATCAACGCCGACGACAAGCTGAAAGCCGTCTTCGGTGGCAAGGCGCAGGTGTCGATGTTCGAAATGACGAAGCTGATTTCGGATCACCTCAAATAAGAAGATCTGGCTGGCTGTCCCACTGGCCCCGATACAAAAAGCCCCGGCGAGCCGGGGCTTTTTGCTTGATGAGGAGTAGGGTGGACGGGTTTCCCGTCCACGCGTTCAAATCACGGTTGAATCGACGCGCGGGCGGGCACGCGCTGGTTGAACGCGTGGACGGCATTCATGCCAACGCGGCACCGACATCGCGGTGTAGCCGTCCACCCTACGAGGAGATGCGATGCGATTTGATCTGGTAGACCTGCAGCTGTTCCTGCACGTGGTGGAAGCCGGCAGCATCACGGGCGGCGCTGCGCGCGCGCACCTGGCGCTCGCATCGACCAGTGAACGCATCCAGAACATGGAAGCGGCGCTGGGCGTGCCGCTGCTCGTGCGCGGCCGGCGCGGCGTGCAGCCGACGGCCGCGGGCCTCGCCCTGCAGCGCCATGCCCGCCTCGTGTTCCAGCAGCTGGCGCGCATGCGCGCGGAACTGGGCGACCACGCGGCCGGCCTCAAGGGCCAGGTGCGGCTGCTGTGCAATACGGCGGCCCTGAGCGAATACCTGCCGGAAGTGCTGGCCGGCTTCATGGCGCGTCATCCGGACGTCGACATCGACCTCGAAGAGCGCACCTCCAGCGACATCGCGCGCGCCGTGCGCGAAGGCGGCGCGGACCTCGGCATCGTGGCCGACACGGTCGATCTGTCCGGCCTCGAGACCTTCCCGTTCTGCACCGACCGCCTCGTGGCGGTGGCGCAACCGGCGCTGGCGCGCACGCTCGTCGCGCAGGAGGGCCAGGCCGTGGCGTTCGCGCGCCTCGTGGATGTCGACCATGTCACCCTGACCGGCGACAGCGCCCTGTTCCGCTACCTGAGCCAGCAGGCCGAGCGCGCCGGCCGCACGTTGCGCGCGCGCGTGCGCCTGCGCAGCTTCGACGCGGTGTGCCGGATGGTGGAGAGCGGGGTCGGCGTGGGCATCGTGTCCGAACCGGCCGCACGGCGCTGCGCACGCACGATGGACATCGCGGTGCTCGACCTGGCCGACGCGTGGGCGTTGCGCCAGCTGTCGCTGTGCATGCGCAGCTTCGACGAGCTGCCGCGGCATGCGCAGCAGCTGGTGGATGAAATCGGCGCGTAGGGTGGACGGCAGAGCCGTCCACCCTACCTGCTCGACACCATGACGTCCTGCTTGAATTCCCAGTTCTTCCACGCCGCGAGCACCGCATTCGGATACTCGGGCCGTCCGCGGCTGCCGTTGTAGCGCCCGAGGGCGAGGTACAGGTTGCCGCCTTCCATGTCGATATACATGCGCAGGATCGAGCAGCCGTAGCGCAGATTGGTCTGCATGTCGAACAGCGCGCGGCGGTTCGAGTCGCCGATGACCTTCGTCCAGAACGGCATCACCTGCATGTAGCCACGCGCGCCGACCATCGACACGGCGTACTTGCGATACGCCGACTCGACCTGGATCAGGCCCAGCACGAGGCCCGGATCGAGGCCCGCGCGCGTCGCCTCGTACCAGGCGATTTCGAGGAATTCCGTGCGCGTCTGGGCGTCCGGCAGGCGGCGCTTGAGGCGCGCCGACATCGCGTCGAACCACTGCTGGTAGCGCACGCGCGCGACCTCGTCGCGGAACACCGGCTTGGGCGGCCGCCCGTCGCGGATCGCGTTTTCGAGCGCCAGCCGGACCGAATCGGCCAGCGCTTCCTCCTTCTGGTTGCCGGCCTGCGCCGCGCCGCTGCTCAACAACGCAGCGGCGAGCAAGACCGGGCCGAGCCGGGCTGCCGCCCGGCCAATCAACCGTTGCGCCATCACTTGCCCAGCTTGCCTTTGATGAAGCCGACCATGTCGGCAGCCGGGACGGCGGTTGCCTCGGCATCGCGGCGGCCCTGGTATTCCAGGTTGCCTTCCTTGAGGCCGCGCTCGCCGATCACGACGCGGTGCGGCACGCCGACCAGCTCCCAGTCGGCGAACATGGCGCCCGGACGCAGACCGCGGTCGTCGACGATGACGTCCACGCCGGCCGCCTGCAGCTCGGCATACAGGCGCTCGGTCTCGGCTTTGACCAGGTCGCTGCGGTCATAGCCCATCGGGCACAGCACCAGTTCGAACGGCGCGATGGCGTCCGGCCAGACGATGCCCTTGTCGTCGAAATTCTGCTCGATGGCGGCGCCCAGGATGCGGGTCACGCCGATGCCGTAGCAGCCCATCTGCATCGGTGCCGGCTGGCCCTTTTCGTCCAGGTAGACGCAGTTCATCGCGGCGGAGTACGCCGTGCCGAGCTGGAACACGTGGCCCACTTCGATGCCACGCTCGATCGCGAGCACGCCCTTGCCGTCCGGCGCGGCGTCGCCTTCGACCACGTTGCGCAGGTCGGCGACGGCCGGTTCGGCCACGTCGCGGCCCCAGTTGGCGCCGGTCAGGTGGTAGTCGGCCTCGTTGGCGCCGCACACGAAATCGGCCATGTTGACGACGGTACGGTCGGCCACGACGTTGACCGGCTGCTTCGCACCGACAGGGCCGAGGTAGCCCGGCACGGTGCCGTAGACGTCCTGGATTTCCGCTTCGGTGGCGAAGCGGAAGTCTTTCAGGCCCGGCACTTTCGAGACCTTGACTTCGTTCAGCTCGTGGTCGCCGCGCAGCAGCAGCAGCCAATTTTCCTTGACCTGCCTGCCGTTTTCTTCCTTTTCGACCGTCAGCGCGATCGACTTCACGGTCTGCGCCAGGCCGATGCCGAGCAGCTTCGCAACGTCTTCGCATTTCGTCGTTTTCGGCGTCGACACCTTCGTCAGCGCCTGCGTGGCCGCGCCGCGCTGGGCGATCAGCGGCTGCGCTTCCGCCGCTTCCATGTTGGCGGCGTAGTCCGACGTCGGGCAGTAGACGACCGCGTCCTCGCCGGTGCTGGCGATCACGTGGAATTCGTGCGAGCCGGTGCCGCCGATCGCGCCGTTGTCGGCCGCCACCGCGCGGAACTTCAGGCCGAAGCGGTTGAAGATGCTGACGTAGGCGTCGAACATCGTCTGGTAGGACTTCTGCATGCCTTCGACGTCACGGTCGAACGAGTACGCGTCCTTCATCGTGAATTCGCGGCCGCGCATCAGGCCGAAGCGGGGACGGCGCTCGTCGCGGAATTTCGTCTGGATGTGATAGAAGTTCAACGGCAGCTGGCGATACGACTTGACCTCGGTGCGCACGACGTCGGTGATGACTTCTTCCGACGTCGGCTGCAGCGCGAAGTCGCGGCCGTGGCGATCCTTCAGGCGCAGCAGTTCCGGGCCCATCTTGTCCCAGCGGCCGGTCTCCTGCCACAGTTCGGCCGGTTGCACCATCGGCATCAGGAGTTCGAGCGCGCCCGCCTTGTTCATCTCTTCGCGGATGATGCCCTCGACCTTGCGGATGACGCGCAGGCCCAGCGGCATGTAGGTATAGATGCCGGAGCCGAGTCGCTTGATCATCCCTGCACGCATCATCAGTTTATGGCTGACGATCTCGGCGTCGGAGGGCGCTTCTTTGAGCGTTGAAATAAAAAATCGTGAGGCGCGCATATCGGTGAATTCTTTTTAAAAAGAGAGGGTTATAATCGACCTAATTTTAAAGGATTAGCTGGCTGATGCATCCAATCTTTATACAAATGGGTCCGAAACAAGTGGTGCATGCTGTTGTTCCTGTGCAGGTCGACGACAGAAGCACCCAAGGAGCCTTGCAAAACCGTCACGAGTAGGTTTGGCAACGCTGCGTGGATTGCAAGGTAAAAATGTAAGAGGGATCGGCCGGCAGAAAGTTTCGAGGTGAATTATGCTCGATCGTGAAGGGTTTCGCCCCAACGTCGGCATCATCCTGCTGAACGCCAACAACGAGGTGTGGTGGGGCAAGCGGGTGCGTGAGCATTCCTGGCAATTTCCGCAAGGGGGTATCAAATACGGCGAGACGCCGGAACAGGCGATGTACCGCGAGCTCGAGGAAGAAATCGGCTTGCGCCAGGAGCACGTCAAGATCGTGGGCCGCACCCGCGACTGGCTGCGCTACGAAGTGCCCGATCACTTCATCAAGCGCGAAGTGCGCGGTCACTACCGTGGGCAGAAGCAGATCTGGTTCCTGCTCCGCATGGTGGCGCGCGACAACGACGTGAACCTGCGCCTGACCGACCATCCCGAGTTCGACGCCTGGCGCTGGCACGACTACTGGGTCCCGCTGGACGTCGTCATCGAGTTCAAGCGCGACGTGTACCAGCGCGCCCTGCAGGAGCTGTCGCGCTTCATCACATGGCCCGCGAACGGCGATCGCCGCCACAGCTCGCGCTACCTGCGCCAGCCGCACGAGCGGCGCGGCCAGAGCGGCAGCGGCGGCGGCAAGGCTGCCGCTGCCGCCAATACCGCCAATGCCAGCAGCAAGGCGGTAGCGGTCGCCAGCAAGGCCATCGCCGATGCGGCCGGCAGTTCCAAGATGGTGTTGGCGCAACAAGGTGTGACGCGCAAGGAGTAAGGCGCGGGTAGCGCAGGCGCAACAAAACAAAGGCAAAGCGGCGGGAACGTCGAAAAACCTGCTGCGCGTTGCGCTGTCGTCCTGCGATGCTCACTGTACTGCTCGTACAGCTGCGCTTCTCGAACGACATCGCGGCCGCTCGCGGCGGTTTTTCGAGGTCCCCAGTCGTGTGAACGGTTGTCTTTGCCTTTTTTACATTTTTGTAATGTAATTTTTGCAAAATTGCGTTGTAGACTCATTGTCATGATGACCAGCGCCCTGCTCCGTTCCCGGTCCAGCTGGACCGCCTTCCTGCTCTTCCTCCTGTCCGGCATCGTCCATGCCGGGGACGACACTGAGCGCTGCACCTACGTCAATGTGACCGACCTGCCGATCCGCTACACGGGCGCAGGCCTCATCCCCGCCGTCGACGGGGCCATCAACGGCACGCCGGCCGTGATGCTCGTCGACACCGGCACGTCGACGACGGCGTTGACCATGAACGCCGTCACGCGGCGCGACATCAACCCGTTCATGACGGGGCGCTGGATCGAGGGGTTCGGCGGCATCTCGCGCCTCTACTCCGCGCGGCTGAAGGCGTTTTCGGTCGGCCCCGCGCACTCCACCCGCCGCATCGAGCTGGACGTCATCGGCAGCACCACGGCCACGCCCTCGTTCGACGCCATCCTCGGCGCGCCGTTCCTGCTGCAGATGGACCTGGAGCTCGACCTGCGCGCCAAACGGCTGAAGTTCTACCGTCCGCGCGACTGCGGCAAGACGCCGCTGCTGCTGTGGAAGGAGGCCACGGTCGTGCTGCCGTTCGAACGCAACTACGGCAAGAGCCCGAATCCGCACTTCACCGTCATGGTCAACGGCAAGGAGATGGACGCCGTGATCGACTCGGGCGCCCACCGCAGTTTCATGATGCTGGACGCGGCCAAACGGGCCGGCATCGACGTCGACGGACCGGGCGCGATCCGCCTGGCCGATACCGGCGGCATCGGCACCGACCGCGTGCCGTACTGGGTCGCCCCCGTCAAGACCGTGCAATTCGGCGACGAAACCATCCGCAACGTGGAGCTCGGCGTCATCGGCACGCGGGGCTCGCAAGTGGCCGACCTGTTCCTCGGCGAGGACTTCCTGCGCGCCCACCGCGTGCTGTTCGCGATGAGCCAGGAAAAACTGTACATCGCCTACCTGGGCGGCGACGTGTTCACGCGCGGCACCGGCCTCGAACCCTGGATGCGCGCGGAAGCCGAAGGCGGCAATGCCGACGCCCAGTACGCACTGGCCACGATGTATTACGACGGCCGCGGCGTGGCGCGCGACCCGGTCCAGGCCGGCGCCTGGCTGGACAAGGCCGTGGCCCAGGGCCAGCCGAACGCCAACCTGCTGCTCGGCCGCCGGCAGATGCTGGCCGGGCACCTGGACACGGCGATCCCGCAACTCCGGCGCGCGCTCGACCAGTTGCCGGCCGACCGCCTCGGCCCGTTGTGGCTGTACGTCGCGCGCGCGCGCCACGGCGATGCCGCGCTGGCGCAGACGGAACTGGAAGCGGCAATGAAACAGCAGAAGGAAGACGACTGGCCCGCGCCGATCGCCGATTTCTACCTCGGCAAGACGAATGCGGCACACCTGCTGGAAGAAGCGGCCAAGGACGCGAAGCTCGCGCGCGGGCGCACGTGCATGGCGCAAGCCTACATGGCGGAATGGCATGGCGCGCGCGGCGACGCGGCCGAGGCCAGCGCGCTGCGGGCCACCATGCGCACGAACTGCGCACCCGCGCCCGCCCCCGTCCCGGCACCCGCGCCGGCAGCGGCGCCCGTGCCGCAGCCGACCGGCGGCGCCGCGCCGCTC
>Ga0209148_1000955_pt1 | contig 18920 bp, 17 predicted proteins | sample AraplaCol_mMF_r2_2_FD_184288 | JGI IMG/M metagenome (GOLD analysis project Ga0209148, IMG submission 184288) | Arabidopsis root microbial communities from North Carolina, USA - plate scrape CL_Col_mMF_r2 (SPAdes) (version 2) | ecosystem: Host-associated > Plants > Roots > Endosphere | place... | reverse complement strand
AATATCCGCCCAGGCTGCCTTGCGCTGCGCCGAAAGCAGCTCCGATACATCGTCGAAGGTGACGACCAGGCGCATGTGGCCGTCCTCGCTATTCTCGGAAATGACCCGCACATGCAGGGTACGGGCGACCTCGCCCACCGCCAGATTGACCTGGCCCTCGGCGGCGCCGCTCTGCCGGTACCGCGCGGTATCAACGATTTCCGCCATCTCGGGCGCGATAGCATGCAGGTTCTGGCCGCGATGCTCCAGCAGATTGACCCCCAGCAGCTCTGACGCCGAGCGGTTGGGAAGATCGATCTCCCCCTCCTCGTTCATGCCGATGACGCCGGCGGAGACGCCAGACAGGACCAGCTCGGTAAAACGTCGCCTGTCATCCAACTGTCGGTTGGCGGCGATCAGCGCCTGCTGCTGGGTCTGGAGCTGGATCGCCATGATATTGAAGGTGCGGCTCAGCGAATTGAGTTCATCGTCGCGCCGCCCCACCTTGACGCGCGCCGTCAGATCGCCGTCACCGATCTGCTGCGCGGCGACGACCAGGCGCGTGATCGGCTTCGCCATCTGCCCGGCCAGGACCAGAGCCACCCAGATAGCGCCACTCAACAGCAGCATTGCCATGATACCGAAAATCAGCGGCACGGTGATGCGCCATTGCGACTTGGCGCTTTCCATCTGCCGATAGAGTTCGACCGCATCCTCGTTCTGCCGCACGCTGGCAAGGGTCTGCGGATCGATCAGGCGGCTGGTATACAGGAACATATCCGTGACCGGATCGAGCATGATCAGGCCGACCACCCGGTCGCCTTCCGGTGACGGCAAAACCACCGCCTTGCCGTCGCGCGCCTTGACGAAGGCGGAATCCGGGATGCCGAGATTGAAGGCGGTCACCAGGCTGAGACTGCTGCTGGCGACGATCTGGTGCGAACCGGTGATGATTGCCGATTCCGAGATGTTGCGGGCGTAGTTCTCCCGGTCGAGAAAATTCCGCCCGCGATCGGGGTCGACGATATCGAAATAATTCTGCTGCCGGGCTTCCGATGCCATCACCAGCGTGTCATTGCCGATCCGCTGCTGCTGTTCCTGAATATAGGAATTGGCTACATTCAGCGAACTTTCGATGGCACTTTTGACGCGGTCGCCGAACCAAGTATCCAGGCCATAGTTCAGAAAGATCACGAAAAAGCCGAAGACCGCGATCATCGGGAACAAGGCGACCAGCCCGAACAGCACCATCAGGCGGGAATGCAGCTTTGCCCCCACCATGCCGCGCCGATGCGACAACCAGAGCTGAACCACCCGTCGGGCAATGATGCCGCCGATGCAGAGCAGCACGATGATATCGCCCGTCAGCAGGTAGCTGATGGCCTTCACCGGACTGCTCACATGCCAGAAATTTGTCATGATGAGATAGGTGGAGACGCCAAAGGCGACGCCCAGCGCCATCAGACCATAGGCAAGGTTACGCTCCAGATTAACCCGGTCGGCCCAGTTGCTGATCCGCTTCAACAGCCCGGCCTTCGGCTTCTTCCCACCTCCAGCCTCACTTGTGAGAGGCATCCCGGATTTGTGGCGTTTCATTTGCCGCGACCGGGTTGGATATCGAGCTCGCGCAGTTTCTTGCGCAAGGTGTTGCGATTGAGGCCCAGGAGATCAGCCGCCTTCATCTGGTTGCCGCGGGTCGCTTCCAAGGACAGCGAAATCAGCGGCCGTTCGATCTCGTGCAGAACCCGTTCATAAAGGCCGGCAGCCGGCAGCCGCCCCTCATGCGCTCGGAAATAGGCGCGGAGGTGACGGTCGACCGACTGTCCCAATGTCTCTTCCCCGGCCGGCGCCGCGGATGAGCCGCTTTCTTCGCTCTCCGGCACCAGCGTCGTGCCGAGATCCTGATCGGTCACCGCGGCGGCAATGATCCGCGCATCGATCACGCTCTCAGAATAGAGGACCGCCACGCGCCGCATCAGGTTTTCCAATTCCCGCACATTGCCGGGCCAAGTATAGCGCTTCAGCTCGGCGAAGGCGCTGGCATCGAGATGTTTCGCCGCCATACCCTCCTGTTCTGCCTGGCGGAGGAAATGCCGGGCGAGATCGCCGATATCCTCCAGCCGTTCACGCAGGGGCGGCAATTTCAGCGGCACGACATTCAGGCGATAAAACAGGTCTTCGCGGAAGCTTCCCTGGCGGATCATCTGCCGCAGGTCGCGATGGGTGGCGGCGATGATGCGGACATCCGCCTTGATCGTCTGGCGGCCACCGACCGGCGTGAACTCGCTGGTCTGCAGCACGCGCAGCAGGCGGGTCTGCGCCTCCAATGGCATATCGCCGATTTCATCGAGAAAGAGCGTGCCGCCATTGGCCTGTTCGAACCGCCCGCTGCCACGTGAGATGGCGCCGGTAAAGGCGCCCTTCTCATGACCGAACAACTCGCTTTCGATCAGATCCCGGGGGATCGCAGCCATGTTGATGGCAACAAAGGGCATCGACTTGCGGCGCCCGAAATCGTGCAGGACCCGGGCCACCAGCTCCTTGCCGGTACCGGATTCGCCGTGAATCAGGGTGGTCATGTCGGTATTCACCAGGCGCGCCAGCACCCGGTAGATTTCCTGCATCGCCGGCGACCGGCCGATCAGCGGCAGCGCCTCGCCGTCACGTTGCGGCGCTTCCATTTCCGGCTGTTCAGCTTGGTTGAGGGCACGCTCCACGGCGCCGATCAGCGCCCGCAGATCGAAAGGCTTCGGCAGATATTCGAAAGCCCCGCGCTCGGTCGCCCGGATCGCCGTCAGCAAGGTGTTCTGCGCGCTCATGACGATGATCGGCAGTTCCGGCCGCTGCATCTTGATGCGGGGAATGAGATCGAGACCGTTCTCATCGGGCATCACGACATCGGTGATCACGACATCGCCCTCGCCCCGTTCCACCCAATTCCACAAAGTGGCGGCATCGCCGGCGGCACGTACATTGTGGCCGAGCTGGCCCAGCGCCTGGCTCAGCACCAGCCGGATGGCCCGGTCGTCATCGGCGACGAGAATGGTGGCCGTCATCGGCGGGCCTCGTCATTGCCGCTATTGTCTTCGCCGGCGCGCTCGGTCGAGGGCTCATAGAGCGGCAGCATGACGGCAAACTGGGTATTCCCGAGCTCGCTGGTGAATTCGATGATCCCGGCATGATCCTGCACGATCTTGGCGACCAAGGCCAAGCCGAGCCCCTTACCGCCCGGCTTCTCGCTGACGAAGGGATCGAACAGGCTGGCCTGCAAATGGGTAGGAACGCCGCTCCCATTATCCTCAACCGTGATGCAAATACAGCGCTTATGGCGCCAGCTGCGGTTGCGTTCGCCGAGCCGGAGGCCGGTATGATAGCTGGTGCTGAGCGTGATGACGCCACCTTCGGTCGGGCACGCCTCGGCGGCATTGCGGACCAGGTTGAAGAAGGCCTGGATCAACATGTCGCGATTGCCGCTGACCGGCGGCAATGACGGATCGAAGCGCAGCTGAAAATCAACCTCTGCGCCGACACCGTGCTGGGCCAGGCGACGCACCCGGTCCAGCACCTCATGAATGTTCACCGCCTCCAGGCGCGGCGGCCGGTCGTCGGTGAACATTTCCATGCGATTGATCAGCGCCACGATCCGGTCGGTTTCCTCGCGGATCAATTCGGCAAGCTGCAGATCGGCGCCGCTGAGCTTGGCTTCCAGCAACTGGGCAGCCCCACGAATGCCGGACAGCGGGTTCTTCACTTCATGCGCCAGCATACCGGCCATGGCACGCACCGACCGCGCCGCGTCACGTCCCATCTGCTGCTGCGAAATGCGGCGCTCGATGCCCCGGTTGAGCATGGCGATGACGACATGGCCGGGCTGTTCGGCGATGGGGGCGATTTCCACGGCCATATGCGCCGCTTCGAGCCGCGGCCCACCGAGCGAGAGATCATATTCGGTGACCGAAATATGTTGCGACCGCGCGGCAGAAATGAGGGCGAAAAGCGGATTGTCGGCGGCGATCACATCGCGCAGCGGCATCGTCCGCAACAGGGCCCGGCTCTGGCCAAGCAGCACTTCCGCCGCCGCATTGGCATCGGTCACCCGGTTCGCCTCATCGACGGCGATCACCGCAATCGGCAACGTCTCAAGGACGGCGCTGCGATCGGCCGCGGCGACATTTTCCGTTTTCGGCGACGGCGTAGCCTCAATCGCCGCGACCGCGTCTTCCGGTTTGCTGTTGCCGGTGGCGAGGCGCAGATTGCGACTGCGGCCGGCCATGTCAGGCTGCCAGACGTTCGATCTGCGGCGCGTAGAAGTCGCGGATGGCCACCGTCACCTGCTTCGGGTCGTCGATCTGGTTGATGCGGGTGCGGAATTCCGCCGAGCCGAACAAGCCCTTCGAATACCAGGAGACATGCTTGCGGGCGATCTTGAGGCCGCCACTGGTACCGTAATGCTCCAGCATCGCCTCGTAATGCCCGAGCAACATCTCCATCTGCTGCTGCAGCGGCGGTTCAGGCAGGCGTTCGCCACTCTTCAGATAGGCCATGACCTGGGAAATGAACCAGGGTCGGCCATAGGCGCCGCGGCCGACCATGACGCCATCGGCCCCGGACTGTTCCAGCGCCGTGGCAGCGTCTTCCAGCGTGACGATATCACCATTGACGATTACCGGCAGCGAAACCGCTTCCTTGACCTTGCGGACAAAAGCCCAATCAGCAGTGCCGTTATAGAGCTGACAGCGGGTGCGGCCGTGAATGGTGATCATCTTGATACCGGCGGCCTCGGCGATGCGCGCCAGATTGGGGGCGTTCAGGTTGCTATGATCCCAGCCCATCCGCATCTTCAGCGTCACCGGCAGATCGACCGCCTTGACGGTGGCTTCCAGGATCTTGGCCGCCGTCACCTCGTCGCGCATCAGCGCAGAGCCGGCATGGCCATTGACCACCTTCTTCACCGGGCAGCCGAAATTGATGTCGATGATGGCGGCACCCCGGTCCTGGTTCAGCTTGGCCGCTTCCGCCATGACATGGGGCTCGCAGCCGGCGAGCTGCACCGACATGGGGAATTCCTCGGCACAACTGGTCGACATCTTCATCGACTGGCGGTTCTGCCGGATCATCGCTTCACTGGCGATCATCTCCGAGACGACCAGGCCGGCACCGCAGCTTTTCACAAGGCGGCGAAACGGCATATCGGTGACGCCGGACATCGGCGCCAGGATAACGGGATCCTCGATGGTGATCGGCCCAATCTGAATGCTCATTTTTTCAGCGGTATCCAAAACTGCTTATTTTCTAGGCGATTTCTACGCTACCGCTGGCAAAAAGCAATAACTTTCGCGGCCGAATAATCTGTTTTAGTTGTGATTTATAGACACGTAAGCTCTTTATACGAGAAATTTATCCCAACAAGACGTCGCGGACAAATTTGACCCCGGGATAGGCCAGGGTCAGCAGGAGATAGCCGGTCATCAGCCAACGGGCCGCCAGGCGCCCACGCAGACCGGTCGCCTGATGCAGCACCAGAAAGACCAGGATCACCACGAAGGCCAAGGCGGAGAGCAGCACCTTATGGGCCATTTCATGCGGCAACACGAAGAGATGGCCGGTATCCATGAACTCGTTGGCAACACCGCTCGCCAGGGCCAGCCCCATGGCAATCGCCGCCAGCCATAGCAGCCGCTGCTGCAATTGCTCGATTGCGGCGACCGGGGGTAGCCGGCGCATGACCCAGCCCTGACGGCGCTGCTTCATCGCCCGCTCCTGCAGCACGATGGCTAAGGCGGCAATCGCGGTAATGGTCATCAGCGCATAGCTGCCGACTGCCAGCAGGATATGGGCGGTAAACCAGGGGAGTGACGCGGCGGCACTGGTTTCCGGCGCAGCAAACCACCCCGCCAGCCCGGCCAGACAGGCCAGCAACAGCAGATAGGGCGCCAACAGGCTGCTCAGCGGCACGGCGGCGCGGTCGAAGGCGGCGATCAGCGCATAGATCAGCAAGGTGGCGCCGACCACGACCCAGAGATTGGCGACCAGACCGGCCTGCCAGCCGCCGGAAGTCAGCTGCCAGACGACACTGCAGGCGCAAATGGTGGCAACCAGCCAGAGCAGCCAGAATAGGACCGGCCGCTCGAGCCGTCCGGTCAAGGCTGCAAGACTGAAGGGAATGAGGCCGATAATGGCCGCGCTTTCAAGAAGCTGAATGGTCGACATGGCGCGCATTATCATTAAACTGCGCCGCCTTGGCAAACGGTGCGAGGCGTGACCGCCCGAGAGCGTCCCGGCAGTGAAATGCGGGCGGCCTCTCTTCCCACCCCACCGTTAAATGCCACAGACACAAATAGACTTGGTAAGGAAGAAGGCGGCACCTTCGGGCCGCGCGAATGGACATCAAATGAAAAAGGCGATTGCCCTCATTGTCGCCGCCGGAAGTGGCCTGCGGGTCGGCGGCGAGATTCCCAAACAGTTCCTGCATCTGGGGGGCAAGCCGCTGCTCCGTTATTGCCTGGAGACCTTTGCCGCCCATCCACGGATCAGCGGCATCTGTGTCGTCATCAATCCCAGCTATCGCCCCTTCTATGAAGCGGCGGTTGCCGGGCTCGATGTCTTGCCGGCGGTCGATGGCGGCGCGACACGGCAGGAATCGGTCCGCCTTGGCCTGGAAAGCCTGGTGACGATGCAACCTGATCTGGTTCTGATCCATGACGCGGCGCGCCCGTTCCTCGATGCCGCGACCATCGATCGCACCCTCGATTCCCTGGCCGAGCACAGCGCTGCCCTGGTTGCCGTCCCGGTGGTCGACACCCTGAAACGTGCCGATGGCAGCTTCAGCGGCCTGACCGTCGATCGCAAGGATCTGTGGCGAGCCCAGACACCGCAGGGTTTTCATTTCGACGCCATTCTTGCCGGGCACCGCACGGTTGCCGGCAATGGCCAGGAGATGACCGATGACGCCGCCGTTGCCGAGGCGACGGGCCAACGTGTTGTCCTGGTCCAGGGTCACGAGGATAACTTCAAAGTCACCACTCCGGCCGATCTCGCACGCGCAGAGAGAACGCTGGCCGAAAGGAAGCTGCAAGACGCCATGTCACCGACACCTGAACATCAATCCTTTGAATATCGCACCGGCAACGGCTTCGACGTGCATCGCCTGATCGCCGGCGACGGGGTCTATCTCTGCGGCATCAAGATTCCCTGCGAATGGCGCCTGGAAGGCCATTCCGATGCCGATGTCGCTCTGCACGCTTTGACCGATGCCATTCTCGGCGCGATTTCGGCGAAGGATATCGGGGCGCATTTCCCGCCCAGCGATCCGCAATGGCGCGGCGCCGAATCGTGGAAGTTCCTCGACCATGCCAATAAGCTGGTGCATCAGCGCCATGGCAAGATCACCCATTGCGACATCACCATCATCTGCGAGAAGCCGAAGGTCGGCCCGCATCGCGACGCGATGGTTGCGCGGGTCGCCGAGATCCTCGGCATCGACCATGACCGCGTCAGCGTCAAGGCAACGACGACCGAGAAGCTCGGTTTCACCGGTCGTGGCGAAGGTATCGCCACCCAGGCCACTGCGACCGTCGCCCTGCCGGCGCGTTGACCGGCCGGGTCAAGGAGTGCGAAAGATATGGATGTACCGGCTCTCCTCGATCTCTATCGCCGCCGCGGCTGGATGATTGCTACCGCCGAATCCTGTACGGGCGGCTTGATCGCGGCAACACTGACGGAGATCGCCGGCTCATCCGACGTCGTCGATCGCGGCTTCGTCACCTATTCCAATGAAGCGAAGACCGATCTGCTGGGCGTTCCTGCAACCCTGATCGCCCAGCATGGCGCCGTCAGCAGCGAAGTCGCCCGGGCGATGGCATTGGGAGCTCTCGCCCGTTCACGCGCGACTGTGAGTATTGCCGTCACCGGAATCGCCGGTCCGGGCGGTGGTAGCGCCGAGAAACCAGTCGGTCTCGTCTATATCGGCCGTGCACAAAAGGACCTGGCCGAACCCCTGGTCGAGCGCCATGTCTTCGATGGCCGGCGTCATGAGGTGCGACTGCAGACCGTGGTACGGGCGATCGACCTCCTCATCGAGGCCGCGCGATAGACCTTGCCCCGCAGCGCCCTTCCCAATCGCAACCGGCGGATCCTCGGCATCGATTTCAGCGGCGGTACCGATGCGGGCCGCAATATCTGGATCGCCGAGGCAATCCAGGATCTGCGGGATCGCCGGCGACCGCTGAAGATCGAAAGCTGCTTGCCGGCGATCGATCTCCCGCGTTCCGGCGCCATGCCGGCGCTCGCCGTTCCAGCTTTGGCCCGCCATATCCTGCGCGATCCGACGACCCTTGCCGGCTGCGACTTTCCCTTCAGCCTGCCTACTGCCCTGATGCGTACTGCGACCTGGGAAGACTTCATCCGTGTCTTTCCTGCCCGCTTTGCCGATCATGAAGTCTATCGCTCGGCTTGCCGTTCGGAAGCCGAAGGCCGCGAATTGAAACGCCGTACCGACCAGGTCGCGAACACGCCATTTTGTTCTTATAACCTGCGTCTCTATCGCCAAGCCTGGTGGGGCATGGCTGCATTGCTGAGCCCGCTCGTTACCAGCGGCCAGATCAGCGTCGCCCCGCAGATGCCGGTCGCCGACGCCAAGCCGATCCTGATCGAAATTTGCCCGGCCTCCAGCCTGCAACATCTCCGCTTCCGGCCGGCTTATAAGGGCGGAGCTCCGGCGCATCGGCTGGCCCGCCGCAATATCCTCGACTGCCTGATCGGGCACAAGCTGCTGGAGCCACCCTCTGCTGCCCTGACCGACCTCCTGCTGAATAACAGCGGTGGCGATGCGCTGGACGCGGTCATTGCCGCCATTGCCGCATCGCGCGCCGACCTCGATGCGGAGACCGATCCGGTCGACCGTCTCGAGGGGCGGGCCTATTTCGAGATGCTGCCCTGATAAGCTAGCGGGGTCGGTAAGACCAACCCGGATTGCAGAAAGGCGACATTTGCGTGGCGTTAAAACTTTCGACACTTTATGCTGTTTAGAGTGATTTTGTTGGAATCTGAACGCCGGGCAAAAGACCATGGTGCTGATCCGACAGCGATCGCTATGGAGGAAATCGGCGTGGGGAGACGCCACAGACTAAGTTCCGGGCCAAATGACACAACTTCAACAAGCGGCGCGCTCGGTTTCGATCGAGCTGATGGACCAGCTGCAGCGACGGTGGAATGCCGTCATTCTCAGTGGCAAACCGAACGGACTGGCGGAAAAGCCCGACCTCCTGGCGTCCCTGACCCAGGTCGGCGAGGAATTCGGCCGGTTGCGCACCGAACTCCTTGATGCGCTGACCGATGCCAAGCGACATGAGGCCAGCGTCGATCTCGGCACGCGCGCGCAAATTGCCGTCGACATCCTGATCCGCAACCTCTTCGAGCGGACTGCCGATGTTGGATTCCTGGCCGAGGATCAGGCCATCATCGACAGCTTGAATGCGGGTGAAGCCGCCGATACCGAAGTGTTGCAGTCGCGGTTGCACGCTTATGTCGCCAAATACTCGGTCTATGACGATATCGCCGTCTTCGACACCGACGGCGCCCTGCATGTCACCTTGCTCGGCGCGGATAGCCGCTTCATGGCTGGCGATCCTACGATATCGAACGCACTGGCCCAGCCTGGCACATTCCACGAGATCTTCCGCGTTACCGCCGACGGTTCGCCACAGCTGCTTTACCTGCAAGCAATCAGGGACAAGGCCGGCAATGGCGCCGCCCGGACGATCGGTGTGCTTGCCTTATCCTTTCGCTTTGTCGATGAGATGGAAGGCATCTTCACCGATCTCATGGCCGGCACCGCGACCGCGGTCGATCTCGCGATTGTCGATGCCCAGGGCTATGTCATCGCCAGCAGCGCACCCCACGCCATCCCATCGGGCCAGCAGATCACCCTGGCCGAGGGCCAGTTGCAGGAAGTCACCTTAGCCAACCAGTCCTGGCGGGCCCTGCGCATGCCGACCCGTGGTTATCAGGGCTTCCGTGGCCTTGGCTGGAGCGGCGTCGCCCTGCAATCGACGGCCCATCGACGCGCAGCGGAAGCCGATGATAACAGCGACGCGGTCGAACACGGCATTGAGCAGGAAATCGCCAACTCCAGCATCGTCTCGCCGAGCCTGCGCCTGATCTCCGGCCGCGCCTATGCGATCGACACCGACCTGCACCTGATCGGCCTCAACGGCAAGATCGCCGCCGACCGCGAGAACAACCGTGTCTTACCTGCCGTCCTCGCCAGCATTCGCGAAGTCGGCGAAAGCATCCGTAATGCCGTCTATAATGTGGTCGGGGATCTTTATCGCCAGTCACAACATCACTTGCGCCAGAAGGTGTCGCAGATGGCGATGCTCGGCATCAACATCATGGACCGCAACCTCTATGAGCGGGCCAATGATTGCCGCTGGTGGGCGCTGACGCCGCTCTTCCGTCACAGCCTGGCTGCCTGTCACGGTGACGGCAGCCGCATGGGCAGCGAGGAACGCGCTGCCATCGCCCGCACCCTGGCCTATATCAACGGCCTCTACACGGTTTACAGCAACCTGCTGGTATTCGATCGGCAAGGCCGCGTGATCGCGGAATCGCATCCCAGCGATGCGACCGGGCAGCACCTCAGCGGCGGTCATATCAGCTCGACATTGCATAATCTCGACCCGCAAGCCTATGCCGTCTCGCCGTTCGAGCCGACACCGCTTTACGGCAGCCGGCCGACCTACGTCTATTGCGGCACCATTCTGGCGCCCGACGGATCATCCGTGGTCGGCGGCATCGCCGTCGTCTTCGACAGCGAACCGCAATTCCGCCAGATGCTGCTGGATGTCATGCCGTTGCGCGAGGACGGCTCGCATTACGCCAACAGTGTCGCCGCTTTCATCAACAGTGCCGGCATCTGTATTGCCTCAACGGATGCGCGGCATCAGCCGGGCACGGCCATCACCGGCGAGCAGCTGCCGGCGCATGCGATCCGCCATGATGCCCCAACGCAAGGCTACCGGGAATTCAAGCGCAGCGATGGCTATCGCGACGATGTCCGCTGCGTCATTGCCGTCTCCAGCTGAGAGCGTTGTTTCAGCCGTAAAGCTGCTTGGCCCGGGTTTCAAAGGCCGAGACCATGCGGCGCACGGCCTCATGGAACAGCACGCCGATCAGCTTCTGCAGCATCACCGAGCGGAACTCGAATTCGAGGTGGAAATCAACGCGGCACTTGCCGCCCTCGACATCGATGAACTGCCAGTGATTCTTCAGGGACTTGAAGGGACCGTCGATATATTCGACATCGATGCGCAACGCTGGCCGGTCGATATGGACGCGGCTGGTGAAGCGCTCGCGCACCATTTTGAATCCGATCATCAGATCGGCGACGATGTCATTCTCGCGCCGTTCGCGGATGCGGGCACCCGTACACCAGGGCAGGAACTCCGGATAGCGCCCGACATCCGCCACCAGATCGAATATCTGCTCCGCCCGGTACGGCAGGATACGCTCTTCAGAATGAACCTTCATCAGGCAACCGAACGCGCTTTCTGCTGGGCCGCGCGGGCCGCCTGTAAGCGCGCGAAATCCTCGCCGGCGTGATGCGATGAGCGGGTCAGCGGCGACGCGGCGACGAGCAGGAAGCCTCGCCCCTGCCCCTGGCTCTTCATCTGCTCGAACTCATCGGGCGGGACGAAGCGGTCGACTGCATGATGCTTCTTGGTCGGTTGCAGATACTGACCGATGGTGAGGAAATCGACATCGGCGGCACGCAGATCGTCCATCACCTGGCAAACCTCGTCGAAGCTCTCACCGAGCCCGACCATCAGGCCGGATTTGGTGAAGACGTTGGGGTCGATCTCCTTTGCCATCTGCAGGAGACGCAGCGAGGCGAAATAACGCGCACCCGGCCGCACCGAGCGATAGATCCGCGGCACTGTCTCGAGATTGTGGTTGAAGACATCGGGCCGCGCCTTGATGACGGTCTCGAGAGCGCCCGGTTTCTTCTGGAAGTCAGGGGTCAGCACCTCGATCGTCGTCGTCGGCGAGGCCGCCCGGATACGGGTGATGGTCTCGGCGAAATGCGCGGCACCACCATCATCAAGGTCATCCCGGTCGACCGAGGTGATGACGACATGGTTGAGGCCGAGCTTGCCGACCGCCTCGGCAACATGGGCCGGCTCATGCGGATCGAGGAGATCCGGCCGGCCGGTTGCCACATTGCAGAAGGCGCAGGCCCGGGTGCAGACTGAGCCCAGGATCATTACCGTGGCATGCTTCTGCTTCCAGCATTCGCCAATATTGGGACAGGCCGCTTCTTCGCAGACGGTGTTGAGATTGAGGCGGCGCATCAGCGCCTTGGTCTCGGCATATTCAATGCTGACCGGCGCCTTCACCCGAATCCAATCCGGCTTGCGCTGGATCGGATTGTCCGGCCGGTGCGCCTTCTCGGGATGCCGCAGGACTGCCTTCTCACTCATTTCCGGACCCTCTCAGTCCAACCGGCCAAGTATGACCGGCCTGTCTCTTGATATTTAGAAGTGAATCGCCCGGCCATAAGCCGCCAGGACAGACTCATGCATCATTTCCGACAAGGTCGGATGCGGGAAGACCGTATGCATCAATTCCGCTTCGGTCGTCTCCATGGTCTTGGCGATTGTATAACCCTGGATCAGTTCCGTCACCTCGGCCCCGACCATATGTGCCCCCAGCAATTCGCCGGTCTTGGCGTCGAAAACCGTCTTGACCAGGCCTTCCGGCTCACCCAGGGCTATCGCCTTGCCATTGCCGATGAAGGGGAATTTGCCGACTTTGACGTCATGGCCCTTGGCCTTGGCCGCCGCCTCGGTCAGGCCGACGCTGGCGATCTGCGGCGTGCAATAGGTGCAGCCCGGGATATTGGTGACATTGAGCGGATGCACGTCCTTCACGCCGGCGATCTTCTCGACGCAGATGACGCCTTCATGGCTCGCCTTGTGGGCCAGCCAGGGCGGCCCGGCGAGATCGCCGATCGCATAGACACCCGGCTCGCCTGTGCGGCAATATTCGTCGATCACCACATGGGTCTTCTCGACCTTGACCTTGGTGCCTTCGAGGCCGAGATTCTCTACATTGCCGACGATGCCGACAGCCAGGATCACCCGGTCGACGGTGATGTCCTGCGACTTGCCGCCGCTTTCGATCGTTGCCGTCACGTTGGTCGCCGACTTCTTCAGCGCCTTCACGCTGGCGCCGGTGATGATCTTCATGCCCTGCTTCTCGAAGGACTTATGGGCAAAGGCGGAAATCTCCGCATCCTCGACCGGCAGGATGCGATCAACCACCTCGACCACCGTCACCTCGACACCGAGGCTGCGATAGAAGCTGGCGAATTCGATGCCGATGGCGCCGCTACCGACCACCAGCAGCGACTTCGGCATGTCGGTCGGTACCATGGCTTCCTTATAGGTCCAGACCAGCTTGCCGTCCGGCTCCAGGCCTGGCAAGGCGCGGGCCCGCGCGCCGGTCGCCAGGATGATGTGCTTGCCGGTGAGATCGGCGACTTTCTTGCCGTCCTTCTCCACGGCCAGCTTACCGCCACCATTGAGCTTGCCCTGACCTTCGAAGACAGTGACCTTGTTCTTCTTCAGGAGATGCTTGACGCCGCCGGAGAGCTGCGCCGCCACTTTGCGCGACCGCTCGACGATCTTCGGCAGGTCGATGCCGAAGCCCGTGACCGACAGACCGAAATCGCCGGCGTGACGGATCAGGTTCGCCACTTCCGCCGTGCGCAGCAGCGCCTTGGTCGGAATGCAGCCCCAGTTGAGGCAGATACCGCCGAGATGCTCGCGCTCGACCAGCGCCGTCTTGAGACCGAGCTGGGCAGCGCGGATGGCCGCCACATATCCGCCGGGTCCACCGCCGACAACGATCAGATCAAAAGATGTATCAGACATCCTGGTCACCTATTGTTTGAAATTGTCCTTCGTGCATAGCTGCATGATGGGCTTGATACGATTGATAACGGCCGGGTCGGGATTAGGGCCACTCAGAGATAGCAACTCTGTCGCAGTGAATTGACCTCTAATTTGCGCAAGGCCGCAATCGCAAGTGGCGTTTATCTTCTTTTGAAAGGCGGCATCCGCCTTGATTCCTTGCTGCTCCACGCTCGCAACCGCACTGCTGACGCAACCCTGGTGGAACTTGGTTCCGAAATCGTCCGCTTGAGCCGATCGAAGAAAGACAGGCAACGCCAAAAGAACGCTACAGAAACAAGCTCCCGTGAACTTTGACATGGACTGCCCCTGCCCTCACCTATTGATGAAAGTTCTCTTTGGAACATTGCTGCTTGATCGGCTGCATCCGCGCGATCAGCGCCGGATCAGGATTGGGCTGCGATAAAGACTGAAGCTCGGCCGGCGTGAAGCTCGATTGAACCTTGTTCTGGGCGCAGTCGCAGTAATTGCTGGCCATCTTCTGGACGTTGTCATCCACGGTGACGCCCTTCTGCGCCAGCCCTGACGTCACACTCTTCAGGCAGCCTTCATGAAAATTCTGGGTGAAGTCGTCGGCCCGTGCCGTCAGGCCCGTGCTGGCCAGCAGGCCAAACACAAGCAAGCTCATGGCTATAGCTCTATTCCTCATTCCCTCACCCTCCTTTCGATCCATTCGTTGTAGCCGACAGCCAATCTGCAAGCCGGTCATCATGGTGCCGATGGCGATGCCTGGCAGCCGTCCATCACACGCTGCATCTTGGCACCGACACCCTCAATGAAGAGCATATGTGCCAGCCCGCCGATACCGGTATCCGCGAGATCCTCGCGCAAATCATCGGCGCCACAGCGACAGATATCCGCCGCATTGTCGTCCGGATTGGCTGCATCGACCGGCTGCGCCTGGTCTCCATGCTGGCTCGCCGCGACACATTGCTCGACCACCCGCGCGGTGAATTTCTCGCTGGCCCAGCTTGCCGGGTCAGCCAGCTGATGCAGCCCGACCATGACCAGGCCGAGACCAATGGCCAGAATGATCAGCAAACCCGTCGAAGCCCTTCGCGCCGACTTTCCCATCAAGCAATCCCTGGCCGCTACGGATTGGCCGCGGGCATGCTGGTCGCAGTAGCGCAACTCTGCATGATGCCCTTGATCCGGTTCAGCATCGCCTCATCGCCAGGATTGGTGCGAAAGGCAGCGATATCCTCCGGCGTAAATTGTTGCAGCGTCCGGTCTGCGCCACAGCTGCAGACCTGTTGCAGAATCCGTTTCTGCTCCTCGTTATATGACTTGCCCTGCGCCATGGCGGCGGCATTTGCCTGCTGCAGGCAGTTCTCCACGAAGCCGGCCTTATAGGCGGCCGGGTCGATGGCTGCCTGGGTGGAACCGCGCTGATTTACCGACCAGATGATCGCCGCCACGCAAATGATCAGCACGACAGCCGCAATTCCCAGTCCGACCCAGCGCCGATTGCGATTGTTTTCCATCATTGCACCGCCTGCTGCGCCTTATCGCGGCAAGCAAAGAAATAGGGACGCATCTTGCCGGCGGCGGGTTCCTGCTCGGGGTTGTTGGCGAATTGCAGGATCTCCTCTGCCGTCAGCCAACTCACCACCGCCTGGGCCGTACAGCCGCAATAGGTCTCGATCCCGGCATGATATCGAGCGGCCGTCGGATCCTTGCCCTGCTCCTGCAATTGTTGGTTCATCGACTGCGTACAGCGGCCGTTGAAGAAGTCGAAGAACTGGCGGTCCAGCGGCACGCGATCATCCGCGACGGCCGGGCTGGTGACCAGCCCGGCCAAGATCGCGATGATCGACTGGCGACGCATCGCGGCGCCTTAGACGAGCATGCTGAGCGGCTGTTCGATCAGGCGCTTCAGGGCCGCCATGTATTCAGCACCGATGGCACCATCCACCACACGGTGGTCGACCGACAAAGTGGCACTCATCACCGTGGCGATGGCGAGCTGCCCATCCCGCACCACCGGTTGCTGCTGGCCGGCACCGACTGCCAGGATGCAGCCCTGCGGCGGATTGATGATGGCACTGAAGCTCTTGATGCCGAACATGCCGAGATTGGAGAGCGAGAAGCTGCCGCCGGTATAGTCTTCTGGCTTCAGCTTGCCTTCCTTGGCCTTGCCGGCCAGCGCCTTCATCTCGCCGGAGATGTCGCTGAGACGCTTGCTTTCGGCCGAGCGGATGATTGGTGTCACCAGGCCATTGGGGATCGCCACAGCAACCGAGATGTCGGCAGTCTTGTACATCTTGACGCCGTCATCGCTCCAGGAAGCATTCGCCGCCGGCACCTGCTTCAGGGCAATCGCGCAGGCCTTGATGATGAAGTCATTGACCGACAGCTTATAGGCGGCAGGACCGTCCTTCGGCGAGGCGGCATTCAATTCCTCGCGCAGCTTCAGCAGGCGATCGAGTTCCATATCCACCGTGAGGTAGAAATGCGGCACGAACTGTTTCGATTCCTGTAGGCGCCGCGCAATGGTCTTGCGCATATTGGTGTGCGGCACGAGATCGAAGGCACCTTCGCCGAAACCCTGGGCGCCGGAAATCGCCGGTGCCTTGGCCGCCGCCGGTGCTGCCGCAGCCGGCTTGGCCGCACCGCCCTTGGCAATCGCTTCGTCGACATCGTGGCGGATGATGCGGCCATGCGGGCCGCTGCCCGTCAGCGTGGCGAGATCGAGGCCCTTCTCGGCCGCGATACGGCGCGCCAGCGGGCTGGCGAAAACCCGGTTGCCCTTGTTCGCAGCAGCCGCGGGCTGTGCCGCCGGTGCCGGTGCTGCAGCAGGTGCCCGTGCCGCAGCGGGAGCCGCAGCAGCCGCCGCCTCGGCAGGCTTGGCGACAGGCTTCGGGGCCGCCGGTGCCTGGCTAAGCGCGCTCGCGTCCTCGCCCTCTTCCAGCAACAAGGCGATCACGTCATTGACCTTGACACCTTCGGTGCCGGCCGGCACCAGGATCTTGCCGATACGGCCTTCATCAACCGCCTCGACTTCCATGGTCGCCTTGTCGGTCTCGATCTCGGCGAGGACATCACCCGCCTTGACCGTATCGCCTTCCTTCTTCAGCCATTTCGCCAGATTGCCTTCCGTCATGGTCGGCGACAAAGCAGGCATCAGGATATTGATCGGCATTGTCTCAGCCTCCTTTTGCCCGGTTCAGCGATAGCAGGCGCGCTTGGCAGCGTCGACGATCGTCTCCGCTTGCGGCAAGGCGAGCTTTTCGAGATTGGCGGCATAGGGCATCGGCACATCGATACCGGCAACACGGATGACCGGCGCGTCGAGATAGTCGAACGCGTGTTCCATGATCACCGCGGCCAGTTCCGCGCCGATGCCGGCGAAGGGCCAGCCCTCTTCCGTCGTCACCAGGCGATTGGTCTTTTTCACCGAATTGACGATGGTCTCGGTATCAAGCGGGCGGATGGTACGAAGATCGATGACTTCCGCATCAATGCCCTGCTTCGCCAGTTCATCGGCCGCCTGCAAGGCAGTGCCGACCATGCGCGAGAAGGCCGTGATGGTCACGTCCTTGCCGGGACGCACGACCTTCGCCTTGCCGATCGGCACGATCCAGTCGGGATCACTCGGCACTTCGAAATGCTGGCCATACATGATCTCGTTTTCGAGGAAGATGACCGGATTGGGATCACGGATCGCCGCCTTCAGCAGCCCCTTGGCATCGGCCGCAGACCAGGGCGCAACGACCTTGAGGCCGGGGCAATGGGCATACCAGCTAGCATAGCATTGCGAATGCTGGGCGGCGACGCGCGAGGCCGCACCATTGGGACCGCGGAACACGATCGGGCAGCCCATCTGGCCACCCGACATATACAATGTCTTGGCCGCCGAATTGATGATCTGGTCGATCGCCTGCATGGCGAAGTTGAAGGTCATGAATTCGACGATCGGCTTCAGGCCGCTGAAGGCAGCACCGACCCCGATGCCGGTAAAACCATGCTCGGTGATCGGCGTGTCGATCACACGCTTCGCGCCGAATTCTTCCAGCAGGCCCTGGCTGACCTTATAGGCACCCTGATATTCGGCGACTTCTTCACCCATCAGGAAGACGGCAGGATCACGGCGCATCTCTTCCGCCATCGCGTCGCGCAAGGCTTCGCGCACGGTATGGGTCGTGGTCGGGCCGGTGTAATCCGGCTCGGCCGCGATCGAAGCAACAGCAGGTGCCGGTGCAGCGGCTGGGGCCTTTGCTTCCACCTTGGGCGCTTCCGCTTGCGGGGCCGGAGCAGCGGCCTTCGGTGCCGGAGCAGCCGCACCAGCAGCTTCGTCCTCGCCGCGCAAGACAGCGATGACACTGTTCACGGCGACATTATCCGTGCCGGCTTCGACGACGATGCGGTCGAGGACGCCTTCGTCCACCGCTTCGACTTCCATCGTCGCCTTGTCGGTCTCGATCTCGGCCAGAATATCGCCGGCCTTGACCGCGTCGCCGGGCGCCTTCAGCCACTTCGCCAGCTTCCCTTCCGTCATGGTCGGGGACAGGGCCGGCATCAAAATATCGACAGCCATCGTCTTCTCTCCCCTCAGGCTTCCAGCAATACGTCGGTGTAGAGCTCGGCCGGATCCGGTTCCGGGCTGCTCTGGGCAAAATCGGTGGCTGCCGACACGATATCCTTGATCTCGCGGTCGATGTTCTTCAACGCCGCCTCATCGGTGTGATTGTCCTTCAGCAGGCGATCGCGCAGATGATCGATCGGATCATGCTCCTGGCGCATCTTCGCGACTTCTTCCTTGCTGCGGTACTTGGCCGGATCGGACATGGAATGGCCGCGATAGCGATAGGTCATCATCTCAAGGATGAAGGGCCCCTTGCCGGAGCGGATATGGGCAACCGCCTCTTCGCCCGCCTGCTTCACTTCGAGCACGTCCATGCCGTTCACCTGGGCGCCGGGAATGCCATAGGCCTGGCCGCGCTTGTAAAGCTCGGTGCCGGCCGAGGC